>OFTX01000047.1_pt1 | contig 74979 bp, 71 predicted proteins | sample 1775051 | NCBI WGS metagenome assembly OFTX01 (sample SAMN08195772, study PRJEB24354) | sludge metagenome | isolation source: sludge from phenol fed wastewater aerobic bioreactor A | place: India: Nagpur | collected 2016-09-15 | reverse complement strand
CAGGTCTCGAAGCCGAGACCGTTGACCAGCAGCAGCTGCGCCTGCGCCAGGGCCTTGGAATCCTTCGGACTGGGCTCGAAGGAATGCACGTCGCCATTGGGCCCGACAATGGTCGTCAAGGCGATATGGTCGCCGCCTATGTGCTGGACCATATCGCCCAGCACGGAGAAGCTGGCCACGACCCTGAGCGGCGCGGAGCCCGGCGCGGAATCGGCGGCTGGCGCCGGCCCCGCGGCAGCCAGCAGCAGGGCTCCGGCCAGCGCCGCCAGTGCGCGGCGTGCGCCGGCGCGCGGCGCAGTTCCTGGCCGGAGTTTCTCCATGAGTCCGCCCGATCCGGTCACGCTGGCGCTGGCCGGCCTGCGCGGCGCGATCGACGGCGTCGACGATGGCCTGATCGCGCTGTTGGCCGCGCGTCGTCGGCTGGTGCGCATGATCGCCGCGGTCAAGCGGCGCAGCGGCCATGGCGCGCACGATGCCGCGCGCGAGCGCCACGTACATGCACGCGCGCAGGCGCTCGCCGCGCGCCTGGACGTGCCGGCGGCGACCGCGCGCGGCGTGCTCGACATTGCGATCGCGGACGCGCGCCGCCAGCAGGGTTGCCCGCCTGACCTGGATCAAGGCGACGGCGCGACGCTACCGCGCATGATGCCGGCCATGACGCCGACCGCCGCGATTCCATCCGACCGCACCGGGCGCATCCTGCGCCGGCTGCCGCCACCGGCGCGGCTCGCGCCGCTGTTGCGCCTGCTGCCGCGGCGCTGGCAACGGCAGGCGCTGGAAGTGGCGATGGCGCGCGTGCTCGCCGCGCCGCTGCGCGACGGCGCGCTCGATTTCATGCACGGCCGGCGCCTCGGCATCGAGGTGACCGATCTGCGCCTGGCCTTCGTCGTCGAACTGCGCGACGGGCGCCTGTGCGCGGGCGCCGCGCCGGCGGAGGCCGGCTTGCGCGGCCGCGCGCCCGACCTGTTGCTGCTGGCGAGCCGGCTGGAGGACGCCGACACGCTGTTCTTCCAGCGCCGCCTGACGCTGACCGGCGACACCGAGCTCGGCCTGACCGCGCGCAACGTGCTCGACCGCCTGCCGTGGGAGGACGTGCCGCTCGGCCTGCGCATTGCGCTGAACCGCGGCGCGCGTCTCGCGCGTGCGGCGCGCACGGCCCGGGCGGCGCCGAGCTGTACCTGCAGCTGCCCGACACGCCCACCCCGCAGCGCCTGCTGGCCGAGGGCGAGTCGCCCGCCGCCTGGCCGAGCGGCCGCGTGGCGCGGCTGCAGGTGCAGGCCGGCCGCTGGTGGGGGCGCTGGGCCCGGCTGGCGCCGCCGGGCGGCGGATAATCGCGCGCATGAAACTGGTCATCGTCGACCGCGACGGCACCCTCAACCTCGAGCGCGAAGGCTTCCTGCAGTCGCCCGAGGACTGGCAGCCGCTGCCCGGCGCGCTGGACGCGGTGGCGCGGCTGAACCACGCGGGCTACCAGGTGGTGATTGCCGCCAACTGGCCGGGCCTGGGCCGCGGGCAGGTGGACATGGCCACCGTCAACGCCATCCACGCGCGCATGAACAAGCAGCTGGCGGCGGCCGGCGGGCGCATCGAGGCGATCTTTTTCTGCCCCCACGCGCCCGACGAGGGCTGCAGCTGCCGCAAGCCACAGCCGGGCCTGCTGCGCCAGATCGGCGAGCGCTACAAGATCGACCTGGCGCGCGTGCACGCCGTGGGCAACAGCGCCAGCGACGCGCAGGCCGCGCAGGCGGCTGGCTGCCGCGTGCACCTGGTGCTGACGGGGCGCGGCGCGCCGGCGCGCACCGAGCCGCTGCCGCCCGAATTCCCGCCCGGCACCCAGGTGCATGCCGACCTGGCGGCCTTTGCCACGGCCCTGATCGCGGCCGACGAAGCCGCCCACCCCGAGCCCCAGTCCACGCCCGCATGAACGCCATCCGCTCCGCGCTGCACCTGCTGTGGATGGCGCTCACCGTCATCCCCTGGGCCACGGTGGTCGTGCTGATCGCGCCTTTCACCTCGAAGGCGCGGCTGTACCGCATCTGCCGCGCCTGGCTGGGCCTGACCATGCATGCCGGCCGCTGGATCCTGGGCATTCGCAATCGCGTGAGCGGCCTGCAAAACCTGCCCACCGGCGCCACCGACGGCGCGGTGCTGCTGGTCAAGCACCAGTCGGCCTGGGAGACCTTTTGCATGCCGCCGCTGATGCCCCATCCGCTGGCCTACGTGTTCAAGCGCGAGCTGCTGCGCATCCCGTTTTTCGGCTGGGCCATCGGCCGGCTGGACATGATCCACATCGACCGCGAACACCGCACCGAGGCGCTGCGCAAGGTCACCGAGCAGGGCCGGCGCCTGCTGGGCCAGGGCGTGTGGGTCATCATGTTCCCCGAGGGCACGCGCATTCCGCGCGGCGAAAAGGGCGCCTACCAGAGCAGCGGCGCGCGCCTGGCCATCGACTGCGGCGTGCCGGTGATCCCGATCGCCGTCACCTCGGCGCGCTGCTGGCCGCGCAAGGCCTTCGTCAAGACGCCCGGCATTGTCGACTTCTCCATCGGCCCGCCGATCGCCACCGCCGGCCGCAAGGCGCACGAGGTGACGCGCGAGGTCGAGGCCTGGATCGAGACCGAGATGCGGCGCCTGGACCCCGAGGCCTACCCCACGATGGAGACGCCGCGCTCGGCCGTGCGGCCCAGCGCCTGAAACGCCCATGCCCGCCATGCGCCAGCTGCTGCTCGATCTGTTCGGCGTCGGCAACGCCAGCGAAAATTTCGAACCGAATCAGCCTGCAGCGCCCACCAATCAAGCGCCGACAGCTATCAATTCGACAATTCAGTCGATCGAGCCGGCGCTCGACCTGCAGCAGGCCCTGCCCCCGGCCGCCTTCAGCCACCCGCAGGCCAATCGCCGCATCGTGCTGGGCGATGCCCAGGTGGCCTACGCGTTTCGGCGCGGGCGGCGGCGCACCATTGGGCTCACGGTGGGCGCCGAGGGCCTGTCGGTCAGCGCGCCGCGCTGGACGCCGCTGGCCGAGGTCGAGGCCCTGCTGCGGCACAAGTCGCGCTGGGTGCTGGACAAACTCACGCAGGCGCGCCAGCGCCAGGCCCAGGCCGCCACCGCCGCCATCGACTGGCGCGAAGGCGCCCGGCTGCCCTACCTGGGTCAGGCGCTTACCCTGCGGCTGGACCCGCACCAGGCGCACGGCCCGGTGGGCGCAACGCTGCAGGACGGCTGCCTGTGGCTGGGCCTGCCGCTGGACGCCGCGCCCGAGCGCCTGCGCGACGCCGCCCAGGCCTGGCTGCTGCGGCAGGCGCGGCGCCGGTTCACCGAGCGGCTGGACCACTTCGCGCCGCAGCTGGGCGTGCGCTGGCAGCGCCTCAGCCTGTCGTCGGCGCACACGCGCTGGGGCAGCGCCAGCGCGGACGGCTCGATCCGCCTGAACTGGCGGCTGATCCACTTCGGCGAGTCCATCATCGACTACGTGGTGGTGCACGAGCTGGCCCACCTGCGCGAGATGAACCACAGCCCGCGCTTCTGGGACCACGTCGAAGCGGTGCTGCCCGACTACGCCGAGCGGCGCGGTGCGCTGCGCGACGAGGCGGTGCCGCGCTGGTAAGGGCGCTGCCGCCCGCCGAGTCAGGGGGATTCGTTCACACCTCTCAGCCGGCGCCTACCAGCAGGTCGCCGGTGATCTCGGCCACGTTCCGGACACTGGTCAGCGTCATCGCCACGCGCATTTCCTTCTCGAGCAACTCAAGCAGGTTCGTCACGCCGGCCTCGCCCCCGGCGGCCAGCGCGTAGACGAAAGCGCGGCCGATCAGGGTGCAGTCGGCGCCCAGGGCCAGCATGCGCACGATGTCCAGGCCGTTGCGGATGCCGGAGTCGGCCAGGATCTTGATCTGTCCCTTCACCGCGTCGGCGATCGGCGGCAGCGCGCGCGCCGACGAGAGCACGCCGTCGAGCTGGCGCCCGCCGTGGTTGCTGACGATGATGCCGTCGGCGCCGAAGCGCACCGCGTCCTTCGCGTCCTCGGGGTCGAGGATGCCCTTGATGAGCATCGGGCCCTTCCAGAAGTCGCGGATCCACTCCAGATCCTTCCACGAGATCGAGGGGTCGAAGTTCTCGCCCAGGTAGCCCATGTAGTCTTCGAGGCTGACGTTCTTGCCCTTGTAGGCAGAGATGTTGCCCAGCGTGTGCGGGCGGCCGAACAGCCCCACGCTGAAAGCCCAGTGCGGGTGCGTGACGGCCTGCGCGTAGCGGCGCAGGGCAGCGCCCGGGCCGCTCATGCCCGAGTGCGCGTCGCGGTAGCGCGCGCCGGGCACGGGCATGTCCACGGTGAACACCAGCGCCGAGACGCCGGCGGCCTGCGCGCGCTCCAGGGCGTTCTGCATGAAGCCGCGGTCCTTGAGCACGTAGAGCTGGAACCACATCGGGCGCTTCAGCCGGGGCGCGACCTCCTCGATCGGGCACACCGAGACGCTGGACAGGGTGAAGGGGATGCCCTTTTTGTCCGCCGCCATGGCGGCCTGCACCTCGCCGCGGCGCGCGTACATGCCGGTCAGGCCCACCGGCGCCAGCACGGTAGGAATGGAGAGCTTCTCGCCGAACAGTTCGATGCTGGTGTCAAGCTGGCTCATGTCCCGGAGCACGCGCTGGCGCAGCGCCACTTCCGCCAGGTCGGCGACGTTGCGCGCCAGCGTCTTCTCGGCGTAGGCGCCGCCGTCGACGTAGTGGAACAGGAAGGGCGGCAGCCGCCGCTGCGCAGCCGCGCGGTAGTCCGTGGTGGAGGAGATGATCATGGCCGGTCCGCGCGCTACCTGACCACCATCAGCGTGAACGGCCAGACGTAGGCCTGCATCGTCACGTACAGGCCGACCAGGCAGGCCAGCGCAATGGAGTGGAAGAACACGTAGCGCAGGATGTCGCCCTCGTGGTCGAACCAGCGCGTGGCGGTCGATGCCACCACGATCGACTGCGCGTCAATCATCTTGCCCATCACACCGCCCGCGCTGTTGGCCGCGCCCATCAGGTTGCCCGACAGGCCCAATTGCTCGGCCGCCACCTTCTGCATGCCGCCGAACAGCACGTTGCTGGCCGTGTCCGAGCCCGTCAGCGCCACGCCCAGCCAGCCCATCAGCGTGCCGAAGAAGGGGTACAGCACGCCCGTGTTGGCGAAGGCCAGGCCCAGCGTAGTGTCGGTGCCCGAGAAGCGCGTGAGCGTGCCCAGCGCCAGCATCAGCACGATGGTCAGCAGCGAATAGCGCACCAGCCACAGCGTCTTGAAGAAGGTGCGCACGATGGCGACGGGGTTGTACTTCATCACCAGCCCGCTGATGACGGCCGCCAGCAGAATGCCGCTGCCGGTGGCCGAGAGCAGGTTCAGCACGTACACCGCGCCCTCGGGCGTGGGCTTGGTCACCACCGGGGGCGACTTCAGCACCAGGTTGTGCAGGCCGTCCATGGGGAAGGCGGGCGCGAACAGGCCGTTCAGCCACGCCTTGACAGGCGGCAGGCCCCAGATGAACACGAACACCGACAGGATCACCCACGGCGTCCAGGCGGCCACCAGCGCCTGGGTGCTGTGGCGCGTCACCGGCTGCGGCGGCTTGGCCTCGGCGGCGCTGGGGTCATGGCCGCGCAGCGACGGCGAGGTCCACACCTTCTTGGGCTGCCACACGCGCAGGAAACCCACCAGGCACGCCATGGAGACGATGGCGGCAATGATGTCTACCAGCTCCGGCCCCATGAAGTTGGACACCAGGTACTGCGGAATGGCGAACGACAGGCCCGTGACCAGGATGGCCGGCCAGATTTCCAGCATGCCCTTGCGGCCGGCGAAGGCCCACACCACCCAGAACGGCACCATCAGCGAGAACAGCGGCAGCTGGCGGCCGATCATGCCCGTGACCTCCATCAGGTCGTAGCCGTGCACCTTGGCCAGCGTGATGACCGGCGTGCCCAGCGCGCCGAAGGCCACCGGCGCCGTGTTGGCGATCAGCGACAGGCCCGAGGCCGCCAGCGGCGAGAAGCCCAGCCCGATCAGGATGGCCGCCGTCACCGCCACCGGCGTGCCGAAGCCCGCCGCGCCCTCGAAGAAGGCGCCGAAGCAGAAGGCGATCAGCAGGAGCTGGATGCGCCGGTCCTCGGTGATGCCCGAGAGCGAGTCCTGCAGCACGCGGAAGCTGCCGTTCTGCTCCGTGAGCTGGTGCAGGAAGATGATGTTCAGCACGATCCAGCCGATCGGCAGCAGGCCCGTGAACGCGCCCAGCACCGCCGCGCGCCCGGCCATGTCGGCCGGCATGCCGTAGGCGAAGATGGCCACCAGCAGCGCGGCCGCCAGGCCCATGCCGGCGGCGATGTGCGCCTTGATGTGGAAAAGGCCCAGCGCGCCCAGCATCACCACCACGGGAATGGCGGCCAGGCAAGTGGACAGCACCATGCTGCCCATGGGGTCGTAGGTCTGCTGCCAGGTCATGGCGATGTCTCCTTCGGTGTCGTTGTACGCAATGGCGGGGGCACGCGAGGCCCTGGCTCAGGAATGGTGTGCCACCCACCTGATCGCCCGGATAAGTGCCGGCTGGCACTGTAGAAGCACCGGCGCTGGCGTTGCGTGAAATGTGCTGACGCCGCGCGTGAAATTTTTTCAACGCCGGGCCGCCCCAAGATGAAAAACGCCCCCGCAGCGGCTGCGCATCATGCGAAGCATGGGGAGCCATTTCTCAACGCAGGGTGCGCCATTCTGGATAGGCGCCCCACCCCGGCAAGAAACCCCTATGCGTTGATGGCCTGCCGCAGCCAGTCCACGAAGCTGGCGCACTCCCAGCGCTCCAGCGTGCCGGGCTTCCAGCACAGGAAGTAGTCGTGCGGCGAGCGCACGCTGCGCGCCGACAGGCGCACCAGGCGCCCGCTGTCGAGCCAGCTCTGGCCCAGCTTGAGCCGCATCAGCGCCACCCCGAAGCCGGCCACGGCGGCATCGTGCACCAGGCCCAGGTCGTTGAACTGGTTGCCGGAGGCCGGCTCGGGCAGGCCGATGCCGCAGGCGCTGAACCAGGTGCGCCAGGGCTCCAGCGGCGAGCGGATCAGGTGCGCGCGGCTGACCGCCGCCTCGGTCTCGAAGCCATCGCCGAAGGGGCCGGCCTCGTGCAGGTAGCCGGGGCTGCACACCGGGCATACCTCGTCCGACAGCAGGTGCATGGACTCGCGCCCGGGAAAGGGTCCAGCGCCGAAACGCAGTTCGATGTCGGCCTCCTCGGCGGTCACGTTGTGCACCGGGATAGCCACCTGCAGCATCAGCTCGATGTCGGGATAGGCGTGGCGGAACAGCGCCAGCCGGGGCAGCAGCAGTTGGCGCGAGAAGGTGGGCGTGACGGCCACGCGCAGGTGTGCCGGGCCGGGCCCGGCGGCGCGCGGCGACTCCTGCAGCGCGGCCAGCGCCTCGCGCACGCGCGCCAGGTAGGTGGCGCCTTCGGCGCTGGGCAGGAACTCGCTGCGGTGGGCGAACAGCTTCAGGCCGAGCTGGCCTTCGAGCTGGCGGATGCGGTGGCTGACCGCGCTGGGGGTGACGCTGAGTTCCTCGGCCGCCTGCGTCACGCTGCGCAAGCGCGCCACTGCCTCGAAGGCGAGCAGCGCCTGGATGGGCGGGATGCGGGCGGCGGCAACCATGCGCCCATTGTGGCGCGGCGGAGCGAGGGCCGGCTCAGCGCCCCCAGGCGGTGCCGCCGTCCACCACCAAAGTGGAGCCGACCACGTAGTCGCCGGCGCGCGAGGCCAGGAAGATGGCGGCGCCGGCCATGTCCTCGGGCTGGCCAATGCGGCGCAGCGGCACGCGCGCGGCGGTTTCCTCGGCGTGGTCGCGGGCGCTCTTGTTCATGTCGGAGGCGAAAGGGCCCGGCGCGATGGCGCTGACGATGATGCGCCGGGGCGCCAGGGTCATGGCCATGCGCTTGGTCAGGTGGATCAGGCCGGCCTTGCTGGCGGCGTACGAATAGGTTTCCCAGGGGTTGACGCTGATGCCGTCGATGCTGGCGATGTGGATCACCTTGGCCAAGTGCTCGGTGGCGGCAGCTTCGAGCATGGGCGTGAGCGCCTGGGTCAGGAAAAACGGCGTCTTCAGGTTCAGGTCGGCCACCTTGTCCCAGCCGCTTTCGGGAAACTCGTCGTAGGGCGCGCCCCAGGCCGCGCCGGCGTTGTTGACCAGGATGTCCAGGCTCTTTTCGCGCTGCTGCAGGGCGGCCACCAGGGTCTGGATGCCGGCCCGCGTGGCGACGTCGGCCGGCAGCGACGTGCACGGGCCGATGGCCGACAGCGCCCTGGCGGTCGCATCGCAGGCCTCGGCCTTGCGCGCCGAGATGTAGACGCGCGCGCCGGCGCGCAAAAAACCCTCGGCGATCATGCGGCCGATGCCGCGCGAGCCGCCGGTGACCAGCGCCGTGCGGCCGCGCAGCGAAAACAGTTGGTCGATGTTCATCATCCGTCTCTCTTTGTCTTTGCCTGAAATTCAACCGCCTTCGGCCGCCAGTGTCGCGTCAAAGTCGCGCAGCGCTGCAGCGTGCAGCAGCGCCTTGACGCGCGCCAGGGCGCCGGGCTCGGCCTGCTCCAGCAGCCGGCCGAAGGCGCGCACCTCGTCCAGCAGCGCGCCCGGCGGCGTGAGCTGCCACACCAGACCCCAGTCGTGCGCCTGCCGCGCGCCGAAGGCCTGGCCGGACCACAGCAGGGCCTTGGCGTGCCCCAGGCCAATCAGGCGCGGCAGCAGGGCGTGGATGCCGCCGGTGCCGGGCAGCCCGAGCTGCGCCTCGGGCAGCGCAAAGCGCGCGTCCTCGCTGGCGAAGACCACGTCGCAGTTGAGCGCCAGCTCCAGGCCGGCGCCCACGGCCCAGCCCTGCACCGCCGCGATCGCGGGCTTGCCGTCGACCAGCGCGGCGGCCAGCTGCTGCAGCGTGGCGACGAAGGCCGCGCTGGCGGGCGCGTCGCGGTCCTTGCCGGCGCAAAACGCGCGGCCCTCGCCGCGGATCAGCAGCAGCCGCACGGCCGGATCGTCCTGGCCCTGGCGCACGGCATGAAGCAGCGCCTGCGCCGACTGCGGCGTGAGCGCGTTCAGGCGGTCGGGCCGGTTCAGGGCGATCTCGAGCAGGCCGCCCTGGCGCTGGCAGACGAGGTCCGCGCCGGCGTTCATGGGTCAGATGGGCGCAAAGCGCCAGATGCCCGCGGCGTCGAGCGTGCGCGCCAGCTGGCCGCCGTGCCACAGGCGGTGCAGGTGGGCCACCGACTCGCCCAGCGCAAAGGTGGTCTGGTGCAGATCGAGCGGGCGCTTGAACAGCACCGGCAGCATGTCGTAGGCGCTCACCGGTTTTTCATGGGCGGCCTGCACCACCTCGGCCAGGCGGTCGCGGTGGTGCTCGTGCAGCTGCTGGATGCGCGTGTGCAGGCCCTTGAAGGGCTTGCCGTGCGAAGGCAGCACCAGGGTGCTTTCGGGCAGCGGCTTGAAGCGGTCGATGGAGTCCAGGAACAGCGTCAGCGAATCGGCCTCGGGCTCCATCTCGTACACGCTGACGTTGGTGGAAATGCGCGGCAGCACCATGTCGCCGCTGATGAGGATGCCCTGTGCCTCACAGTACAGCGCCATGTGCTCGGGCGCGTGGCCGTAGCCCGCGATGCAGCGCCAGGCCTGGCCGCCGACGGTGAGCGGCATGCCGTCGATCAGGCGCGCGTAGCTGTGCGGCACGTCGGGCACCAGGCCGCGGTAGTAGTTCTTGCGGTTGCGGATCTGCTCCAGGTCGCCCTCGTCGACCATTCCGTGGCTGCGAAAGTACGCCGCCAGGCGCTCGCCGCCAAAGCTGTTGACCACCTCGCAGCTGTAGCGCGCGACCTGAAAGTCGGTGCCGCTGATCCACAGCGGCGCCTGCCAGCGCTCGCACAGCCAGTGCGCCAGGCCGATGTGGTCGGGGTGCATGTGGGTGACGACCACGCGCACCACGGGCAGGCCCTCCAGCTCGTGCTCGAACACCTGCTCCCACAGCGCGCGCGATTCGGGGCGGTCGATGCAGCAGTCCACCACCGTCCAGCCTTCGCGGCCCTGAAAACGGTCGCGCAGCAGCCACAGATTGATGTGGTCCAGCGCAAAGGGCAGCGGCATGCGAATCCACTTGAGGCCGGGCGCCAGGGTGATGGCGCGGCCGGGCGCGGGCAGTTCGTCGCCCAGCGGGTAGTGCAGGGCGCGTTCGAGTTCGGCGGAAAGGGACATGAGGGGGCGGACCGGAGGTCTCGGGTAGGATGCGGATGCAATTGACGTGAACGTCAATCGAGCCGATCATTTTAGGAACACGGCACTTTTCTTGCCCAGCACGCGCGCGACAGCGCGCCTCTTCATGGCCGCCACCTACACCATCAGCGACCTGGCGCGCGAGTTCGACCTCACGCCGCGCGCCATGCGCTTCTACGAGGACATGGGCCTGCTGCAGCCCGAGCGGCGCGGCCCCGGCGGGCGCCAGCGCGTGTACAGCAACCGCGACCGCACGCGCCTCAAACTCACCCTGCGCGCCAAGCGCCTGGGCCTGTCGCTGATCGAGGCGCGCGCGCTGATCGACATGTACGACAGCCCGCGCGACACCGCCGCGCAGCTGGAGCAGTTTCTGCGCGTGCTGGGCCAGCACCGTGTGCAACTCGAAGCCCAGCTGGCCGAGCTGCAGGCCACGCTGCGCGAGGTCAGCCAGCACGAGAAGGATGCCCGCGCCCTGTTGGGCGGCCTGGCGCGCAAGGGCGCCGCCCGCGCAGGCCTGCCATCGAGCGAGATCAATTGACGTTAACGTAAACGTCAATCAAAATCCGGTGTTTTGCCCATGACCCCAAACATCCCCCCCATCGAGCACTCCGCGCTGCACCAGCGCGTGGCCGTCAGTTTTGCGCGCCAGGGCCTGATGCGTCACCTGCAGGCGCCTCTCGTGCGCGTGGCGCCGGGCGAGGTGGAACTGTGGCTGCCCTATTCCGACCGCGTGACGCAGCAGCAGGACGGCTTTCACGGCGGCGCCATCGGGGCGCTGGCCGACATCGCCGGCGGCTACGCGGGTCTGACGGTGGCGCCCGAGGACATGGAAGTGACCACGGCCGAATTCAAGATCAACTTCCTGGGCAGCCGCCAGGGCGGCGCGCTGCGCGCCGTGGGGCGCGTCGTCAAGCCCGGCCGGCGCCTGATCGTCACCAGCGCCGAGGTCACGCACGTGGCCGACGACGGCCAGACCAGCGCCTGCGCCCTGATGCAGCAGACCCTGGTGCCGGTGCCGCGCACCTATTGACTCCCTTCCCCTCATTCACAGGAGACCCCCCATGAGCAACCTGCCCGGCCTCGACTTTCACCTGGGTGAAGACATCGACGCCCTGCGCGAGGCGGTGCACGCCTTTGCGCAGGAGCAGATCTCGCCGCTGGCCGCCCAGGTCGACCGCGACAACCTGTTTCCGCACGCGCTGTGGCCCCGGCTGGGCGAGCTGGGCCTGCACGGCATGACGGTAAAGGCCGAGTACGGCGGCACCGAGCTGGGCTATCTGGCGCACATCGTGGCGATGGAAGAGGTCTCGCGCGCCTCGGCCTCGGTCGGCCTGTCCTACGGCGCGCACTCCAACCTGTGCGTCAACCAGATCCACCGCAACGGCAGCGAAGCGCAGAAGAAGAAATACCTGCCCAAGCTGGTGAGCGGCGAGCACGTCGGCGCGCTGGCGATGAGCGAGCCAAACGCCGGCAGCGACGTGGTCAGCATGAAGCTGAAGGCCGAGAAGAAAAACGGCTACTACGTGCTGAACGGCAGCAAGATGTGGATCACCAACGGCGGTGACGCCGACACGCTGGTGATCTACGCCAAGACCGAGCCCGAAATGGGCGCGCGCGGCATGACCGCCTTCATCGTCGAGAAGGGCTTCAAGGGCTTTTCGGCCGGCACCAAGCTCGACAAGCTGGGCATGCGCGGCAGCAACACCTACCCGCTCTTTTTCGACAACTGCGAGGTGCCCGAGGAAAACGTGATGGGCGGCGAAGGCATGGGCGCCAAGGTGCTGATGAGCGGACTGGACTACGAGCGCGCGGTGCTCTCGGGCGGGCCGCTGGGCATCATGGCCGCCTGCATGGACGCCGTCGTGCCCTTCGTGCACGAGCGCAAGCAGTTCGGCCAGAGCATCGGCGAATTCCAGCTGATGCAGGGCAAGATCGCCGACATGTATTCCACTTGGCAGGCCACGCGCGCCTACGTCTACGCCGTGGGCCAGGCGGCCGACCGCGCGGCGCACGCGCGCAGTTTTCGCAAGGACGCGGCCGGCGCCATTCTCTATTCGGCCGAAAAGGCCACCTGGATGGCCGGCGAGGCCATTCAGGCGCTGGGCGGCGTGGGCTACACCAAGGAGTTTCCGGTCGAGCGCCTGTGGCGCGACGCCAAGCTGTACGAGATCGGCGCCGGCACCAGCGAAATCCGCCGCATGCTGATCGGACGCGAGCTGTTCGCCGAAACGGTCTGACCGGCCCCCGGCCGCCTGCGCGCACAATCGCCCCATGCCATCCTCCCTGCAACACCTGATCGACAACAACCGCGCCTGGGCCACCAAGGTCGAGCGCGAGCACCCGGGCTTCTTCCAGACCCTGGCGCAGCAGCAAAACCCAAAATACATGTGGATCGGCTGCTCCGACAGCCGCGTGCCGGCCAACCAGGTCATCGGCCTGGCGCCGGGCGAGGTGTTCGTGCACCGCAACGTGGCCAACGTGGTGGTCAGCTCGGACCTGAACGCGCTGTCGGTGATCCAGTTCGCGGTCGATGTGCTCAAGGTCGAACACATCTTGGTGGTGGGCCACTACGGCTGCGGCGGCGTGCTGGCGGTGCTGCGCGAGCAGCGCATCGGCCTGGGCGACAACTGGCTGCGCCACGTGCACGACGTCAAGCAGCGCCACCGCGGCCGCTGGATGCACCTGTGCACCGCCGACCAGGAAAGCACGCTGTGCGAGATGAACGTGATCGAGCAGGTCGGCCACGTGGCCGAGACCACCGTGGTGCAGGACGCCTGGGCGCGCGGCCAGCCGCTGGCGGTGCACGGCTGGTGCTACGGCCTGAAGGACGGCCTGGTGAAGAACCTGGGCGTCACCATGACGCGCGCGGACCACGTGGTGCAGGTGTACAGCGACGCCATCAAGCGCTATCCGCGCCAGGCGGCCGAGGACAAAGCGGGATAGGCCCATGCCGGTGGCGCTGACGGCCGAGCAAGCCGCCCTGGCGCATGACCTCGCGCAGGCGATGGTCGACGGCTTCAACCGCCACTACCGCCTGTTTCGGCAAGAGTCCGCGCGCGGCAAGCACCGCTTCGAGACCGGCGACTGGCACGGCCAGCAGCGCGCGCAGCGCGAGCGCATCGAGTTCTACGACCTGCGGGTGCGCGAATGCACGCGCCGGCTCGAGCGCGAGTTCGCCGCCGGCGCGCAGCCCATGGCCGTATGGCACCAGGCCAAGCTGCTGTTCATCGGCATGCTGGTGACGCACCCGCAGCCCGAGCTGGCCGAGACCTTCTTCAACTCGGTCACCACCAAGATCCTGCACCGCAGCTATTTCCAGAACGACTTCATCTTCGTGCGCCCGGCCATCAGCACCGAGTACATGGAGACCGAGGGCCCGCGCGCGCGTCCCACCTTTCGCGCCTTCTACCCGCGGCTGGACGCGCTGGCGGGCACCGTGCGCGCGGTGATCGAGTCCTTCGAGCTGCGCTGCCGCTACGAGGACATCGCGCGCGACGCCGGCTACGTGGCCGCCGCCATGCGCCGCGAACTGGGCGCGGACAAGCCGCGCAGCAACTTCCAGATCCAGGTGCTGAGCAGCCTGTTCTATCGCAACAAGGGTGCCTACCTGGTCGGCAAGATCATCAATGGCTTTCGCGAAATCCCGTTCGCCCTGCCCATCCTGCACCGCGAGCCGGGCACGTTGTACGTCGACGCCGCGCTGTTCGGCGAAGAGGACCTGCTGATCCTGTTCAGCTTCTCGCGCGCCTACTTCATGGTCGACATGGAAATCCCCTCGGCCTACGTGCAGTTCCTGCGCAGCCTGATGCCGCGCAAGCCGCGCGCCGAGCTGTACAACGCGCTGGGCCTGGCCAAGCAGGGCAAGAACCTCTTTTACCGCGACCTGCTGTGGCACCTGCGGCACAGCACCGACCGCTTCCGCATCGCCCCCGGCATCAAGGGCATGGTGATGCTGGTGTTCGACTTGCCCAGCTTTCCCTACGTGTTCAAGCTCATCCGCGACCGCATCGCGCCGCCCAAGGAAACCACGCGCGAACAGGTGCGCGCCAAGTACCAGCTGGTCAAGCACCACGACCGCGTGGGCCGCATGGCCGACACCATGGAGTTCTCGCTGCTGGCCTTTCCGCGCCAGCGCTTCGACGATGACTTGATCGCCGAGCTGCAGCGCGCCGCGCCCAGCCAGCTGGAGATTTCCGACCGCGACGGCGACGACCAGACCGAGGTCATCATCGCGCACGCCTACATCGAGCGGCGCATGATCCCGCTCAACCTGTACCTGCAGGAGGCCTTCGACGCCGGCGAGGCGGACGCCGCCGCGCAGGCGCAGCTGGAGCACGCCGTCATCGAGTACGGCAACGCCATCAAGGACCTGGTGGCCGCCAACATCTTCCCCGGCGACATGCTGTACAAGAACTTCGGCGTCACGCGCCATGGCCGGGTGGTGTTCTACGACTACGACGAGATCGAGTACCTCACCGACTGCAACTTCCGCCGCGTGCCGCCGCCGCGCACCGACGAGGACGAGCTGAGCAGCGAACCCTGGTACCCCGTGGCCCGGGGCGACGTCTTCCCCGAGACCTTCGCCCCCTTCCTGCTCGGCAACCCGCGCGTGCGCGCCGCTTTCCTGCGCCATCATGCCGATTTGCTGACGCCCGAGTTCTGGCAGCAGAACAAGGAACGCATCCAGAGCGGCGAGGTGATCGACTTCTATCCCTACGGCGCGCACCGGCGCTTCGACCTCAACGGCGGCGCCTGGGGCGCCCCCGAGCTGCCCGACCCACGCGCTGCCAGCGTGGAGACGCCGGCGGATCGCGTCGATGCGCTGGCACCGATCACCCCGACCGAGCCCGCGGAATGACCCCCGGCGCCGATCCCGGATGGCGCTTTGCGCGATCATCCCTTCATCCACCTGCCACCTGATTCAAGGAGAGCCCCATGTCCGACCCCATCGTCATCGTTTCCGCCGCCCGCACGCCCATGGGCAGCTTCCAGGGCGACTTTGCCAACCTGGCCGCGCACGACCTGGGCGGCGTGGCCATCAAGGCCGCCATCGAGCGCGCCGGGATCCAGCCCGAGCTGGTCACCGAAGTGCTGTTCGGCAACTGCCTGATGGCCGGCCAGGGCCAGGCACCGGCGCGGCAGGCGGCGTTCAAGGGCGGGCTGCCCAAGAGCGCGGGCGCGGTCACGCTGAGCAAGATGTGCGGCTCGGGCATGCGCGCGGCGATGTTCGCGCACGACATGCTGGTGGCCGGCAGTCACGAGGTGCTGGTGGCCGGCGGCATGGAAAGCATGACCGGCGCGCCCTACCTGCTGCAAAAGGCGCGCGGCGGCTACCGCATGGGGCACGACCGCATCTTCGACCACATGATGCTCGACGGCCTGGAAGACGCCTACGAGCCCGGCCGCAGCATGGGCACCTTCGGCGAGGACTGCGCGGCCAAGTACCACTTCACGCGCGAGCAACAGGACAATTTCGCCATCGCCAGCGTGCAGCGGGCGCAGAATGCTATCAAGACAGGTGCATTCAAGGCCGAGATCGCCCCCGTGACGGTGAAGGACCGCAAGGGCGAGCGCGTGGTCGACACCGACGAAGGCCCAGGCAAGGTCAGGCTCGACAAGATCGCCACGCTGAAACCCGCGTTCAAGAAGGACGGCACGGTGACGGCGGCCTCCAGCTCCAGCATCAACGACGGCGCGGCCGCGATGGTGCTGATGCGCGAGAGCACCGCCAGGAAGCTGGGCTGCAAGCCGCTGGCGCGCATCGTCAGCCACGCCACGCACGCGCAGGAGCCCGAGTGGTTCAGCACCGCCCCCATCGGCGCCACCGAGAAGGCGCTGGCCAAGGCCGGCTGGCAGGTGGGCGACGTCGATCTGTGGGAGATCAACGAGGCCTTTGCCGTGGTGCCGATGGCGCTGATGCACGACTTGAAGGTGCCGCACGACAAGGTCAACGTCAACGGCGGCGCCTGCGCCCTGGGCCACCCCATCGGCTGCAGCGGCGCGCGCATCATGGTCACGCTGGTCCATGCGCTGAAGGCGCGCGGCCTCAAGAAGGGCCTGGCCACGCTGTGCATCGGCGGCGGCGAGGCGACGGCGGTGGCGCTGGAGCTGATGTAAGGCGCAGAAGGCGCACCGACAGCACGCCCACCCATGCCCACCACCCTGATCCTCGGCGCCTCGCGCGGCATTGGCCTGGAGCTGGCGCGCCAGTCGGTCATGGCGCGCCAGCGCGTAATCGCCACCGCGCGCCGCGATGCCGACCTGGCCGCGCTGCGCGAGTTGGGCGTGGCACAGGCCTTCAAGCTGGACGTGGCCGACCCGGCCAGCGTGAGCGGCCTGGCCTGGCAGCTCGACGGCGAGAAGATCGACACCGCCTGGCACGTGGCCGGCGTGATGTGCTCGCGCGCCGACGCGCGCCAGCCGCCCACGCAGCCCGAGTTCGACCGCGTGATGCACACCAACGTGCTGGGCGCCATGCAGGTCATCCCGCAGGTCGCCCCGCTGGTGGAGGCCGCGCGCGGGCGCTTGGGCTTCATCAGCAGCGACATGGGCCGCATCGGCGGCACGGCTGGCAGCAACGCCTGGCTGTACCGCGTCAGCAAGGCGGCGCTGAACATGGCCGTGGCCTCGGCGCGGCACAGCTACCCCCGGGCGCTGTTCGTGCTGTTTCATCCCGGCTGGGTGCGCACCGACATGGGCGGCGCCCAGGCCCCCGTGCGTGTGGCCGACAGCGTGGCCCGCCTGCGCGTGACGCTGGCCAGCGCCACGGCAGAAGACAACGGCGCCTTCTTCAACCACGATGGCAGCCGGCTAAGCGGTTGGTAGGCCCTCTCATCAACACCTTTTTCAAAGAGCCCCCATGCTGCTGACCCAAGACCAGGAAATGATCCGCGACGCCGTGCGCGCCTTTGCCCAGCAGGAGCTGTGGCCCCACGCGCCGCGCTGGGATAAGGAGCACACCTTTCCCGCCCAGGCGCACCAGGGCCTGGCCGAGCTGGGCGCCTACGGCATCTGCGTGCCCGAGGAATACGGCGGCGCCGGCCTGGACTACCTCACGCTGGCGCTGGTGCTGGAAGAGATCGCCGCCGGCGACGGCGGCACCAGCACGCCCATCAGCGTGACCAACTGCCCCTACAACGCCATCCTGATGCGCTACGGCAGCCAGGCGCAGAAGCAGCAGTGGCTGGCCCCGGCCGCGCGCGGCCAGATGCTGGGCGCCTTCGCGCTGACCGAGCCGCACGTGGGCAGCGATGCCTCGGCGCTGCGCACCACCGCCGTGAAGCAAGGCGATGACTACGTCATCAACGGCATCAAGCAGTTCATCACCAGCGGCGCCAACGGCCATGCGGCCATCGTGATTGCGGTGACCGACAAGGGCGCGGGCAAGCGCGGCATGAGCGCCTTCGTCGTGCCCACGCACCAGCTGGGCAACACCGGCTGGCAGGTGGCGCGGCTGGAGGACAAGCTGGGCCAGCACAGCAGCGACACGGCGCAGATCAACCTGGTGGACTGCCGCGTGCCGGCCGCCAACCTGATCGGCGAGGAGGGCGAGGGCTACAAGATCGCCCTGTCGGCGCTGGAGGGCGGGCGCATCGGCATTGCCGCGCAAAGCGTGGGCATGGCGCGCAGCGCGCTGGAAGTGGCCATCGCCTACGCCAAGGAGCGCGAGAGCTTCGGCACCGCCATCATCCATCACCAGGCGGTGGCCTTTCGCCTGGCCGACTGCGCCACCCGGCTGGAGGCGGCGCGCCAGCTGATCTGGCACGCCGCCAGCCTGCGCGACGCCGGCAAGCCTTGCCTGAAGGAAGCGGCCATGGCCAAGCTGTTGGCCACCGAAACGGCCGAGGCCGTGTGCAGCGCCGCCATCCAGACCCTGGGCGGCTACGGCTACGTGAGCGACTTTCCGCTGGAGCGCATCTACCGCGACGTGCGCGTGTGCCAGATCTACGAGGGCACCAGCGACGTGCAGAAGATCATCATCACGCGGGCGCTCTGACGCCTCATGGCGCGCGCCTCTCGCCACGCCGCCTGCCCCTGCGGCGGCCGCCCTGCCGGCACCGGCTACGACGCCTGCTGCGGCCGCTACATCGAGCACTTCGACACCACCCCGGCGCCCGACGCCGAGGCGCTGATGCGCAGTCGCTACAGCGCCTTCGCGCGCGGCGACGCCGCCTACCTGCAGGCCAGCTGGCACGCCAGCACGCGCCCGGCGACGCTGGCGCTGGAGCCGGACGTGCACTGGCTGGGGCTGGACGTGCGCGCGCACCGCGTGGTGGACGACACGCACGCCGAGGTCGAGTTCGTCGCCCGCTCGCGCGTGGGTGGCGGCGCCGCGCAGCGCCTGCACGAGCGCAGCCGTTTCGTGCGCGAGCGCGTGGCCGACGCGTGGCGCTGGTTTTACGTGGATGGCGTCTTGTTTTAGAATGGTTTTGCCTTGCAGCCGGCGCCCATCAATCGCCAACAGCTACAACAATGATAGTTAACTCCAACCCGGTGCGACGCCCATGCGCATCCTGATTCTCGGCGCCGGCCGCGTGGGCGAGAGCGTGGCCGAGACCCTGGTGTCCGAGGCCAACGACATCACCCTGATCGACACCGACCCGGCCCACCTGCGCAAGCTGGAAGAGCGCCTGGAGCTGCGCGGCGTGCCCGGCAACGGCACGCTGCCCTCGGTGCTGCGCGGCGCGGGCGCCGACGACTGCGACCTGTTCATCGCCGCCACCGGCCACGACGCCACCAACCTGGTGGCCTGCAAGGTGGCGCACGGCGTGTTCGGCATTCCCAGCACCATCGCGCGGCTGCGCTCGTCGGAGTTTGGCGACGGCGAGCTGCTGGGCAAGGAGGGCTTTGCGGTCGACCGCGTGATCTGCCCCGAAGAGTCGGTCACGCGCTACATCCAGCTTTTGATCGACTACCCCGGCGCGCTGCAGGTGGTGCGCTTCTCGCAAGGGCAGGCGCACCTGGCGGTGGTGCGGGTGGCCACCGACAGCGCCCTGGCCGGCCACAGCATCGCCGAGTTTCGCGAGCAGCATCCCGACCTGCCGATGCGCATCGTCGCCGTCTACCGCAACGACGCCGAGCTGGCGTGCGAGGCCGACACGCGCGTGCAGGCGGGCGACGAGATCTTCGTGCTGACGGGCCGCGAAAGCCTGCGCGCCGCGCTGGGCGCCATCGGCAACCCCGACCGCCGCGTGCGCCGCGTGATGATGGCCGGCGGCGGGCGCGTGGGCCTGCGCCTGGCGCGCGAGCTGGTGGGCCGCTGCAGCGTGAAGATCTTCGAGGCCGACCGCAAGCGCTGCGACTACCTGGCCGGCGAGCTGCCGCCCGACATGCTGGTGCTGGCGGGTGACGGCGCCGACGAGGAGCTGCTGCACGCCGAGGGCGTGGGCGAGACCGACCTGTTCATCGCCATGACCAGCGACGACGAGGACAACATCCTGGCGTCGATGCTGGCCAAGCGCATGGGCGCGCGCCGGGTGATCGCGCTGGTCAACCGCCGCGCCTACGCCGAGATGCTGCAGGGCAGCGCGATCGACATCGCCATCTCGCCCGCGCAGGCCGTCATTGGCGAGCTGCTGCTGCACGTGCGCCGCGGCGCGGTGGCGGCGGTGCACAGCCTGCGCCGCGGCATGGCCGAGGCGCTGGAGGGCATTGCGCGCGGCGACGCCAAGGCCTCGCACCTGGTGGGCCGGCGCATCGAGCAGCTCAAGCTGCCGGCCGGCGCGCGCGTGGGCGCCATCGTGCGCGGCGAAGGCGACGAGGCCCACACCCTGGTGCCGCGTCACGACACAGTGATCGAGACCGGCGACCACGTGATCATCTTCCTGCCGAACAAGCGCCTGGTGCGCGAGGCGGAGAAGCTGTTTGAAGTCCGGGCCACGTTCTTCTGACATGCGCGCCCACTGGACGGTTTGTGCGCCTGGCTCCTTCCCCCTTTGGGGGAAGGCAGGGATGGGGGCGAGCGACGCCTGCCCGTCCACCGCCGCCGGCCCCCACCCCTGCCCTCCCCCAGAGGGGGAGGGAGCAACGCCGTCACGCGCGACAAACCCGAGCCGCCGCCGGGCCGCCCCAAGGCGGCGAGCGCCCCCTCGGGGGGCAGCGCAGCATGCGCAGCAGCGAAGCGTGGGGGCACCATGACAACCCGTTTTGCCCCGGCCTTCCGCGTCTTCTCGTGGGTCATCATGGGCTTTGCCTTCGCCTTCTGGGTGCCCATGGCCTGGGACTGGTGGGGCGAGGGCGGGCGCCACGGGAGCATCTGGGCCGGCTGCTTCGGCCTGACCTTCTTGACCGGCCTGTGGCTGTGGTGGCGCACCCGGCGCACCGACGCCGAACTGACGGTGCGCGACGGCTTTCTGCTGGTCAACCTGGTGTGGCTGGTGCTGCCGGTGTATGCCGCGCTGCCGCTGCTGCTGACGGTGCAGGGCATCGGCCCGGTGCAGGCTTACTTCGAGGCCATGAGCGGGCTGACGGCCACCGGCGCCACCTCGCTGGCGGGGCTGGACCTGCTGGCCACCTCGGTCAACGTGTGGCGCTGCTTTCTGCAGCTGATCGGCGGGCTGGGCATCATGCTGCTGGCGCTGGCGGTGCTGCCCTTCCTGGGCCTGGGCGGGCTGCAGATCTTCAAGGCCGAGATGCCGGGCCCGATGAAGGATTCGCGCCTGACCCCGCGCATCGCCGAGACCGCGCGCGGGCTGTGGGGCGTGTATTTCGTGCTGTCGGGCGCCTGCCTGCTGGCCTACCGCTGGGGCGGCATGAGCTGGGCCGACGCCTTCATGCACATGTGCACCACGGTGGGGCTGGGCGGGCTGTCCTCGCACGACCAGAGCTTCGGCTACTGGAACTCGCCGCAGCTGGAGTGGACGGCGGTGCTGTTCATGCTGCTGGCGGGCATCAGCTTCGTGCGCTACTTTTTGCTGTGGCAGCTGCGCTCGCTGACGCCCGTCACGCGCGACACCGAGGTGCGCGCCTACACCCTGGTGCTCGGTGTCGCGATCGCGGTGGTGGCGGCCATGCTGCTGCTGCACGGCGTTTATCCCGACGCCTCCAGCGCGGTGCGGCAAGCCGCGTTCCAGGTGGTGTCGGTGGCCACCACCACGGGGTTTTCCACCACCGACTACGTGATGTGGCCCACCTTCGTGCCGGTGCTGCTGCTGTTTCTGGGCTGCTTCGTGTCGTGCGCCGGCTCCACCGGCGGGGGCATCAAGATGGTGCGCATGCTGGTGCTGGTGCGCCTGGCGCAGCGCGAGCTGCTGCGCATCATCCACCCGCGCGTGGTGCACCCCGTGGCCCTCAGCGGCATGCGCGTGCCCAACGACGTGGTGTCCACCGTGATGGCCTTCATGCTGATCTACGGCGGCGTGATGGTGAGCCTGACCATGCTGATGCTGGCCTCGGGGCTGGACGTGGTGACCGCCTTCTCGGCCATCATCGCGTGCCTGAACAACATCGGCCCCGGCATGGGCCGCATCGGGCCGGCCGGCAACTACGCCTCGTTCACCGATTTTCAGTTGGCCCTGTGCTCGCTGGCCATGGTGCTGGGCCGGCTGGAGCTGCTGTCGATGCTGGTGCTGCTGACGCCGGCGTTCTGGCGGCGCTGAACGCCTATCCACGCGATACGATCATCCCCATGCCCGATCAGCCCACCCCCGCGCACCTGGCGCCCACCGCCGCCATCGACAGCCAGCATCCCGCCGTGCAGGCCTTTGCCCGCGCGCATGCGCAGGGCAGCACCGAGCGCGAGCGCGCCGTGGCCCTGGTGCACGCGGTGCGCGACGGCTTCCGCTACGACCCCTACCGCATCGACCTGTCGCCCCACGGCATGCGCGCCAGCACGGTGCTGGCCCACGGCTACGGCTGGTGCGTGCCCAAGGCCACGCTGCTGGCGGCGGTGGCGCGCGCGGCCGGCATCCCGGCGCGGCTGGGCTTTGCCGACGTGCGCAACCACCTGTCGACCGAGCGCATGCGCCAGACCATGCAGACCGACCTGTTCATCTGGCACGGCTACACCGAGCTGTGGCTCGACGGCGCCTGGCGCAAGGCCACGCCGGCCTTCAACATCGAGCTGTGCGAGAAGTTCGGCCTGCTGCCGCTGGACTTCGACGGCGTGCACGACTCGATCTATCACGCCTTCGACGCCAGCGGCAACCGGCACATGGAATACGTCCAGCAGCGCGGCGCCTTCGACGACCTGCCGCTGGATCGCATCGCCGCCGACTTCCACCGCGTCTACGGCGCCTGGATGCAGGGCATGGGCGCACACAGCGACTTCGCGGCCGACGTGGCGCGCGAGACCGGCGCCTGAACGGCGCTCACAGTCGCACCGGCGGCACGCTGCCCAGCAGCCGAATCAAGTCCTGCTGGCGCACGGAGCCGGTCTTGGCGAAGATGGCCGACAGCTGGCTGCGCACGGTGCCGAGCTTGATGCCCAGTTGCGCCGCCATGTCGGCCGGCGTGCTGCCGCGCAGCAGCAGGGGCAAGAGGCGCGCCTCGGCCGCGCTCAGGGCGAAGGTGCGCATGACGAAGTCCAGCGCCGACTCGGTCAGTTGGGCATAGCGCGTCAGCAGCAGCATGCACGCGCCGGGCTGCGCCGCGGCCGCGCCCACGGGCAGGGCCAGCGCCATCAGCACCGGCCGCGCGCCGCCCAGCACCCCGCCGCCGCCCTGGCCGCGGAGGCCCTCGTGCACCAGCGGGCCCAGCGGCTCGTGCCCCGCCACGCGCGCGGGCAGGCTGCCCAGCCAGCGCGCCAGCCTGGGCTCGGCCACCATGTCGCGCGCGCTGCGGTTGGCATGCAGCACGGCCGCGTCGGGGCCGAGCATGACGACGCCGAACTCGAAGGCGTCGAGAAAGCGGTGCAGCAGCATCACTTGGTCGGCCAGCCGGCGGTGCGACCAGTGCAGGTCGAACGCGCGCAGGAGGTGCGGGTAGCAGGCCCGCAGACGTTGCACGTCCTGCGCGCTGAAGTCGTCCTGATCCGGGCGGCGAAACAGGCTCAGGTGCGAGGCCGGCGCCATGCCGGGCACGCTGCCGTCGGACACCACGCAGGCCAGCAGGTGCTCGGCCGGCAGGGTGCTCAAGTATTCACGGTAGTAGCGGCTGGCGCGCAGCGCCGCGGGCGCGACGATGTCGCTGCCGCGCCGAATGACGCCGTGCCGAAACAGCCCCTGCGCGATGCCCTGCGCCAGCCAGGGGTCGTGTTGCCACCAGTGGTCCGAAAAGGCCCGCGCGGCCGCTTCCGTCTGGTTCCAGGCGGCATAGAAACTCTGGTCGCGCTGGCCCTGGCCGGCGGCCACCAGCAGCGCGATGTGGGCGTCGAACTCGTGCGCCAGCACGCGCAGCGCCTCGGGCCAGGCGTCGTCGCGCCCCACCGCGCCATACAGCGCCGTCTGCACGCGCTCGAGCGCGGCCAGCGACAGCGCCCCGCCTTCCAGCGGCGCGTCGACCCGCCGCACCCACGGGCGCTCGGCGACTTCATCCTCGGCCATGTGTCCCTCGCTCTTCCCCGGCTCGATTCAGACCGGTAAGCAATTGTGCCGCGACGGCGAGCGCCCGCTGACGCTGGGCGCCGGGTTTCGGGATTAGGTGTGAAATATGCCTCTAGCCCGCGTGGGCTGGGCGCAACAAGCTATATCAATGATAGCTTCTGGCGCACGATATGCGCCACGGCGCCGGCTCAGGCCGCGAGGATCGGCTCCACCGCCGCGCCCAGCGCCAGGATCTCGCGGTCGCGCCCGCCGAGGCCGGCCAGCATCAGGCCCACGGGCGCCTGACCCGGCGCGTGGCAGGGCAGCGACAGCGCGCAGCCGTCGAGGAAGTTGATCAGCGTGGGGTTGCGCAGGATCAGGCCGTTGGCGGCGAAGTAGGCTGCGTCGCTGGCCTGCAGCTCGGCGATGGGCGGCGCGACCACCGGCACGGTGGGCAGGGCCAGCGCGTCGAAGCCGTCGATGCGGGCCTGCACCTGGGCGATCCAGCGCCGGCGCGCGGCCAGCAGGTCGATGTAATCGGCCACGTTCATGGCCTCGGCGCCGCGGATGCGGCTGGCCACGCGCGGGTCGTAGTCGACCGCGTGCTGGGCCAGCCGCGCGCGGTGCCAGGCCCAGGCCTCGGCGGCGGTCAGGCTGCCGCGCGCGTTCAGCGCCGCGAACTCGGCGAACTCGGGCACGGCCAGGCGGGTGATGCGCGCGCCGGCGGCCGATAGGCGCGCCAGCGCGCGCTCGAAGGCCGTGGCAACAAAGGCGTCCAGGCCGTCCAGCACCAGCGTCTCGGGCACCGCCAGCCGGGCGCCGGCCAGCTCGCGCGCGGCGGGCGCGGGCACCGGCTGGCCGGCCAGGATGGCGTCGGTGATGACGCAGCAGCGCACGCTGGCGCCCAGCGGGCCGACCGAGTCGAGCGAGGTGGACAGCGGCAGCGCGCCCTCGCGCGGCACGCGCCGCTGCGTCGGCTTGAAGCCCGTGAGCCCGCACAGCGCCGATGGAATCCGCACCGAGCCGCCGGTGTCGGTGCCGATGGCCACCGCCGCCATGCCGTCGGTGACCGACACCGCCGCGCCGCTGCTGGAGCCGCCCGGAATGCGGCGCGTGGCGCGGTCCCAGGGGTTGGCCGGCGTGCCCCAGTGCGGGTTGAGGCCCAGGCCCGAGAAGGCGAATTCGCTCAGGTTGGTGCGCCCGACGATCACCGCGCCAGCGGCGATCAGGCGCTGCACCACGGGCGCATTGCGCGTGGCGGGCGCGGCGCCGCGCAGCACGGCCGAGCCGGCGGTGGTGACCTCGCCGGCAACGTCGAACAGGTCCTTGATGGAGACCGGAATGCCCTCCAGCGGCGAGCGCACGATGCCGGCGGCGCGCATCTCGTCGCTGGCCTTGGCCATGGCGCGCGCGCGCTCGAAGCCGATGTGCGTAAATACCGCCGCGCCTTCGCCGGCCGCGTCTTCCGCGCGCGCCAGCGCCGCCTCGATCAGGGCCTGCGCGGTGGTGGTGCCGGCCGCCAGCTCGGCGGCCAGTTGTTCGAGGGTGGGCAGGTTGATCATTTTTTGATAGCTGCTCGCGCTTGCTTGATGGTCGCTGCAGGCCGATTTGGTTGAATTTTCAGCGCTGCAGCTTGAACACCGCCGTGCCGGCCAGCAGGTTGGGCCAGCGGCGCACCACGTGCTGCTCGTCCAGGCCAAAGGCGTCCAGCAGCTTCAGGCCGTTCTTTTCGGCCAGCACCTCGAAGTCCTTGAAGGTGCCGACGCGGATGTTGGGCGTGTCGTACCACTGATAAGGCAGGCGCGCGGTCACCGGCATGCGCCCGCGCAGCACCGACAGGCGGTTGGCCCAGTGCGCGAAGTTGGGAAAGGCGATGATGCCCACGCGGCCCACGCGCGCGGTCTCGCGCAGCATGACCTCGGCGTTGCGCAGGTGCTGCAGGGTGTTGATCTGCAGCACCACGTCGAAGCTCTGGTCGGCAAAGGACGTCAGGCCCTGGTGCAGGTTGACCTGCAGCACGTTGACGCCGCGGCGCACGCAGGCCAGCACGTTGGCGTCGTCGATGTCGATGCCGTAGCCGGTGCAGCCCTTGTCACGCGTCAGCTGCTGCAGCAGCGCGCCATCGCCGCAGCCCAGATCGAGCACGTGGCTGCCGGCGGGCACCAAGTCGGCGATGGTGTTCAGCAGTTGCAAGTCGCTCATGCCCGCGCTCCCGAGATGCTTTCAAAATAAGAGCGCACGACGCCCGTGTAGCGCGGGTCATCCAGCAGAAACGCATCGTGCCCGTGGGGCGCGTCGATCTCGGCGTAGCTGACGGCGCGGCGGTTTTCCAGCAGCGCCTTGACGATCTCGCGCGAGCGCGCGGGGGCGAAGCGCCAGTCGGTCGTAAAGCTCACCAGCAAAAATTTGCTTTGCGCACGCGCCAGCGCCCGCGTCAGGTCACCGCCAAAGGCGCGCGCGGGGTCGAAGTAGTCGAGCGCGCGGGTGATCAGCAGATAGGTGTTGGCGTCGAAGTACTGGCTGAACTTGTCGCCCTGGTAGCGCAGGTAGCTTTCGATCTGGAACTCCACGTCCTGCGTGCTGTAGCGATAGCCGCTGGCGTGCTGGGTGACGGCCTCGCGCAGCTCGCGACCGAACTTCTCGTTCATCACGTCGTCGGACAAATACGTGATGTGGCCGATCATGCGGGCGATGCGCAGGCCACGCTGGGGCAGCACGCCGTGCTCGTAGAAGTGGCCGCCGTGAAAGTCCGGGTCGGTGACGATGGCGCGGCGCGCCACCTCGTTGAAGGCGATGTTCTCGGCGCTCAGGTTGGGCGCGCTGGCCACCACCACGGCGTGGCGCACGCGCTCGGGATATTGCAGCGTCCAGCTGAGCGCCTGCATGCCGCCCAGGCTGCCGCCCATCACGGCGGCCAGTTGGTGCACGCCCAGCGCGTCCAGCAGGCGCGCCTGCGCATCGACCCAGTCTTCCACCGTCATGACCGGAAAGTCCGCGCCGTAGATGCGGCCGGTGTCGGGGTTGACGTGCATCGGCCCGGTGGAGCCGAAGCACGAGCCCAGGTTGTTGATGCCGATGACGAAGAAGCGCTCGGTGTCGACCGGCTTGCCGGGGCCGATCATGTTGTCCCACCAGCCCTCGCTCTTGTCCTGCCCGGCGTAGCAGCCGGCCACGTGGTGCGAGGCGTTGAGCGCGTGGCAGATCAGCACCGCGTTGTCGCGCGCGGCGTTGAGCTGGCCGTAGGTCTCGTAGCTGAGGTCGTAGCCGCGGATCGAGGCGCCGCTTTGCAGCGGCAGCGGGGCCTCGAAGTGCAGGCTGTGCGGCTGGACGATGAAGGACATAAAAAAACCCGGCTCGCCAAAGAGGCGGAAAGCCGGGGTTTGCGCTTGTCCGTCTTTAGCTGCATTTGTAAAAGCGCCCGCAAGCAGGAAGCAAATCGGCGCTGTGAGCAGCCAGTATAGCGCCGTGCCGACGGCGCCCACAATTTCCGGATGAGCGGCATGGCGAAGCGCCGATTCGCCTCGGCGGGTGCGGTGGATGTCGCGGCAATGCCACACCCAAGCGTGCGGGCGTGGACACGGCGCGCACGGGAATCGATCGCCATCCCGCGCCCAACCGAATATCCGACTGATTTCAAAGGTTGATTTTTTCCTGCTTGACGGCGGGATTTCTGACGCATAATCGCGCGGGTGTGCACCCTGCACACATTCCCAAACATTCAACCCTTGTTTGACCCTGCGGTGAAAGCAGTCAGTTTCCCTTCGCTCTCAGCCTTGAGCAGCTTCGTCGAAGGCGTTTTGCGGACTCCATCGCGTTTCCATAGTTCTTGAGGAGTCCCTTTTCGATGGGCAACAAACTCTACGTCGGCAATCTGCCGTATTCCGTGCGCGACCAGGATCTCGAGCAGGCGTTCAGCCAGTTCGGGGCGGTCAGCAGCGCCAAAGTCATGATGGAGCGCGACACCGGCCGCTCCAAGGGCTTCGGCTTTGTCGAGATGGGCAGCGACGCCGAGGCGCAGGCCGCCATCGACGGCATGAACGGCCAGTCGCTGGGCGGCCGCAACGTGGTCGTCAACGAGGCGCGCCCGATGGAGCCGCGTCCGCCCCGCAGCGGCGGTGGCGGCTACGGCGGCGGTGGCGGCGGCTATGGTGGTGGCGGCGGTGGCTACGGCGGCGGTCGCCGCGAAGGTGGCTACGGCGGCGGTGGCGGTGCCCCGCGTGAAGGCGGCTACGGCGGCGGTCGCCGCGAAGGCGGCGGCGGCCACGACGGCGGCTTTCGCAGCCCCTACGGCAGCGGCCCGCGCGGCGGTGGCCGCCGTGACGGCGGTGGCGGTCGCGACGACTATTGATCGTCCACCCGATCCGGCTTGGCCGTGATTGAAGCAAGGGCTCCTGCGGGAGCCCTTTTTCATGGTTTCATGGCTCCTCACTGGCCCCCTGGCGCGCCTTGCGCGGGCGCCCCGCCAGCACGCGGTCGAACAGCGCGTTGGGCAGCAGGCGCAGCAGTTTGGCCGCCACGCCCATGGGCCAGGGGATGACGCGGTAGCTGGCGCCCTTGGCAATGACGCGCTGGGCACGCTGGGCAAAGGCCTCGGGCGTCATCAGGAAGGGCATGGCGTAGCGGTTGCCGCGCGTGAGCGGCGTGTCGACGAAGCCGGGCAGCAGGGTGACCACGCGCACGCCGCTGCCGCGCAGCTCGCCGCGCAGGCTTTCGCAATGGGCGATGACGGCCGCCTTGCTGGCGCAGTAGGCGCCGTGGCCCGGCAGGCCGCGGATGCCGGCCACGCTGGCGATGCCCACCAGGGTGCCGCTGCCGCGCCGGCGCATGGGCTCGATGAAGGGCTGAAAGCTGGCCGCCAGGCCCAGGTTGTTGGTGGCGAAGATGCGCGCCATGACTTGAAGGTCGCCGCGCTCGGCGGTGTCCACGCCGATGCTGATGCCGGCACTGGCGATCACCACGTCGGGCACGCCCTGCTGCGCCAGGCAGGCCTGGCCGGCGGCGGCGATGGCGTCCACCTGCGCCACGTCGGCCCCATACACGCGCCAGCGCTCGCCGGGCCAGCCCTGGGCCTCGGCCCAGGCCGTCAGCTCGGCCGCGCGGCGCGCCACCAGGGCCAGGCGCCAGCCATCCTGCGCGTAGCGCCGGGCCAGGGCCTGGCCGATGCCGCTGGAGGCGCCGGTGATGAAGACCAGTCCTCGCGCAACGCTCACTGGATGACCCTCCGCGCTGCGCGCTGCGGGATTCGCGCTTGGGAGCGGCCCGGCGCGCTCATGCCCGGCCTTCAGCGCCGCGCCGGCTGGATCACGCCGCGCACCTGGCCGATCAGGTTGGCCACGCCGCTGTGGTTGTCGTAGTCGAAGCGGTCGCCGGTAAAGCGGTCGGGGCCGCGCAGCAGCTCGACCGGCTGGTCGGAGCTGACGCGCTCGTCCTTGACCCAGGCGTGCAGGTAGGGACCGCGAAACTCCAGCCGCGGCGTGGGCCGGCCGTCGGCCCCGGTGTTGGGCTCGCGCACCACCTGCGCCTGGCCGTAGAGCTGGATCTCGGAGCCGTCGCCGTTGGACACGCCACGCTCGGCGCGGCCCACGGTGAGCTGGTTCTTCGCGTCGAACGAGCGCACGCGCGGCTGGCTGACTTCCAGCGTGTCGGTGTCGGGGTAGTGGTGGCCCTCGACGCCGCGCAGCTCGGAGGTCATGCGCCCGGCGGCGTCGAAGCTGCGCACCGCGAACGAGCGCATCTGGTAGTCGGGCTCGTGCGTCAGCGGGCCGGGCACGGTGCTGGCGGCGGTGAAGTCGGGCGTGTGGCGCACCAGCCAGCCGGTGCCCAGGGCAAACAGCGCCATCATCAGCGCCGGCAGCCAGGCAAAGAACTGCTCCTTGCCGTGGCGCCACAGGCGGGCGCTGTTCATGCCGGCCCCAGGTGTTGATCGAGCAGGCGCCGATAGTGGCCGCCGGCCGCCAGCAGCAGGTCGCACAGCTCGCGCACCGCGCCCGCGCCGCCGGCCAGCGCGGTGACGTGGGCGGCCAGCGCGCGCGCCTCGGCGTGGGCGTTGGCCGGCGCGCAGGCCAAGCCGGCGTGGCGCAGCAGGGGCAGGTCGGGCCAGTCGTCGCCCATGGCGGCGGTCTGCGGCCAGTCGATGCCCAGCTCTTGCAGCAGGGCCTGCGCGGCGGGCAGCTTGTCCTCGGTGCCCAGCCGGGCGTGCTGAATGCCCAGCGCCGCCAGGCGCTGGCGCAGCGCCGGCGAGTCGCGCCCCGAGATGACGCCCACGGCGATGCCCGCGCGCCCCAGCAGCTTCAGGCCGTGACCGTCCAGCGTGTGAAAGCGCTTGAGCACCTCGCCGCCTTCGCCGTAGTACAGGCCGCCGTCGGTCAGCACGCCGTCGACGTCGAGCAGCAGCAGGCGAATGCCCTGCGCACGCAGCAGCAGCTCGGCCGGCCAAGTCTGGGCAACTTGCATCTCAGGAGCCTTGGCGTTGAGGTGCTGCCCGCAACGCGTGAAACGGTGCGAGCCCAAAGGCCGCGGAGCAGGCCATGCCAGCAAGCGCCGTGGCCGGGGTTTCCCCGGCCACTGGCGCTGCCCCCTCGAGGGGGGAGGCGCAACAACGCGCAGCGTGTGGAGCCTGGGGGTGGGTCATATGACCTTGGCCCGCATCAGGTCGTTGGTGTTGAGCGCGCCGACCAGCTGGCCCGCGTCGTTGGTCACCAGCAGCACGGTGATGCGGTGGCGCTCCATCTGCTCGGCGGCGGTGGCCGCCAGCGCGCCGGGGTTGATGGTGCGCGGCCCGGCGTGCATGACCTGGCCGGCGGTGAGTGCGCGCAAGTCGCGCCCGGTCTCGACCAGGCGGCGCAGGTCGCCGTCGGTGAAGATGCCCAGCAGTTGGCCGTCGGTGGCGACGATGGCCGAGGCGCCCAGGCCCTTGCGCGTCATCTCGCGCATCAGCTCGCCGAAGGGCGCGTCGGGCCCGACGCGCGGCACGTCCTCGCCCGCGCGCATGAGGTCGAGCACGCGCGTGAGCAGGCGCCGCCCCAGCGCGCCGCCGGGGTGCGAGCGGGCGAAGTCCTCGGCCTTGAAGCCGCGCGCGTCCAGCAGCGCCACGGCCAGCGCGTCGCCCAGCGCCAGCTGCGCGGTGGTGCTGGCGGTGGGCGCCAGGTTGAGCGGGCAAGCCTCTTTCTCGACGCCGCTGTCGAGCACCACGTCGGCGTGGTGGGCCAGGGTGGAGTCGACGTGCCCCGTCATGGCCACCAGCGGCGCGCCCAGGCGGCGCACCAGCGGCACCACGACGTTGAGCTCCTCGCTCTCGCCGCTGTTGGAGATGGCCAGCACCACGTCCACCGGCTTGATCATGCCGAGGTCGCCATGGCTGGCCTCGGCCGGGTGCACGAACATGGCCGGCGTGCCGGTGGAAGCCAGCGTGGCGGCGATCTTGCGGCCCACATGCCCGCTCTTGCCGATGCCCATGACGACCACGCGGCCGCGCACGTCCAGCATCAGCTGCACCGCCTGCACAAAGCCGTCGCCCAGGCGCTGCGTGAGGGCGCGCACGGCGTCGGCCTCGATGGCCAGCGCCTCGCGCGCCAGCCGCAGGGCCTGCTCGGGGTTGACTTTCATGCGCCAAATTCTATCGGGCGCCCTGATGTGTGCACCATTCGGTGCACTACCATCGGGCATGAGTTCGCTCGAGCTGACGCTGCTGTACCTGCTGGCCGCCGTGCTGGGGGTGGCGGCGTGCCGCTGGGCCAAGCTGCCGCCGATCCTGGGCTATCTGCTGGCGGGCGTGATGATGGAGCCGCACACGCTGGGCCTGGCCTTCGGGCAGGACGCCGAGGGCATTCGCCAACTGGCCGAATACGGCGTGGTGTTCCTGATGTTCGTGATCGGGCTGGAGTTCAACCTGCCCAAGCTGCGCGCCATGCGCCGCCACGTGTTCGGGCTGGGCCTGGCGCAGGTGCTGTGGACCATGCTGCTGGCCACCAGCGGCTCGATGGTGCTGGCCTGGCTGCTGCCCACCGTCTGGCACATGAGCTGGCAGACCGCCCTGGTGCTGTCGGGCGCCATGGCCATGAGCAGCACCGCCATCGTGGTCAAGATGATGGCCGACCGGCTGGAGCTGGAGTCCGAACACGGCCAGCGCGTGATGGGCGTGCTGCTGTTTCAGGACCTGGCGGTGGTGCCCCTGCTGGTGCTGATTCCGGCGCTGAAATCGCCGCCCGAGCAACTACTGGCCGCGCTGGGCCTGGCGGCGCTGAAGGCGGCCGTGCTGATCGCGCTGCTGCTGTGGGGCGGCCAGCACCTGATGCGCGGCTGGCTGACCATCGTGGCGCGCCGGCGCAGCCCCGAGCTGTTCATGCTCAACCTGCTGCTGATGACCCTGGGCCTGGCCTGGCTGACGCAGCAGGCGGGCCTGTCGCTGGCGCTGGGCGCCTTCATCTGCGGCGTGCTGATCTCCGAGACCGAGTTTCGCGTGCAGGTGGCGTCCGAGATCCGGCCCTTTCACGACGTGCTGCTGGGCCTGTTCTTCATCACCATCGGCATGCTGCTGGACGTGCACCAGGTGCTGCTGCGCTGGCCGCTGGTGCTGGTGCTGCTGCTGGTGCCGGTGGCCTTCAAGCTGGTGCTGGTGACCGCGCTGGCGCGCGTGCTGGGCGCCAGCGCCGGCACCGCGCTGCGCACCGGCCTGTACCTGGCACAGGCGGGCGAGTTCGGCTTCGTGCTGCTGACCCTCAGCCGCCGCGAGGGCCTGGTGGCGCCCGAGCTGTTTCACCCCATCCTGGCGGCGATGGTGCTGTCGATGCTGGCTACGCCCTTCATCATCATGGCCAGCAACCGCATCGTGCTGCGCCTGGTGGCCAGCGAATGGCTGCAGCAGTCGCTGCAGATGACGCACATCGCGGTGGAGTCGATCAACACCAGCGGCCACGTGCTGATCCTCGGCTTCGGTCGCAGCGGCCAGGCCATGGCCCGCATGCTGGAGCACGAGGGCATCGCCACCATGGCGCTGGACCTGGACCCCGACCACGTGCAGCAGGCGCGCGCCGCCGGCCAGGCGGTGGCCTTCGGCGACGCCACCAAGGCGCCCACGCTGACGGCCGCCGGCCTGACGCGCGCCAGCGCCGTGGTGCTGACCTACCTGGACACGCCCACCGTGTTCAAGACCCTGGCCACCGTCCGCGCCCTGGCGCCGCACACGCCGGTGATCGTGCGCACCCAGACCGACCGCGACCTGGAGCGCCTGCGCGCCGCCGGCGCCACCGAGGTGGTGCCCGAGTCGCAGGAGGGCGCGCTGATGCTGGGCGGCCACGCGCTGGCGCTGGTGGGCGTGCCGATGCGGCGCGTGATCCACATCGTGCAGCAGTACCGCGAGCAGCGCTATGGCCTGCTGCGCGGCTTTTTTCACGGCGCCGCCGACAGCCACGAGGACGAGTTGGAGGCCGAGCGCCTGGCCACCCTGACGGTGCCGCCGGCGGCGGCCGGGCAGCGCCTGGCCGACGTGCTGAAGCAGGCGGTGGGCGAGGGCGGCGCGCTGCGCGTGGTGCGCCTGCGCAGTCGCCTGGGCATTCCCGTCGCCGCGCACGAGGCCTTCACGCTGGAAGGCGGCGAGACCCTGGTGCTGTCGGGCAAGGCCGAGGCGCTGTCGCGCGCGGAGCAGGCGCTGGCCCCCTGAGTTGCCACCGCGCGCCCTCCGCGCGGCACAATGGCCCTTCGACCGCCCGCCGACCTCGCCCGCCCATGACCGCACCGCTCGCCATCACCGACTACCTGCGCCAGCACATCCGCACCGTGCCCGACTGGCCGGCGCCGGGCGTGCAGTTTCGCGACATCACGCCGCTCTTGCAGGACCCGCGCGTGTTCCGCGTGCTGATCGACGCCTTCGTGCACCGCTACATGGAGCCGGCACGGCGCCCCGAGGTGGTCGCCGGGCTGGACGCGCGCGGCTTCATCATCGGCTCGGTCATTGCCTACGAGCTGGGCGTGGGCTTCGTGCCCATCCGCAAGAAGGGCAAGCTGCCCTACACCACGGTGCAGGAAACCTTCGAGCTGGAATACGGCAGCGCCACCGTGGAGCTGCACACCGACGCCGTGACCCCGGGCCAGCGCGTGCTGCTGATCGACGATCTGATCGCCACCGGCGGCACCATGATGGCCGGCAAGAAGCTGCTGGAAAAACTGGGCGCCACCGTGACCGAAGGCGCCGCCATCGTCGTCCTGCCCGAGCTGGGCGGCGCGCAGCGCCTGCGCGAGGCCGGCCTGGCACTGTTCACGCTGGTCGACTTCGCCGGCCACTGACCACGCCATTTGCAAACGCCGCTCGACGCCACGGTGTTCGCTGCCTCCCGTTTCTCAACCCTTCAAGTCTTGTCAGGAGATCCCCCCCATGAAAGCCCAAGCCGTGATTTGCCGCGAACTGAACCAGCCGGTCGTGGTCGAGACCATCGAGGTCGCGCCGCCGCAGGCCGGCGAGGTGATGATCAAGCTGGCGGCCTGCGGCGTGTGCCACAGCGACCTGTCGGCCACCAACGGCACCATCGCCTTCGCCCCGCCGCTGATCCTGGGCCACGAAGGCGCCGGCGTGGTGGTCGAGGTGGGGCCCGGCGTGAGCGACTTCGCCATTGGCGACCACGTGCTGTCGTCCTTCGTCACCATGTGCGGCACGTGCCACTACTGCACGATCGGCCGGCCGGCGCTGTGCGAACTGGGCGCGCGCACCCTGACCACCCTGCCCAGCGGCGCGCTGCGCACCACCGACGCCCAGGGCCAGCCGCTGAGCGTGTTCTCGGGCTGCGGCGTGATGGCCGAGTACGCCACGCTGGACACCCGCAGCCTGATCAAGATCGCCGGCGACGCGCCGCTGCGCTCGGCCGCGCTGGTGGGCTGCGGCGTGATGACGGGCTTTTGCGCCGCCACCAACACCGCGCGCGTGGCGCCGGGCTCGGTGGTGGTGGTGTTCGGCGCCGGCGGCGTCGGCCTGTCGGCCATCCAGGGCGCGGCGGTGGCCGGCGCGCGCATGGTCGTGGCGGTCGACATCGACGACTTCAAGCTCGGCCTGGCCAAGACCCTGGGCGCCACGCACACCGTCAACTCCAAGGGCGACGAGGCCATCGTCAAGACCCTGCGCAAGCTGACCGGCGGCGGCGCCGACTACGCCTTCGAATGCGTGGGCTCGGGCGAGCTGGCCGCCACCGCCTACGGCGTGCTGCGCAAGGGCGGGCAGGCGGTGGTGGTCGGCGTGGCGCGGCCCAAGGACACCACCACGCTGCGCACCGCCAGCCTCACCTTCGACGAGAAAAGCATCGGCGGCAGCTACTTCGGCTCGGCCCGCCCGCGCGTCGACGCGCCGCGCATCCTGGGCCTGTACAAGGCCGGCAAGCTCAAGCTGGACGAGCTCATCACCCGCACCTACCCGATCGCCGAGGCGCCGCAGGCCTTTGCCGACCTGCAGGCCGGGCGCAATGCGCGCGGCGTGATCGTGTTCGACGACAGCCTGTGACCGCAGCCTGAGCCGGGCAGGGCCTCAGCGCGGCGCCATCGCGCAGGCCCAGCCGGCGGGCATGCGCGCGTCCTGCAGGGCGCGCAGCAGCGCGCCATCCTCGGTCTGTTGCGGCAGCTGGTCGGCGGCGCGGTAGAGGATCTGCTCCTCCTTCGGGTTGTGGATCTGCAGCATCTGGAACAGTTCGCGGCCCGGCTCGTGCGCGGCCGCCGCGCCAGAAGCCAGCAGGGTCTCGATCAGCGGCCACATCTGCCCGTGCTCGCGCTGCATGACGAAAATCGGCATGCTCAGGCCCGCGCGCTCCAGCGGCGGGAACAGCACCGCCTCTTCCAGATGGATGTGCTCCTGCAGCAGGCGCAGGGCGTCGGCCAGCACCGCGTCGCTGGCGCTGCCGCGCAGCGCGGCCTTCAGGCCCTCGTCGATCTGGCGGTGCTGCGCTTCGAGCCATTGGCTGGGGTGGGTGGAATCCATGACGTCGCTCCGAAGATGATGCGGGCACCGTAGCGCAAGCCGAGAAGTCCCGTTGCCGGCGCGGATACCAGCCCGGCGCCGGCCTACTTGCCGATGCAAAAGCGCGCGAAGATGACGCCCAGCAGGTCGTCGGCCGTGAACTGGCCGGTGATCTCGCCCAGCGCGTTCTGCGCCAGACGCAGCTCCTCCGCCAACAGGTCGAGCATGGGCGCAGCGCCCGCCAGATGAGCGCCGGCTGCCTCCAAATGCGCAGCGGCGCGCGCCAGCGCCTGCAGGTGGCGTTCGCGCGCGATGAACAGGCCTTCGCCCGCGCCACCCTGCCAGCCCACCAGCTGCAGCAGGCGCTGGCGCAGCGCGTCCAGGCCCTCGCCGGTGCGCGCCGACAGGGCGATGCCGCCCTCGGGCACGGCCGCGTCCGGCGCCGCATCGTGCTTGTTCCACAGGTGCAGCAGCGGCACGCCAGCGGCGCTGCGCGTGGCCAGGCCCTCGGCAATGTGCTGCTCGCCGGCGGCGTAGTCGGCCTCGCCTTGGCGCGTCAGGTCGTGCAGCCACAGCACGGCGTCGGCTTGCTCGATGTGCTGCCAGGCGCGCTCGATGCCGATCTGCTCCACCGCGTCGCCGGCCGCGCGCAGGCCGGCGGTGTCCAGCACGTGCAGGGGCACGCCCTCGATCTGGATGGTCTGGCGCACCACGTCGCGCGTGGTGCCGGCAATGGGGGTGACGATGGCCAGCTCGGCCCCGGCCAGGGCGTTCAGCAGGCTGCTCTTGCCGGCGTTGGGCTGGCCGGCAATGACCACCTGGATGCCCTCGCGCAGCAGCGCGCCCTGGCGTGCGCGTGCTTGCACGTCGCGCAGGGTTTGCTGCAATTTCGATAGCTGCCCGCGCACGTCGTGCGCCGACAGGACGTCGATTTCTTCTTCAGGAAAGTCCAGCGTGGCCTCGATCAGCATGCGCAGCTGGATCAGCCCGTCGGTGAGCCGCTCGATCTCGCGCGAGAAGTCGCCCGCCAGCGAACGACTGGCCGAGCGCGCGGCCTGCTCGGTGCTGGCGTCGATCAAGTCCATCACCGCCTCGGCCTGCGCCAGGTCGAGCTTGTCGTTCAGGAACGCGCGTTCGGTGAACTCGCCCGGCCGCGCCAGGCGCAGGCGCGGCAGCACCGGCTGACCGCTGGCGGGTTCGATTTGAGCCGCCGCCTGCAGGCAACGCGCCAGCAGCAGCTGCAAGACGACCGGGCCGCCGTGCGCCTGCAGCTCCAGCACGTCCTCGCCGGTGTAGGACTGCGGGGCCGCAAAGTACAGCGCCAGGCCGTGGTCGATGGGGCTGCCGTCGGCGTCCGCGAACGCGCCATAGCTGGCGTGACGGGGCGCCGGCGTGCGCCCGGTGAGCGCGCGCGCCAGCGACAGCAGGCCGCGCCCGGACACGCGCACGATACCCACCGCGCCGCGGCCAGGCGCGGTGGCGATGGCGACGATGGGGTCGGGCGCGGCATGCATGGCATGATTGTCCGCGACTGCCGCTTGCCCCACGCCGCCATGAGCCCGACCCTGTTCAAGAACGTGCACGTGCTGGACGTGCGCCAAGGCGCGCTGCTGGAAGCGCACGAGGTGCTGGTCGAGGGTGATGCGATCCGCGAAGTCAGCGACACGCCCATCACCCGCCCCGGCGCGCGCGTGATCGACGGCGGCGGCCGCACGCTGATGCCGGGGCTGATCGACTGCCACGTGCACGTCACCTTCTCGCACACCAACCTGGGCCTGCTGGCGGGCACGCCCAACACCACGCTGGCCTACCGCGCGCTGCCCATCCTGCGCGGCATGCTGCGGCGCGGCTTCACCACGGTGCGCGACTGCGGCGGGGCCGACTGGGCGCTCAAGCAGGCGGTCGAGGACGGCATGGACGGCACGGTGATCGGCCCGCGCCTGTTCGTCAGCGGCCCGGCGCTCAGCCCCACCGGCGGGCACGGCGACTTTCGCCCACGCAGCGACCGCCTGCAGCCCGTGGGTTGTGGCTGCCAGCGGCTGGCCAGCACGCGCGTGGTCGACGGCGTGGACGCCGTGCGGCGCGCGGTGCGCGAGCTGCTGCAGATGGGCGCCGACCAGATCAAGATCATGTCCTCGGGCGGCGTGGCCTCGCCCACCGACCCGATCGACGCGCTGGGCTATTCGCTGGACGAAACCCGCGCCATTGTCGACGAGGCCGCCGCGCACCACACGGATGTGCTGGCGCACGCCTACACGCCCGCCGCCATCCGCCGTGCGGTGGCATGCGGCGTGCGCAGCATCGAGCACGGCAACCTGATCGACGCGCCCACCGCCGCGCTGATGGCCGAGAAGGGCGCCTATGCCGTGCCCACGCTCATCACCTACGAAGCCCTGGCGCGCGACGGCGCCCGGCTGGGCCTGGGGCCCGAGAGCGTGGCCAAGATCGAGCAGGTGCGCGCGGCGGGGCTGCGCTCGTTGGAAATTTTCAAGGCGGCGGGCGTGAAGCTGGCTTTGGGCACCGACCTGCTGGGCGCCTCGCACCCGCTGCAAAGCGAGGAGCTGTTGATCCGCGCGCAGGTGCAGACCCCGCTGGAGGTGTTGCAAAGCGCCACCCTGATCGGCGCCGAGCTGCTGGGGCAGCAGGGCAAGATCGGCGAGGTGACGCCGGGCGCCCGCGCCGACCTGCTGCTGGTGGATGGCAACCCGCTGCAAGACCTGCGCTGCCTGGCCGGCCAAGGCGAGCGCATCGCGCTGGTGATGCAGGGGGGGCAGCTGCGCTTCAACGCGCCGCCGCCATGAAAAACCCCGGCGCGCGGGCCGGGGTTTCAAGTCAAATCGGGCTGTAGCGCTTGCTGGACAAGCGCGAACAGCTATTTATTTGATAGTCGTCCAGATCGGCATCGGGCGATCGTCCGCGCGGTGGATGGTGTTCACGTTCTTGCGCATGGCCCAGGGTCGCACCTGGTCGTGCAGCGGCAGGTAGTTGTAGTCGTCCTTCACGATCTGCAGCGCCTCGTGGATCATGCCGTCGCGCTTCTTGGCGTCCATCTCGACCTTGATGCCGTCGATCAGCGCGTCGACCTTGGGGTTGCTCATGCGCCCGTTGTTGAAGTTGCCCGAGGTGCCGCCCTTCGGGTCCACCGTGTGGATCAGCGAGTCCAGCGTGTACAGCGCGTCGAAGGTGGCCACGCCCCAGCCCAGCATGTAGGCGCTGACTTCAAAGCGCTGGATCTTGGCCGAGTGGATCGACATCGGGTTGGTCTGCAGCTTGGTCTTGATGCCGGCCTTGGTCCACATCGCGGTCACCGCCTGGCAGATCGCCTCGTCGTTGACGTAGCGGTCGTTGGGGCAGTCCAGCGTCAGCTCGAAGCCGTCCGGGTAGCCGGCGTCGGCCAGCAGCTTCTTGGCTGCCTCGGCGTCGAACTTGGAGGCGCGCGTGGCCAGTTGCTGCGTCCAGCCGTTGACCATGGGCGCGATCATGGTGCCGGTGGGCTTGCCCAGGCCGCGCATCACGTTGCGCTCGATGGCGGCGATGTCCACCGCCTGGTAGAGCGCCTGGCGCACGCGCTTGTCCTTCAGCGGGTTCTTGCCCTTGACGCCCGGCAGCTCGTCGCGGAACTGGTCGAAGCCGAGGAAGATGGTGCGGTTTTCCAGCCCGTCGAGCACCTTCAGGTTGGGGTCGCGGCGCATGCGCTCGATGTCCTGCACCGGCGGGTCCTGCACCAGGTCGACCTGGCCCGAGATGAGCGCGGCCGAGCGCGTGGCGGCCGACTTGATGGGCGTGAACACCACCTCGTCGATGTTGCCCTTGGGCTTGTCCCACCAGGCGTCGTTTTTCTTCAGCGTGAGCTTGGTGTCGGGCTGCCAGCCGACCAGGATGAAGGGGCCGGTGCCGTTGGCGTTGCGCGAGGCGTAGTTCTCGTCCTTGGCCTTGTAGTCCTGCGCCTTGACGCTGTTGTTCTTTTCGGCCCAGGCCTTGTTCATGATGTAGGAGCCGGTCAGCTCGCGCAGCACCACCGGGCTGGGGCCCTTGAGGATCAAATCGACCGTGTGCTCGTCGACCTTCTTGGCCTCCTTCACGCTTTGCACGTAGGCGCCCATGTTGGAGGGCGGCGTCATCGCACGGGTGATGGAAAACACCACGTCGTCGGCGGTGAAGGGCGCGCCGTCGTGGAATTTGACGCCCTGACGCAGCTCGAAGCGCAGCTGCGTGGGCGTGACGAAGGTCCACTTGGTGGCCAGGCCGGGCTCGACCTCGAACTTCTCGTTGTAGCGCACCAGGGTCTCGTACACCATCTGCTGGTAGGCCAGCGTGGTCTGGTGGTTCTGCCCGTGCGGATCGAAGGTGAGGATGTCGTTGGCGCCGCCGATGCGCAGCGTGGCGGCGCCCGCGGGTTGCAGCAGGGCCAGGGTGGCCGCGGCGATCAGGCTGAGCTTGGTGATGGGGTGCATGCGCTCCTCGCACAAAAAGGGGTTTGGATGGAGCGAAGCATGGTACACAAAGGCCGCCCGCAGGCGGCCTGGCGAGGCTCGGGGTTTGTCCCGATCGGGGCAACGCTGAGCAAGCCCTCGCACGCGTCGCATCCCTGGGCTCGGGCGGTCTGCGGCGTTGAAAATCCTCGCGATACCGCCCGGTATCGCTGCGGTTTTCGCCTTGCAGCCCATCCCGATCCAGGGCGCGCCGCATTGCGCCGACTTGCTCAGCGTCGCCTCAGGAGAACTTGGGCAGGTTGAACTGCGGCGGCACGCCCATGCGCTTGTTGATGATCCATTGCTGGGCAATGGACAGCAGGTTGTTGGTGACGTAGTACAGCACCAGGCCGGCCGGAAACATGAAGAACATCACGCTGAACACCAGCGGCATGATCCACATCATCTTGGCCTGCATGGGGTCGGGCGGCGCCGGGTTCAGCGCCGTCTGCAGCAGCGTGGTCAAGGTCATCACCACCGGCAGGATGTAGTACGGGTCCTTGGCCGACAGGTCGTGCACCCAGCCGATCCAGGGCGCGCCGCGCATCTCCACCGAGGACAGCAGCACCCAGTACAGCGCGATGAACACCGGAATCTGCACCACCATCGGCAGGCAGCCGCCCAGCGGGTTGACCTTTTCCTCGCGGTAGATGCGCATCATCTCCATCTGCATCTGCTGCGGCTTGTCCTTCAGACGCTCGCGCAGGGCGGTGATCTTGGGGTTGAGCGCCTTCATCTTGGCCATGCTGCCGTAGGCCTTGGCGTTGAGCCAGTAGAAGGCGATCTTCAGCAGCAGCACCAGCGCCACGATCGACCAGCCCCAGTTGCCCAGCACCTTGTGGATCTGGTCGAGCAGCCAGTACAGCGGCTTGGCGGCGATGGTGACCCAGCCGTAGTCCTTGACCAGCTCCAGCCCCGGCGTGACCGATTCCAGCATGGTCTCGACCTGCGGGCCGACGAACAGGCGCGTGTCCACGGTCTGGTGCGCGCCGGGGGCGATCTCGGCCAGCGGCGCGATCATGCCGGCGGCGTACAGGTTGGGGCCGATCTGGCGCGCGAAGTTGTCGTGCGGCGTGTCGGGCGCGAACATCCAGGCGCTGGCGAAATAGTGCTGCACCATGGCCACGTAGCCATCGGGCGCCTGCTTGACGAACTCGGCCTTGCCCTTCTCGATGTCGCCGAAGCTGACCTTCTGGTACTTCTTGGCCTCGGTATAGAAGGCCGGGCCGGTGAAGGTGGAATAAAACGGCGTCTTGCTGCCGGGCTCGGCGCCGTGGCGCACCAGCTGCACGTACAGCTGCGGGTGCACCGGCTGGCTGCCCTCGTTGATGACCTCGTTGCGCACGCCGATGACGTAGGAGCCGCGCGTGAGGGTGTAGGTGCGCACCAGCTTGACGCCGCCCACCACCGGCGAGGTGAAGCTCAGCACCAGCTGCTGCGCGCCGTCGGCCAGCGCCTTGTCGCCGCTGAAGCTCATCGGCGTCTTGTGGTTGGGAAAGGCGCCGCCGATCAGGCCCGACTGCGCCTGATACACCTCGTTGCCCTGGCTGTCGAACAGCAGCACATGGCGGTCGGTCTGCGTGTCGTCGGGGTACTTCAGCAGCTCGCTTTCGATCACCGAGCCGCCTTCGGTGTCGAAGGTGAGCTGGAGCACGTCGGTGCGGACGGTGATGCGCTCGTGCGCCACCGCCGCGCCTTCGGGCACCGGCGGCTGGCCGGAGGCAGCGGCCACGGCACTGCCCGCGGGCACCGCCGCCGGCGTGCTGGCGGCGGCGGCCGGCGGCACGGCCGACGCGCTGGCGCCCGGCTTGGCCGCCACCGACGAGGCACTGGGGAAGAACGTGGCCTTGTGGCCGTTGTGCACCTGCCACTGGTCCCACAACATGACCAGCGAAAAGGCAAAGATCACCCAGAGAATGGTGCGGCGGATGTCGTTCATGTTGACTCGGAATGCTCGCCCGGCGGCTTGGAGCGCACGCCCGGCAGGCCGGTGAAAAGACGAGGGCGCTCGGCCGGCACCGGGTCGCAGCCGCCCGCGCACCAGGGGTGGCAGCGCGCCAGGCGGCGCAGCGTCAGGTAGCTGCCCATGGCCGCACCATGTTGCTCCAGCGCCTGCAGCGCATAGCGCGAGCAGGTGGGCTCGAAGCGGCAGGCCGAGCCCAGCCAGGGCGAGAGCAGCAGCCGATAGCCCTTGACCAGCCCGATCAGCAACCGCTGCATCCGCATCATGCCGGCTCCCGCTTCATCAGCTCGCGCAGCTCGGCGCGCACGGCACGGCGCAGCGCGGGCGAACTGGCGCTGGCGAACTGCGCCGGCGCAAACGCCGTGTGCAGGCGCACCAGGCGCGCCGCCGGTCGTGGCCACGGCTGCGCGCCGCCCAGGGCATAGACCTGGCGGCGAATGGCATTGCGCGTGACCGCCCGACGCGCCCAGCGCTTGGGCACCATGGCGCCCAGCCAGCTGGCGGGCGTGGGGCCGAACAACGCGGCCTCGGGCGCGCGCTCGGCCGGCAAGGCCAGGCGATGCAGGGCGAAATGGGCCGTGCGGGCCACGGGGCGATGCGCCAGAAGCGCCTGAAACTGCGCACGCGTGCGCAGCCGCTGCACGCGGGCCGGCGCGCCCTCAGGGGGCGATGCGGCAAGCCCGGCAGCCACAGGCGTGGGCAGCCAGGCTCAGACCGCCAGGCGCTTGCGTCCCTTGGCGCGGCGCGCGTTGATCACCGCGCGGCCGCCGCGCGTCTTCATGCGCACCAGAAAACCGTGCGTGCGCGCACGGCGCGTCTTGGAAGGCTGATAAGTACGTTTCATGGATCGCCCCTTGAGGAATCTGGATGTGGCGTGCGTCGGGCTCGGCCCAACCGCCGCCGAACGCCCCGCACGCGGCAGGCGGCGCAGGCACTGCCCGCTGGCCCAAAGCCCGCCCGTCGAGGAAAACCGCCGATTATCGCAAAAATTTGCAATGCGGCCAATGCCTTGCGCGCGAGGCGGCGGCGGCCGGGTGCACAAAGACCGGGCTCGACCGCCATTCGCCCTTGTGGACAAGTGGCCGGCTCCCTACAATGGACGGGCACGGGAGCAGTCAGTTGTCCACAATTCGGACACGCGCGCCTCAGAAACAATACAACACATTTTCGTGATTTCCGATTCAAGTCAAACCCTGTGGCCGGGCTGCCTGGACGTGCTGGCGCAGGAATTGCCCGAGCAGCAGTTCAACACCTGGATCAAGCCGCTGTCGGCCCAGGCGGCGCCCGACGGCTCGCGCCTGACCCTGCTGGTGGCCAACCGCTTCAAGATGGACTGGATCCGGGCGCAGTATGCCGCCCGCATCGTCGCCACGCTGGAGCAGCTGGCTGGCCACCCGGTGCAACTGGAGTTGGCGCTCGCTCCGCGCGCAACCAGCGCCAGCAAACCTTCTCCAATGCCCAACGGGGCGGCCAATGGGGCCAGTCTGGAGCCCGCCAGCACCCCGCCCGGCGAGCCCGCCGGCGCCCCCGCGCGCGAAGCCGCCGAGGGCGCGCACCGCAGCCGGCTGAACAGCGCGCTGACCTTCGACGTGCTGGTCGAAGGCTCGGCCAACCGCATGGCGCGGGCGGCGGCGCTGCACGTGGCCGGCGCGCCCGGGCGGCTGTACAACCCCCTGTTCATCTACGGCGGCGTGGGCCTGGGCAAGACGCACCTGATGCACGCCGTGGGCAACAGGCTGCTGGCCGACCACCCCGACGCCAAGGTTCTCTACATCCACGCCGAGCAATTTGTCTCGGATGTGGTCAAAAGCTACCAGCGCAAGACTTTCGACGAGTTCAAGCAGCGCTATCACTCGCTGGACTTGCTGCTGATCGACGACGTGCAGTTCTTCGCCAACAAGGACCGCACGCAGGAAGAGTTCTTCAACGCCTTCGAGGCGCTGCTGGCCAAGAAGTCGCACATCGTGATGACCAGCGACACCTACCCCAAGGGCCTCACGGACATCCACGAGCGCCTGGTGTCGCGCTTCGACGCCGGCCTGACGGTGGCCATCGAGCCGCCCGAGCTGGAAATGCGCGTGGCCATCCTGATCAACAAGGCCGGCGGCGAAGGCGCGCAGATGCCCGAGGAGGTGGCCTTCTTCGTCGCCAAGAACGTGCGCTCCAACGTGCGCGAGCTGGAGGGCGCGCTGCGCAAGATCCTGGCGTACTCGCGCTTCAACCAGCGCGAAATCTCCATCCAGCTGGCGCGCGAGGCGCTGCGCGACCTGCTGTCCATCCAGAACCGCCAGATCAGCGTCGAGAGCATCCAGAAGACGGTGGCCGACTACTACAAGATCAAGGTCGCCGACATGTACAGCAAGAAGCGCCCGGCCAGCATTGCCCGCCCGCGCCAGATCGCCATGTACCTGGCCAAGGAGCTGACGCAAAAAAGCCTGCCCGAGATCGGCGAGCTGTTCGGCGGGCGCGACCACACCACCGTGCTGCACGCCGTGCGCAAGATCGCCGGCGAGCGCCAGCAGTTGACCGAGCTGAACCAGCAGCTGCACGTGCTCGAACAGACCCTGAAAGGCTGACCCACGCCATGCCGCGCCGCCGTCGAAACCGCTTGCAAAAGCAGCGACAATATGGGGTTTGCCACCCATGGCGCTCCCGTGCGCGGCGCCGGGTTTCGACCGTGCCCACAACCCAGAGGAAGACATGATCGTTCTGAAGACCACCCAAGACACCCTGCTGGCGGCCCTTCAGTCGGTCTCGGGCATCGTGGAGCGGCGTCACACGCTGCCCGTGCTGGCCAACGTGCTGCTGCGCAAGAACGGCCCCACCGTGCAGCTGACCACCAGCGACCTGGAGATCCAGATCCGCACCCAGGCCGAGCTGGGCGGCGACAGCGGCAGCCTGGCGATCACCGTCGGCGCGCGCAAGCTGATCGACATCCTGCGCACCATGCCGGCCGACCAGAGCGTCAGCCTGGAGGCGCAGCAGGCCAAGCTGATCCTCAAGGGCGGCAAGAGCAAGTTCACCCTGGCCAGCCTGCCGGCCGAGGACTTTCCGCTGGTGCAGGAGGCGCCCGGCTTCGGCCCCGCCTTCAGCGTGCCGCAAAAGACGCTCAAGACCCTGCTGGGCCAGGTGGCCTTCGCCATGGCGGTGCACGACATCCGCTACTACCTGAACGGCATCCTGTTCGTGGCCGAAGGCAAGACGCTCAGCCTGGTCGCCACCGACGGCCACCGCCTGGCCTTTGCCAGCGCCACGCTGGACACCGAGGTGCCCAAGCAGGAGGTGATCCTGCCGCGCAAGACCGTGATCGAGTTGCAGCGCCTGCTGTCGGACGCCAGCACCCCCGAGGGCCAGGCCGCGCCGATGATCGAGATGCAGTTTGCCGCCAACCAGGCCAAGTTCAGCTTCGGCAGCATGGAGTTCGTCACCAAACTGGTCGAGGGCAAGTTCCCCGACTACAACCGCGTCATTCCCAAGAACCACCGCAACCACGTCACCCTGGGGCGCGCGCCGCTGCTGGCCAGCCTGCAGCGCACCGCCATCCTGACCAGCGAGAAGTTCAAGGGCGTGCGCCTGTCCTTCGATCCGGGCACGCTGCAGATCGCGTCCAACAACGCCGAGCAGGAAGAGGCGGTCGACGAACTGGACATCGACTACGGCGGCGACTCGATCGAGATCGGCTTCAACGTCACCTACCTGATCGACGCGCTGGCCAACATGAGCGCGGAGGAGATGATCCGCATCGAGCTGGCCGACGGCAACAGTTCGGCGCTGGTCACCCTGCCCGGCAACGACAACTTCAAGTATGTGGTGATGCCGATGCGCATCTGAGTATGCTCGCTTTTTGAGAGCTGCTTGCGCAACAAACCCGCCCGTGTTGGCGGGTTTTGAGCTTCAATTGATGGAAAGAATGCGATGACCGATGCCAACCCCACCCCCGATTCCCCGTCGTCCGCCGGCGCCAGCGGCGGCTATGGCGAGGGCGCCATCCAGATCCTGGAAGGGCTGGAGGCGGTGCGCAAGCGCCCCGGCATGTACATCGGCGACACCAGCGACGGCACCGGCCTGCACCACCTGGTGTTCGAGGTGGTCGACAACTCGATCGACGAGGCACTGGCCGGCTACTGCGACGACATCGTGGTCACCATCCACGCCGACGGGTCCCTGAGCGTGGTCGACAACGGCCGCGGCATCCCGACCGGCGTGAAGATGGACGACAAGCACGAGCCCAAGCGCTCGGCCGCCGAGATCGCGCTGACCGAGCTGCACGCCGGCGGCAAGTTCAACCAGAACAGCTACAAGGTCTCGGGCGGCCTGCACGGCGTGGGCGTCTCCTGCGTCAACGCGCTGTCCAGCCGGCTGCACCTGATCGTGCGGCGCGAGGGCAAGAAGCACGAGATCGAGTTCAGCCGCGGCTTCGTGCAGAACCGCCTGGTCGAGACCGTGGACGGCGTCGAGGTCTCGCCCATGCGCGTGACGGGCGACACCGACCAGCGCGGCACCGAGGTGCGCTTTCTGCCCGACACCGAGATCTTCAAGGAAAACAACGACTTTCACTACGAGATCCTGGCCAAGCGCCTGCGCGAGCTCTCGTTTCTGAACAACGGCGTGCGCATCCGCCTGGTGGACGAACGCACCGGCAAGGAGGACGACTTCTCCGGCGCCGGCGGCGTGCAGGGTTTCGTCACCTTCATCAACGGCAGCAAGAAGGTGCTGCACCCCAACCCGTTCTACGCCACCGGCTCGCGCCCGGCCGAAAGCTATGGCGGCATCCCCGGCACCGAGATCGGCGTCGAGGTGGCCATGCAGTGGAACGACGGCTACAACGAGCAGGTGCTCTGCTTCACCAACAACATCCCGCAGCGCGATGGCGGCACGCACCTGACCGGCCTGCGCGCGGCCATGACGCGCGTGATCACCAAGTACATCGAGCAAAACGAGCTGGCCAAGAAGGCCAAGGTCGACGTCACGGGCGACGACCTACGCGAGGGCCTGGTGTGCGTGCTGTCGGTGAAGGTGCCCGAGCCCAAGTTCTCAAGCCAGACCAAGGACAAGCTGGTCAGCAGCGAGGTGCGCGCGCCGGTCGAGGACATCGTCGCCAAGTCGCTGACCGACTACCTGGAAGAGCGCCCCAACGACGCCAAGATCATCTGCGGCAAGATCGTCGAGGCCGCGCGCGCGCGCGAGGCGGCGCGCAAGGCGCGCGAGATGACGCGCCGCAAGGGCGTGCTGGACGGCTTCGGCCTGCCCGGCAAGCTGGCCGACTGCCAGGAAAAAGACCCCGCCCAGTGCGAGATCTACATCGTCGAGGGCGACAGCGCCGGCGGCAGCGCCAAGCAGGGGCGTGACCGCAAGTTCCAAGCCATCCTGCCGCTGCGCGGCAAGATCCTGAACGTGGAGCGCGCGCGCTACGAGAAGCTCTTGTCCAGCAACGAGATCGTGACGCTGATCACCGCCCTGGGCACCGGCATCGGCAAGGCGGCCGAGGACGGCAACGGCAAGAGCGCCAGCGACGACTTCGCCATCGACAAGCTGCGCTACCACCGCATCATCATCATGACCGACGCCGACGTCGACGGCGCGCACATCCGCACCCTGCTGCTCACCTTTTTCTATCGCCAGATGCCCGAGCTGGTCGAGCGCGGCCACATCTACATCGCCCAGCCGCCGCTGTACAAGGTCAAGTCCGGCAAAGAAGAGCTGTACCTGAAGGACGACGCCGCGCTGGACGCCTTTTTGCTGCGCGTGGCGCTGAAGGACGCCGTGGTGCACCCGGGCGGCACGGCGCAGCCCATCACCGGCGAGGCGCTGGCCGAGCTGGCGCGCAGCTACCTGCTGGCCGAGGGCGTGATCGCGCGCCTGTCGGTCTTCATGGACGAAGAGGCGCTGCGCGCCATCGCCAGCGGCGTGGTCATCGACATGGACACGCCCGAGGCGGCCGCCGCCAGCGCGCGCGAGCTGCAGTCGCACCTGCACGAGCAGCAGGCCAACGGCGGCGCACCCGAGGTGGCCGCCGTGCAAGACCCGCGCACCGACCGCACCGTGCTGCGCATCAGCCGCCACCACCACGGCAACATCAAGAGCAGCGTCATCCCGCAGGAGTTCGTGCACGGCGGCGACTACGCCGCGCTGGTGGCCGCCGCCCAGACCTTCAAGGACCTGCTGGGCGAGGGCGCCAAGGTCACGCGCGGCGAGGGCGAGCGCCAGCGCGAGCAGGCCGTGGGCACCTTCCGCGAGGCCATGCAGTGGCTGATCGCCGAAGCCGAGCGCACCACCAGCCGCCAGCGCTACAAGGGCCTGGGCGAGATGAACCCCGAGCAGCTGTGGGAAACCACCATGGACCCGGCCGTGCGCCGCCTGCTGCGCGTGCAGATCGAAGACGCCATCGCCGCCGACCAGGTCTTCACCACCCTGATGGGCGACGACGTTGAGCCGCGGCGGGCGTTCATCGAGACGAATGCGCTCAGGGCGGGCAACATCGACGTTTGAGACCGGCCGTCCGTGCAGAGGCGGCGCGCCGCTGCACGAGACGCCTTGTTGCGACCGAACCCGAGAGAACCATCCACCCCATGCCCATCACCCAAGACAGCGCCGTCACCCTGGCCTACAAGATCACCGACGCCGCCACCGGCAAGCCGCTGGACGCCGGCACCACCAGCTACCTGCACGGCGGCTACGACAACCTGTTTCCCAAGGTGGAGGCGGCGCTGGCCGGCCAGGACGTGGAGCATCGCGTCGAGCTGGAACTGGCCGCCGCCGACGCCTTCGGCGCGCGCGACGAGGCGCTGGTGCGCACCATTCCCAAAGCCGAGTTTCCGCCCGGCGTGAAGGTCGGCGGCCAGCTGCAGGGCGCGGGGCCGGATGGCCCGGTGGCCTACCACGTGGTCAAGATCAAGGGGCCGGTGGTGCACCTGGACGGCAACCACCCGCTGGCCGGGCACGCCATCCGCTTTGTCGCCACCGTCAAGGCGGTGCGCGCGGCCACCGCCGAGGAGATCGCGCACCGCCACGTGCACGGGGCGCACGGGCATCACCATTGACCGATGCTTTTGTTTTGATAGCTGCTTGCGCTTGCTCGACGGGCGCCAGCGCCCGATTCGACTCATAAGCCGGCCGCATGCCCGCCCCCGCCCGCCCGCACGCCCTCACGCCGCGCCAGGCCTGGGCCATGCTGCTGGCGCTGGCCGGCGCCTTCGTGCTGAGCCAGGCGTTCCGCTCGCTGGCGGCCATCATGGGGCCGCCCCTGATGCGCGAGCTGAGCCTGAGCGCCAGCGAGCTGGGCAACTGGTCGGCCGCCTATCACCTGGCCTTCGGCGTGATGCAGGTGGCCATGGGCATCTCGCTGGACGTGTGGGGCGTGCGCCGCACCATCCTGCTGGCGTTTCCGCTCACCGTGGCCGGCGCGGCGCTGTCGGCCAAGGCCCACAGCTACGAGATGCTGATGGCCGGGCAGCTGCTGATCGGCACCGGCTGCTCGCCCGCGTTTCTGGTGTGCACGGTGTTCACCAGCCGGCACTTCGCGCCCGAGCGCTTCACCGCCGTGTCGGGCACGGTGATGAGCATCGGCTACCTGGGCATGCTGCTGACGGCCACGCCGCTGGCTTGGCTGATCGAGCGCAGCTCGTGGCGCTGGGGCTTTGCCGTGCTGGCGGGCGCCGCGCTGGCGGCCTGGCTGCTGATCGCCTGGCGCGTGCACGAGCCCGCGCCGGCCCCCGGCGCGGCGCCGCCGCCGCGCGCCTCGCCGCTGGACGCGCTGCGCGGCCTGCTGGGCCTGTTCAAGCTGCCGCACACCCTGGGCATGGTGGCCTACGGCATGGTGGCGTATGCCAGCTTCATCACCATCCGCGGCCTGTGGCTGGGGCCGCTGCTGGTCGAACGCGCGGGCTTTTCGCTGGTGCAAAGCGGCAACGTCGCGCTGGCGATGACGCTGGCCAGCATCGGCAGCCCGGCGCTGTTCGGCCGCATCGCGCCCAGCGGGCGCGGGCGCCAGCGCTGGCTTTTGATCATGGCGGGGGTGGCGGCCGCGCTGGTGGCCACGCTGGGCCTGGTGCAGGTGGCCTGGGTGGACGTCGCGCTGCCGGTGCTGTACGGGCTGCTGTCGGGCTTTACCGTGCTGCAGCACGGCTACGTGTTCGAGAGCTACGCGCCGGCGGTGCGCGGGCGCGCGCTGTCGCTGCTGACGATGGCGATGTTCCTGGGCGTGGCGCTGATGCAGTCGGTCAGCGGCTGGGTGGCCGGCTGGGCGCCGGCGCTGGGGCTGGAGCCCTTCAGCGCCGCGCTGCTGTCGATGTCGGCGCTGCTGCTGGCGGGGGCGGCCCTGTTCGGGTGGCTGCCGCGCGCGCCGTCGCAATCGGACACGCACCGATGATGCGCATCGGGGGCATACTGGCCGCATGAGCAAGACCCTGTTGCCCCTCCCCCTGGCCGGCGCCCTGCTGGCCAGCGCGTTCGCCCTGCTGGCCGGCTGCACCAACCTGCCGCGCAACCCCGACGTCGATGCCGCGCAATCGGGCGTGACGGTGTACGGCACGGTGGATGCCGGCGTCGGCCACACCGGCAAGTAGTCGTTACTCTATATTTGATAGCTGCTTGCGCTTGATGGATGCCGTCTGCAGCCCGATTTGGCACGAATAGCCCGGCGCACGCATGTTCCGCCTGACGCAAGCGCCCAACCTCGCCATCGCCCAGGTCTGGGCCGACCTGCTGTGCGAGGCCGGCTATGCGGCGACGGTGGAGCGGCGCTACCTCAGCAGCATCGCCGGCCAGTTGCCACCCGACCAATGCCAGCCCGAAATCTGGTTGCGCCACGCCGAGCATGAGACCGCCGCGCGCCAGTTGCTGGATGACCTGGCGCAGCTGCCGCAGCGGCGCTGGCACTGCGCGCACTGCGGCGAATGGGTGGAGGGCGGCTTCGAGCAGTGCTGGAACTGCGGCGCGTGGATGCCGCGCGACGCCGCCGCACCCGCCCCGCGATGAATCAGCGCCGCACCCGCACCGGTCTTCAGGTCGGGCGCGTGGGGCGTCCGTGCATCGGCGCCCCTGCTTGCCCCCTTCAGCGCTGGCGCGGCCGGTTCAGCCAGCCGACACCAAGCAGGGTGAGGCTGAGCAGAACCAGCGCTCCCCCACCCAGGGTCGGCACCGGTGCAATGGCCGACGCGGCGCCAGATGTGCGCACGACCAGCTGGTCTCGACGACTGACGTCTCCGGGCTGCGCCCACGGCCCATCCGGCTGCCCGAGGCCGTCCGCCCAATCGCAGTGGTGATAGCTGGCAGAAAAGTACGGCGTTGCACAGGCTGCGGGTCCGGTCAGGTTGGCGTTGGGGACGGCAAAATATGCGCCACTGACGGGGTCGGTGCCGGCCAGCGGCACGTTGGCGCCCGCCTTCATGAAATCGGTGGCCAAGGGCGCGTTGGCCAGCTCGGCCGCCGTCGGCAAGCGCCAGCCCTGTGCGGACTGGTAGCTCAGGTCGAGCGGAGCGACGGCCGCCGGCAGCGGCGACGCCCAAGCCCAGTCCAGGCCCCCCTGGGTGATGTAGGCATTGGCCGGCACCGGCGCATTGAGAAAGGCCCCCGAGGCGCCAAGCACGACGCCGCCCAAGGCCAGCGGCAGCAGACGCCGTGCCGCACGCATCAACGCATGAGTTCCCATCCTTTCCTCCTCTTGTCGAAGGCCGGAACGTGCCGACCCGCAGTGTCGCCGCTGCCTACCATGCACCAATTCGTCCTTTGTTGCAACATTTTGTCGTTGCAGTCTGGAGGGGCGCAGCACGTCCACGACCCATGCCCCGGGTTCAGCGGCGCGCACGAGGCCGATGCATGAACCTCCGGAGTGTGTGACCCTGAAGGGCGCGCCCGGGTGCCCAGGGGCGGCCGCCCACCGTCACTTCCAGCGCAGCGGCTCCACGCCCACGCTGCCGCGCGCGCTGGACAGGGTCAGCACACCCTCGTGCAGCGTGGCCTGCAGCTGCATGCTGCGCTCGGCCAGCTGCGCCAGCGCTTGCGCTTCAAGTGCGGGGATGCGCCAGACCTGCAGCTTGTCGAGTCGCGCCAGCTTGCCTTCGATGCCGCGCCACCATACTTCGGCCGCCGGGCCGAAGGCGTAGACGAGGACCTGGTCGGCCTTGCTGCAGGCCTTGGCCAGCGGCTTGTCGTCGGGCTGGCCGACCTCGATCCACAGGCGCGTGCGGCCGGTGAAGTCCTGCAGCTGCACGTCGGGCTCGTCGGGGCTGGACAGGCCGGCGCCAAAGCCGATGCGCGCGTCGCCGCCGCACAGGTCCTGCACCTGGTGGGCGTTCAGCGCCAGTGCGGCCAGGCGCAGCATCATGCGCTCGTCGGTTTCGCTGGGGTGGCGCGCCAGCGTGAGTTGCAGGTCGGTGTAGTGGCCGTGGTCGATGTCGGCCAGCGCCACGTCGGCCTTGAAGATGGTTGCCTTGAGGGCCACGTCGATACTCTTGTTTTAATAGCTGTTCGCGCTTGTCAGTCAAGCGCTGCAGCCCGATCTGGCTTGAAAGATCAAGCCCGCCGCGCCAGCTCGGCCGCCTGGCCGACGTACGTGGCGGGGGTGAGCGCCAGCAGCCGATCCTTCTCGGGCTGCGGGATGTCCAGCGCGCGGATCAGCCCGTGCAACGCCTCGCGCGTGACCTGCTGGCCGCGCGTGACCTCTTTCAGCTTTTCGTACGCGCCGGGCACGCCGAAGCGGCGCATCACGGTCTGGATCGGCTCGGCCAGCACCTCCCAGGCGCCGTCCAGATCGGCGGCCAGGGCGGCTTCGTTCAGCTCCAGCTTGTTCAGGCCAGCCAGCAGCGACTGATACGCCAGCACGGCATGGCCCAGCGCCACGCCCATGTTGCGCAGCACCGTGCTGTCGGTCAGGTCGCGCTGCCAGCGGCTGATGGGCAGCTTCTCGGCCAGGTGGCGCAGCAGGGCGTTGGCCAGGCCCAGGTTGCCCTCGGCGTTTTCGAAGTCGATCGGGTTGACCTTGTGCGGCATGGTCGATGAGCCGATCTCGCCCGCCTTGGTCTTCTGCTTGAAGTAGCCCAGGCTGATGTAGCCCCAGACGTCGCGCGCCAGGTCGATGCACACGGTGTCGGCGCGCGCGATGGCGTCGAACAGCTCGGCCATATAGTCGTGCGGCTCGATCTGCGTGCTGTAGGGCTGAAACCTCAGGCCCAGGCCGGCGGGCTCCGCGCTTTCCACCACGCGGCGCGCGAAGGCCTGCCAATCGAAGTCGGGCCAGGCCGACACGTGCGCGTTGTAGTTGCCGACGGCGCCGTTCATCTTGGCCAGCAGCTGGACCTGCGCGATGCGCTCGCGCGCCGCCTGCAGGCGCACCACCACGTTGGCCAGCTCCTTGCCCACCGTGGTGGGGCTGGCGGTCTGCCCGTGCGTGCGGGCGAGCATGGGCACGTCGGCGTGCTGGTGGGCCAGCGCGCGCAGGCGTTCGATCACCGCGTCCAGGCCCTGCAGCAGCACGGCGCGTCCGGCGCGCAGCTGCAGCGCGTGGCTGGTGTTGTTGATGTCCTCGCTGGTGCAGGCGAAGTGCACGAACTCGGCCGCGGCCTGCAGCTCGGGCTGACCCTCGAAGCGGCCCTTGATCCAGTATTCGACCGCCTTGACGTCGTGGTTGGTGGTTTTTTCGATCGCCTTGATGGCGGCGCCATCGGCGGCTGAAAAGTCGCGCAGCAGGCCCAGCAGATGCGCGCGCGCGGCCGCGCTGAGCGGCTGGAACTCGGCAAAGCCGGCGTCGGACAGGGCAATGAACCAGGTCAGCTCGACCTGCACGCGGTAGCGCATGTAGCCCAGCTCGCTCAGGTGCGGGCGCAGGGCATCCAGCTTGGCGGCGTAGCGCCCATCGAGCGGCGAAAGAGCGGTGAGCGCGGTCAGATCCATGGCGCCGATTGTAAAAGCGCCGTGTCGCGCGCCCCGTCGCGCAGCCCCTAAAATGGCGGCGCTCGCCGGCACCCCGGCTTTCCTGACCCGACCTTCATGACCATGCGTTTGATCGGCGCCATCACCAGCCCCTACGTGCGCAAAGTGCGCGTCGTTTTGGCCGAGAAAAAGCTCGACTACCAGTTCGTGCAGGAAAACGTCTGGGCCGACGACACCGCCATCGGCGCCGCCAACCCGCTGGGCAAGGTGCCCTGCCTGGTGATGGACGGGCAGGACGCGGTGTTCGACTCGCGCGTGATCGTGGACTACCTGGAAACGCTCTCGCCCGTCAGCAAGCTGATTCCGCCGCCCGGGCGCGAGCGCGTCGAGGTCAAGACTTGGGAGGCGCTGGCCGACGGCCTGCTGGACGCCGCCATCTTGGCGCGGCTGGAAAAAACCTGGCCCGGCCGCGCCGAGGGCGAGCGGAGCAGCGCATGGATCGCGCGCCAGATGGGCAAGGTGGATGCCGCGCTGGCGGCCATGAGCGCCGGCCTGGCCGACAAGCCCTGGTGCGCCCCCGGCGTGCACATGACGCTGGCCGACATCGCCGTCGGCTGCGCGCTGGGCTACCTGGACTTTCGCTTTGCCGAGCTGGACTGGCGCGCGCGCCACGCCAACCTGGCGCGCCTGCTGGACGACAAGCTGATGCAGCGCGCCAGCTTCGTCGACACGCAGCCCGCGTAAAAATCCACCCTCGAACTGCACGGCGCGTGGCGCCGCGCCTTGCCCGGCGCCAAAAACAAACGCGCCGCCTTGGCCCGGGGGCGAAAGCGGCGCGCTCAGAATAAAAATGCTGCCGAGGCGGCCTGAAGCGAAGGAGGAGGAGGGAGGGAGGAGGAAAAGCGCTTCAGGTTTTCGGTTGGCACGAAGCCAATGGGCTCGGCAGCGTCAAGGCAATGGGAGGAGTCATTCACTCGTTGCAGCCATGAGAGGGGCAAAGATACGGCAAAGTTCCGGACCTGTCATGGCGCCCCGGTAAAAAAATGTGTGGTGGCCGGCCGCGCCTGTCCGCGGGCTGTCAGGCCAGCGCCGCGCCGGCGGCGTCGCCCAGGGTGAAGGCCTCCTCGAAGATCGAATAGCCCGACCAGTCGGCGTGGGCAAAGGCCAGGCGCGGCGCGTCGTCGAAGATGAGCGGCGCCACCTCGGTGCGGGCGCCGCCGGCACGGGCGGCGGCACGCGCGCGCGTCACCTGCGCCAGCGCCCCCGGCACCGGCACCGCCATGGCGTGGCCGTAGCGCACGATGTCGATGCGCTCGGTCTTCTCGATCAGGTCGGGGTGGGCGGCGCCCAGCTCGGCCAGGATGGCGTCGCGCCAGTGCGTCCAGGGCTGCCGCAGCAGCTGCGCGCGGCCGCCCGGCACGTCGCCCAGCGCGCGGTAATACGTCAGCACCGTGGGGCCGGGCACGGGCGACAGGCCTTGGTGCATGGCGTCGACATAGCCCAGGCCGGGCGCGCCGTACAGCACGTTGTCCCAGCTGGGCGCGGCGCCGGGGCGGTCTTGCAACGGCGCGCGCAGGCGCAGGTTGGCCACCAGCCAGGGGGCCGTGCGCAGGTTCTGGACGCGCGCGCGCAGCGCGGCGGGGGCGGGATCGAGCACGCGCGCGGCCAGCCACACGGGCAGCGCCACCACCGCCTGCCGCGCCTGCCAGCGCTCCAGCCGGCCGCTGGGCTCGTGCAGGGCGTCCACCGTCACGCCGTGGCGCTCGGGCGCGATGCGGCCGACCACGCGCGCGGCCTGCAGACGATCGCCCAGGGGCGCGGCCAGGCGCTCGGCCAGCCAGCCGTTGCCCTGCGGCCAGGTCAGCACCGCGTCCTCGCCCTCGTCGTCCGCTGCCTCGCCCGGGGCCTGAAAGCCGTGGCGGCTGGCAAAGTAATGCAGGCCGGCCCAGGCCGAAACGCTGGCCAGGCCGGCGCCGTAGTCGTCGCGGCAGCCATAGTCCAGGTACCAGCGCAGGGCCGGGTCGTTCAGGCCGTGTTGATTCAGCCATGCATCGAAAGTGATAGCGTCTTGCGCAAGCTGGACGGGCGCAAAGGTCGATTTCTGCACTGGAATGGCGTAGTGCGCGGCCTGCCGGGCCTGCCGCACCAGATCGGCAAAGCGGCGGTACTGCGCCAGCATGCCCTCGTCCACGCCCTGCAGCGGCAGCAGGCCGGGCTGCCAGTGGCCATCGATGAACAGGCGCTCCTGCGGGCTGTGGCACAGCGTGAATTCGTCGTAGCGCCAGCGGCCGGCCACGCGCCGGCGCAGGCCCAGCTCTTCCAGCAGCTCCTGCACGGCGCGCGCGTCATCGCCCGGCAGCGGCAGGTAGTGCGCGCCCTGCGGGCAGGCGATGCCTTTGATGTGCGTGCCGCGACTGTTGCCGCCGGCCGTGTCCTCCAGCTCCAGCAGCGCGAAGTCCTCGTGCCCGCGCTGGCGCAGCGCGCGCGCCGCCGCCAGCCCGGCGATGCCGCCGCCGGCGATCAGCGTGTGCACGCGGCGCGTGACATCGGGCGCGCGCGTGGGCCAGGGCTCGCGCAGCCGGTGGCCGCGTTCATGCGCGATGCCGGTGAAGCCGCCTTCGATGGCGCTGGCGTCGGGCCGCGCGCAGCCCGCCAGCAGGCCGCCCGCACCAAAGGCCAGCAGCGCGCGGCGGCGCAGGGCGGTCATGGGTGCACCTGCCCCCATTCCTGCTCGTAGGTGTGCACCAGCACCTGGTTGGACAGGCGGTTGACCTCGGCCGGCACGCGCGCCATGTCGGGCGGAAAGTCGAACAGCAGCGGCAGCGAAGGCAGGTCGAGAAAGCGCAGCCCCGCCGGCAACGCCGTGGGCCAGCGCCAGGGCCGGCGGCTGGCGATGACGAAGCCCCATTCGCCGAAGCTGGGCACGTGGGCGTGGTAGGGCGTGGCGGTGAGGCCGACCGACTCGATGGTTTGCACCACGGTCCAGAAGCTGCGGCGCGCGATCAGCGGCGAGGTGGTCTGGATGACCGCGTAGCCGCCGGCCGCCAGGCGCCGGTCCAGCAGGCCGTAGAAGCTGCTGGTGTAGAGCTTGCCGATGGCGAAGTTGGTGGGGTCGGGGAAATCGACCACGATCACGTCAAAAACCTCTTGCGTGTGTTGCAGCCACTGAAACGCATCGGTGTTGACGATATGCACCTTGGGGTTGGCCAGCGACTGGCGGTTGAGCTGCGCCAGCTGCGGCGTGTCGCGAAACAGGCGCGTCATGGCCGGGTCCAGCTCGACCAGGGTGACGGACTCGACCGAGGGGTACTTGAGGATTTCGCGCACCGCCATGCCGTCGCCGCCGCCCAGCACCGCCACCCGGCGCGGCGCGCCGAAGGCGGCCATGGCCGGGTGCACCAGCGCCTCGTGGTAGCGGTATTCGTCGCGCTGGGCGAACTGCAGGTTGCCGTTGAGGAACAGCCGCAAGCCCGCGTGGCCGGCCGTCACCACGATGCGCTGGTAGGGCGAGCTGTGCGCGAAGGCGATGCGGTCCTGATAGAAGTGTTCCTCGGCCAGCGTGGTGATGCGCCCGGCCCCGGCCATGCCGGCAGCCAGCAGCGCCACCACCAGCGCGCAGGCGGCGGCAAAGTCGCGCCGGCGCGGCAGCTCGTGCCGAAACAGCCACAGCGCCCACAGGGCCACCACCGCGTTCATCAGGCCGAACAAAAAACCGGTGCGGATCAGCCCCAGCCGCGGCACCAGCCACAGCGGAAAGGCCAGCGACACCGCCAGCGCGCCCAGGTAGTCGAAGGTCAGCACCTGGCTGACCAGGTCCTTGAGCTGCACGTCGCGCCGCAGGATGCGCATGACCAGCGGAATCTCCAGCCCCACCAGCGTGCCCACCGCCAGCACCATGGCGTACAGCAGCGGCCGAAACGCCTGCGGCACGGTGGCGTTGGCGATGAACAGCACGGCCGGCAGCGCGCCGCCCAGCAGGGCGATCAGCAGCTCGATGCGCAAGAAGTGCGCCGGCAGCTCGCGCTCGAAATGGCGCGAGGCCCACGAGCCCAGGCCCATGGCGAACAGATAGGTGCCGATGACGGTGGAAAACTGCAGCACCGAATCGCCCAGCAGGTAGGACGCCAGCGCACCGGCCGCCAGCTCGTACAGCAGGCCGCAGGCGGCAATGACGAATACGCTGGCCAGCAGCGCCACGGCGATGGGGCGCGGGGCGGCGCGCGCGGGCGCGTCGATCGCGGAGGGCAGGGCGCTCATGGGGTGCGGCGCACGGCATCTCCCGCGGCGCATGAAATCCCAAGAGCCCAAGGGCCGCGGAGCAGGCCGTGCCAGCAAGCGCCGTGACCGGGGTCTCCCCGGTCACTGGCGATGCCCCCTGCGAGGGGGGAGGCGCAACAACGCGCAGCGTGTGGAGACTGGGGGTGGGTCAATGGATTGCAGCGGCCACGATGATGCTGATCCCCAGGCACATGGCGGCCACGATCAGCGCCAGCGCGCGGTTGTGCTTTTCGACGATCTCCAGCCACAGGTCGTAGGGTGTGATCTTGTCGATGACGATGAAGCACACCCAGAAGATGAGCACGCCGATGAGCGCGTAGACGAGCGAGCCGACGAGGGCGGCGGGTTTGAGCCATTCGGTTTCCATGGGGTGGTTCTCCGGGGTTGGAAAGGGTCATTTGTGGCTGCCGCCGCTGGAGTAGCCGCCAAAGGAGCCGCCCGAGCTGCGGCTGTAGCCGGACGAGCCCGAGCAGCTGTCCATGATGGACGCGATGACGATGAAGAAGATGATGATGACGATGAGCGTCATGCAGCCCACGCCCTTGGAGGCGACGAAGGGGCCGACGTCCTGGCGCTCGAACCGGGCCTTGGCGGTGGCCAGGCCGAAGGCCTCGGCCACCCGCGCGCCGTCGATCCTGCTGCCGACCGAGGTGGTGACCTCGCCGGCGCCGCTTTCGGTGGACAGCAGGTTGTTGCCGCTGACGTAGTCGCGGTTGGTGGTCTGCTGGCCGGCCTGCACGGGCCAGTAGAACTCGCCCAGCACCTCGGTGGTGGTGGCCTCGTAGCTGGACTGCAGCGTGTAGGTGGCGCCCAGGTAGCGCGCGCGCCGGTGGTCCTTGTCGATCTTGGGCGCGCCGGTGGCGGTGCGCACCAGGCTCCAGCCGTCCTCGGCGTCGACCAGAAAGGCGAAGCCGCGCTCGCGGTGGTAGAGCAGGTATTCGCTCCAGGCAAAGCGCTCGTCGTCGCCCGGCTCGTGGCCGATGCGCCTTTGATAGCCCACCACCTGCCAGCGCACGCCCTCCAGCTCGCCGCTGGCGCCCAGCGGGATCAGCGGCGTGGAATGAACGGATTGCTCGACCGCCTTGAGCTCGCCGCCGATGCCGGCCGACAGGTCGATCAGGCTGTGGCAGCTGGGGCAGGTGCAGCTCTTGCTGCTGTCCAATTGCACCGTGACGGGCGCGCCGCAGTGGGGGCAGGCGAAGGAGCGCCCGCCCTGGTCCTCGCGCGCCGATTCGTCCTTCAGGCCCGTCAGCTGCAGGTCTTGCAGCCGCACGGCGCGGCCGCGTTCGATGGCCGGCGGCGCGTGGCCGTAGTCGATGGACAACACCTGGCCGTCCTCGCTGCGCAGCTCGACCAGCTCGAACGGCTGGCCCAGGGCCGGCAGCTTGGGCAGCTCGCCCTCGGCGGCCAGCAGATGGACGGAGCCGCTGAAGGCGACCACCCAGGGCTGGCCGTCCAGCGTCACGGTGCCGCCGGCGAGCTGGCGCGGCAAATCGGGCGGCAGGCCGGCGGGCGGGTGCGCGGCGGCGTCGCTCTGGGTGAAGACGTAGGCGCCGTTGTCCTCGCCCAGGGTGGCGGTGCGGCCATCCTGAAGCGCGGCGATCCACTCGGCCCAGACGCCGGCCTCGCTCTGGTACTGCAGCCGTCCGATCAGGGTGAAGGGCTGGTCCTGGCCATCCAGCGCGATGCGCCCGCTGGCCATCAGCTGCAGCGGGCTGTGGTCGTCGAACAGCTCGGCCATGCGGCCGATGCGCCGCAGCTGCTCGCCGCTGCGCACCACGGTGCTGCGGCAGTAGCCGCAGACGGCGTAGGGCGCGGCGGCGCTGCGAAACTCGACCGGCGCGCCGCACGAAGGGCAGGGCGCGCGGTAGTGACGCTGCGGGGCGTCGGCGGTCATTTTTAAGTGATTTATGCCTCTGGCGCCCGTCGGTCAAGCGCCGGCAGCTATTATTTTTATAGTATCAGACCAGTTTCTTGAGCAGCTCGGCCTTCTTGGCGTTGAACTCGTCCTCGGTCAGGATGCCCTTGGTCTTGAGCTCGCCCAGCTTCTCCAGCGTGGCCATCACGTCCTCGGGTTTGACGCCCACCGGCGCCGCACCGGCCGCCGCCGCGGGCGCGCCGCCCTGCAGCGCCGACTGCATGTTCTGCGCCAGGATTTGCCCCATGGCCACGCCCGCGCCCAGCCCTAAGCCGGCGCCGGCCAGGCCGCCGTCACCGCCCCCGCCCTCGGCCATCTTGGGAATGGCCTGCGCGGTCTGGTACTGCATGAACTTGCCCATGTCGCCGCCGACCATGCCCATGCCGATCTTCTGGTCGAGGATTTTCTGCAGCTCGTCGGGCAGCGAGATGCTTTGCACCGTCATGGCCTCCAGCTTGAGGCCGTAGCCGGCCATGGCCGGCGTCAGCGCGGCGGCCAGCGCCTGCGCGAAGGCCTGCTGGTTGGCCGCCAGGTCCAGAAACGGGATGCCGCTTTGCGCGATGCCGGTGGCGATGTTCTGCACGATCAGGCCGCGCAGCTGGCCGTCCAGGTCGGCCACGGTGTATTGCTCGCGCGTGCCCGAGATCTCGGTGTAGAAGGTTTTCGGGTCGGCCACCCGGTAGGCGTAGTTGCCGAAGGCGCGCAGGCGCACGGCGCCGAATTCGGGGTCGCGGACGGTGATGGGCTGCGGCGTGCCCCACTTCTGGTCGACCTGCTGGCGCGTGCTGAAGAAGTAGACGTCGCTCTTGAAGGGCGACTGAAACAGCTTGTCCCAGTTCTTCAGATAGGTCAGCACCGGCAAGGTCTGCGTCGTCAACTTGTGCGTGCCGGGGCCGAACACGTCGGCCACTTGGCCTTCGTTGACGAACAGCGCCAGCTGCGACTCGCGCACCACCAGCTGGGCGCCGGTCTGGATCTCCCGGTCGGCCATGGGGTAGCGCCAGGCCAGGGTGCCGTCGCCGTCCTCCGTCCACTCCAGGATGTCGATGAACTGTTTCTTGATGAAATCCATCAGCGCCATGCTCGGGCCCTCCAGTGCCGTCGGTGTCGGCGGATGATACGGGGCGCCCGGCGGCCCGTACAGGGGCGTTTCCTACAATCGCCGGTGCGTGTACCGTTTGGCCGGCTGAACCGGCCCGGCGCACGCACCCAGGAGACTTTTTGGCATGAGCAGCACCCCCACCCCACCCGCCGGCGACGACAAGCAGGCCCAGTTGCGCCGCGCCGCGCTCGACTATCACGAGCTGCCGGTGCCCGGCAAGATCGCCGTGCAGCCAACCAAGACCGTCAGCAACCGCTACGAGCTGTCGCTGGCCTACAGCCCCGGCGTGGCCGCGCCCTGCGAGGAGATCGTGCGCGACCCAGCCGCCGCCTTCAAGTACACCGCGCGCGGCAACCTGGTGGGCGTCATCACCAACGGCACCGCCGTGCTGGGCCTGGGCGACATCGGGCCGCTGGCGGGCAAGCCGGTGATGGAGGGCAAGGGGGTTCTCTTCAAGAAGTTCTCGGGCATCGACGTGTTCGACATCGAGATCAACGAGAAGGACCCGGACAAGCTGGTGGAGATCATCGCCGCGCTGGAGCCGACCTTCGGCGGCATCAACCTGGAGGACATCAAGGCGCCCGAATGCTTCATCGTCGAGCGCAAGCTGCGCGCGCGCCTCAAGATCCCCGTCTTTCACGACGACCAGCACGGCACCGCCATCGTGGTCGGCGCGGCGGTGGTCAACGGCCTGAAGGTGGTGGGCAAGAAGATCGATCAGGTGAAACTGGTCGTCTCGGGCGCCGGCGCGGCCGCGCTGGCCTGCACGGGCCTGCTGGTCAAGCTGGGCGTGCGGCGCGAGAACGTGTGGGTGACCGACATCAAGGGCCTGGTCTACGAGGGCCGCACCGAGCTGATGGACCCGGACAAGGCGGTGTATGCGCAAAAGACCGACCAGCGCAGCCTGGGCGAGGTGATCGACGGCGCCGACATCTTCCTGGGCCTGTCGGCCGGCGGCGTGCTGAAGGCCGAGATGGCCGCGCGCATGGCCGCGCGCCCGCTGATCCTGGCGCTGGCCAACCCCAACCCCGAGATCATGCCGGAGGACGTGCAGGCGGTGCGCGACGACGCGCTGATCGCCACCGGCCGCACCGACTACCCCAACCAGGTCAACAACGTCCTGTGCTTTCCCTACATCTTTCGCGGCGCCCTGGACTGCGGGGCCACCACCATCACCACCGAGATGGAAGTGGCCGCCGTGCACGCCATCGCCGAGCTGGCGCAGGCCGAGCAAAGCGAGGTGGTGGCGCGCGCCTATGCGGGTGAAAAGCTGGCCTTCGGGCCCGAATACCTCATCCCCAAGCCCTTCGATCCGCGCCTGATGATGAAGATCGCCCCGGCCGTGGCCGAGGCGGCGGCCGCCAGCGGCGTGGCGCAGCGCCCCATCACCGACATGGAGGCCTATCGCCAGAAGCTGCTGACCTTCGTCTACGCCTCGGGCACCACCATGCGCCCGATCTTCGACGCCGCGCGGCTGGCGGCCAAGAAGCGCGTGGCCTTCGCCGAGGGCGAGGAAGAGCGCGTGCTGCGCGCGGCGCAGATCGTGGTCGACGAGGGCGTGGCGCGGCCGACGCTGATCGGGCGGCCGGCCATCATTGCCCAGCGCGTCGAGAAGTTCGGCCTGCGGCTGCAGCAGGGCGAGGACTACGACGTGGTCAACACCGACTACGACCACCGCTACCGCGACTTCTGGCAGACCTATCACCGCATGACCGAGCGCAAGGGCATCACCGTGCAGGTGGCCAAGATCGAGATGCGCCGGCGCCTGACCCTGATCGGCTCCATGATGCTGCACAAGGGCGAGGTCGACGCCCTGATCTGCGGCACCTGGGGCACCACCGCCAACCACCTGCACTACATCGACCAGGTGATCGGCCGGCGCCCGGGCGCGCCCGTCTACGCCTGCATGAACGGCCTGCTGCTGCCCAGCCGCCAGCTTTTTCTGGTCGACACCCACGTCAACTACGACCCCAGCGCCGAGGAGCTGGCGCAGATCACCGCCATGGCCGCCACCGAGATGCTGCGCTTCGGCATCACGCCCAAGGCCGCCCTGCTGTCGCACTCCAACTTCGGCACCAGCGAGCAGCCCAGCGCGCTCAAGATGCGCCGCACCCTGGCGCTGCTGCGCGAGCAGGCGCCCTGGCTGGAGGTGGACGGCGAGATGCACGGCGACCTGGCGCTGGACGGCGCCGGCCGCCAGGCGCTGATGCCGCGCGGCCTGCTGCAGGGCGACGCCAACCTGCTGGTGTTTCCCGGCATCGACGCCGCCAACATCGCCTACAACCTGCTGAAAACCGCCGCCGGCGGCAACATCGCCATCGGCCCGGTGCTGCTGGGCGCGGCCAAACCCGTGCACATTCTCACGGCCAGCGCCACCGTGCGCCGCATCGTCAACCTGACGGCCCTGGCCGTGGTGGACGCAAACGATTGAATTGAAAGGCCAATCAAATTAGTGTGCGCTCACTAATTTGACCCATTGAGGCCTTGAACCGGCACCGGGCCCATGGCCAAGTGCTTGATTTTTCGCGCCCGCTGCGGCACACTATCGTCTTGAGATTTTCGGGTTTACCCGGAGGTTTTGGAGAGGTGTTTTTCATGTTGCGGACAGCGGCATCGCTTGTTGCCCGATCGCTGGTAGCCGTGTCGCTGTGTGCAGGCCTTGGGGCCGGCGCCGATGTGGCACTGGCGCGCAGCGACCTGAGGAGCGCGGAAACCACCATCGAGGTGGCCCAGCTGCCCCGACAGGGGCAGCAAACGTACGTCCTGATTCACCAGGGCGGGCCGTTCGCGCACGACAAGGACGGCGTGGTGTTCGGCAATCGCGAACGCCTGCTGCCCCCCAAGCGGCGCGGCTACTACCGTGAATACACCGTCGAGACCCCCGGCGCGCGCAATCGCGGCGCCCGTCGCATCGTCTGCGGCGGCGTGCAGCGCACCGAACCCGACGCGTGCTGGTACACGAGCGACCATTATTCGAGCTTCAAGAGGATCGTCGAGCCATGAAGGCGCAAGAGCAGTTTCAACCGGTGCAGCTGGCTGTCCCGGATCGGTCATTGACTTCAGAAAGAGCAGCGGAGATGGATCAGCCACTTCGTCAACCGGGGGACACGCCCCTCAAGAACGTGCGCACCAACATCGTGCAGTCGATTCGCGCGTTTCACGCCAGCGACCTGCAGGACGCGGCCACCGCGCTGGGCCAGCACTTTTTGTACGCCAACCTGGCGCAGGCGCAGACCAAGCAGGACGTGCTGGACCTGATCGCCGCGCAGTTCAACCTGCCGGCGCACTTCGGCAAGAACTTCGACGCCCTGTACGACTGCATGACCGACCCGCTGCACAAGGCGGGCGCGCAGCCGGGCTTCATCGTGGTGCTGGAGCACATCCCGGCCACGGCCAAGTTCGACAAGGAAGCGCGCGAGCAGCTGCTGGACATCTTCCGCGATGCCGCCGACTACTGGGGGGATCGCAAGATACCCTTCCGGTGTTTCTATTCTTTTCGGTAGCCCGTTCTGCACCAGCTGGCCAAGCAGAACGGGCCAACGAGGCCCAAGCCGAGGCAGGCGACGCCGCCGCCGAGGCGACCGAGAAGATGCCGACCGACAAGCTGGTCGACATCTCGCCGCTGGCGCTGCGCATGAGCAGCCCCTTCAACGCCGGCTACTGGCTGAGCGCGGCCTGACGTCCGCGCGCGCCCATCCAAGCCCGCCTTCGAGCGGGCTTTTTTGCGCCCGCCGGCGGCACCGGCCGATATAGTGTCGGCACCGCCTTTTCCTCGCCCGCTTTCCATGCCAGACCTCCAGCCCTCTCCCGCCGCCGCCGCCGCCGCCGCCGCCGCCGACGCCGCGCTCGCGCCCGCGCCCTCGCTTGCCCAGCGGCAAGCCCAGGTGGTGCAGGCGCTGCAGGCCGTGCTGCCGTCCGCCGCGCTGCTGTGGACCGACGAGCAGACCACGCCCTACGAGTGCGACGGCCTGACCGCCTACCGCCAGCGCCCCATGGCCGTGGCCCTGCCCGAGACCGAGGCGCAGGTGCGCGCCGTGCTGCAGACCTGCCACGCGCTGGGCGTGCCGGTGGTGGCGCGCGGGGCGGGCACCGGCCTGTCGGGCGGCGCGCTGCCGCACGAGCGGGGCGTGACGCTGTCGCTGGCGCGCTTCAACCGCATCCTGGCGATCGACCCGCTGGCGCGCACCGCGCGCGTGCAGTGCGGCGTGCGCAACCTGGCCATCAGCGAGGCGGCGGCGCCGCACGGCCTGTACTACGCGCCCGACCCGTCGAGCCAGATCGCCTGCACCATCGGCGGCAACGTGGCCGAGAACTCGGGCGGCGTGCACTGCCTGAAGTACGGCCTGACGCTGCACAACGTGCTGGCGGTCAAGGGCTTCACCGTGGCGGGCGAGCCGGTCGAGTTCGGCGGCGCGGCGCTGGACGCGCCCGGCTACGACCTGCTGGCCCTGGTCGTCGGCAGCGAGGGCATGCTGGCCGTGACCACCGAAGTCACGGTGCGGCTGCTGCCCAAGCCGCTGCTCGCGCGCTGCATCATGGCCAGCTTTGCCGACGTGCGCGCGGCCGGCGCGGCGGTGGCGGCGGTCATCGCCGCCGGCATCATCCCGGCCGGGCTGGAGATGATGGACGGGCCGATGACGCGCGCGGTCGAAGGCTTCGTGCACGCCGGCTACGACCTGGACGCGGCGGCCATCCTGCTGTGCGAGAGCGACGGCACGCCGGAAGAAGTGGCCGAGGAGATCGAGCGCATGTCCGGCGTCCTGCTTGCGGCGGGCGCTACCAAAATTGCAGTGAGCGGATCCGAGGCCGAGCGCCTGAAGTTCTGGAGCGGACGCAAGAACGCCTTTCCGGCGTCGGGGCGCATCAGCCCCGACTACATGTGCATGGACTCGACCATTCCGCGCCGGCGCCTGGCCGACATCCTGGAGGCCATTGCCCAGATGGAGCACAAGTACGGCCTGCGCTGCTGCAACGTGTTTCACGCCGGCGACGGCAACCTGCATCCGCTGATCCTGTTCGACGCCAACGACCCCGACCAGCTGGAGCGCTGCGAGCGCTTCGGCGCCGACATCCTGGAGACCAGCGTGGCCATGGGCGGCACCATCACCGGCGAGCACGGCGTGGGGGTGGAAAAGCTCAACTCGATGTGCGTGCAGTTCACCGCCGCCGAGAACGCGCAGATGCTGGCGCTCAAGCATGCGTTCGACCCCGCCGAGGGGCTCAACCCCGGCAAGCTGATCCCGACCCTGGCGCGCTGCGCCGAGTACGGCAAGCCGGTGGTGCGCGGCGGGCGGCTGCCGTTTCCGGAGCTGGAGCGATTTTAAGCTTTTTATGGCTGCAGCGCCCGTCCATCAAGCGCCAATAGCTATTATTTTTATAGTATTCCGCCAATCGGCACGCGATCACCCGTGCCACCCGAGTTCTCGGCCACCCAGGCCGCGTACACCGGGTCGGCCGCCGTGGTGGCGATGGCGTGGATGGCCGGCAGCTCGTACGGGTGGCGCGCGCGGATCGCCGCCTCCAGCTGCGCGTACTGGCTGGCGATGGTCTTGAACAGCAGGCGAAACTCGCCGTCCTCGAACACCTCGCCGCGCCAGCGGTAAATGCTCTCGATCGGCTCAATCTGCACGCAGGCGGCCAGCTGCAGATGCACGATGGCGCGCGCCAGCGCCTGGGCCTCCTCGCGCGAGCCGACGGTGGTGACCACCAGCCAAGGCAGCGGTGCGGGCATGCTCAAGCGGGCGCGTTGGCGCGCGCCGGATAGCCCATGCGGTCCAGCGCCGCCGCCAGCTGGCCCACGCTGCGCTCCACATGCGCCCACTTGTCCAGCCCGAACAGGCCCAGGCGGAAGGTGGAAAAGTCCTTGGGCTCGTCGCACATCAGCGGCACGCCGGCGGCGGCCTGCACGCCCTGGGCGATGAACTTCTTGACGTTCTGCACCTCGGGGTCGGTGGTGTAGCTGACCACCACGCCCGGCGCCTCGAAGCCTTGGGCGGCGACGCTGGGAAAGCCTCGCTGGGCCAGCAGCTGGCGCACCTGGCGCCCCAGCTCGAACTGCTGCGCGCGCACGGTGGCAAAGCCGCGCTCGCGGGTCTCGCGCATGGTGTCGCGCAGGTCGATCAGCGCCATGGTGGGCATGGTGGCGTGGTAGGCGTGGCTGCCGGTCTCGTAGGACTGCATGATCTGGCGCCACTTCTTCAAATCCATCGAGAAGCTGCTGCTGGTGGTGCTCTCCAGTGCCTTCACCGCGCGCGCCGACAGGCCGATCATGGCGCAGGCCGGCGAGCTGCTCCAGCCCTTTTGCGGCGCGCTGATGAGCGCGTCCACCCCCAGCGCGCGCATGTCCACCCACACCGCGCCCGAGGCCACGCAGTCCAGCACGAACAGGCCGCCCACCGCGTGCACCGCCGCGCCGATGCGCTGGAGTTGCTCGTCGGGCATCAGGATGCCGCTGGCCGTCTCCACGTGCGGCACGAAGACCACGCCGGGCTTGTCGCGCGCAATGGCGGCCAGCACCTCGTCGATCGGCGCCGGCGCCCAGGGCGCCTGGCTGCCCTCGCCCGTGCGGCGCGCCTTGAGCACCGTGATGCGATCGCCCGTGGTGATGCCGCCGGCCTCCAGGATCTGGCTCCAGCGGTAGCTGAAATAGCCGTTGCGCACGATCAGCACCTGCTGCCCGCCGGCGAACTGCCGCGCCACCGCCTCCATGCCGAAGGTGCCACTGCCGGGGATCAACGCCGTGGCGTCGGCGCCGTAGACCTCTTTGAGCATGGCGTCGATGTCGGTCATCACGCCCTGAAAGCGCCGGGACATGTGGTTGAGCGCGCGGTCGGTGTAGACCACCGAGAACTCGAGCAGGCCGTCGGGGTCGATGTGGGGCAGCAGGGAAGGCATGGGCAAACTCCGAAGAAGGCTTGGGCCCGTCCATGCGAGGAACAGGCCCCGCCGGGGGCAACGATTCAGCTTATCACGCAGCCGCCCGCTACCATTGGCGGCCATGGAAATCCCGCTCCTGCTCGCGACCTTTGGCAAGAGCCTGCTGTTTGCCGTGGCCACCGTGCTGCCCATCATCAACCCGCTGGCCACGGCGCCCCTGTTCACCACGCTGACGCACGGCGTGCACGACGCCATCCGCGCCGACCTGGCGCGGCGCATCGGCCGCAACGTGGCGGTGCTGCTGACCGGCGCCACGCTGGTGGGCTCCTACGTGCTGGATTTTTTCGGCGTCTCGCTGCCCATCGTGCGCGTGGCCGGCGGGCTGGTGGTGGCCTCGATGGCCTGGCGCATGCTGAACGCCCAGCAGGCCGCCGACGGCGATGCCGACCAGATGGCGCAGGCGGTGACCGAAAGCAATGTGCGTATCCGCGCCTTCTACCCGCTCACCTTTCCGCTCACCTGCGGCCCCGGCTCGATCGCGGTGGCCATCACCGTGGGCGCCAGCCTGCACACGCCGCGCGTCACCGAGTCGCTGGTGACTTTTTCAGGCGCCGTGCTGGGCATGGTGCTGATCGGCGTGCTGGTGGCGCTGACCTACCGCTACGCCGGCCGCCTGCTGCGCCCGCTGGGCGAGATCGGGCAGATCGTGTTCATGCGCCTGATGGCCTTCATCCTGCTGAGCATCGGCGTGCAGATTCTGTGGGACGGGGTGAGCGCGCTGCTGCGCAGCGTGTGAGGTGGGGCGCCGGCGGGCGCTCAAAAGCGCACTGGATGGGGCCGGTATTCCGGCACCTGGCCGACCAGCCAGGCGCGGACGACGTCGGCCGTCGGCGCGGCACCGGCGGCGGCCAGCCAGGACTCGGCCAGCGCGGCCACGTCGCCCACGGGCGGCGCGACCTTGGCCACGCGCAGCTTGGGGTGCGGCGTGGCCTCGGTGGTCTCGTCATCGGCCAGCAGTTCCTCGTAAAGCTTCTCGCCCGGACGCAGGCCGGTGAAGGCGATCGGCACCTCGGCCTCGCTCTTGCCCGACAGACGGATCAGCAGGCGGGCCAGCTCGACGATCTTCATCGGCTCGCCCATGTCGAGCACGAAGATCTGGCCCGACCGGCCCATCAGCCCCGCCTGCAGCACCAGCTGCGCGGCCTCGGGGATGGTCATGAAATAGCGCACGATGTCGGGGTGCGTCACCGTCACCGGCCCGCCCATCTCGATCTGGGCCGTGAACAGCGGCACCACCGAGCCACTGGAGCCCAGCACGTTGCCGAAGCGCACCGAAACATACTGCGTCGCCGGGAATTGCCGCGCCACGGCCTGCACCACCTGTTCAGCCAGGCGCTTGCTGGCGCCCATCACGCTGGTCGGGTTGACGGCCTTGTCGGTGGACACCAGCACGAAGCGCGCCGCGCCCACCTCGCCCGCCACGCGCGCGGCGTTGAGCGTGCCCAGCACGTTGGTGCGCAGCGCCTCGATCTCGTTGCCCTGCTCCATCAAGGGCACGTGCTTGTAGGCGGCGGCGTGCAGCACCACGCCGGGCGGATGCGCGCGAGCGATGGCCAGCAGACGCTCGACCTCGCGCACGTTGGCGGTGCAATAGACGCCTTCCAGCGCCGGGTGGTCGCGGCGCAGCTCCTGCTCCAGCCGATAGGTGGCGTATTCGGACACGTCGACGCAGACCAGGCGTGCGGCGCCCAGGCGCGCCACCTGGCGGCACAGCTCGGCTCCGATCGAGCCGCCCGCACCGGTGACCAGCACGGTCTGGCCGCCGAACAACGCCGTCAGGCCCGCGGTGTCGAGCTGCACCGGCGTGCGGCCCAGCAGGTCTTCCAGCCGCACCTGGCGCGGGCTGGGCGTGGCGCCCGGGCGCAGCCAGTCGTCGGCCGCGGGCAAGGTCAGCAGGTTCAGGCCCGCGCCCGACCAGCGCAGCAGCGCCTCGCGCCGCAGCGGTGCCCCCGGCGCGCTGGCCAGCAGCACCGTGCGGGCCTGCAGCGTGGCGGCGATGTCGGCCAGCGCCGGCACGTCGCCCAGCACGCGCACGCCCTGCACGGTGCGCCCGTGGTCGGCGGCCAGCGGCGAGACGATGCCGGCCACCTGCCAGCCATCGGCACCCTTGAGCGCGCGCAGCGCGTGATCGGCTTCGTCCAGCGTGCCGACCACCAGCAGCGGCTGCCGTTGCTGGCCGGGGTGGCCGTGCGTGCGTTCACGTTCACGCTCGATCAGCGTGCGCCAGCTGGCCCGCGCTCCGGCCAGCAGCACCAGCGTCAGCACGGCGCTGATGGCGAACACCGAGCGCGGAAAACCATCGATGCGCAGACCCATCACCACCGCCGTGGTCAACAGCGCGCCCAGCGCCACGCCCACCGCCAGCAGGCGCAAATCGGCCAAGCTGACGTAGCGCCACGACTGGCGCGGCACGCGCGCCAGCGCCAAGCCCAGCGCCATGCAGAGCAGCGCAAGGGGCGTGGTCAGCAGCGCGTGATCGAAATAAGGCCAGGGCAGGCCCAGGTTGAAGCGCAACCAGAACGCCAGCCACCAGGCCAGCACGATCAGCGGCAGGTCGACCAGCCAGCTCTTGCTGGTCGCGTCGCGGCGCAGGGTGCTCAGCGATACGACGCCGGCCCTTGTCATGCGCGGTTCCTCTCCAGACGTCCCGTGACCTTGTTTTTGATGGCTAACATCGGTTGAAGCATTCCGGGGTACGGCTCGTTTGATCCAGATCGGAGGTCATCCGAACATGGCGCGCAGTGTATCGAGCAGGATGCGCAGGTCGCCGGCCACACTGTGCTGCGCCACATAGGTCAGGTAGTGGCGCTGCTTGATCGGCATGATGCGCTCGACGTAGGTGCGCTCGGGGTCGTGGCTTTCGGCCAGCAGGCGCTCCTCGTCGCGAAACTCGATCGCCGCGCGGTCGGTGATGCCCGGCCGCACCGACAGGATCAGACGGCGCGCGTCCTCGGGGTACAGCGCCATGTAACGCGGCACCTCCGGGCGCGGGCCGACCAGGCTCATGTCGCCCTTCAACACGTCGATCAGTTGCGGCAACTCGTCCAGCTTGGTGGCGCGCAGCCAGCGCCCGGCGCGCGTGATGCGCGCGTCGCCCCGCGCGGTGATCTGCGGACCGCCACCGGCCGCGCACATGGTGCGGAACTTGTGAATGCGAAACAGCCGCCCGTCGCGTCCCACGCGCGGCTGGCGAAACAGCGCCGGGCCGCGCGAGTCCAGCCGCACCCACAGTGCGATCGCCACCATTAGAGGCAGCGCCACCGGCAGCAGCAGCAGCGTGACCAGCAGATCCAGCAGGCGCTTGCTCATGGCGCTCGGCAATACACGTTCAGATGCACCGCATGCTGGCGCGCCAGCGGCGTCAGCAGCACATCGACGCCGTACAGCCCGTCGTCGATGCGCGCGCCCACGACGCCCCAGCGTGTGGCGGCCGAGCCCATGCCCAGCACGCCGAAGCCGTAGTGCGCATCGGCCGGCGGCAAGTCCGCGCGCCCGAACAGGCGCCAGCCGTTGCGCCGCGCGCCGCGCCGCGCCGCGCCAGCAGCGGCGCCAGCGCGGTGCGGCCGTTGTCCAGCGTCACCAGCAGGCCGCCGGGCTTGAGGTTGCGCTCGATGAGGCGCGCCAGAGCGGCTTGCACGTCGGCCAGCCCGGACTCATGCAGCCGAAAAACGCCGCCCAGCACCGACTTCATGGCGATCAGGTCCCAGCGGCCTTCCAGCGCGCGCAGGTCATGCTGGCTGTAGCGCAGCCGTGCACGCGCCCCGGCATCCAGCAGGCCGGCATTCAGCGCCTGCACGGCGGGCAAGTCAGCGCCGTCGTACACCGAGCACTCGACGCGCTCGGCCAGGCCCAGCAGCAGCGGCGCGAGCGAGGAGCGCGGCCCGGCGCCCAGTTCCAGCGCCTCGCCCACGTGCAGGCCGTGGTGCGTCCGCACGAAGTCGCGCCACGGCCGCGCCCAGGCGCGGGTGCTCCAGCCGAAACAGGCGCGGTGGGCGTCGACCCAGGCCAGCGCCGCCGCGGCGTCGGGCGGCGACGCGGGTTGGCGTGCCGGCTCGGTCGCCGCACTCATCCCAGGATCGCCCGCAGCGCCGTGATCACGCGACCCTGCTCCTCGTCGCTCATGGCGGTGAACAGCGGAATGCTGAACATGCGCTGATACGCCCGCTCGGCGTGGGGAAACTGCTCGGGCGTCAGGCCGTAGCGGTCGCGCCAGTAGGGCTGGCGGTGCAGCGGCACGTAGTGCACGCTGGTGCCGATGCCGGCGTCCGACAGGCGCTGGATCACGTCGTCGCGCGTCACCGGCGCCGCATCCGACAGGCGAAGCACGAACAGATGCCAGGCGTGCGTGTCGCCCACGGGCGCGTCGGCCGGCAGGATGAGCGGCAGGTCTTTCAACTCGCGCAGGTAGCGCGCCGCCAGTTGCTGACGGCGCCGCACGAAGGCTGGCAGGCGCTGCAACTGCACACGGCCCAGCGCGGCGGCGATATCGGTCAGGTTGTACTTGAAGCCGGGGGCGACGATCTCGTAGTACCAGGCTGGCGTGCGGCTGCTGAAGCGATCGAAGGCGTCGCGGCTGATGCCGTGCAGGCGCATCACCTTCATGCGTGCGGCCAGTGCCTCGTCACGCGTGACCACCATGCCGCCTTCGCCCGTCGTCATGGTCTTGTTGGCGTAGAAGCTGAACACGGCGGCAGCGCTCGGCAGCTGGCCGACCAAAACTCCTTGATATGTAGCAGGCAGCGCGTGCGCCGCGTCCTCGATCACCTGCAGGCCGTGGCGGCGCGCGATGGAAAAAATCGCATCCATGTCGCAGGCCAAGCCGCCGTAGTGCACCGGCAGGATGGCGCGGGTAGCGGGCGTGATCGCGGCCTCTATGGCGGCGGGATCGATGTTGAGCGTGACCGGATCGACGTCGACCAGCCTGGCGTCGGCGCCCAGGTAACGCGCCACCTCCACCGTGGCGGTAAAGGTCAGCGTGGGCGCAATGACTTCGTCGCCCGGGCCGATGCCGATCGCCTCCAGCGCCAGGTGCAGGCCGGCGGTGGCCGAATTGACGGCGACGGCATGCAGACCGCCCCCGAGGTAGGCGGCGAATTCCTGCTCGAAGGCCCTGGTCTCCGGCCCGGTCGTCACCCAACCGCTGCGCAGCGCGCGCGCCACGGCGTCGACCTCGGCCTCGGTGATGTCGGGGCGGGCGAAGGGGATGAAGGCCGGGACTCGATCCGTCACGACCTTCCTCCTCGGGGTTGCAATACCTGCATGCCCAGGACACGGGCCGCGTTGTTCAGGCGCGTGTCGAAGCATGCGAAGCAGAAGGTGTCGCCGGCGGCTTGTTGCAAGGTGCGCGCCGAAGCGAGCTGCACGCTGTCATAGCCCCGCAGAGCGAAGGTGTCGGCATAGTCGCCCGCCAGTTCCACCAGGGTTTGCGAGACCTCGACCACGGCCAGCGCAGGCCAGTCGGCGCGCAGACGCGTCCGGACGGCTTCCACGGCCTGGGCGTCGACCGGTTCCTCTCGCACGCGGCGCGCCAGCGAGGCCATGATCTCGGCCCAGGCAATGCGCGACACCGCCAGCGCCCGGGCATCCTGCGCCTGTGTCCGCACCAGGGCGCTGAATTCTTCCTCAACGTAAAGCTTGACCAGCGCGGAGGTATCGCAAAACAGGATCACCCGCGATCCTCCAGCACCAGCGCGCCCACCGGCGTGCCGCCCGGCGACAGCGCCACGGCGGGCGCCAGACGCGGCCTGCCGCCGCCCCAGGTCAAGCCACCGACCGCCATCAGGCCGCGCAGACCCTCGTCCGGCTGCGCCGGAATGCCCACGATGCGCGCCACCGGCCTGCGGTGGGAGGTCACCTCGATCACCGTGCCCTGCTGGGCCAGGGCCAGCACCTGCGACAGCCTGGCCTTCAGATCACGAATCGCAACTTCCATGTCCGTCACCCCTGAAAATAAGGTCACATTTTAATTAAATTAAAAATTTTAGAGGCCACAATCAATCAACATCCGTCGCGATGAAATAGCAGGGCGGAAGCGTTCTATTTGGTGACAAACCAGCCTCCATCGCTTATCCATCAAGCGCAAACAGCTATCATTTCATTAGCGCGTGAGACGGCTCCACTGCTGCCCCGCACGGCGCCGCAGCAAGATGTCGAGCAAGCCGCGCCAAGTCCCCACGCCGTAGCCGAGATGATAGGCGGCGATCACCGCCGGCAGGCGCGCCAGCAGGCCCCATTCGCCCGCCTGCCGCGCCGCCGCCAGCGCGGCGCCGGCCAGGTACAGCGCGTAGCTGGCCAGCAGCAACATCAGCGGCCACGCCCACCAGGGTGCCAGCAGCGCGCCGCCGGCCAGCGCCGCCACGAACAGCGCCGGCACCAATTGCCTCAGCGACCCCGGCTGGCCGTGCTTGCGCATCACGAAGGGGCGCCAATAGCCGTATTGCAGCTGCTGACTGAACAGCTGGCGCAGGCTGGCGCGTGGCTGGTAGACCGAATGGATGCGTGCGCTTTGCCACAGGCGCGCGCCGTGCAGGCGCAGGCGCAGGTTGTGCTCGTCGTCCTGGTTGCGCACCAGCTGTTCGTCGAAACCGCCGAAGCGCTCGAACACGGCGCGCGGCCAGCAGCCCAGGTAGAGGGTGTCGGCCTCGCCCTCGTAGGCCAGGTCGCGCGAGCGCGCGCCGCCCACCACCCAGCGGCACTGAAAAGCCGCCGCGATGGCGCGCCCCATGGCGCCCTGCCCGCGCGCCACCCAGGGGCCGCCGACGTTGTCGGCGCCGGTGCGCGCCAGGGCGGCCAGGCATTCGG
>OFTX01000046.1_pt1 | contig 75858 bp, 71 predicted proteins | sample 1775051 | NCBI WGS metagenome assembly OFTX01 (sample SAMN08195772, study PRJEB24354) | sludge metagenome | isolation source: sludge from phenol fed wastewater aerobic bioreactor A | place: India: Nagpur | collected 2016-09-15 | reverse complement strand
GCTTAGTCCTTCTTGCTGTCGAGCTGCGGTAGCGCGTCGTCGCTCGAGGCGGTGAGCAGGCCGGCCTTGGCGTAGGTCATCAGCTTCTCGCGGGTGTCGACGATGTCGAGCGTGCGCATCGTGAGCTGACCGATACGATCGAGCGGCGTGAAGACCGAGTCGCCCTTTTCCATCGTCAGGCGTTCCGGCTTGTACGTGAGGTTCGGCGACGTGGTGTTGAGCAGCGAGTAGTCGTTGCCGCGGCGCAGTTCGATGGTCACCTCGCCGGTCACGGCGCGCGCCACCCAGCGCTGCGCCGTCTCGCGCAGCATGATCGCCTGCGGGTCGAACCAACGGCCCTGGTACAGCAGGCGGCCCAGGCGGCGACCGTTTTCGCGGTACTGCTCGATGGTGTCTTCGTTGTGGATGCCGGTGACCAGACGCTCATAAGCGATGAACAGCAGCGCGAGGCCCGGGGCTTCGTAGATGCCGCGGCTCTTGGCTTCGATGATGCGGTTCTCGATCTGGTCACTCATGCCGAGGCCGTGACGACCGCCGATACGGTTGGCTTCCTCGAACAGTTCGACGGCATTGGCGAACGTCTTGCCGTTGAGCGCCACCGGCTGGCCTTCCTCGAAGCGCACGGTGACTTCCTCGGCCTTGATCGCGCAGTCGTCGCGCCAGAACGGCACGCCCATGATCGGCTGCACGATCTTGATGCCCGAATTGAGATGCTCCAGGTCCTTCGCCTCGTGCGTGGCACCCAGCATGTTCGAGTCGGTCGAATACGCCTTCTCGACCGACATCTTGTAATCGAAGCCGTTGGCGATCAGGAATTCCGACATTTCCTTGCGGCCGCCGAGTTCGTCGATGAACGTCTGGTCCAGCCACGGCTTGTAGATCTGCAGGCCCGGATTGGTCAAGAGACCGTAGCGGTAGAAGCGCTCGATGTCATTGCCCTTGAACGTGCTCCCATCGCCCCAGATATTGACGCCATCTTCCTTCATTGCTGCCACGAGCATCGTGCCCGTGACGGCGCGGCCGATCGGCGTGGTGTTGAAGTACGTGACACCGGCGGTGGAGATGTGGAACGCGCCCGATTGCAGGGCGGCAATGCCTTCGGCCACGAGCTGCGCACGGCAGTCCACGAGGCGGGCGTTTTCGGCGCCGTAAGCCATGGCGCGGCGCGGGATATCGTCGTAGTCGGGTTCGTCCGGCTGACCCAGATTGGCCGTATAAGCGTAGGGAATCGCGCCCTTCTTGCGCATCCAAAGCAGCGCAGCGCTGGTGTCGAGACCGCCCGAAAAGGCGATGCCGACCCGTTGTCCCGTGGGAATGTGTTGCAGAATCGTGGTCATCGGCGTGAAAAAGCTGGGTTTTTAACCTGTCAAGTATCCCCGTCCGGCCTATGGGTGGTCAAGTCTGACGGCCGATTCCCCCGCAATTCCGACCATTTCCGCACGGTGGTAGCGCCTTATCACCACTGCATGCCCGCCGTATTGCACGCCGATGCCAAAAAGTCGGAAAAGGCGCGAATCACCAGCGATGCCTGACGATGCTGCGGGTAGACGACGTGAATGGCCGACGCCGTGGGTGCGAAGTCGTCGAGCACCGTCACCAGCTGGCCGCTCAGTAAAGCCGGCGCGACGATGAACACCGGCAGCCAGGTCAAGCCGAGCCCGGCGACCGCGGCGTCGCGTGCGAGCTCGCCGTTGTTGACCCGCAACCGCCCGCTGACCGGGATGTCGACCGGACGCCCGTCGCGCTGGAAGTTCCAGCTCACACGCTGGCTATGGCCGTAGGGCAGCAGGGCGTGCTCACGCAGGTCCTCGGGCGTCTGCGGCGTGCCATGGGCCTCCAGGTAGCGCGGACTCGCGCAAGTCACCATGCGCATGGGCGCGATGGTGCGCCCGATCAACGACGAATCGGCCAACGCGCCGATGCGCACGGCCACGTCATAGCCTTCGGCGATGATGTCGACCGTCCGGTCATTGAGTTCGAGCTCGATCGTGACGTCCGGATACGTCGTCAGAAACGACGGAATGACCGAATTCAGGAACATTGTGCCGAACGACATCGGCGCCGAGACTCGCAGATTCCCGCGCGGGCGCTCGCCCTGGCTGCTCACGGCAAGGTTGGCGGCCTCCACGTCGTCGAGAATGCGCCGCGCGCGCTCGTAGTAGATGCGTCCGAGATCGGTCACGGCGAGCCGTCGGGTCGTGCGTAACAGTAGTCGCACGCCGAGCGCCTGTTCGAGCGACGAGATCCGGCGGCTCACGAACTGCTTTGACAGCCCCAGACGCGTTGCCGCCCCGGTAAAGCTCATGGCGTCCACGGCTGTCACGAAAATGCGCATGTCGTCGAGCAGATCCATCGGCAAGATTCCCATCGTAAGAAAGATTCGGGTGACAACGACAAGTTTTGGCATGTCATTGTCACCCTGGACCAGACAATCATAGCCGACGCGTCAGTTCGACGCCGTGGGCCTGGTGCGTCTGACGCAGAGGGCTCAGCGCAACGCCAACCGGAGCCCCAGCAGAATTGCTGCGGTGCCGGCCACGGCGAGTGCCGTGGGGCGGTGACCGAAGATGGCCCAGTCGAGCAGCGCGGTCACCACGGGGACGAGATAGAACAGGCTGGTCACGGTGACGAGATTGCCCGACGCGATCATGCGATAGAGCAGCAGCGTGGCGCCCACCGAGATCACGAGTCCCATATAGAGCAGTGGCAGCCAGAAGCCCCAGGTGCCGTCGACGTGCCACGGTTGCGTGGGGGCGACGAGCAGTGCCATTGCGAGCCCGACCGCGTATTGCAGCGGCAGCACGTCGAGGGGTGTCTGGCGCGAGCCTTTTTGCGCGAGCGTGCCGAGCGTCATGCAGGCAAGCGCCGCGAGTGCCCACGCCGAGCCCGCCACTGACAGTCGCGCCGACATGAGGCTTTGCGCCACGACCAGCGCCAGGCCGGCAAGGGCCACGGCGAGGCCGGTCAGTCGTCGCGCGCCGTGCGCACGCTCCAGCGCCACGAGCGTGAGAATCGGCTGTACGCCCAGCACTGTTGCCAACGCGCCCGGGGTGATGCCGTGTGCCAGCGCCAGCAAATACGCGGCCTGATAACCCCCGATGAGCAGCACGCCCGTTCCGGCAACCTGCCAGCGGCTGCCCACCGCCGGCCACCACTGGCGCCGGGCGAAGGCAACAAGCGTGAGTGCCGCGAGCGCGACGCCGAGCCGGATGACGAGGAACGCGAATGCCGACGCGTGCGTCAGCCCCCATTTGGCGGCGAGTGCGCCGCCACTCCATAGCAGAACGAACAAGAGCGTGGCGCCGTGACGGCGCCATGCGAGACCTGCGGATTGCATCGATCTTCCCCTGTCAGGATGTCCGGCGCGCTACGCACGACGCCTGACGCACGACGCCATCGTCGTCGGGCGACGACACGTCATCGCGAGACGAACCAAACGTTGGCGACACGCGGGGCAGCGGGCCGGAATCGAACTTCGAATGAAAAGGTGTTGTGTCGGGTGGCGAGCACCCGACGCGCCGGACGTGGCGTCAGGCCACGACGACGCTTGCGACCACTGCGGCGGGCGGTGCCACGCCGCACGGCGGGGGAGGTGCGACACCTGCCACCGCCACGCCCTGTCCGTGCAGACGTGCGCCTACCCCGCGCAGCGGCGGCGATACAGCGAGTCGGACGGGCGATCGAGCGGTCATGGATCGATGAAGAGGGTTGGCGCCTGTCACTCGACAGGCGTGGACACACTGTACACGGCGCCGACCGGAGCGGCAAGCCATGAATGGTCGGCGACGGCGAGGTCGTGGGACATGCCGGCGTTGGTCACGGAAGTCGAGTTTCCCGTCGCGCAGATCGCGCCGCGACTTGCCTCGGGGCCATCGCCAGGGCGTCAGGCCCGATCAGGCGGTCGGCCAGGCGCCGGTGCGCTCGAGCGTGGGCGAGGTCTCGCCGTCGCACCACGCCGCCGGCAGCGCGCGTTGCACCCGACGAACTTCACGCACGTGAAGACGCACAAGCCGCTGCGCCCCTTCGAAGCCGCTCTGCATTTCGTCTTGCCAAAGAATTTCCGCGTCGCCCGCCACGTGAAGGAAATCGCCCGAGGCGAAGTCGACGAACAGCAGTCCGGCGCGCGGGTTGGCATACAGGTTGCCGAGCGTGTTGTAGTAGGCGTTGCCGCGGAAATCCGGCCACGTGAGCGTGTTGGCGCCGTCAACCCGCACGAAGCCAGGCTTGCCGCCCCGATGCGAGACGTCGGTGCCGGCGCTGCGTTCGGTCGCGCCATCACCCGCGTAATGCGTCGCGATGAAGAAGGTGTCGGCGCTCGCGATCTGCCACCGGGCGTCGTCGTCGAGCGACGGCCGCGGCCATTCCGCCAACGGCGGCGCCTCATGCCGTTGCGACGTGATCTCGCGCTTGCGAATGTACTGAGGACAGTTGCCGAAGCTCTGTGCGACGCGGATCGCAAAGCCGCCGTCGTCCACGTCGAAGACGCGCCCGTTGACGCGATTGCGCCGTCGCGTCGACGGTTCGATCCCGAGCAGTCCGACCGACGCGGCCGGCGTCACCGCGCGGTGCAGCGGGTCGGTCGTGGGCGGGAGCGCGTTCACGCGCAGCACCGTGGGGTCCGGCGACATGACGAAGCCGGGCGCGCCGCTCAGAAGCGTTGCCCACGGCTGTCCGTGAGCGTCGAGCGCGCCCATCGCCAGAAAGGGCAGTTGCGGGAAGAACTGACGATGCTGCTCCGGCATCGCTGCGCGAATCACGCGCGCGCCGACCTCGGCCATGGCGTCGCGCGAGCCGGCCAGAGTCTGCACGGCCAGCTCGCCAGCGTGGAACGGTTGCACTGGCGACGCTGCCGGTGTCGCCGGCATCGGGGAAAGCTCGGGCGCGTTCATGTCGTCCTCCCAGGACTCAGGCGGCGTTCAGGCCGCATGCCGAGGCGGCCATCGGCACGAAGCGCGGAAGGGCGGCCACGCGGGCAAGCCAGGCGCGTACGGCCGGATAGGGGGCGAGGTTCACATTGCCTTCCGGGGCGTGCGCGATGTAGGCGTAACACGCAACGTCCGCGATCGTCGCGGTGTCGCCGGCGAGAAACGAGGTCCCCTGCGGGGCGGCGAGATGCGCTTCCATGCGCGAGAGCAGCAACGCCGCGCGTTCGATCATTGCGCGCGTATCGACATCGCGCTTGAAGACCTCTGCGACCCTGGCCGCGGCGGGGCCGAAGGCGATATCGCCTGCCGCGACCGACAGCCAGCGTTGCACGCGGGCAGCGGCCACGGGGTCGCGCGGCAACCAGATGCCCTCCGGATCATAGCGATTCGCAAGGTAGACGAGGATGGCGTTCGAGTCGGCGAGCAGCATCCCGTCGTCGTCGATCGCGGGCACCTGGCCGAATGGACTGATGGCGAGAAACGCCGGCTGCTTGTGCTCCGCGGAAGCGAAATCGATCTCCACGGTCTCGAAGGGCAGCTCGAGCAAACTCAGCATCAACTCCACTCGGTGACAGTGACCGGAGAGCGCGTGCCGGTACAGACGAATCGGCCGGGCGGGCCGTACGGTGCGGGATGTCGTCGCTTCAACGGAATGGGGCATGGCGGATCTCCGATAGTCAGGGGCCGGCGCCGTCTCGCAACGCGAACCGACGACCGATGTAGCGATTCTCTATCTGACCGAATTTCGGATAAATGCCGAGAAGTTGATTTGACTACTCCGATATTCGGAGTAATGATGCGCGGCATGGATAAACTTCGTGCCATGCAGACGTTCGTCGCCATCGTCGATCAGGGCAGCCTGAGCGCCGCGGCGCGCGCGCTCGACGCTTCGCTTCCTGCGGTGGTTCGCACATTGGCGGCGCTCGAGGCGTCGCTGGACGTTCGCCTGCTCAACCGCACCACACGGCGCCTGGCGCTCACCGAAGAAGGGCGCAGCTACCTGGAGACGTGCCGTCAGATCCTGAGCGAGTTGCACGAGGCCGAGGCACGCCTTGCGGCACGGCACGAGGCGCCCAGCGGCACGCTCGTGGTGACCGCGCCCGTGCTATTCGGACAACTGCACGTGGCGCCCGCGCTGCAGCGCTTCCTGCGCGCGCATCCGGCCGTCAAATGCCGTCTGCTGCTCAACGATCGCGTAGTCAACCTGTGGGAAGCGGGTATCGACGTTGGCATTCGCATTTCTCCGCTGGACGACTCGACCCTCGTTGCCCAGGGGATCGGTGCGATTCGTCGTGTCGTCGTGGCGAGTCCGGCGTGCATTGCGGAGCAGGGCGAGGTCACGCATCCGCGCGATCTTGTGAGCAAGAACTGTATCCGCTCGCACGGAGGCGGCTACGGGCAGTGGCGATTCTGGGAGAACGGACGGGAGTATGCGGTGGCCGTCGACGGCAATCTGGAAGTCAATCACGGCCTCACTGCGGTGGAGGCTTGCCTGAACGGCGTGGGCTACGGATGCTTCCTGTCGTATCAGGTCGCGGCGCCACTGGCTGACGGGCGACTGGTGCGAGTGCTCCAGGCATTCGAAGGGCCGGCTCGGCCGGTCAACATCGTGTACCCGCACGCGCGGTTGTTACCGTCGCGCACGCGGGCGTTCGTCGACTGGATGAAGCGGGAGTTGCGAGACGTGCCGATGATGTGAGCGGCGCGCCGCTCGTCCGGGCTGGCAAGGAAGGGTGCATCAGAGAAAAGAACGCGGAAAGCGACAGGGCCGCTTCCCGCTTAAAAAGCCCGCCGACGCCAACCGGCGGGCCGCTTCGTTCCTCGTGAAATCAGTCGCGGTCGTAGTCGCGGCGCCAGCCACGATGCCAGCCGCGATCGTGACGCTCTTCCCAGCGGCGCTCGCGCCAGTCGTCCCAGCGATCGCGACCGTAGTACACGACCGGGCTGGGCGCTTCATACACGCGAGGCTGCACGTAGACCGGTTGCGGCGGTTCGACATAGACCGGCGTGGCAACGACCGGTGCCGGCACGCCGAGATAGAGGCCGACATCCACGCGGGCCGAGGCGGCCGTCGAGGCGACGGCGGCTGCGGCGCCGAGGGCAGCAATGATGAGAATGCGTTTCATGGTGTCCTCCACCAAAGAGCGCGCTGTCGAGGCAGCGTGCGTGGGCAATGAAGCCGGTAAGTCGGATCGGTTCGCGAAGGGGAGGCGTTGCCGTGGCGAAATCCTGCACACACATCGTCGAACCGTTGATGCCAGTGTATCGACGCGATCGCGTGGGAGGTGCTACGAGTTTGTCTGGGATGTGTCGTTTTGTAACGCGGCTGGACGCGCCGCACGGCGTGTCTGCCCGCGCAACTCGCCATCGATCGGCTCGATCGGCTCGATCGGCGCGGTCGACACGATGGAAAAGCGGGGCTCGGAAAAAACAAAAGGCGTCACGCGAAAACGCGGGACGCCTTGTGCTTTTGTTCGTTGGTAGGCTCGATTGGACTCGAACCAACGACCCCCACCATGTCAAGGTGGTGCTCTAACCAGCTGAGCTACGAGCCTAGAAAGACCGCGAGTATAGGGTGAATTTCCGAGGCTGGCAAGCGTTTCGCGCGATATTTCTCGAAAAATCTCCCGGGCACGCTCATTCGCCGCGCTTTGCCGTGCCGCGCTTCGGCTTGATTCTCACCCAAAGGCCCTTGTTGCCGCCGGTGCCCGCCCGCTGTTCGACATCGAACAGACCGATGGTCGCGACCAGATCGCTGAGCTTGCCGAAGCCGTAGTTGCGCGAGTCGAATTCCGGGGCCTGTTTGGCGATGTGACTGCCGATGGCGCCGAGGCTTGCCCATCCGTCCTCGTCGGACACCGCGATCACGGCGTTGCGCAGCAGCCGCACGAGCCGCGTGTCGCGCTTGAGCTCCGACGCGCTGCGGCGCTTGCGCGGCGCGGGGGCTTCATCGCCGTCCGGTTCGTCATCCTGGCGCAGCAGCTCCGTGTAGATGAACTTGTCGCAGGCGGTGACGAACGGCTGGGGCGTCTTGCGCTCGCCGAAGCCGTAGACGATGAGTCCCTGTTCGCGAATTCGCGAGGCGAGCCGCGTGAAGTCGCTATCGCTGGAGACGAGGCAGAAGCCGTCGAAGCGCCCCGTATAGAGCAGGTCCATCGCGTCGATGATCATGGCGCTGTCGGTGGCGTTCTTGCCGACGGTATAGCGGAACTGCTGAATCGGCTGGATCGAGAACTCGAGCAGGCACTTCTTCCAGCCGTCGAGATTCGGTTTGGTCCAGTCGCCATAGATGCGCTTCACGCTCGCCACGCCGTACTTGGCAACTTCGGTGAGCAGACCTTCGACGATGGCGGGGGCCGCGTTGTCGGCGTCGATGAGCACGACGAGCGTGGGGCCCTGGGCGGCCACGGGCGTTGTCACTGGCATGGCGGGGTTCCTTGAATGCGAAAACCTCTCGCGCGGTGTCGCGCGAGAGGTCTCATTATCACCCGGAACGATGGCCGTCATGTCACCGGCGCGGTGTCCCGCGCGGTCAGCGCCCGCGCGCGTTCCCCAGCGGCGCGAACCACAGCACGACAATGCCCACGAGCAGACTGGCCGCGGCGAACAGCAGGCCGGAGGTGAACGAATGCGTCCAGTCCTTGAGCGCGCCCACGACGATCGGGCTGAGCGCCGAACCGAGATTGCCGACGGCGTTGATGACGGCGAGCCCAAGCGCACGCGTGTGCGGCGCGAGGTTGCGATCGGGCACGGTCCAGAAGATCGCCATGGCCGTGTAGGCGCCCGTCGAGGCCATCGCCACGCCCGCGAGTCGCACCGACGGTTCCGGCGCGAAACACGTCACCACCCAGCCGGCGGCGGAGAACAGCATCGGCAGCACGAGGTGCCAGCGCCGTTCCTGGAGGCGGTCCGAGCGGCGGCCCCACCAGATCATGCCGGCGATGGTGCATACGGAGGGAATCGCCGCGAGCAGGCCGATGGTCACGTTGCTGCTGGTCGTGCCGAAGCTCTTCACGATCTGCGGAATCCACAGCGAGGCGAGCGAGAGCGTGTTGACCAGACAGAAATACCCGAGCGCGAATTTCGCCACGCTCGGCGTGAGGATGGCGCGCCACATGCCGGTGTTCTGCCCGCGTGCGTCGTGCCCCCGCGTGGCCACGACGGCGGCGCGATCGCGCGCCAGCATCGCGTCGAGCGCGCGCTTCTCCGTGTGGCTCAGCCAGCGTGCGTCGGCGGGTTTGTCGTCGAGATACCACCAGGTCACCACGCCGAGCAACACCGTCGGCAGTCCTTCGAGCACGAACAGCCACTGCCAGCCGGCAAGGCCGCCCACGCCGTCGAGGCGCAACAGGTAGCCCGACGCCGCCGCGCCGAGCGCCGACGTCACCGGCATGGCGATCATGAACCACGCGTTCGCACGCGCACGGGCGGCCGAAGGGAACCAGTCGCCCATGTACAGCAACATGCCCGGTAGAAAGCCCGCCTCGGTGATGCCGACGATGGCGCGAATGAGATAGAGACTCGTGGCGTCATGCGCGAACATGGTCGCGCTCGACGCCAGTCCCCACGCAATCAGGATCGCCCCGATCCAGCGGCGCGCGCCGAACTTCACGAGCATCAGGTTGCTCGGCACGCCGCAAAGTACGTACGTCAGATAGAACACGGTCGATGCCATGCCGAACATCGTGCTGGTGAGCCCGAGGTCCTGACTCATCGTGAGGGCGGCGAAGCCGACGTTGATGCGATCGAGAAACGAGAACAGGAAAAGCACGAAGAGGAAGCCGAGCAGGCGACGCGAGATCTTGCGAACCACCTGGCGCTCGAGATCCATGTCGTGCACGGCATGCGAGGCGGTTGTGGCGCCATCCTGGGCGCCGGGCAGCGATGCCGAAGGGGCGGATACGGCGATGCCGCCGGACTGGGCGGCAGGGGTGATACGACTCATGATGGGTGTCTTCTCCAACGCTCCCCGCCTTGGTTGTGAGATGGCGGTGTTATGAAAACGGGCCCGCCGTCGAGGGCGGGCGCCGAAGGGAACGATGCGGGTATGGGCGGGGGCGAGTCGCTCAGTGCTGTGTGCTGCGCGCGGCCTGCTCGATGAGATGCAGCACGCGAGGCGCGTCCTGGATCTCGTTGGCCAGCAGCAGGGCGACCTTGGCGAGCAAGCGCTCGCGCGCGTCGTCGGGCGCGTCGTCGATGGCCAGGGCAAGCGCGTCGTAGATCGCTTCGAGACCCGCGATGTCGGTGTGTGGGGTGGTCATGATCAAGCTTCCTTGAGTATCGTGGCGGCTCACGTGCGTGCCGTCGCCTGAGCGAGGGCGGTGGCGAGGCGCGCGGCGTCCAGGCGCAGCCAGCGGGCGCAAATGTGGTGATCGGGACGCACGAGGTATGCCGTGCCGTCGGCCGCGCCATATTTGGCGGCGGCGTGCCCGTTCGCATCGCGCAACGTGAGGTCGGCGCCGGCCACGGCGTGGAGCGAGCCGGAAAGTGCGATGACCGTGATCGGTACGCCGCGTTCGCGCCAGGTGGCGACTTCATGGCGCAGCACGTCGTCGAGCGGCGCGTCGCCGAACGTCAGTAGATGGAAGGCGGCGCCAAGGTGGTCATACAGGTAGTCGTTTTCGCCGAGCCGCAGATTCGGCGCCGGGGCACCCACGCCTGGGCCGCCAGGCATCGTGGCGTTGTCGTCGTCGGGACTGTTGAGCGGCGAGTCGCGGTAGTCATGCGCGCGCGACGTGCGCCAGTGAAACAGGGGGCGGACGAATTCGTGCGCCAGCGAGAGATCGAGCACGGCGTCGCGCAGCAGACGAAAGCCATGCGACGGCGGCGTCATGAAGCGCGTGCTCTTGCCCGCTTCCGAGATGATCTCGCGCGCGGCGCCCACGCGATCGTGCGTGTACGACGCCAGCAGTTCGGGCGGGGCGGCGCCTCGCGCCACGGCGGCGAGCTTCCACGACAGATCGATGGCGTCCTGAAACCCGGTGTTGGCGCCGCGTACGCCGAAGATCGGCAGCAGGTGCGCCGCATCGCCCGCAAACAGCACGCGGTCATGCACGTAGTCGGGCAGCGTGAGCGCGCGAGCCGAATACACCGAGCACCAGTCGAGCTCCCAGGGCGTGCCGCCCAGTCCCATCATGTCGAGTTGTGCGTTGATGCGCTGGCGGATGGTCTCGGGCTCGAGCGCGTGCTCCGACGTCTCGGACGCCGGCAACTGGTAGTCCACGCGCCAGATGCCGTCGGGCTCGCGATGCATGAGCACCGTATTGCCCGGGTTCCAGTCCGGCGCGAAGTAGGCCAGGCGCTCGGTCGGCAGATCGAGGTCGATGCGAATGTCGGCAATGACGAAACGGCCTTCGTAGCTCGCCCCTTCGAAGCGCAGGCCCAGTGCCGTGCGCACGGTCGAGCGCGCACCGTCGGCAGCCACCAGCCAGCCGGTGCGCTGCGTATATTCGCCCTCGGGCGTGTCGATCCGCAGCGCGACGCCGTTCGCGTCCTGCGTGAGTCCGACGAGCTTGTTGCCCCAGCGCATCTCGACGAGCGGTTCGCGCTCGATGGCGTCGACCAGGTAGCTCTCGAGCACGTTCTGTTGGAGGTTGATGAGCGGCGCGAAACGGTCGTCCTCGTCGACTGGCGATTCCATGCGGAACACGCGCTGGCCGCGATAGTACGAATTGCCGCTGGTCCACGGCAGTCCCTTGGCCACCACGGCGTCGGCCACGCCCACCGCCTGCAGAATCTCCTGCGAGCGGCGCGTGAAGACGATGGCGCGGCTGCCTTCCGAGACTTGCTGCTCGGCCTGCAACACCACGCAGCGCACGCCGTGACGTGCAAGCGCGAGTGCCGTGACCATGCCGATCGGGCCGCCGCCGACGATCGTGACGGGGACGGTACCGTTCCCGTCGGTGTCGGCCGCTGTGGCGTTGCCCGTCGCGAGGGACGCCGGAGCATAGTGGGGATAGACGCGATACGTGTGATAAAGCGACGCGCGCGGGGTGGTCTCTGGTCGATGCATGGTGCGGCACCTGAAAAGCCGCTCGGCGCGCGGGGCGTGGCGTCTCGTGTCAGCGGGGAGACAGCAGCCGCACCTTGCGCAAATGACGTGGATCGTCATCGAGCATTTAGTTGCTAACACAACCATTATAGTGTGCTAAGGTTGCGTTCGCAACCAAATATCGACCCCTTTCGACTAGGGGAAAACACTGAAATGCGGCCAGTCCACAAAACGCTCGACCAGTTCCTGACGTACAAGATGCACCGTCTGATGAAGCAGCACGACAAGCGCATTGCACAGTCGTACGCGGAGGCCGCGCAGCTCAGCCTGGCCGAGTCGCGGGTGCTCGCGGCAGTGGGCACGGCGGGCGCGTTGTCGAATTCCGAGCTGGCGCGCCGCGCGAATCTGGACAAGAGCCAGGCCAGTCGCGGTGCGGACGGATTGGTTTCGCGCGGACTGGTCCGGCGCTCGCCTGACGAGCACGACGGTCGCGCGGTCAAGGTCACGCTCACGCCGGACGGCGAGCGCGTCTGGCGCGTGGTGATCGATGCGGCGCGCACGCACTACGAGCGCTTGTTCGAAGCGCTCACGGACGAGGAGATGCTCGCCTACGAAACGCTGCTCGACAAATTGCTTGTGCGCTCCGACGAACTCGACGATCAGGCGTAAGCCGCCACAGCGACGATGCACAAAGGGCGCCCTCGGGCGCCCTTCTTCATTGCCGGCGACGTGTGCCGGCGCGCGCTGCGCATGCGCTTCGCCCGACGATCAGGCGAACGACAACGTCTTCGTCAGGTCGCCCGGCGGCATGGCGCCGCGAGCGGCGAACGCCGCATTGCGATGCGCGATGCCTTCGAGCGTGGGCAGATCGTGCAGGCGCGTGACGAAGCGCAGGATCGACGTGGTGTCGTAGAAGGTGTGATCGACGTTGCCGCGCCTGGCGAACGGCGAGACCACGATGGCGGGGATGCGCGAGCCCGGGCCCCAGCGGTCGCCCTTCGGCGGCGCAACGTGGTCCCACCAGCCGCCGTTCTCGTCGTACGTGATCACGACCATCATGTTCTGCCATTGCGGCGACTTCATCAGGTGCGCGAGCACATTGCCCACGTGCTGATCGCCCGACGCCACATCCGAGTAGCCGGCATGCTGGTTCAGGTTGCCCTGCGGCTTGTAGAACGTCACGGCCGGCAGCTTGCCCGCGACCACATCGGCAAGGAATCTGTTCGAGATCGGGCTGTCGCCTTCGCCGCCGTCACGCAGGTGTTCCGTACGGGCGGCCGTGCCCGGCGCGAACTGTGCGAAGTAGTTGAACGGCTGGTGGTGATACTGGAAGTTCGGCCTGTCCGCTCCCCCCTTGTGATCGAGCGCCGACTGCCAGGCGCCGGCGTACCAGGCCCATGACACCCCCTTCGACGAGAGCAGATCGCCGATGGTGGCGAAGTTCTGCGGCGGCAGCGTGGCAGGATTCGACGGATCGGCAAAGCGCTTGTCGCCCGAGGCGGCGGGCTTGACCGGAGACGGCTGATACGCGGGCATCATCGTGTTCACGGCAAACCCGTCGGGCGTGATCGCACCGTCGCGCACGAACTTCGGCTTGCCGTCGGCGGCCGAGGCGGGCGACTCCGCGGACACGGCCAGACGCACGCCCTGGGGGCCGTCGGCGAGCACGGCGATCTTGTCCCTGGCCGGACTGCTCGCGGCATTCGGATAGACGGGCGGACGTGCCGAGACCAGGAACTGGTGATTGAGGAACGACCCGCCGAAGGCGGCCATGAAGAAGTTGTCGCACATCGTGTACTGCTGCGCGATCTTGTACAGGTCAAGCGTCTTTGCCGTCTCGCCGTAGTAACCCATGACCAGGCCGCCCGAGTCGGCCCATGCAGCGAACTGATTGTTCGCGCCGCCGTTGATCTGCATCTGGTTCTGCCAGAACAGGTGCCACAGATCGCGCGTGATGACCGACTCCGGCAGCAGCTTGCCCTCGGCGTCCTTGAGCATGTACGGCGCGTTCGGCTGGCGGGGAATGTCCTTCTCGCCGATGTGATACTTCTTGCCGCCGAGCATTTGCGGGCGCGGCACCAGACCGTCGAAGACCGGCGGCAGCAGTGACATCGGCGTCTTGCCGTCGCGATCGAGCTGCGTGTACGCAGACGCGGGCACTTTCGACAGCGGCTTCTCCACGCCGGGGAAGTCACCGAAGAGATTGTTGAAGCTGCGATTCTCCAGGTAGATCACGACCACCGTCTTGATGTTTGCCTTGAGCTGCGCGTCAAACGTGCCGCCCGGTGCGACGGCCGTCGGGGCGCCGGCACCGGCGTCGGTGGCGCATCCGGCCAGCGCGGTGGTGGCGCCCGCCGCACCGGCCGCGCCGATGGCGGCGAGACCCTGGAGCAGGCGGCGGCGCGACGGGTCCGACGGGTTGTCGTCGTTCGGACCGGCGGCGGAATCGTGGGGCGTGGTGTCTTGCGTCATGGTGTCCTTGGGTGTCCTGGTTTGGCGTGTCGCGCAATGCGGCGCGTGCGCGCGGGCGCGACCGGTCGGCAAGGACGGACGTACGAGAGACCTTGTGCCGTCGGCCGGCCCGGGCGGGTGAGGCAGACGACGTTTTTACGCGGGGACTGTGACAAATGGGTGACATCGCCGGGATGTCACCGCACGCGTGCCGGCCGCGACCGGGGTGCGACGCCGGGTGTCAGGCCGGAGGTGCTGCCGGGGCGGGCGGTGCCAGCGGTGCCAGCGGTTTGGAACGCGAGGGAAGGCGCCCGGGATAGCCGGTGTCCTCGAACAGACCGGTGCGGAACTGTTCGACCAGATCGTCGAGCAGCGCGCGCAGGGCGCTGGGCATTTGCTTGCGCGAGATGTATACGCCGTAGATCGTCATCTCGCGCGGCACGTAGTCGGGCAGCAGGGCGCGCAGGGTGCCGTCGCGCAGATACGGCAGCGCCGAATAAACGGGCTGGAGGGAAATGCCCGCGCCGGCGAGCGTGGCGGCGAAGACCGCGCTGACCTCGTTGGCCGACAGATTGCCTCCCACGGGCACACCCAGCGGCGCACCGTTGTGCGTGAACTGCCAGAGGCTCTTGCCGAAATACGTGTAGGTCAGGCAGTTGTGAAGCGCGAGGTCTTCCGCTCGTTCGGGCGTGCCGTGACGCTGAAGGTAGGCGGGCGCGGCGCAGACCACGGAATGGCAGGTCGCCAGCCGTCTTGCGATGAGACCGGGCGACGGCTCGCTCGTGACCCGAATGGCCAGGTCGATGCGTTCGTCCACCAGGTCGATGGTCCGATCGGCCACCACGAGATCGATCGCCACGCCGGGGTGTCGCACGATGAACCGAGTGACAGCGGCCGCCAGGAACGCCTGCGCGAGCGAGGTGCTGCAAGCCACACGCAGCAAACCGCGCGGCGTGCTGTCGGCCTGCGAGGCGCAGGCGAGATCGTCCGCGATCCCGAGCATTTCCCGGCAGCGCGGCAGCGCGTCGTTGCCGGCGTCGGTCAGGCTCACTGCGCGGGTCGTTCGGTGCAGCAGCCGGGTACCCAGCCATGCCTCCAACTCCGCCAGATAGCGCGAAACCATCGCTCTCGACATGTCCAGCCGCTGTGCCGCCGCCGTGAGAGAGCCGCGTTCGGCCACCTCCGTGAAGACGCGCATCGCCGTAAGACGGTCCATGATTTGCTCGATCGATGCAACAAAGAGATCGTCATTATGGGCTTTTTTTGCGCGACTGGCGCGACTACGATGGCATGCATCACAAGCGCCCTACGACGGCTACGACGGCCATGACGGCGCGACACGACACAGGACAATCGAGATGACCTACGCGACCTTGCATTACATCGCCGATCCGCTTTGCGGCTGGTGCTACGCGGCGGCGCCCCTCGTGCGCGCGGCGCGTGACGTGGCCGGCCTTGACGTGGCGCTGCATGGCGGCGGCATGATGGCCGGCCCGAACGCGCAGCCGGTCACGCCGCAACTGCGCAGCTACGTCATGCCGCACGACCACCGTATCGCGGAGCTGACCGGTCAGCCGTTCGGCGACGCCTACTTCGACGGATTGCTGCGCGACGGCGCCGCGGTCTTCGACTCCGCACCGCCGACGGCCGCCGCGCTGGCTGCCGAGGCGCTGGCCGGGCGCGGACTGGACATGTTCGCCGCCATGCAGCGCGCGCACTACGTCGACGGCAAGCGCATCGCCGAGCGCGACGTGCTCGTCGACATCGCCGCCGATCTCGGGCTGGACCGCGCTGCGTTCGCGAAGGCGCTCGACGCCGTCGATGCAAACGCGCTCATGGCGCATTTTCGCGAAAGCCGTGCGTGGCTCGCGCGCGTGGGCGGCAGCGGTTTTCCGACCTTTGCGCTGGAAATCGACGGCCGCCTGGAGCGTCTCGAACCGGGGCGCTATCTCGGCCAGCCCGACGCATGGCGCGACGCGTTGCGCGAGCGTCTGATGGCCGCGCAGGCCACGTCCGCCGCCGCGGGCGACGCCGCCGCGTTGCCGCAGTGCGGCCCCGACGGCTGCGCGATCTGAACGTGCGTCGCCTCTCTCCGAATTCCCCCTCAACTGCAGGAGTCGTCTGATGAAAGTCGCATTGATTGGTATTACCGGTCGCGTGGGCACGCGCGTTGCCGAGGAACTGCGCCAACGTGGCCACACGGTCACCGGCATCGCCCGAAATCCCGAGCGCGTCGAAGCGCAGTCGGGTCTGAGCGTGGTCAAGGGCGATGCGTCCGATCCGGCGTCGCTCGCGCCGTTGCTCGCCGGTCACGATGCCGTGATCAGCGCGGGCCGCTTCGTCTCGATGGATGCCGCGAAACTCGTCGATGCCGTCAAGCGCGCCCACGTGCCGCGTCTGCTGGTGGTAGGCGGCGCAGGAAGCCTCGAAATCGCGCCGGGCAAGGCACTCATCGATACGCCGGACTTCCCGCAGGCCTACAAGCCGGAAGCCGCCGCCGGACGGGACTTCCTCGAAGTGCTGCGCGCCGAGCCGAAGGGTTCGGCGCTGAACTGGACGTTCCTGTCGCCGTCGGCATTGTTCGAGCCGGGTGAGCGCACCGGCAAGTTCCGTCTTGGCGACGACACCCTGCTCGTCGACGGTAACGGCAAGAGCTGGATCTCGATGGAGGACTACGCCATCGCGCTGGTCGATGAACTCGAGAAGAACGCCCATCCGCGCGCGCGTTTCACGGTCGGTTACTGAGCGACCGAGCCCTTGCACGACGGCGGCGCGCGCTTCGCCAGACGATCAGCGCGCCCGCCGGAACGTGAGGTTGTAGCGTACGGCCTGTGCGTCGAAGCTGCCTTCGACGCCTGCAATGCCGTGATAGACCAGCCGCGACGGGCCGCCCCACACCACGACGTCGCCAGGTTCGAGGCGCACGCGCCGGGTTCGGTCGCTGCGATGCAGGCCGCCCCACAGGAAGGTCGCCGGCAAGCCGAGCGAGACGGATACGATGGGCGCGTCCAGGTCGCGCTCGTCGCGATCCTGATGCAGTGTGAGCCGGGCGTCGGGCGAGTAGCGATTGATGAGGCAGGCGTCCGGCGCGAAGCCGCGATAGCCGGCCGCTTCGGCCGCCTCGCGCGCGAGTGCGGTGAACGACGCCGGCATCGACGGCCACCGTTGCTTCGAGAGCGGATCGTGTGAGCCGTACCGATAGCCGGCGCGATCGCTGATCCAGCCGACGTCGCCGCAATTGGTCATGGCGACCGACATGCGTTTTCCGCCGGGCGTGAGCCAATGCCTCAGCGGCGCCAGTGCGACGACCGCGTCGATATCCCCCTGCAACACCGAAAGGCGCGAGCGCGCGAAGCCGCGCAGCAGGAAGGCGCCGGGGCCGAGGACGTCCGCCGGTGCCTGCCCGGTGTCGGTGTCGTCGTGGGCTGTGGCGAAGAGGTCGAGTGTCATGTGGCGTCGTGCAGGATCACGCCCAGCGTGTGCCGATGGCCGCTGCGCACCCGGCTCACGCCGTGCCGCATGTTCACCCGATACACGCCGCGCGTGCCGTTCACCGGGCGATGATGTACGGGGAAGACGACCGCGTCGCCACGCATGAGCGGCACGACTTCGGCACGCGATTGCATGCGCGGGCGCTGTTCCGTGAGCACGAACTCGCCGCCGGTGAAATCCTCGCCCGGCTGCGAGAGCAGGATGGCCACCTGCAACGGGAAGACATGATCTCCATAAAGATCCTGATGCAGGCAATTGTAGTCGCCGGCTTCGTATTGCAGCAGCAGTGGCGTGGGTCGGCGCTGACCGGCCGCATGACATTGCGCGAGGTAGGCGCGATGCGTCGGCGCAAAGCGTGTGTCGATGCCCATCGCGGCATGCCAGCGATGCGCGATGTCGCGCAAGGGCGCGTAGAACGCCTCGCGCAATTCGGCAACGAGCGGCGGCAACGGATAGGCGAAGTATTGGTACTCCCCCTGGCCGAAGCCGTGACGCGCCATCACGACGCGGCTGCGAAAGCGTGGCGAAGTGGGCGTCACGCTCATGCGCCCGTGCGTCGGGCCGTACATGTCGCGCAGCGTGGCACACGCCTGCGCGTCGAGCAATTGCGCGATGCGCGCGGCACCGTGGGCGTTGAGTTCGTCTTCCAGCGCGGCCCAGTCGAGTGATTTGACGCGATCGCTCACCGCTTTCCCCCGTTGATAACCGGTACGCACGAAGCATGCGCGTCGGGTGCGATTTCCCCGTCGCCCGTCTCACCTTCGGCACGTTCGTTCGCGAGCAACGCGCGCTTGCGCTCGACACCCCAGCGATAGCCCGAGAGCGCGCCGTCGTTGCGCACGATGCGATGGCAGGGGATCGCCACCGCGAGCCGGTTGGAAGCGCATGCCTGTGCCACTGCCCGCACGGCGCGCGGGGCGCCGATGCGCTCGGCGATCTGCGCGTAGCTGGCGGTCTCGCCCGCCGGTACTTCGCGCAACGCCTGCCAGACGCGCTGCTGGAACGCCGTGCCGCGCACGTCGAGCGGCAGTGACAGGCCGAGGCGCGGCGACTCCACGAATCCCACGACCTGCGCGATCCAGCGTTCGAATTCGGCATCCGCGCCGACCAGTTCCGCCTTGGGGAAACGATCCTGGAGATCGTGCAAGAGCGCGTCGGGATCGTCGCCGAGCGAAATGGCGCACAGGCCGCGCGAGGTGGCGGCAACGAGCAATGCCCCCAGTGAGCACTGGGCCACCGCGAAGCGGATCGACTCGGCCTGCCCGCCTGCGCGGAACGTGGCGGGTTTCATGCCGAGCAGGGCGTCGGCGCTTGCATAGAAGCGGCCGTTGGAGTTGAACCCCGCGTCATAGAAAGCGGATGTGACGCTGCCCGAGGCGGGCAGCGCGTCGCGTACGCGTTCGGCGCGCCGGCCGTTCGCGTACGCGCGAGGCGTCACACCCGTCACCGCCCGAAACAGCCGGTGAAAATAATGCGGGCTAAGGCCGGCTTCGGCCGCGAGCACGTCCAGACGGGGCGGGACTTCGGCCGTCTCGATGCGTCGACACGCGGCGGTGATCAGGGCTGCGTGTCGCGCATCGAGGCCGCCCTGATCCGGTTTGCATCGCTTGCACGGTCGAAAGCCCGCACGTTCGGCAGCGGCAATGTCTGCATGAAAGGCGACATTCTCGCGCCGAGCGAGGCGGGCGCCGCACGACGGGCGGCAAAACACGCCGGTCGTGCGCACAGAGTAGAAGAATTCACCGTCCGCCTGCTTGTCGCGTGCGACAACGGCGGCCCATTTGGCGTCGTCGGTCGCATAGCGCGCGCCGGACGTGCGGTTCGCGCTATCGGTGGCGGTGTCGCTTGAACGCGGCGCGCGTTGGGTGGTCATGGACTGGGTACGCATCACGATAGTCTCCCATGGACTGAGGCTGTGTCTTCAGTGTAGGGAGCGGGTCTCGTGGCGGCGCTCCGTTTCTTGCTATCGAATTCCACCCGCTATCGAATTTGCCGCTTTCGACGGGGCGGCGCGTCGCGTCACACGCCGGGCGGCATGGTCGTGCCGAGCTTGGCGGCCAGGCTCATCACCATCACCAGCACGAGCGCCTCGATGCCAACCACCCGCGCGAATGCCGTGGTGTCGAGCGGCGTCTCGCCGGTGTCGAGGACGAGGCGAGGCAGGAAGTGCCAGCGGTTCCACGCACCCAGCAAGGCGGCGCAGCCCACGAGCACCAGTTTCGTCACCAGCCACGCGAGATACGGCGCGTTCTGATCGGCGAACCACAGCGACGGCGTTTCGCCGAGCGTGCGCCACGCATTGAAGGCCCCTGTCACGAGTGCGACGAACATCGCCAACGTCGCCACCGACGACAGGCGTTCGCCATACGCCGCGCGGGCACCGACAGGCCAGTGGCGCCAGCCGGGGATGGCACATCCCGCCACGAGCAGCACGCCGGTCCACGCAGCGGCTGCCGCGACGTGCAAGGTGTGAATGCCGACAGCGAGCGACGGCATCGATGCATCCGCCGCATGTCCGGTTCCGGCGCGCGCGAGCGCGAGCACCACGGCGCCGACGGCGTAGATCGCACGCGCATGACGTTCCTGGCGATGCTCGCGACGATGGTGTCGGTCGCGCGGATCATCGGCGATGGGCAATACCTGCCGCAATCGGCGCCGTGCGTCGTACCAGGCCCAGGCGCCCCCGCACAGCAGGGCGGCGCCCAGACCGGCCACCCACTGCATTCGGCCGTAATGCGTTTGCGTCAACACCAGCGACACGTCGCCGAGCATGGCCGACGCGCTTTCCCATTCGCCACCGGTCATGGCCTCTGTGCTGGCCACGACATACGCGACCCAGGCCAGCAACGCGAGCCCGGCCGCGAAGGCGGGCAGCACGCGCAAGGTAAGTCCGCGCTTCACGGCGTGAGGGCTGCGCAACAACAGTACGCCGGCCGCCAGCGCGAGGGCCAGATCGAGCAATCCGGCGGTGGCGGGCTGCCACGTGCCGGCGGCCATTTCCGCCGTCATCACTTGACGGCGAAGCGGAAATTGCCTTGCGTGCGATGGCCGTCGCTCGCCACGGCGACCCAGTTCGCCTGGTAGTCGCCGGCGGCGAGCGCGGGTAGCGCGAGGGTGAGCGTCTTGCGCGCGGCGTCGAGTGTCGGCTTGGCCGTTGTGACGGGTTGGCCCTTGGCGTCGACGACGCTGAGTTTCGACAGGGCGCCCTCGAGTGCCGAGTCGAACGTCACGCGCACCGACGTCGGGGCTTCGACGCTCGCCTGTGCGGCGGGCGCGCTCGAGACCACGTGGGCATGGGCCCATGCGCCTTGCGAGAGGCCGGCGAACGCAATGGCGGTCGCCAGGGCGATACCTTGCGCGGCGCGGCGCAGTCCATGGGCGTGGCAAGAGGCGTTGGCGCGGATCTTTGAATTACGCATAGGGGGCAATCAGAATGAAAAATGGGCTCCTGAAGCTTGGGCCAACGCTGCATCGACGAAGATCGGCACTGAAAAAGGCCGACGTCGGCAGACGGCCCGCGCCAGCGAGTGAATGGCCGGGGCATGACGCGTCGCAAGGCGTCTCGCGATGCGTATGCGGACACGCGAATCCATGACGGATAACGCAGTCTGCGCTGCTTGCGCAGTATCGCAGACCTTGAAGACTGGCGCAGCCGGCAAGGCAGGACAGACATGATATTTTTGCAACTCAGTTGCAAATGTGTGGCCGCCCCCGTATCATCGCATCTTATTGCAACCAAGTTGCATTAGTGGGGTGCGGACGGTCGACCGTCCACGCGCCGCCCGCCGCCCGCCGATTACAGGACATCGTTGCCATGACTCCCCCCCTCGCGAAATCCGGCGACGTCGATCGTCGCCTGCCCGTCACCGTCCTTTCCGGGTTTCTGGGCGCGGGCAAGACCACGCTGCTCAACCATGTGCTGCGCAACCGCGATGGGTTGCGTGTGGCCGTAGTCGTCAATGACATGAGCGAGGTGAACATCGACGCGTCGTTCGTGGCGCGCGACGCCGCCAACGCGGGGGCGGCACTATCGCGCACACAGGAGCGTCTGGTCGAAATGAGCAACGGCTGCATTTGCTGCACGCTGCGCGAAGACCTGCTGATCGCCGTGCGCGAACTCGCTCAGGAGGGACGTTTCGACTATCTGCTGATCGAGTCGACCGGCATTGCCGAGCCGATGCCGGTGGCGGCGACGTTCGAGTTTCGCGATGACGAGGGACAGTCGCTCGCCGACATCGCGCGCCTGGACACCATGGTGACGGTCGTCGACGCGTTGCACGTGCTGGAGGATTTCCACGGCTTCGACACACTCGCACAACGCGGCGAAGTCGCCGGCGACGAAGACGAGCGCCGTCTCGCGGAGTTGCTCACCGAGCAGATCGAATTCGCCGACGTGGTGATCGTGAGCAAGGTCGACTGCGTGGATGCGGCACGGCTCGATGCCGTCAAGGCGCTGATCGCGGGACTCAACCCTTCGGCGCGCATCGTGCTCGGCGAGCGCGGCCGGGTACCGCTGGCCGACGTGCTCGGCACCGGGCGCTTCGACCCGGCGCGCGCCGGCCAGATGGCCGGCTGGGCACAGGCACTGGCGGGCGGGCACGCGTCGGAGGCCGACACTTACGGCGTGACGAATTTCGTCGTGCGCCGGCGCGAGCCGCTGCATCCGGGGCGCTTTGCCGCGTTCATGTCGATGCCTTTCGATGGCCTGATGCGTGCAAAGGGCTATGTCTGGTCCGCGAGCCGACCCGCGTGGGCGCTGGCCTACTCGCGGGCAGGCAATACGGCCACGCTCGAGCCGGTGGGGCAATGGTGGGCGGCAGTCGATCCGGACCAGTGGCCGCTGCGGGACGATCCGCAGCGCGCGGCGATCGAGGCGGGCTGGGAAGCCCCGTGGGGCGATCGCATCAACGAAGTCGTGTTCATCGGTCGCGACATGGACCGCCGCGCTATCGAGGCTGCGTTCGATGCCTGCCGCCTGAGCGCGGTCGAGCTTTCGCAGGGCGAGCGCGCCTGGCGCGATCACGCTCACGCGTTGCCGCTGGCGATGGAAAGCGAAGACGCATGAGTGCGGAGCGCCAGGACGTGCGGGCGCGGTTCGGGCCGCCACGCAATTGGCAACGTGCCTGAGCGGGCGCCGTCGCCTGCGTTGGCGGCGGTGTCGCGCGGAGGCGTTGGGGAAAACGCGGCCGGCACCTTGAGGTACCGGCCGCGCGGGCGCCGAGGGAAGGCGGCGCCCATGACAGGCATACGCAGGGAGGCAAGCGTATGCCGGGTCAACCTGCCTGACGTCAGAAGTCGGGCGTTTCCACCGGGCGCAGATCGAACACGAGGACCTCGGCGTCGCTGCCCTTCGAGAGGGTGAGCGCCGTTTCGTCGCGCACCCGCACCCCGTCGCCTTCCCCCAGCGCCACACCGTTGAGTGTCACGCTGCCGCGCGCCACGTGCACGTAGGCATAGCGGTTCGGCGCCAGCGTGAGCGTGGCCGACTCGTCACCGTCGAACAGCCCGGCGTACACACGTGCGTCCTGATGGATGCGCAGCGAGGCGTCCTGGCCGTCCGGCGAAATGATCAGCCGCAGGCGACCGCGCTTTTCTTCCGGCGTGAACCGTTGTTGCTGATATTCCGGAGCGATGCCCGCCTGGTTCGGCACGATCCAGATTTGCAGGAAGTGCACCGGCGAGGTGTGCGAATGGTTGAACTCGCTGTGCGCCACGCCCCGCCCCGCGCTCATCAACTGCACGTCGCCCGGCTCGATCACCGACCCCGTGCCCATGGTGTCCTTGTGCTCGAGCGCGCCTTCGAGCACGTACGAGAAGATCTCCATGTCGCGGTGCGGGTGCTTGCCGAAGCCCTGCGCCGGTGCCACGCGGTCGTCGTTGATCACCAGCAGATCGGAAAAGCCGACTTGCTTCGGATCGTAATAGTTGGCAAACGAGAAGGTATGGCGCGAGTTGAGCCAGCCGTGATTTGCAACGCCCCGGTCCGCAGCCTTTCTGATGTCCAGCATGATGTGCTCCTGTCTTGTCTGTTTCGTTGGGAGGCTGTGTGTGCCTCGATGAATGTCATTTTAGAGTCCTGAGCGATAACCACAATCCGTCTGAATTGTGAATTATTGTCATCTGAAACGAGACAATTGGGCGGTTCAGTGCGATCCAGGCCGGTGGAGGGATCGGACGATTCCGGTGGCTCGCGGACAATCGTCCGAAAGCGGGAGCTGTCGTGCGCATGCCGGGGCGCGATGTGCGAGACTACGGGCCTTCCTTTGCAAGGCCCGCGGGCCGGTCGCCAGTTCCGACCGGATTCGGGAGCCGCGCCGCCAACGACCTACCCCCACCGGAGATTCGTCATGAGCCGCACCTACGCATTTCGCATCGTCAATGTGTTCGCCGAAACCACGTTCGGCGGCAACCCGCTGTGCGTGTTCGAAGACGCGCGCGGTCTGAGCGACGATGAAATGCGCGCGCTGGCGCGTCAGTTCAATCTGTCCGAGACGACCTTCATCCTGCCCTCCGAGACGGCCGACGCCCATGTGCGGATCTTCACGCCCGGCTACGAAATGCGGTTTGCCGGACATCCCACGCTGGGTACGGCGCATGTGCTGCGCGCCATGCGTGGTCTGGGCGATCAAATCACGCTGCAATTCGCCGCGGGCCGGGTTCCGGTTGAAGCGTCGGGCGATCACTGGACGTTGACGGCGCCGTCGTCTGGCGAGCCGAAGATCTCCAAGGCCAGCGAGGCGGACGCCGACATCGCCGCGCTCGTGCGGCTCGGCCGGGACGATCTCGCGCAATCGCCGCAGTGGGTCGATACTGGCGCCGATCAGTTGCTCATTCCGCTGCGCAATGCCGAGACTGTCGCGCGAGCGCAACCGGACAGCGCACGGCTCGAGCGCTGGCCGCTCTCGAGTCTCGGGCGCAAGACGGGCTACGTTTTTTCCATCGATGGCGAGAGGGGCGGCGAGCTGGACGTGACGGCGCGCTACTTCTTCACCACCCAGGGCGGCGGCGTGAGCGAAGACCCGGGCACGGGCTCGGCTTGCGCCAATCTCGGCGGCTGGCTGATCGGGCAGGGATACCCGCTGCCGGTGCGTGCCCGCGTGTCGCAGGGCGACGCCGTGGAGCGCGCGTGCCGTCTGACGCTCGAAGTCACGGCGGATCGGCAGATCCGGGTCGGCGGCAACGTCATCGAACTCGCGCGCGGCGAGGTGCGCCTGTAAGGCGCCGGGAGACGATAGCCGTATGTATGCATTGGCAGCGCCGGTCGAGACCGAGCTGGAAATCAGGAAGAGCCGGTTCATCGGCATTGTCATGCCGGCGGCGTCGCGCGAGGCGGCCATGCGCGAACTCGACGCACTGCGCGTGCGCTACCCGAACGCCACGCATTACTGCTGGGTGTTGCTGTGCGACGGAGCGTCGGGCTTCGACGACGACGGCGAACCGGGGGGCACCGCCGCCAAGCCCATGTACAACGTGCTCATGCACAAGGGCCTGACGAATGTCTTTGCGGTGGTGGTGCGTTATTACGGCGGCATCAAGCTTGGCGCGGGCGGACTGACCCGCGCGTACGGTCAGGCGGTGAGCGAAGCCCTCAAGCTGGCCACGCTCACCGCAGTCGAGCCGATGGCGCAGATGCGTTACCGCTGTGCGTTCGCCCACGAAGCGATGCTGCGCCGGCTGGCGGAGCGTCATGCCGCGCAAGTGCTCGATGTTGCCTACGACGACGCGGTGACGTTGCAACTGTGCCTGCGAGCGCGCGACGTCGCTGCGTTCGAGGCCGACGCGACAGAGGCATTGAGCGGCGGCCTCGAACGTTGCGGCGCGGCCTGAGGCGACCGGCCGGGCGCGCCCGGTCGGTCTGGCCAGTCCTGCCTACCGCACATTGACCACGCCGCGCATGCCTGCCTCGAAGTGTCCCGGTTCGAGACACGCGAATTCCACGGTGCCGGGCTGCGTGAAGTGCCACACGAGGGTCTTGCGCTGACCGGGATCGACCGTCACCGCGTTGGCCTCGGCGTGCTTCATGTCCGGCATCTGCTGCATCATCTTCGCGTGCTCGGCCAGCGCCGATGCCGTGCCCAGCGTCATCTCGTGACGCACCTTGCCGTTGTTCGTCACGACAAAACGCACCGTGTCGCCACGGCGCACGGTGATCGTGGCGGGCGAGAAGCGCATGGTGTCGCGCATGTCGACGTCCACGGTGCGGGTGGCCAGCGCATCGTCGCCGGCCTCGCCGATGGCCGTCGCCGCCGCGTTGCCCTGGCCGTGCTGCATGTGCATGGCATGCATGTCGTCGGCGAGGGCCGGCACGGCGAGTGCCAGGACGAGTGTGCCGAGCGCGAGTTGCGCGGGCGCGGTGCGATGAAGAAACGAACGCATCATGATTTGACTCCGGTTTTGCCTGCCTTGCCCGGTGCAACGGTGTGACCGGAGTGGGCGGGTTGACGATGTGAAGAGGGTAACGCGGAACTGCTGCCTTGCCACGGGCTCGCCACCGAGCCGCGTGGTGCGCGATACCAGCCGGGATCGCGATAACTGTCGCGTGGCAGGTCATGCCGGACTTTCAACGTGGTGAACATGCCGCCCATCTCGATGGGACCGTACGGGCCCGTGCCGGTCATCATCGGTAACGTATTTTCCGGCAATGGCATTTCCATGCCGTTCATGGAGCCGCCGGTCTCGCCCATTGCCATGTAGTCGGGAATGATGCGCGAAATTTTTTCGGCGATCTCGCGCTGGTTCACGCCGAGCATGGTCGGCACCTCGTGGCCCATCGGGTTCATCGTGTGATGCGACTTGTGACAGTGAAACGCCCAGTCGCCGGGTTCCGTTGCGTCGAACTCGATGGCGCGCATCTGTCCGACCGCGACGTCGGTGGTGACTTCGGGCCATTGGGCGCCCGGAGGAATCCAGCCGCCATCGGTGCCCGTCACGTTGAATTCGTGGCCGTGAAGGTGGATCGGGTGGTTGGTCATCGTGAGATTGCCGATGCGGATGCGCACCCGATCGCCCTGGCGTGCGACCAGCGGATCGATGCCGGGAAACGCGCGGCTGTTCCACGTCCACAGATTGAAGTCCGTCATCTCGTTGACACGGGGCGTGCGCGTGCCGGGGTCGATGGCGTAGGCATTGATGAGGAACACGTAATCGCGATCGACCGGCATGAACGACGGATCTTTCGGATGCGTGACCCAGAAGCCCATGAGGCCCATGGCCATCTGCATCATTTCGTCGGCGTGCGGGTGATACATGAAGGTGCCGGGCCGCTTCGCCTCGAATTCGTACACGTAGGTCTGCCCCGGCGCGATGGCGCGCTGGTTGAGGCCCGCCACGCCGTCCATGCCATTGGGCAGTCGCTGCCCATGCCAGTGCACGCTGGTCGGCTCGGGCAGACGATTCGTCACGTAAAGGCGAACGCGGTCGCCTTCGACGACCTCGATGGTCGGACCGGGACTCTGGCCGTTGTAGCCCCACAGATTCGCCTGCATGCCGGGGGCAATCTCCCGCACCACGGGCTCGGCGACCAGGTGGAACTCCTTGACGCCATTGCGCATACGCCACGGCAAGGTCCAGCCGTTGAGCGTCACGACGGGCCGGTATGGCCGCCCGGTGGGCGGGGCGAGGGGTTTGGCGGTACTTGCATCGCTGCGGGTTGCCGCGTCGGGCAGCGCGGCGAGGCTGGCCCGCTCGACGGCGGCGGCGCCCATGACGGCGAGACCGGCGTCACGCAGGAATCGTCGGCGCGAAGTCATGCGCCACCTCCGTGTGTGTGAGATGAGGACGGTTCGGCCCCGCCCACGCTCTCGCGCAGTGCGGCGTCCGCCAGCCAGAAATCGGCCGTGGCGTCGATGTAGGCGAGCACCGTATCGCGCTGTTCGCGTGCATCGGACAGCAGATCGAAGACGCTGGCGAGCATGCCGTTGTAACGCAGCAGCCATTCGTCGGAGACGCGCTGGCGCATCGGCAGGATCGTGGTGCGGTAGTGCTCCGCGATGTCCCAGGCGGCGATTGCCTGTGCACGGCGAGTGCGCACTTCGGCGCGCGCGGCCACTGCCGTGTCGGCCAGCCGGTCGAGGCTCTGGCGGTAGCGCGCCTCGGCGCCGGCCACTCGCGCGCTACCCCAGTCGAATAGCGGGACCTCCAGCGAAATTTCGTAGCCGCGTTCGTTGGGCGAGCCCGTGGCGCTATTGTCGCGATAGGCCGTGTCGAGCACATTCACGAATCGGGTCACGCGCGTGAGCCCCAGATCGCTCGACATGCTCTCGAGGCCTGCGCGAGCGGCGCGAATGTCGGCGCGCTCGCGCATGGCTTGCGCCTCTGCGTCGGGCCAGGACGGGCGCTTGCGCGGAAGCGCCGGCAGACGCTCGGGGAGCTGGAAAGTCAATTGCTGCCCCCACAGCCCCATCTGCCGCGCCAACTGCTCTCGCGCGGTTTGGGACTGTTCGCGGGCTCGCGCCAGACGTGCCGCCGTGTCGGCATGCACGAGGTTCTCCTGCGTGCGACGCATCGCACTGAAGTTGCCGGCACGCGCCATGCCATCGGCCAGTTCGCTGGCGGCCTGTGTGGCGACACTGGTCTGCTCGAGAATCCTCACGCGCTCCTGGGCGGCGACGGCTTCGATCCACGCTCGCCGCGTGGCGGTCGCCTGCTCGACGACGGCCTGCGTGACCTGCGCCTGCACTTGCGCGAAGCGTCGGGCTTCGACGCGCGAGGCGAGCGGCATCGTCAGCACGCGAACGAAATCGAGGCCCCACGTGCGTTCGATGCTGACGTCGCCGCCGCCCTGCACACGCTGAAACGAGAAGCGAGGATTCGGCAGGCGCCCGGCCTGCACGAGCGACGCTTCCGCGATGCCGAGCTCCGCATACGTTGCCTGCAAGCCGCGATGGTTGATCAGCGTAAGTCGCACCGCCGAGTCGACGTCGAGCGGGCGCGAGAGCAAGTCGTCGCGTTCCTTGGCGAGCGCCTGCGTCGTGGCGTCGTCGCGAGCCCAGACCGCGCGCGTGCCCAGGCGCTGTTGCGTCGCGTCGGCGACCGGGCCGAAGCCACCGTCCTCGCTGAACGTCGCACACCCCGACAGGATGAGCATGGCAATGGCAGCGGTGGCGATCGCGGTTCCGCGTTGCACCCCGGATGAGGACGCACGCCGACGTTCTGGTGCCACAGCCCCGGCGCGCAAGACGAAAGTTGGCGAGGCGGTCATTTCGGCGCTCCCGGCATGCGATGCGCTGCGTGAGGATCGGAGGCGCTGCCGGGCGCGGGCACGGCCGGCATGGGGTGTCCCATCGCCGCGTGATCCGGCGCGGTGGCGGCCGATGGCGGCGCCGACATTGTCATGCCGTGCATCTCATGCTCGCCGCCGGGAGCGGGCATGGTCGACGTGGAAACGTTGCCCGTTCGCATCGGCATGGTGTGAGCGGCATGTCCTGCGGGAGGCGCGGACGGCATGTCGCCCATGTCGTGGCCGCCACCGCCCATCCCGCTCATGCCATTCATGCCAGCAACACCGGCATTGATCTGGCGCCAGTCGCCGGTTGCCACCGACAGCGCGGGGCGCGAGTAGTCTTGCAGAACCCCTTGAGGTGGCGGGCCGGCGGGCGCGTCCGGGGCCGACGGATCGGCAAGGCCGGCGCTTGCCGGCGCCGGTTCGGCGCTCGCGGCGTGTGACGACCACAGCCCGGAGAGCGAAAGCATCAGCGGCACGACCCATGCGTGCCGTCGCAAAGAAGAAGACGTCATGAAAAGACTCGTCAGTTGGGCGACGCCGGACGTGCCGGCGGCGCGTAATTCGGGCGGACGGACCGGCGGCGCGGGCGATGGGCGAGTGAGGGCCGGTCGCGCGATGCGGCGTCAGGTCAGTCCGACGAGAAACGGAGACGGCACGCCGCCAGACGGGGAACGCGCGACAGCGATTCCCGCGAACGATGGACGACCGTCAGGCGACGAGAGATTTGGGGGGACGTTCGGGCACACCGACAACGGCACTGCTCGCCGAGGTGCGCAGGAAGGGAATGGGGGTGGACGGCTGAGCGTACGGCGTACGCAGGACCATGCTCGCCGGCAATGCTGTACAGACGACGCAAGCCGCGCACGCCGAGCAACTCGCATGCAATGTGTGGCCGGCCGGCGAAGCCTTGTGGACGGACGGCTCCGATGTGGTCGAGTCCATTTGCGCCACGTCATGCATGCCTTGCGCCATGCCATGCGCCATCTCATGTGACGCGTGCATCGCGTGTCGCCCTGTGTCCTCGGCCGCCGCCGGCATCATGCCGTGATGCCGGGCTGTCGAGTTGCCGTCTCCCGGCATGGCGGACGACGCCATCGTCGATCCGACGAGTGCGCTCGCGCCCGGCGATCCCGGCGCGCAATGCGTGCGCAGTGCGGCCATCGCCTGAAAGGGCATGGTGACGCACAACAGCCACAGCACGAGGAGTCTTCGCCAGCGAATCATGCCGCGCAGTCTAGCATCGCGGAGGTGACGCCCGCAAATGAACGTCGGCGGCGCAGCGGTGCGCCGCACAGCGTCGGCGTCGTCGCACGCGGTTCAATGCTCGAAAAGATGAAACGCCTCGAAGTGCGTTCGACGTCGCGAGAGGACAACGAGATTGACGATGCACACGATCGCGACCAGCGCGAAAAGCGAGGCCGAGACTTCGACGGTGTGGTCGCCGAGCAGCGAAACCGCGATCGCCGCGACCATCAACGCGAGCAACACCCGGTGAAGCCAGGACGCGAGCCGAAGGTGGCGCTCCGATTGCGTGACGAGCACGACCAGCGACACGTAGAACGGCGCCGCGAGCATGGCCAGCACGCACAGCGCGAGCAACACACCGAGTACGCTGGCAAGCAGCGCGTGGCCGTCGGCGGCGCTCGATTGCACACCAACGACAGTGGCGGCGGCAAGGTAAAGCAGCATCAGGCCGTCCAGAACGATCGCGAGTCGGTTCATGACATCTCTCCGGCAAGTTGGGGCGGAGGTGACATTGCCCCGCGGCGGCGGGGTCCGGTACAGCGGGGACAATCCAGGCAAGGGCGGGCGCGGGCCACGCTCGAGACCGGCGTCGCGGTGCGACGGCGTCAGCGTGGCGGTTTCGGGGTGGTCGGTGCCCCGGGAACCTCACCACGTGCCTGGGTGGGCGAGTGCGCCGCCGGACCCGCGAGTCCAAGCCAGGCGGCGGCGACGTCGATGCCCACGGCGTCCGGCACGGCCTGCACGCGGTAGATCGACACGTTGCCGCCGTCGTCCGCGCAGAACAGGTCGCGCTCGAGGTCGGTCAGAACGTCAAGATGCTGCTGCAAACGGTAGAAGCCCGATGGTGTCAGGTCCTGCACGAGCGCGGCGAGTGTTTCCGGATAGAGGTAAAGGCGGCTGGGCCAGTGGCCGTGCCGAAATCGAAAGGTGCCGAGCGCGCCAAGCACATGCGCGAGCGTGCCGCCGTGACCGCGAACCGATTCGATCAACTGCGGCCACGCCGTGGGTGATCCTTGCTCAGGATTGGCGGGGCGCAGGCCTCGAGGCGGTGTTGGGTATCCCATGGATCACCCCGAGCAACGCGCGAACAGGCAGGCGCGCGGTGTGCCGCGCGCTGCGGGAGACTGAAAAGTTTCCACAAACCCTCCGCTGACTTCCGAAGGTGAGTGCCCGAGCGATATTGGTCTTGTGATTCGATAGTTGCAGAGCGCCGACGCGGGCGAAATCCGCACTTTCGCCTAGTCCATCGGCATGAGGTCGCCACGAGGCGCCTTGGCTGACGCGAGACGGGGGAAAGACGGGGAGAGACGGGAAGAGACGGGGGGAGAGACGCTTGGCGACGCCCCAATGAAAACCGGCGGCCTAGCCGCCGGTTGAGGCCCCATCAGGGCATCGCCAGCCGCGTGTACCGGCGCGGCATGGTAAGGGCCAAGAAGACTTGGCACCGAGGGGCATTGCCGTGCTGCGTCGAACCACCATCGGTTCCCGGCCGCGCCCATGCAGTCTGACTGCGCTTTGAGTATAGGTCGACCGCCGTCGAATGGAATCGGCTTTTCGGATGAGAGACCGCCGCGTGCGAACTATCGCGAAACCGTTGACTCGAATTGGCGCACGATTCCCCCTGTGTCGATGGTTTCGTCCGCGCCCAGTTTGCGTTCTAATGGCAGCATTCATGGCGATGGATGGCGATCCCGGAAGGAAAAGTGCTCCGGCCCGGGCATCGCGCCGCCGTATACCCGTCAAACATTCCAACGATGGCAAAACATTCTCTACAACAATGGGCCCTGCTTGCCTGCCTGTGCGCCGCGCAGTCGGCCTTCGCCGCCGACCAGTGCGAGGGCATCCTGCTGCTGGCCAAGAGCGCGCAGGGCGGTTTCGAAGATATCACCGGCCCGCTCGCGGCCAAGAACGAGCGCGGCGAAAGCTATCAGGCCACCTACTCGGTGCCGGGCGGGGACTGCAAGGTGTTCCGGGCCACGGGCCTCGCGCCGACCTATGAATGCGTGTGGGACTACCAGAAGATCTCCGCGATGGACCTGCGTCAACAGGCGCAAAGCTTTGCGACGCAGGTCTCGCGTTGCACTCGCGGCGTGACCACGCTACGGACAACGACCACGAATGCGGCAGGTCTGCCCGCCGAATGGCAGAGCGCGAGCCGGAAGTACGCGCGTCCGGTGAATTTCACCATCACGGCGCAGGACCTGGTCACCCAGCGCGGCGAGCGTCTGCGCGAGATCTCGCTGTCGGTCGAGAAGCAGGTCGAGAAGTAAGTGGCCTCGCCGGACGGAACGCCGCGTGATCTGGCGAGGCGTGCGGACCTGTGCGGCGCCGGTCCGGCGCGGTGGTTACAAACGGTTGCAGACCGCGCCACGCATTAACATCTTTTCAGTCGACGCTCGTTCGACCGACCCGGTACAGTCATTCATGGGGTGTATGGCGCATCTGCCACCCGCAGATGCTGACAGCGCCCCGTGCGAACCGGCCCCACCTTCGGGCCGGGGCTGTGGCTGAACCGAAATGAGTACCCGACTTCGTTATTGCTTCCTGTTGATACTCGTATGCGCCTACCCCGCTTGGGCGGGAGGTGGGCGCGGACGCGACATGCTCGACGTGAACAAGGCGTCGCTGCGTGAGGACATCAGCCGGTTCAGTGCCGACCGCGGTCGGGGGCAGGCGGCCTATCCAAATTGGGCCGCCCCGGCCGAGCCGCGCGAGCGGCAGTACACCCCGCAAGGGGAGCCGCGCGGACCTCGCGGTGGCGGCGGCGGTCGCCGCGGTCGCTGATTTCATCTCGCTGTTCCCCCGCGCCCCGCATGCGATTCGCCGTTCCCGGCGCATGATCGAGGCGCGGGGCGTATCCCCCTCTCCAGCCTCGCCCATGCACCGGATGTTGCACATGTGCAACATTGGATGCGCCGCGTCATCCCCATCCGCGTCTTCAATTCGGGCATGTTCATGGCCCGCCATTCTCGCTAATTTCCGCGAATGTGAGCGTTTGCTAACCTGCTGACGCAAGCACCATATCGATTTCGTTATACCGGGATTAATTGTGGCGCGGGTGTTCGGCCGATTTTTGTCTCCCCACCATTTCCCAGCCATCGCATACGGCAGATTTTTCGGTGCGGTTCCGGCCTTTCTGCGCATGGCGGGGCTGTGCGAGAATCACGGCCGTTTATCAGGGAGGCGCTTCTCGACGGGCGCCAGCAGGTCCCGCGTCGGGCGGGCAAACCGGCACACAAAAGACATAAACCAAGGAGAAGTCAATGAAGCGGAGCATGGCCAAGGGCATCGGTGGGGCACTCGTATTGGGCGCGTGTGTGAGCGCACCGGCATTCGCACAATCGAACGTCACGCTGTACGGTCAGGTCGACGCCTGGATGGGGGCGGTCAAGAATCCGGGCGGCGATCGTGCCTGGACGCAGGGCGGGGGCGGCATGTCGACCTCGTACTGGGGCATGAAGGGCAGTGAGGACCTGGGCGGCGGCCTCAAGGCGGTATTCGTGCTGGAAGACTTCTTCCGTCCGCAGAACGGTCAGTACGGCCGGTTCCAGGGCGATACGATGTTCTCGCGCAACGCCTACGTTGGCCTGTCGTCGGACACCGCCGGTACGGTCACGATGGGGCGCCTGACCACCTCGTATTTCGTGTCGACGATTCTGTTCAACCCGTTCGTCGATTCGTACACCTTCAGCCCGATGGTGTTCCACACGTTCATCGGCCAGGCCGGTCAGGGTATCGTTGGCGATTCCGGCTGGAGCAACGCCGTGATGTACACCACGCCGAATTTCAAGGGCCTGTCGGGCAGCGTGTCGTATGCGTTCGGCAACAAGGCCGGCGAAACCGGACAGAACAAGTGGAGCGCCTCGGCGCTGTACTTCAACGGTCCGTTCGCGGCGACGGTGGCCTACCAGCAGGTGAAGTTCGATTCGCAGCCGGACGACATGGCCGGCATGGCGGGCTTCCGCAGCCAGCAGGCCGTGCAACTCGGCGCGACCTACGACCTGCAGGTCGTGAAGTTCTTCGGTCAGTACCAGTACATTCGAAACAACATCACCGGCGGCGGCGTGTCGGAGAACGGCGGACAGCTCGGCGTGTCGGTACCGCTGGGCAACGGCAAGGTGCTCGCCTCGTATGCGTACACGAAGAGCTCGGGCGCGAGCAACGTGAACCGCAAGACGTGGGCGCTCGGCTACGACTACAACCTGTCCAAGCGTACCGACATCTACGCCGCGTACATGAACGACAAGGTAAGCTCGCTCTCGGGCGGCGACACCTTCGGTGGTGGCGTGCGCATGAAGTTCTGAGGCCACGCGGCGCGCCTGTCCGACAGACGCGCCGTCGAGCCGATCCGGAGGGGGCAAACGCCGCGCGCGTCTGCCCCCTTTGTTTTGGGGCGTCGAATGCCGCGCGTCGCATCGTGGACGATCCGTGCCCGTCGTTTCGCACAGCGGTTCCATGTGTCACCGATCCGGCGTCTGCGCGCTATGATTTGTGCACCGCGCAAAGACGGTATTTTCGCCACCTTCCCGCACAACCGGAGCAGAGACGACATGACGATTCAACACGTAGGCATCATCGGTGCAGGCACCATGGGCAACGGCATCGCACAGGCCTGTGCGGTGGCCGGGCTGCCGGTGACGATGGTCGACATCAGCGACGCCGCGGTCCAGAAGGGCATGACGACGATTGCCGGCAGCCTCGAGCGCCTGATCAAGAAGGACAAGATCACCGCCGCCGACAAGGACGCCGCGCTCGCCCGCATTACCCCGTCGACCGACTACGCGTCGCTGGCCGATGCCGACATCCTGATCGAGGCCGCTACCGAAAATTTCGACCTGAAGGTCAAGATTCTCAAGCAGCTCGACGGCATCGCGAAGGAAGGCGCGATCCTCGCCTCGAACACGTCGTCGATCTCGATCACCCAGCTTGCCGCCGTGCTCGCACGGCCCGAGTCGTTCATCGGGATGCACTTCTTCAACCCGGTGCCGCTCATGGCGCTGGTGGAAATCATTCGCGGCCTGCAGACGAGCGACGACACGCACGCCCGCGTCGATGCGCTCGCGCGTGCCCTCGGCAAGTCGCCGATCACGGTGAAGAACGCGCCGGGCTTCGTGGTGAACCGGATTCTCGTGCCGATGATCAACGAGGCTTTCTTCGTGCTGGCCGAGAACCTGGCCTCGCCCGAGGAAATCGACGAGGGCATGAAGCTCGGCTGCAACCACCCGATCGGCCCGCTGGCACTGGCCGACATGATCGGGCTCGACGTCTGTCTGTCGGTGATGAACGTCTACTACGAGCAGTTCGCCGATTCGAAGTATCGTCCCTGCCCCCTGCTCAAGGAGATGGTGGCGGCGGGCTATCTGGGCCGCAAGACCGGGCGCGGTGTCTACACGTACTGACTGTCCTCGCGGTTCCGGTTGAAACGTACCGCCGACGTGCGGGTCCGGCGCGCATATTGCCGCGCCGGACCCGCGTGTTCGCGATCTCCGCGCGCAGCGTTAGCCTGCGGATGAAGCTTCGGCGACAGGCGATAGCGGCCGCGCGGCGTCGGGTGATCGTCGCACATGAGAGGCATGCGGCGTGTGGCGTGCGCTCGACGGTGCAAACGCATTGAATGCTGCGGACGCACCCGATGCGCCCCATGCACCCGACGCACCGGATCCGCCGGTGCTGCCGGATGCGCCTGACCAGCGTCTTTCACCTTTCTCCGGTTTCGCGCTGTTCGAACTGCGCGCGCTTGCCGCACTGCCGAGGCTGGTGCTGCTGCTCGTCTGCCCGATCACCGCGTGACGCCGCGCCGCGAGCGGCCGGGTGACCGACACGGTGTACGGGTATCCGGTGCGGTGTCCGATCTCGGCGAATGCGCTGTCGAGAATATCGACTGCGTCCTGCGGCGTGTCGGCACGCGCAAACGAAATCGCTTTGTACCGGCTCCAGGGGTCAAGCAGTACGGTGGTGTCGCGCGCCAGATAGGCGCCCCAGGCGAACTGCGACGACGTGACGCCATCTTCACGCAGCGGCGCTTTGGGCTGCGGCGTCGACCGGTCGAGGATGTCGATGAACTCCCGTGACTCCGAGTAGAGCACCATGACGTGCGGCGCCCGACCTTTTGGCTGCACGGTGATCATGCGCAGATTGTCCTGATCGACGCCGTCCTGAAGCAGGAAATAAAACAGGACTTCCGCGTTCTCCTGGCAGAACGCCTCCGCGAACGGCCGTGAGTAGTAATACATCGCGGTGGCTTCCGCGGCCTGGCGCTGTTGCTTTCTTAACGACGCACCGCGGTTGATGTCCTTCATCGCAACGCTCAGCGCGGCCCGGTGGTCGACGATCGAGTTGTCGCGCAAGTCGCGAAGATCTTCGCGATTCGAGCGCAACAGGCGCAACCGACCGACGTCGGCGAACGCATTCTGGATCGCCTCCTGCGCGGACTCGTCGGGCAGGTGCCGCGTGGCGGCGAAGATGTCTTCGTAGCTGCTTGTGATGCTGTCGGGCGTCATCGGACGGCTCGGGCCGCATCCGCCGCCACATAGCCGCAGGGGGGCGTGTGCCTGCCACCGCCCGGTGGCAGGGTCGAACGTCACCGGCACCTGCGCCTGGTTCCGGCGAGGTGCGTCGACGAGCCAGTGATCGTCGCTGAATCCGCGTGTGATGCGGTAATCCCCGGCCTCGCCCCGAAGGTAGTGGTGGCCACCCGCGACGAAGAGTCGAGCCGTTTCGTCCTTGGGCCGCCAACGTTCGGGCAAGGTTTGTGCATAGCCTGAGAGGTGTCGCCGCTCATCCTGAATGAATCGGGGGCTCGCGGGCTCATCATGCAATGCGATGTCGAGGCCGGAGACTTCCGCAAAGCTGTCTGGCGCGGTGTCGTAGCCGGCGCGATCGCGCTCGGGCGCGGCGCGCGATTCGGTGAGGCGGCCCGGTGCGGCATCGCTTGCGATGGCAGCGTCGAACGCCGGAGATCCGGGGGCGTCGCGATCCGGCAATACAGGCGCATCGCGCCACTCAGGTACGTCATGCATGGCCTGCCCACGTGGCGAGGCGAATTGCAGCACGCCGCTCAGACGGCTCGTGTCGAGCGCGCGGCCCTTGATCCGGTCGGCGGCGATGTCGGCGATCTCGGCGGGCATTCGCAATGCCTGAACGTCGGGAACGATGCCCGTGGCGGTATCGAACGTGCCCGTCAGCGCGCACAGCATGCGGCGAAAATCCGGGGCAACCGGCTGCCCGCTGGCGATTTCGTACACGTCGGCGAGCGATTCGCCGGTGTTCAGGAACGGCGAGCGCGCCGCGGCGACTGCCTTGAGTATGTCGAGCATCGCGTAGTCGGATTTGATGGCAGTGCGCGTCACCGGCCGCACGATGACCTGATCAGGCAATGGCATCGCCGTGAGGTTCGATGTCGGCGCTGACGTGCCTAGCCGCATCGTCGCAGTGCCATGCCCGTAGTCCTCGTTGTTGTCGTGCCGGACACGACGATCACTCGGTGGCAATGCGGACGTCGCCGGTGTCGCGAGGTTGGCAGCCAGCAGCACCGAGAATGCGACAGGCCAGAACGCATCGCGCGCGGCGGGCCGGCTTCGATGCGTGTCGTTGATGTCCCGTGCGGCGTGCGCTGCACGCGCGTGCCGGAAGGTACCGCGAAATTCGAAGGCGGTGGGTGTCCGATGGTGGGCGAACCGCGCGTCGTAGCGGGGCGCTGGGGCGATGGCACGAGCGTGTGTGGTCGAATGCATTTGGCGATCCGTCTCCGATGAAATCGATGGGGGAGTCAGGGAGTCAGTGAGTCAGGGCATGGCGGGAGCGTCAAGGGAGAATGGCGCCCTCGCTGCCGCTGTCTCGCGCCGCCGGGGCTGACGAGCCTCCGGAGAGGCTGCTCCCACTTCCCGAGCTGCCTGAGCCGTCCGGATGGCCGGATCTCCTGTCGCTTTCCAGGCTGTCCCAACTGCCCTGCGTCTCCCGGTTGTCGCCACCCGACAAGCTGACGACGCTTGCCCGGGGCGTCCCTAGCGGGCGTGTGATCGAAACGGTGTAATCGCTGCCCGGGCGATGACCGATGTCGACGAATGCCGCATCGAGTGTCTCGACGAGGCTGATCGCGTGATTAGCGTGGAAGAACGAGGTCGCGCGTGCGTGACTCCAGGGATCCAGCAACAAGGTGGTGTCGCGCGATTCGTAGATTTCCCGCGCAAAGACGCCGTCCCGAATGCCGTCAGGACGAGCGCCGACGGGAGGCTGCGGCGTCGCCGCATCGAGCATTGGAATCAACGTTTCGGATTCCGTATAAAGCACGAGAACATGCGGCGGGCGATTCTTGGGTTGAATCGTGATCATGCGAATTCGATCGATGGGGACATCGTTGACGAGCAGGTAGTGAAAGAGGATTTCGGCGTTCTCCTGGCAGAAGGCTTCCGCGTCGGGATGCCAGTAGTAATGCATCGCGGTAATCAGGGAGGCTGCCTGCTGCTGCCTGACCAGCGATGCGCCGGGCTTGATGTGCTTCATTGCCGCGCGCAAGGCCGCACGGTGATCGACGATCGAGTTGTCTCGCATCATGTGCAGGTCGGGCCGGTTGCTGCGGGTGAGATGCAACAGGCTCAGGTCGGCAAAGGCGCGCTGAATGCCCTCGCGTATGTTTTCGTCCGGGAGATGGGCGAGGGCGGATGCGACGCGATCATGGTCGAGCGCGATGCTGTCGGGCGTGGCTTCGCGGCTCGGCGCGCAGCCACCGCCGCACAGTCGCAGTGGTGCTTCGGCGCGCCACTGTCCGGTGTCGGCGTCGTAGTGCACGGGGACGGGGGCGCGGCGGTCCGCGCCTCTGGGGGCTTCGACAAGCCAATGGTCGGCGCTGCGTCCTCGTGTAGCGTGGTAGTAGCCTGCTTCGCCTGCGAGGTAGTAGCGTCCGGCCGCGAGTATCAGACGCTGGCGCGGGGTGCCCGGTGCAACACCGGGGGGAAGCGCTTGCGCGTAGCCGCTCAGATGCTCGTGTTCGCCCGCGATGCGAAAGGGCGTGTCCGCATCGACGCCGGGTGTGTTCCCGACGTGCGGCCGCGCGTCTCGTGTTGCGCCGACTGCGTCACGCCGCTCCGCCGGCGCGGCCCGCACCACATCCGATCGCGAATCCGGGAGCGCGTCCGGGCGTGCCGCAACACGGTGGGGGGCGGGCAGGGCGCCGCGCCCTGTCTGTCGGGACGCGCCCGCGCTCATCGCACGGGGATCGGCAACCTGGACGATCCCTGTAATGCCATCGGTGTCGACGTGGTTGTGTTCGACGGCGTCGGCACTGACATCCGCGACCTGTGCGCCGACGCGCATACGTTGTACCGCCGGAACGAGCCCGGTCGCAAGATCCATGAATGCGCCCACCTGCATGATCGTCTGTCGTGTACGTGGCGCCACATCGTTGCCGCTCAGCACCGCATAAGCGTCGCCGAGCGTTTTCCCGAGATTTCGAAACGGCGCGTCTGCGGAAGCCAGCGCGCGCAGCACATCGGATACGGGATAGTCGGTCTTGATGACAGGGGCGTGGATCGGCGCGACGTCGATGTCGATGTGTCCGAAGGCATTGGCCCTTGCCGGAAGGACGTCGTCGCTCGCGCGTTCGCCGAGCGCCGGACGGTCAATGCCGGCGGGCACAGCGGGGGTGGCGCGGGCGGAAGCGGCGGCGAGATTGGCGACCAGCGCTACGGCGAATATCGTGGATGCGGCGCAAACCGCGGTTGGCCTTTGCGTACGAGCGAGAGGGGGTATGGCTGCGGCGGCATCACGTGACGGAGCGTCGAATGTCAGGTTGCGGCGTCCGACGCGTGCGGCGCGAAACCGGCGAGGGAATTGGTGGGTGAGGTGAGGATTGCGGGTGCCTCGAGTATCGAGCCGTGGCGGTGCATAGCTCGGTGCGCAACGGATTGCGCGTCGATGCGAGGAAAGCGCCATGGGATTGCCTCCAGAGAACGGGGCGGGACATCAGCAGGCGTGGTTGACACGCAGGCGTCCCGTAGCCCGGAAGGAGGGAGATTGCCATTGACGCCCGTGGCGGCGCTTGCGCTTTGGCAGTGGACGTTGTCGCTTTTGCCGGAGCCGTTCACCCGGGCGCGGAGCACACCCGCAGCGCGCGTCGGCCGCGGGCGGCCCTTCGACGGCTCGTCCGGGAGATCCTCGCGAATCGTCAGAGAGACAGGCGCTTGCGCGTGTCGTTGTACTCCTGCTTCAGACGCGCGACGATCTCGGCCGCGGGCCGAACGTCGTCCATCAGCCCCACGCCCTGACCGGCACCCCAGATGTCCTTCCATGCCTTCGCCTTCGAGAAGTTCATCGTGCTCTTGTCGGCCGTGGGCAGGTTCTCCGGATCGAGGCCGGCGTTCACAATGCTCTGCCGGATGTAGTTGCCCGAGACACCCGTGAAAAGGTTCGAATAGATGATGTCGTTCGCGCTGGCGTCGACGATGGCCTGTTTGTAGGCGTCGCTCGCATTGGCTTCGGACGAGGCGATGAAGCGCGTGCCAATGTAGGCGAGGTCGGCACCCATGGCCTGCGCGGCGAGGATCGAACCGCCGTTGGCGATCGAGCCCGACAGCACGATCGGTCCGTCGAAGATCTTGCGTACTTCTCCGACGAGCGCGAATGGCGAGAGCGTGCCCGCATGCCCGCCCGCGCCGGCGGCGACGAGGATCAGCCCGTCCACGCCCGCCTCGAGCGCCTTGTTCGCATGACGCAGATTGATCACGTCATGCAGCACGATGCCGCCGTAGCTGTGGACCGCATCGAGCACTTCCTTGGGCGGCGCGCGCAGACTGGTGATGAAGATCGGCACGCGATGCTCAACGCACACGCGCACATCATGTTCGAGCCGCTGGTTCGACTGATGCACGATCTGGTTGACGGCCAGCGGTCCGACCACGGCATCCGGGTTCGCGGCCTTGAACGACGCCAGCTCCTCGCCAATGCGCGAGAGCCAGTCCTCGAGAATCTGCGGCTCGCGCGCATTGAGCGCGGGGAACGAGCCGACGATGCCGGCCTTGCACTGCGCCAGCACGAGCTCCGGGTAGCTGACGATGAACATCGGCGACGCCACGACGGGCAACGCCAGGTTTTGCAGAATCTCGGGAAGGGCCATGAAGTCTCCTTGAGCAGAACGCCCGTACCGGCGGCCGTGGCGCTGTTGCGCCGTGTCCGAACGTCGGTCACGTGTCGAATTCGCGAATTTGCGATCTCGCGATTTCGCGAACGATCGTTCGATTATAGGGGGAATTGCCGGCTGCCCGGTTGACGCGCAATTGAGGAAAGCTTCGGTTCCGCATCGGGTTCGCGAGGTGCCACTGGCCGCATCAGGGAAAGTCCCCTTGAGCCCGAACCCGCGGGCCGAGTAGGATGAAATTGCGTGTCGGGCGTCCTTGGCAGCAGGAGGTCGCAAGGCGAACGCGGCGTTAGCGACCGCAGCGTTCGTCCGGCACGTCACGTCCTCAAACGCCGCTTGTCGACTCAGGCAAGCGGCGTTGTTTTTTGCATGACGCGCCAGGTCCCGTCAGACGGCGAACAGCGTGTCGGTCTCGGCGTCGAAGCGCACGGCCCCGGCCTTCGCAAGGTCGGCCACGAGCGTATCGAGCAGCGCCGGCCAGCCCGATGGCGGCGCGAGCATTGCCGCCGCGTTGCGCCAGGCGCTTGCCGTATCCATTGTTGCCTTGAGCGTGGCGCCCGCCATGCTGCCGTCGGCCATCAGCCGGAACACGATCAGCACCTTGAGCGCGTTGCGTGCGTTGCGCGCCGGGTCGGCCTGAAGATACGCAAGGCGTGCGCGCGACGCGGCCAGTGCGCCGTCGATATCGGCAAACGGCTTGCCGTGTCCGGGAATCACAATGGAAACGTCGAGTTGCTCGATGAGATCGAGTACCGCCGCCTGTTCGGCAAAGCCCGACGCTCCGTCGAGTTCCGGAAAGATCACGCCGAAGCCGCGCTCCCAGAGAGCATCGCCCGAAATCAGAATGCCGTGCGCGGCGTTATAGAGCATCAGCGCGTGGGGGTCGTGCCCCGGTGCGCCGAGTACCAGCCATTCGTGGTCGCCTAGTGTGATGGCGTCACCCGGCGAGAGCGTCTCGTCGAAGGTGAAGCGCGTGCATTGCTGGCCGGTGGCTTCGAACGACAGTCGGCGCTCGTCCCAATGGCGGACCGGATCGGCTTCGGCGGCAGGTACCCAGGTGCGGCACCCGTAGTGCGCCTGGAGCGCGGCATTCCCGCCGCAATGGTCCGAATGCAGATGCGTGTTGACGAGCCGCGCGAGCGGCTGTCCCTCGGGCAGCGCGTGGGCCACGAGCGCCACCGTTTGCGCCGCGTGCGATACGTAGCCGCTGTCGACGAGCGTCGGTTCGTCGCCAAGGAACAGGACATTGTTCGATGAGAGCCAGCCGCGCTCGAACACGCGCATCCCGGCGGGCAGGGCAAGCGAGGTCATGGGCGTATCTCGTGAGTTGACAAGGCGGTGCGACCGGGGAGCGTGCGTGCGCTGTACCGGCGATTCACGTCGGCCTGGCGGACACGAGGATCTTGGCCGTGGCCGCGATCACGGTCTCGCCGCGCTGATTGACGGCCTCGCCCTCGAGCGACACGATGTCGCCCGCCAGTTTCTCCTTCCACAGGCTGTCGGTGACGGTCCAGCGCACCGTGACGTCGTCGCCCGCGTGCACGGCACGGCGCAGCTTCATGTCGAATTCCAGTCCGAGCGGCTGAGCCGTCCTGGAGTAGTGCGTGGCGAGCAACGCGGCGAGGTACGACATCTGCTGCGTGCCCGACGAGATCAACCCGCCGAAACGCGGATCGGCCGCGGCGTAATCGGCATCGTGGTGCAGCGGATTGAGGTCGCACGCCAGCGTGGAAAACTCGCGGATCGAATCGGGCGAGAAATGATGGGTGGCGGAGAAGGTCTCGCCAACGGCAACGATTTTTCCCATATGCGGTAATGAAAAAGTGGTGCGTCGGAGCGCGTCAGGTGCTGCCCGCGCCGGGGTCGTCCGCGATCACGCGACGATGTTGCACCGGCGGCTCCTCGTGCTCGGCGCGTCGCGAGGGCAGCAGCGACCAGACGTGGCGTTTGTCATCGTCGGCCATGGTGGACCACGCGGCGATTTCCGCGAGCGTGCGCCAGCAACCCGAGCACCAGCCCGTCGCCGGGTTCATCCGGCAGATGTTGGTGCAGGGCGATGGAACGGGCGAGGCGAGTGGGAGCATGACGTGACAGGCAGAAGGTGACTACACGGAAAGGCCGAGCCGCGCGGCTTTTTCGCGCAGCTTGCCCTGGAAGCGTGCCTCGTCGACGATCACGCGCTCGTGGGTGCCGGCGCTGACCTTGTCGAGCCCGTCCCACGCTTCGACTTCGAAGCGCAGCGTGCGCCCGGCGACATCGACGAGCGTGCCCCGGATGCGCAACGTATCGCCCGCGGGCGTGGCCGCCAGGTGCGTGAACGAGACCAGCGTGCCGAGCGACTGTTCGCGCGGCCAGTCGAGGTACGGTCGAATCGCCTGCAGGCAGGCGCATTCGAGAATGCCCGCGAGATACCCCGTGGCGAGCACTGCGGGCATGTCGCGGCAGAGTTCGACGTCGTCGTACAGTTCGGGCACGACGGCCTTGCGCGGCACGCGATACGTCCATTCGAACGTCAGGCCCGGAACCAGTTCGGGACTCGGCATGGCGTGTCTCCTCGTTAAGGTTTGGGGTGCCGGCGCATGCGTGACCGAAGGCAACGACACGCATGCGCGCCACCCGGTGCCGTATTCACTTTCGCTGGCGCGAACGGTTCAACTGCGCAGCGCCACGTCCACGACCGGCGCGCCCGTCATCGCCACGAGCTGCTGCGGCGTGAGGTTGAACACGGCGTGCGGGTGGCCGGCGGCGGCCCAGAGGCTGGCGAGCTTGAGCAGGTCTTCGTCGATCAGCGTGACCGGTGCGACCACGTGCCCGATCGGGCTCACCCCGCCGATCGAATAGCCGGTTTTCTCCTTGACGAAGCGCGCGTCGGCGCGGGCGAGCTCGCCCACCTGTGCCGCGACTTTCTTCTCGTCCACGCGATTGATGCCGCTGGCGATGACCAGCACCGGCGTGTCGTCGGCGGCACGGCGAAAGATGATCGACTTGGCGATCTGCGCCACTTCGCAGCCCAGGCCGGCGGCGGCTTCGGCCGACGTCTTGCCGGTCTCGGGCAGCAGCACGATGGGTTGATCGTGGCCCATGCCGGCGAGCAGTCGCGCCACGTGACGCGCGCCTTCGGGCAGGGTCTGTTCCTGGGCGGGTTCGGGAATGCGGGGGGGGTCGCTCATGGTCGTGTTCATGTCGTTACGCCACTCTCGCGGCGATGGGCGCCTGGTGCGATGCTTCAGGCGGCGGCGGTGTCCTGCATCTTCGCCAGAAGTGCGCGACCCACACGCGAGGCGTTCGGCCGTCCGATCGCCTGCGAGATGAAGTCGCCGGTGCGCACCACGGCGTCGAGGTCGATCCCCGTGGCGATGCCCAGGCCATGCAGCAGGTACAGCACGTCCTCGGTCGCCACGTTGCCCGTCGCTCCCTTGGCATACGGACAGCCGCCCAGTCCGGCCACGGACGAGTGGAAGATCGAGATGCCGGAGAGCAGCGCGGCGTAGATGTTGGCCGTCGCCTGACCGTAGGTGTCGTGGAAGTGCCCGGACAGGCGCTCGATCGGGAAGACTCGGGCGCAGGCCTCCATGACTTCGCGAGTGCGTGACGGCGTGCCCACGCCGATGGTGTCGGCAATGTCGATCTCGTCGCAGCCGAGCGCGGCGAGGCGTTTGACCACGTCGACCACGCTCGCGACCGGGACCTCACCCTGATAGGGGCAGCCAAGCGCGCACGAGATGCTGCCGCGCAGACGCAGTCCGGCGTCTTTCGCCGCGCGTGCAACCGGTTCGAAGCGCGCGATGCTCTCCTCGATGGAGCAGTTGATGTTGCGTTGCGAAAACGCTTCGCTCGCCGCCGCAAAGATCACCACTTCATCGGCCTTTGCCGCCACGGCGCCTTCGAACCCCCGCATGTTCGGCGTGAGCACGGAATAGATCGTGCCCGGACGCCGCGCGATGCCCGCCATGACCTCGGCGCCGTCGGCCATCTGCGGCACCCATTTCGGCGAGACGAATGAGGTGGCCTCGATATTGGCGAAGCCGGCGGCGGAGAGTCGATCGATGAGGGCGATCTTGATGTCGGTCGGTACGGGCTGCTTTTCGTTCTGCAGACCGTCGCGGGGGCCGACTTCGACCACTTTCACACGCTGCGGCAAAGGGGATGCGGACATGAGTTGTCTCCTCGGAGGATGTCGGGTGACGATGCTGGCGGGCAGTGGCTCAGTAGCCACGCGTCAGATCGACGATGCCGGTGATGGCCTCGCCGCGCTCGAGCGCAGCGATCTTGCCGGCGATTTGTGCGACGGTCTCGTCGCGCAACGTCATCGCTGAAATATGCGGTGTGATCGTCACGCGCGGCGTGCGCCAGAACGGATGGTCGGCGGGCAACGGTTCGGTGCGGAACACGTCGAGCGTGGCCGCGGCAATCTGTCCGCTCGCCAGCGCGGCCAGCAGGTCGGCTTCGACCAGATGTGCGCCGCGCGCCACGTTGATCAGGAAGGCGCCCGGCGCGAGTTTCGCGAACAGGGCGGCATTGAGCACGTCGACGGTCTGCGGTGTGAGCGGCAGCAGGTTGACGAGGATGCGCGCGCCGCTCACGCAGGCGTCGAAACCCGCGTCGCCATGGTGCAGCGCGACGCCGCCGTCATCGCTTCGCGGACTGCGGCTCCACGCGCGCACCGGGAAGCCGAATTGCTTGAGCGCTCGCGCGACGTGGGCGCCAAGCGTGCCATAGCCGAGCACCGCGACCGGAAAATCGGCGAGGCGGTTGGGCTTCTGAAATTTCCATTGCCCCTGCGCCTGCTGGGCGTCGAATTCATCGAGCCGGCGGAAGTAGCGCAGCGCGGCGGCACCGACGTATTGCGCCATCTGGTCGGCCATGCCCGCGTCCTCCAGGCGCACGAGCGGCACACCCGGCGGCAGGCGGTGCGCGCCTTCGCCACGCGTGCCGAGCACGCCATCCACGCCCGCGCCCATGTTGAAGATCGCCTTCAGGCGCTCGCGAGGCTGCAGTACCTCGGCAATCGGCTTCCAGAGCACCACGTAATCGGCCGGCGCCGTGTCGCCAGGCTGCCAGGCGCGAATCGTCGCCCGGGGAAGGTGCTCGGCGAGGCCGGTCTCGTAGGCGGCGGTCTTGCCGTCCGGGGAGAAAACAAGAATATCCATGAGTTGCGGGCAGACGCTGATAGGGACGAGGCGTCGCGAAGCCGGAAGACGCACAACGCAAAACCCGCCGCGTACGAACGAATACGGTCGTATGCGGACGGGCGCGGCGGGCGGACCGGCGAAGTCGCGTTTACTCGATTTACGTTAACGTCAAGTGTAACGCAGCTTGTGGGCCGGCGGGCATTGGCGCAGGGCGGCGCGCCACGGTTGGGGGCGACGGATCCGGCGCACACCGAAGTGCACGGGCCGGGTACCGGAACGATCGGACGCCGCGCCTTGTACGACTTCCATACCCGCGCCGGGGAAGCGGGATTGCGGCAAGCGCCGTGTCGGCACCCGCCAGCGGGCCGCAGGCGGGCTCAGTCGTTCGCCGCCGAACGCAAGGTGCTGAGATTGACCGCGAAGTTGTGGTTGTCGTCCGCGATCCAGACTTCGCCGTCCTGGATCGTGCATTGAAGGCGCATCGTGCGCGAGGCGAGTGCCGTGAGCGCTTGTGCCGAGGCGTCGTCGAGCATCCGCACCGTGAGGTTCGACAGGCGGTGGATTTCCTTTTCGGTGGCCTGCCACCAGATCGCGGCGGGTTTGCCGCCATAGGTGATCACGTCGACATGTTCGGCGCGGCCGGCGGCCTTGACGAGGCGGCGTGCGTCCGGCTGACCGACGTCGATCCAGCGCACGATATCGTTGCCGAAATCGTGCTCCCAGAGGTCGGGTTCGTCGGCCGTGGAGATTCCCTTGCCGAACGAGAGGCGCTCGCCGGCATAGAGCATGAAGGCGAGCACGCGTACCATCATGCGCTCATCGGTCTCGGACGGATGACGGGCGATCGTCAGGCTGTGGGAAGCGTAGTAGTGTCGGTCGAGGTCGGTGATTTGCACCTCGGCCTTATAGATGGTGGCTTTGAGTGCCATACCGGGAAAACCGCAGGAATGAAGAGAGTCGCAAGCATACACCAGGCGGGTGCGGCGCTCCGGCGGGAGTGCCGGCCCCGGGAACCGTGATCGGGACGTGTCGTCCGCTCTGGCGCGTTGCAGCAAGGCGCAGGCAAGCTCGGTATACTGGCGACCCGTCTCACTGATGTGTCCCCCATGCCGGTTCCCGCACCGCAAACGATCGACGTCAACGGCTATCCGATGGCGTACGTTGAATCGCCCGCTCCTGCCGACGCCGTCGGCGCACCCCTCGTGCTGGTGCACGGATCGCTGTGCGATTGTCGCTACTTCAAACCGAACATGGCGCCGCTCGGACAGCGGCGACGCGTCATCTCGGTGAGCCTGCGCCATTACTGGCCCGAGGCCTGGGACGGCCATGAGGGCATCTTTTCCGGCGAGCAACACGCGGAGGATCTTGCGGCGTTCATTACGGCGCTGGGCGTTGGTCCGGTCCACGTGCTCGGCCATTCGCGCGGCGGCTACGTCGCGCTGCGAACTGCGCTCCTGGCGCCGGATACCGTGCGCTCGCTGATTCTGGCCGATCCGGGTGTTGAGATCAGCGGCGGCCCGGTGCAGGTATCCCTCGACAGTGAACGTGGCAACTTCCGCGAGCGGGCGCTGGCGGCGATCGAGAACGGCGATGTCGACGCAGGGCTGGCAATCTTCATCGACGCCGTGAGCGGCCCCGACACCTGGCGCCGCATGGTGCCCTGGTTCAAGCAGATGGTGCGCGACAACGCGCGCACGCTGATCGGTCAGGTCGCCGAGCCACGCACGCCGCTGCCCATCGACGCGCTGGGCGCGCTGCATGTGCCGGTATTGCTCATGGCCGGCGCGCACAGTCCCGCGCCGTATCCCGAGGTGCTCAACGCGCTTGCGGCCGCCATGCCGGAGGCGCGCCGCATGGTGATTCAGGACGCCTCACACGGCATGAACCTCGCCAACCCCATTTCCTTTCACCGCGCCGTCGACGCCTTCCTCGGCAACGACTGACGCCCGCTGCGCGCCGCCTGTGCGCCGACGCGGATGCGTGATATCGCCGACATCGCCGACGTCGCGCCCGACGGCCGCTCTCGCGTCATTCATCGCGCAACATGCCGTGGCCCAGTCGCAGGCTCAGCGTGCGCACCAGATCGGCCATCCACGCCTGGTCGCGATCCGACAGCTTCTGCATGGCCCGATTCAGCGACGGATACGGATCGCATGGGACGGACAAGCCGGCGGCGCCCGCATCGGCCGCCACGCCGTTCGACGTGTCGAAGGCCAGCAACTCATGCGGAGGCAGCCCCAGGGTGTCGGCCAGAATGCAGATGTTGCGCAGCGAGATATTCCGCTTGCCACGCTCGACGCCGCTCAGATAGGAGCGCGCCAGACCGCTTTCGAGTGCGAGCTTGTCCTGCGCCCAGTTGTATTTCTTGCGCAAGCCGGCGAGGTGCCTGCCGAATCGGAATAAGTTGGTGTCCATAAAAAAGTTTTCCTTGTTAGGGACGAGAAGATTGAAACAAAAATCCGGCATTGGGGGAGGTGCCTCGGGTATCCCGCGTTTGCGAGGCACGAACTACCGGGGCGGTCACATGGATAATTCGTGGACTTTCGGAGAAGACTCAACGAAAGGGGACTCGCCAACGGTATCGGCGACGCCAGCTCGCGTATCTACATCCCGTGGTTAAGGAGACGATGCCGAGCCGGACGTTGCCGCATGCCGGTCAACCGGAGCCGCGCAGTGTGACACCGGACGCGCCGGATGACGTAGAGCCGGGATTCTGAAAGGTTGCGCGCTGGGATGTCACTTGATGTCGACGGAGCGAGCGGGAAGTGATGTCGGAACGCGAAGATTTGCGGTAGACGGCAACCTGCCGGGTTTCCTGTGCCGTCTGGGCGTATCCGTCACCGGGGCGATGCGCGGCGGTATCGCGGCGCGCCGCCCCCGACGGGCTTCAACGGTCAGATTTGATAGGTCGGTTGGTTACTCTTACTAGACGGACCACCGCGCAAACCCGTGCGAGAAATGTCGCGGACTTTGCGCGATGTCCTAAGAATCAATTCCGTGACGTTCGCTCACTCGTCGTCGCTGATGGGAAAATGCCGCGAGTCTTCATGGGCGCCAGGGGCCTTCGGCGCGGTGCCGGATGCTGCAAATTGCGGTGTGACGGGCGAGCGAGCATCGAATCCCGGATCGACGGCCGCGCAGCGCCCGTCGTGGCCGGGTATCGGGCGGCGTGTCTCGGGAGATGGATATTCCGGCCGCTCGGGGTTGTCTACCGCCACATCTGTCTCAGCCACATCGGGCACATCGGCCACATCGGGCACTTCAACCGCTTCAGTCTCTCCGACCTCTCCAGTCATCTCGGCCGCCCTGATGCCACGGGCGTCTTCGGCACTCGTTCGAATGCCGGCTCGATGGTCGTTTTGGAGGCTCGCGCCGGCCGGCCCAACCGCAGGTTGTGCGATGGCGGAATGCGCCCCAATGTCGGGGGCCGGGCTTGCATGGCTGAGCCGGGAGCTCAGGCTTCGAATGATTTCGGCGAGCCAGATCTGGTCTCGGTTCTCGAGTTTGCACAGCGAACGGCTGATTTGCGGCAGCGGCGTGCGCTCGGATGTGGCGGCAGCGTCTTGCGTCGTGGCGCTGGCCTGCGCGAAACGCAGCATTTCCGAGGTGGGCACACCGAGCGTGTCTGCCAGCACGCATATGTTGACGAGCGCGACGTTGCGTCGGCCTCGCTCGATACCGCTGACGTACGAGCGTGCCAGACCGCTCTCGAGCGCCAGTTTCTCCTGCGACCAACCGCGCGCCTTGCGCAAGCGGGCCAAATGGTCTCCGAACAGCGCGAGAGGATTCGTTTGCATGGCGGGACTCCGTTGACGAGTCACACAGCGTAATCAATCCCCCCGTGCGTTGCGACGTTATATCGCTCTCCTTCCCATGCGTTACAGGCGGGCCTCTATAAAGAGTGGGCGACGCCAAATGCGCAGAAGTTATCGGACACTTCCCAATTCATCCTGCATCGCCGGCAGCGGTTCGCGGGCTTTGCGAATTGGCAGATGCCAGTTTTCGCCGATCGCGACGCCCGTCAGAATGAGTGCGCCACCGAGGAGGTGGTAGGCCGCCAGATGTTCGCCGAGGCCGAATGCCGCGATCAGCGCGGTGAGAATCGGGACCAGGTTGATGACGGCGGTGGCGCGTCGCGGACCAATGCGGGCCACGCCGATCATCCAGATGAAGGGAGCGGCAATCGAGACGGGAATCGTGGCAAAAGCCAGTTGTGGGAGGTTGTCCATCGACACCCCGGCCTTCTCCGAAACGAGGTAGAAGGGTAGAAGCGCCACGATGGCGAAGAGAATCTGCGCGTACAGCGAGGGCAACGGTGCCAGCGGGAGCTGCCACCTGCGCAGGAGCACGCAGTAGATCGCATAGGCGAACATGGCCCCGAACATCATGACGTCCCCGATGCCGATACCCTGATCGGCGAGATGCATGAGGGAGCCGTGTCCCACGACGAGCAGCACACCAACGATCGAAAGCAGGCCGCCCGCGAGCGCGCCGGCGGTGAGGGCGTCGCCAAGCACCATCACGGCTAGCGCCAGCGTGGTGAGCGGCAGCAGCGCGAGGATGATTCCCATGTTGGTGGCACTGGTGTAATGCGCCGCGGAATAGGCGAGTCCCTGGTAGATGGCCATGCCGAGCACGCCGAGCGTGGCGTACTGCGCCATATGCCGTGCAAACTGTTCGCGCGCGCGCCAGAGTCCCGGCAAGGCGAGTGGCGTGAGGAGGAGTCCGGCTGCGAGCCAGCGCAGAAAGGCAATCTCGGCGGGGAAGATGTGGCCGACGGACAGCTTGTTGACGATGACGTTGGCCGACCAGATCAGTACGGCGGTCAACGGCAGGATGAAATTGAACATGGATCGGATTGGTGTACCGGTCGATCGGACGACCGGCGATTCAGAGGGGCGACGTGTTCGGGGCGTTCGACACGCCGGCGAGCCGCGGACAAGTTCCGGAGCCGCCCTCACGTGTCGTTTCCGGCTGGCGCGTGAACCCGCGGCCGATTCGAAGGGCGTGGGGAATCACTCGGTGAACCGGACCGCGACGCGAACCTGGGCATCGTCTTACCGTCGTCAGCCGTTGCCATGGCCTTCCTGGCGGGCGCGCTTCCATGGGCCTGAAGGGGATTCGACAAGCGAGTCGGTTCGTTCAGTCCTTCTCGTCTTGCATCGAATTGTCCGTCCGATCGGGAGATGTCGTATAGCGAATTTCGGACAAACGATAAGGAATTTCGGACTCGACGTCGATGCCGGCAGCGCTTAGCGAGCGCACAGACGATTGAGTGCGCCGCGCAAAGCGGCAGGTAGTGCGGCAGCGAAGCCGAAGGGACGAGCCAGGGCGGCGAGGCCCTCACCGTTGAGCACACGGGCACCTTCGAGGTGCGTGGCGAGCACACAGAAATCTTCCCGGTTCATGCCCACGCGCTGGCAGGCGTTGTCGAGCTGTTTCAGGTCGTTCGGGTGCAAGGTGAGAGTGACGGTGATGCGCTCTGGGTCGGTATTCATGTCTGGAAGTCTTCTCTTTGTTCAACGCATCGGGTCTGTCGCGCGGGTGACGCGCACGCCAAGCACCCACGCGATAACGCAGGCGAGCGTGATCCGATAGCGCGATACGTGAGCGGCATCGGAGTTTTGGGGTAACGCGTGGGCAATACGAGGCTGTGGGCGCGCGATCCGCCGCCTGACAAGCGGGCGGCGGTACGGCTCTGACGCGTGAGAGCGATGCCTCGTAACAGCAGGGAGGGATGACTCTCCATCCGGCCATCTGACCAGCGCCGGAATACAGCATGAGTACTGCGAACAGCAACTACGAACAGCAACTACGAACAGCAACTACGAACAGCAACTACGAACAGCAACTACGAACAGCAACTACGAACAGCAACGATGAACAACTGCCAACTGCAGGGGATGTTTGGATTCACTTCGACAACCGACGTTATCCGACTTCAATAACGTGACTTCTATGTTGCGGTGATGCAAGACCTTTGAAACTCAGGGCTGCCGGTGATGCGCGTACAGCGATGCAGACCTGGAACGACGGAAACTGCGACTTGCTGAACTGCGATTGCGGATGAAGCGGAGCTGCGACTTCTACTGCGAGACCACATTGACCTACGCGGCGTCCTTGAACTGGACGCGGGGGCACGGCGTGCGGCGGTGACTGCGGCGATAGCGCAAGACCCGGTCAACGTGGCTTGCCGCCGCCGTGCGCGTTGCCCGACGATGCAGGTACCGTACCCTTGCCGCCGAAATACCGATGGCGACGATAGCGACACACAACCAACTAACGAGAATCACGGACCTTCTCCCCTGAATGGCGGCTGCGCAACCTCCCGTCGGCGCGCATCGAATTCGGAGGGAAATCAAAAGGCGTGAATGCCGCTGGTTGCGTCTGCAACGAACTTCAATGGAAACGAATTCTAATAAGAATCCCTAATGGGGTAAACCCTTAAATTGAAGATTGGTGTCTTTTTTTAGACGAAACGTCCTCAAGATTCCAAACGTTCGTTTGAAACATAGATCTTCCAAAGCACGAAAAAATCGACCCGAACCCGCATGGATTCACGCATTCGGGCCGACTTCGTCGATGACTCGGTGGGATCAGAACGTGTGCTTCAGTCCCATGCCCAGGAGCAACTGAGTGCGCGCACCCGCGTCGATCCCATACGAACCGACCGACGCATTCGCCTCCACCGTTCGTCCCTGACGGAGCGTCGTGCCGACCGCCTGTTGATAGCCGCCGATGACGTACGTCGATGTACGCTTGGACAGGGCGTACGTCACGCCTGCGTTGAACTGGTTGTAGTGGGCGCCCACGCCATCCGCGCGCATACGCGTGTAGCTATAGCCGATGCCGGTGTTGAGCGCGGGCGTCAACGCATACGTGGCGAAGGCGTTGACGGTATCGAACTTCGCCACGCCACGGAACGTGGAAAGCGCGTCGCTCGAATACTGGGCGTTGGACAGCGAGACGCCGAAGATTGCCGGACCGACGGCATACTTCGCCCCGGCGCGCGCGATGCGTACCTTGCTGGCCGTGCGGAGCCCATCGTTGATCGGCGAGTTGAACAACGCCCCGGCGCTGCCCGCCCACTCACGAGGCCCGGTCGCCGGCGCATCCGGCGCGTCGCCGGCCAACCGTTCGCGCTGATAGCCGCCATCCGCGAAGAAGTAACCTGCCGCGAGGGCAACCGGCCCATTGCTGTAGGCACCCGCGAGGCCGAACGAGCGCCCCGCGCCTGTCTTCCCCGCGACACCTCCCGTCGCATACATGCCTTCGAACTGCAGGCCGCCGAAATTCGGCGTGGCATATCGGATCGAATTGTTGATGCGCGCACCGTTGTCGTAGTTGTCGACGTCCCCCGGCGTGGCGAAGAAGCCGCCGAAGTAGCCATCGGCGGTCAGGCCCTGCACGAGATTGACCACGGGGTCGTATTGCCGGCCGATCGTGACTTCGCCCCATTCGTTGCCGCGCAAGCCGATGATCGCCTTGCGGCCGAATGCCAGGCCACCGTTGCCGAGTGCGCCGTTGACCCCGTTGAACCCGCTCTCGATCTGCCACAGTGCGGTGAGGCCGCGACCCAGCGACTCCGTGCCGCGCAGCCCCCAGCGACTGCCGCCGATGATGTTGCTGGTGATCCCGGAGAGCGGTTGCGCGCCATTGTCGGTCGCCGTGTGATTGGCGTGCACGAATCCGGAATCGATCGTGCCATAGAGCGTGACGTTGCTTTGCGCGTTGGCGCCGGCCGGCAGGCCGAGCGCCGTGAGTGCCGCGGCGAGCGCAAGGGCGCGCAGGCCGGTGTTCGAGTGTGGACGTTGGTTCATGATGTCGAGCGCTTTGCCGCGCATGGTTGAAATCGACACCGAGAATATTTCCGATCACCTATTCGGATTCCTTATGAAAATTCCGAAAGCGGTGAAATCCACATGACAGCGACCGTCCTCCGAGGTCGCTGTCGAATTTTCTAGGAACCGTCCTCGCTCATTTCGGCAGAACGCCGCAATTCGCGGCGCCGCTGACAAAGGAGGGCGTCCAACGTCAATCCGTCGCTTTCACGTGGCCCGCGCGCCGCGCGGCCACACGCGACAGGGCCGCCCAGTCGAGATGCCCTTCGCCATGCGCCAGGCTGTCCAGATGGTTGTCGCGCAACACGCTGCCGAATGGCATCGGCACGTTTGCCGCCTCGCCAGCGAGCAGCGCCAGACGCACGTCCTTGGCGCCGAGCGAAAGCTTGAAGCCGGCCGGTTCGAAGACCTGTCGGGCGATGGCGCCACCGTAGCCGGTGTATGCGGGAGTCGCGAAGACCGTGCTCGTGATCATGTCGAGGAAATCGGCGCCGGACACCCCATGACCCTCGGCGAGCGCGGCCGCTTCGCTCATGGCTTCGATGGCGCTCGCGATCATGAAATTCGCACCGAGCTTCACGACGTTGGCCTGCTCAGGCACGTCGCCGAACCGCCAGGTGCGTTGTCCGAGCACATCGAATATCGGCTGCACACCCTCGAGCGCGGCGGCGTCGCCCGCCGCCAGGATGTTGAGCTTGCCGGCCTCGGCGACGTTCACGCGGCCGAGCACGGGCGCGGCGACGTAGCGCAAGCCGAGCGACTCGCACGTCGAACGCATTTCGCGCGCGAAATCGAGCGATACGGTAGCCATGTTCACCACGATGGCATTGCGTGTCAGGACATTCAGCGCACCGCCGTCGAGCAGCACGGTGCGCGTGGTGTCGTCGTCGGCCAGCATGGCGATGAGCACGTCGACGCCGTGCGCGGCCTGCGCGGCACTCGACGCCGGCGTGGCGCCCTCGGCGCTCAGGGCGTCGACGGGGCCGTGCGAGCGGTTCCACACACGCACGGAGAAGCCCGCCCTGACCAGATTGCGAGCCATGGGGGCGCCCATGGTGCCAAGCCCCAGAAATCCGATGTTCATCAATGCTCCCGATGTCAAAAGTGTCGTTGCCGCGCCGGAGAAGGACGTTGCGCAAGGGGAGCGCCCGTCCTGAGTTGGCTGCGTGAGCGACAGCATGACACCGAACGCGCGTTGCCGCAGAGAAGACGAGGGGAGGTGAATTTCGTGATAGGCGGCGGGCGTCGATTTTGTGCAGGTACCGACCCGCCATCGTGCGGTGTCGCCCCCGGCGCAGCCGACGCCTTCGCGTGTCCCCGGCATGCCGGCGGTAAGATGCGGGCTATGGCGTGTCGCGAGGCGCGGCGCGCGACGCACGCGTGTCGTCCGCGCTTGCCGGGGGTCTGCCGCCGGCAGGCCTCGATTGTGCGAACTGTGCCGATCGTGCCAATTGCCGCCGCGAGCGCCGCGAATGTGCCGAACTCGCGGAATTTTTCCAATCTACATCGCTCCGACCCCGTCATGACCGTTCGCAACAACTGGCCGAGCTTCAAGACGTTGCCATATCCGGTGTACTTCCGCTACGACGAGTTCGCGGCGCAAACGGCATGGGTGCCGCATCGCCACGATTGGGGCCAATTGAATTACGTTGCCAACGGCGTGATGCAGTTGGAGATCGAGGGCGCGCGCTTTCTGTCGCCGCCGCAATACGCGGTTTGGATTCCGCCGAAGGCGGCACACGCCAGCTTCAACGCGCACGCGGTGGTTTATCGCTCCGTCTATATCGACGCTTCACTTGCTGCGGCGCTTCCGGCCACGGCGGCAACGTTGCGGATGAGCGGCCTGCTGCGCGCGATTCTGTCGGACTTCGCGGAGCGCGGGGTGGCGTGCCCGCAGACCGAAGCGGATCGGCGGCTCGCACATGTGCTGGTCGATCAATTGGCGCTGGCGCCGGCCGAGCCGCGCTTCCTGCCACAGGCGCGCTCACCGTCGCTGATTCGCGTGCTCGACGCGCTGCAGGGCGAACCGGGCGACAATCGCACGCTCGCGCAATGGGCGCGAACGATGTCCATGACGGAGCGTACGCTGGCGCGTCATTGCCTGACGGAGCTTGGGATGACACTGGGTCAGTGGCGGCAGCGCATGCGGTTCATGCGCGCCATCCAGGGGCTTGAGGCAGGCCGAACCGTGAAGTCGATCGCATTCGATCTCGGCTATGCCACGCCTTCGGCGTTCATCGAAATGTTCGCTCGCGAATCGGGGCTCACGCCCGAGCAATTCCGGCGCCGGACGATTCGTGGGGAGAACGCGGGCGAGGCCGTCTGAACCCATCCACGTGCCACCCACGCTCCACCCACGCCGCATCCCTGTCGTGGCTGCCGCGAGCGCACCGCCCGCACGCCACGACGTGACCTTCACCGCTTGAACGCGAGCAATTGCGCGCCTTCGGGCACCTGATCGCCCACCGCGTACAGCACTTCCTCGATCTCGCCGTCGGCGGGGGCACTGATGGTGTGCTCCATCTTCATCGCTTCCATCACGAGCAGCGGCGCACCCTTCTCGACCTTCGCGCCGACCTGCGCGAGCACGGCGATGACCTTGCCCGGCATCGGCGCGGTCAGGCGGCCTTCGCCGCCTTCGTGCCCGCCGGCCTGGGCCAGCGGGTCGTGCCAGCGCAACGTCCACGACTGACCGTCGGCGAACACGTGTGCCGTTTCCTGTTCGAAATCGACGTGGCCCTGCACGCGCCGCTCGCCCAGCGTCACGCGATATACGCCGCCGTCGTGGGCATAGCGGTACGGGTAGGTCTGGCCGTCGACCGTGAGCGTGCTCGCCTGCGCGCCGCTCGTGAGCACGACATCGCGACGCGTCTCGCCATGATCGAAGGACATGGTGCGCTGGTAGTCGCCATTCAAGCGCCAGCCGGTGGCGAGTTGCCACGGCGAATGGTGGTCGATGCTGTCCTGATATTTGCGACGTCCGGTCACCGTCTCGCGCGAGAGCTGCGCGGCCACGGCCAGCGCCAACGCCGTTGCCGGCGCCGCGGCGGCTGCCGGGAACAGCGTATCGCGGTGCCGCTCGATCAGACCGGTGTCCAGGTCGGCGCCGGCAAACGGCTCGCTGGCGACCAGACGCCCGAGGAACGCGATGTTCGTCTGCACGCCGACCACGCGGTACTGCCCGAGGGCGCGGCGCATGCGGGCGAGCGCTTCGTCGCGGTCCTGGCCCCACACGATGAGCTTGGCGATCATCGGATCGTAGAACGGCGAGATCGTATCGCCTTCGCGCACGCCCGAATCGATGCGCACGGCGGCCGGGGTGGCGCCGCTGCCGATCTCGAACTGCACCGACGCGGGCGGACGCAGCGTCGAGAGCTTGCCGGTCGACGGCAGGAAGTTGTTGTCGGGATTCTCCGCATAGATCCGAGCCTCGAGCGCATGACCGTGAATGCGCAGTTCATCCTGCTTGCGCGGCAGCACTTCTCCGGCCGCCACGCGCAGTTGCCACTCCACGAGATCGAGGCCGGTGATCATCTCCGTGACCGGGTGTTCGACCTGCAGGCGGGTGTTCATCTCCATGAAGTAGAACGAGCCGTCCTGATTGGCGATGAATTCGACCGTGCCCGCACCGACATAGCCCACGGCGCGCGCGGCATTGCACGCCGCTTCGCCCATCGCGCGGCGGCGCCCTTCGGTCATGCCTGGCGCGGGCGCCTCCTCCAGCACCTTCTGGTGACGGCGCTGCACCGAGCAGTCGCGCTCGAAGAGATACACGCAGTTGCCATGGGTGTCGGCGAACACCTGAATTTCGATGTGACGCGGACGCGTCAGGTACTTCTCCACCAGCACGCGTTCGTCTCCGAAGCTGCTCGACGCCTCACGCTGGCAGGACGCGAGTGCGGCGCGAAACGCGTCGCTGTGCTCGACCACGCGCATGCCCTTGCCGCCGCCGCCGGCGCTGGCCTTGAGCAATACCGGGTAGCCGATCTCGTCGGCGCGCGCGTGCAGGAACGCCGTGTCCTGGTTGTCGCCGTGATAGCCCGGAACGAGCGGCACCGCCGCGCCTTCCATGAGCGTCTTCGCGGCGCTCTTGCTGCCCATGGCCCGGATGGCGCCCACCGGCGGGCCGATGAAGACGATGCCTGCCGCCTGGCACGCGGCCGCGAAGGCCTCGTTCTCGGACAGGAAGCCGTACCCCGGATGGATCGCCTGCGCGCCCGTGGCCTTGGCGGCGTCGATGATGGCTTCGATACGCAGATAGCTGTCGCGTGCGGCGGCCCCGCCGACATGCACGGCTTCGTCGCATACGGCCACATGCTTGGCGTGCGCGTCGGCATCGGAATAGACGGCCACGGTGCGAATGCCCAGCCTCGCGGCGGTGGCTGCCACGCGGCAGGCGATTTCGCCACGGTTGGCGATGAGGATCTTGTCGAACATATTGCCTCCGGAAAATGATCGATTGGGGCGGTGCCCACGCCATTGCCCCGCTTGTGACGAAGCAACGATGCATGCGCACCCGTCTTTATTGCTGTGCAGCTTCGCCGCCACGGCGGATCGTCTTCGCGATCTCACCGCCGTTGCGGCGCATGACTTTTCAATACCTCCTCACCGCCCGCCGGCACCGCCGGGGAGCCAGCGCTCAATGCGTGGCGCAGGCCGACGTCGCGCCGCAGTCGTCCGCCCCGCCAGCCGGGCTCAGCTTGTCCTCGGTCGACGTACGCATGCCCAGGCGCGCAAGCAGCGCGCGGTCGTGCTCGGCTTGCGGGTTTTGCGTGACGAGCAGCTTCTCGCCGTAGAACATCGAGTTCGCGCCGGCGAGAAAACACAACGATTGCAGCGCGTCGTCCATCATCTCGCGTCCGGCCGACAGGCGCACCATCGCGCGCGGCATGGTGATTCGCGCCACGGCGATCATGCGTACGAAGTCGAACGGATCGACGCTCTCGTTGTGTTCGAGCGGCGTGCCTTCGATCTTCATCAGGTTATTGATGGGCACCGACTCGGGATACGGCGACATGTTGGCGAGCTGCGCGATCAGACCGGCGCGCTCGCGCTGCGTCTCGCCCAGGCCGACGATGCCGCCGCAGCAGACCTTCAGGCCGGCGTCGCGCACCCGGGCGAGCGTATCGAGGCGATCCTGGTACGTGCGCGTGGTGATGATCTGGCCGTAGAACTCCGGCGAGGTGTCGAGGTTGTGGTTGTAGTAGTCGAGGCCGGCATCGCGCAACTGCTCGGCCTGACCGTCGCGCAGCATGCCGAGCGTCACGCAGGTCTCGAGACCGAGCGCCTTCACTTCACGCACGATCTCGCCCACGGCGTCGACCTGATGCGGCTTCGGGCTGCGCCAGGCGGCGCCCATGCAGAAGCGGGTGGCGCCGGCCTCCTTCGCGCGCTTCGCGGCGGCCACGACTTCGTCGACCGGCATGAGCTTCTCGGCCTGCACGCCCGTGTCATACCTGGCCGACTGCGGGCAGTACGAGCAGTCTTCCGGGCAGCCGCCGGTCTTGATCGAGAGCAGCGTGGAGAGCTGCACGGCGTTGGCGTCGAAGTGTTCGCGGTGCACCTGCTGCGCACGGAAGATCAGATCGTTGAACGGCAGCGCGAACAACGCCTCGATCGCGTCGACGGTCCAGGGCGTATCGTTGCGGCGCAGGGCTTCATCGTGTCCGTGTGCGGCGGTGTGAGCGTGAACTTGCATGGTGAGATTCCTTGAATGCTTTGATGTCGGGGGGAGGCCGTCGTATGTCGTAGCGTCACGATCGGGACGCATCGGACGATTGCGCGGCAAGCGGCGCTTGCGCATGGCGATGCGGCGCCGAATCCACGAGCGGTGCAATGTCGAGATAACCCGAGGCCGTCGCGGCGTCGGGATGCGGCAGGTGCGGCACGCGGCCGAGCAGCGGGGCGCCGATGCGCGCGGCAATGGCGTCGACGTTGGCGTCCACGTGACGCATGTCCGGATCCACGTGATTGGCGACCCAGCCGGCAAGCGTCAGGCCGCGTGCGGCGATCGCTTCGGCCGTGAGCAGCGCGTGGCTGATGCAGCCCAGGCGAAGCCCGACGACGAGCACGACCGGCAGGCCGAGCTGACGCGCGAGGTCGGCGGTGTCGGGCGCGCTCGCATCGGGGCCGAGCGGCACGCGGAACCCGCCCACGCCTTCCACGATCACCAGGTCGGCGCGCGCGGCAATACGCGCGTAGCCATCGCGAATCACGCGGCAGTCGAGATCGATGCCTTCGGCCGCGGCGGCAATGTGCGGCGCGGCGGCATCCTTGAGCACATACGGGCAATACCAGTCGTCGGGCAGCTTCAGATTGCTCGCGGCGTGCAGCTGCTCGACGTCGTCGTTGACGAACCGGCCGTTATGCTCCGACGCCCCGGCGGCCACGGACTTGAGGCCGGCACACACCAGACCGCGCCGCGCGGCGGCCTGCAGCAGTGCCGACGACACGAGCGTCTTGCCGATCTCGGTGTCGGTGCCGGTGACGAAGAATGCATGGCGCGCGGGCGTGGCGCGCTCGGCGATCGCAAGCGTTTGATCAGTCATGGTCGTGCGCCGTCCAGTCGCGGTCGAGCTGGTTGATGGCCGCTGCCAGGCGGGCGATGTCGTCTTCCGTGTGTGCGGCGCTGAGCGTGACGCGCAGTCGCGACGTGCCGGGAGCGACGGTCGGCGGACGAATCGCGGGTACCCACAGTCCCGCCTCGGCCAGACCGGCCTGGGCGTGCAGTGCCGCGGCGTTTTCGCCAAGGATGATCGGTTGCACGCCCGTGGGCGAGGCCATGTGCCGCCAGTGGCGCAACGCGAGGGTGTCGCGCAGTTGCGCGATGCGTGCTTGCAGCGTGGCGCGGCGCTCGCGTCCCTCGTCGCCGGCGATGATCGCCAGGCTCGTGAGCAGCGCATGCGCCTGCGACGGCGCGGCCGCCGTGGTGAAGATGTACGGACGCGCGCGATTGACGAGCCATTCAATCACGCGCCGGTTCGCGGCCACGTACGCGCCGCCCACGCCCGCCGCCTTGCCGAGCGTGCCGATGATGACGAGGTTGGGCGAGCGCAACGCGAAATGCTCGAACACGCCGCGTCCGTTTTCGCCCACGACACCGAATCCGTGCGCATCGTCCACGATCAGCCACGCATTGTGGCGTTCGGCCAGCGCGAGCAGTTGCGGCAGCGGCGCGATGTCGCCGTCCATGGAGAACACGCCGTCGGTCACGATCAGCTTCGTCTCGGCCGTGCTGGCGGCGAGCAACGCGCCCAGCGCGTCGACGTCGCCGTGCGGGTAGATCTGCGTGCGTGCGCGCGACAGTCGCGCGCCGTCGATGAGCGAAGCGTGATTGAGCGCCTCGGAGAAGATCTCGGCGTCCTTGCCCGCGAGTGCCGAGATCGTCGCCAGGTTAGCCATGTATCCCGTGCAGAAGTACAGTGCGCGGGCCTCGACCAGATGTGGCGACATGAACTGCGCAAGCGCGTCTTCAAGTTCGGCATGGGCCTGGAAGTGACCGCTGATCAGGTGCGAGGCTCCGCTGCCCGCACCGTATCGCTGCGCGCCGTCGATCAGCGCGGCCACGACCTTCGGATGTGCCGCGAGTCCGAGATAGTCGTTGCTCGTGAAGGCGAGGACCTCGCGACCGTCGGCGCATACGTGAGGCTGGCATGGCGTGGAAACCACGCGATGACGGCGGCGCAGATGCGCGCGGTCGATTTCGGCGAGGCCCGCATCGAGGCGGTCGAAGAGCGGGGGGAGGGTGTGGGCGGTCATGCTGCCTGCTCCTTCCCGACCGTCGCGACACGATTGCCGCCGCCGAGGTCGCGCATCGTGACATCGAACGCGGCCATCGTGCGGCTGGCGAGCCAGTCGATCGTCGCGTCGTCGAGCACGTACGGCGGCATCAGGTAGACGGTATTGCCGATCGGGCGCAGCAGCACGCCTTGTGCGCGCGCTTCGGTGTAGAAGCGCCGGGAGAACGCACGGACCGCCTCCGCCGCCTGCGGCACGTCGGCGTCGAACGCCCAGATCATGCCGCGCTGGCGGAAATGCTTCGCGCGCGGGTCGTTGGCCAGCGGTGCGAGCGCATCGGACAGACGCCTGGCACGCAATGCATTGACGGCGAGGACATCGTCGTCCGCGAAGATATCGAGCGTGGCCAACGCGGCGCGGCACGCCAGGGGATTGCCCGTGTACGAATGCGAGTGCAGGAAACCGCGCGCGGTGTCGTCGTCGTAGAACGCGTCGAAGATGGCGTCGCGCGAAAGCACGAGCGAGAGCGGCAGGTATCCGCCGCTGATGCCCTTGGACAACGTCAGCAGATCGGGCCAGATGCCGGCTTGTTCACAGGCGAAGAACGTGCCCGTGCGCCCGCATCCCACGGCGATCTCGTCGGCGATCAGGTGTGCGCCATATCGGTCGCACAGCGCGCGCGCACGGCGCAGATACTCGGGGTCGTGCATCGCCATGCCGGCCGCGCACTGCACGAGGGGCTCGACGATGACGGCGGCAATGCGGCCCTCGCGGCGTGCCAGCAATGCCTCGAGTTCGGCGGCCGCGCGATGCGCGACATCGATGTCCGATTCGCCGTCACGCGCGTTGCGCGCGTCGGGCGACGCCACGACGTGCGCGTGGCGCAGCAGCGGATCGTAGGCGTCGCGAAACAGCGCAACGTCGGTCACGGCCAGTGCACCGAGCGTCTCGCCGTGATAACCGTGGCGCACGCAAACGAATTCGCGCTTGTCGTCGTGCCCCTGATTGCGCCACGCGTGAAAGCTCATCTTGAGTGCGATCTCGACGGCCGAGGCGCCGTCGGACGCAAAGAAGGCATGGCCGAGCACGCCGCCGGTCAGCGCCGACAGGCGCTCTGCCAGCGCCACGACCGGCTCGTGCGTGAAGCCGGCCAGCATGGCGTGCTCCAGACGGCCGAGCTGGTCGACGAGCGCGGCGTTGATGCGCGGGTTGGCGTGACCGAAAAGGTTGACCCACCAGGAACTGATGGCATCGAGGTAGCGCTCGCCGTCGGTATCGACGAGCCAGGGGCCTTCGCCGTGCGACAGCGCGACGAGTGGCAGCTTTGCCTGTTGCTTCATCTGCGTGCAGGGGTGCCAGACCTGTCGCAGACTTCGCGCGGCGAGATCGCCGGGACCGGCGGGGGGGCGCGGGAAGGCGTCCATCATTGACTCCTTGGTTGGCCGCGACGCACGACGCCCGCCCGAAGGCGGCGGTCGATTGTCCGGCTGGCCCGCGGCAGGCATCGCGCGCAGCGGTGCCGCATGGGGCCGGAGGTGGGGGATGGGCGCATGGTAGGCAAAGCGATTTGGCAGGGCAATAGGCGGAAATGTGGCAAAAACTTGAGGTTTTGCGTGCCATAGGAAGACGTTATCGATAATTCCTCAAAACCCGCCGATAACGTTGCGGCATCTCCGTCGTTGCGTCTCCCCAAAAATATTTGTAACCGTTCGGGCGGCCGTCAGGCGCGCGCGGGCACAGCGCGCGCTCAGTTCTCGCTCAGTTCTCGCTACGCCACGACGGCGCGCGTTTCTCGAGGAACGAACGCACGCCCTCGCGGCCTTCCTCCGACGCGCGGATCTTCGCAATGCGCTCCGCGGTGTCGGCGATCGCGCCGTCGTCGATGACGCGGCTCGCGAAGTCCTGCACGAGACGTTTGCATTCCTTCACCGCGTTGGGGCTGTTCTCGGCCAATGCCTTGGCCAGCGCCTGCACCGTGCCGTCGAGCGCGTCGGCGCTCACAACCTCATGCACGAGCCCGTGCCGCTGCGCCGTCGACGCCGCGAAGCGTTCGGCCGTCAGGAAGTAGCGGCGCGAGGCCTGCTCGCCCAATGCGCGAATGACATACGGCCCGATCGTCGCCGGAATCAGGCCGAGCTTTGCCTCCGACAGGCAGAAATGCGCCGTGTCTACGGCGACGACGACGTCGGCCACGGCCGCCAGACCGACGCCCCCGGCGTATGCGTCGCCCTGCACGCGTGCGATCACCGGCTTCGGGCAGCGGTAGATGGTGTTGAGCATGACAGCAAGCGTCATGGCGTCGGCACGGTTCTCGGCGTCGGAGTAACCGGCCATCTTCTTCATCCAGTTCAGGTCGGCGCCGGCGCAGAAGGCGACGCCTTCGGCCGCGAGCACGATGACGCGCACGTCGTCGTTCGTGGCGAGCGCGCGAAACGCGCCCGTGAGTTCTTCGATGACCGTCTCGTTGAACGCATTGCGAACGTCGGGACGATTGAGCGTGACGGTGGCGACATGCGCGTCGACGCCGAATTTGAGCGTGGCAAGATTCATGACGTGGAAATCCTCGAATGGCCGGGCGTGTCGATCGGGGCGATTACATGCGGAACAGGCCGAAGCGCGAATCCGGAATCGGCGCGTTCAGCGAGGCTGACAGGCCCAGTCCGAGCACCGTGCGCGTATCGGCCGGGTCGATCACGCCGTCGTCCCACAGGCGGGCGCTCGCGTAATACGGGTGCCCCTGACGCTCGTACTGGTCGCGTATCGGTTGCTTGAAGGCGTCTTCCTCCTCGGCGCTCCATTGACCGCCCTTGGCTTCGATGCCGTCGCGCTTGACCGTGGCGAGCACCGACGCGGCCTGCTCGCCGCCCATCACCGAGATACGGGCGTTCGGCCACATCCACAGGAAGCGGGGCGAGTATGCGCGACCGCACATGCCATAGTTGCCCGCACCGAACGAGCCACCGATGATCACGGTGAATTTCGGCACGTTGGCCGTGGCCACGGCCGTCACCATCTTGGCGCCGTGCTTGGCGATGCCTTCGTTCTCGTACTTGCGACCGACCATGAAGCCCGTGATGTTCTGCAGGAAGATCAGCGGGATCTTGCGCTGGCAGCACAGCTCGATGAAGTGCGCGCCTTTCTGAGCCGACTCCGAGAACAGAATGCCGTTGTTCGCCACGATGCCGACCGGGTAGCCCCACAGATGCGCGAAGCCGCACACGAGCGTGGTGCCGTAGCGTGCCTTGAACTCGTCGAACTCGGAGCCGTCGACCAGACGCGCGATCACTTCGCGCACGTCGAACGGCTTCTTCGTGTCGGCGGGAATCACGCCGTACAGCTCGCGTGCGTCGTACTTCGGCTCGACCGGGGGGCGCACGGCGACGGTCGCGGGTTTGCGCCGGTTCAGGTTCGCCGCGATGTTGCGCGCGATGGCGAGCGCATGCGCGTCGTTCTGGGCGAAATGATCCGCCACGCCCGACAGGCGTGTGTGCACGTCGGCACCGCCGAGGTCTTCCGCACTCACTTCCTCGCCGGTGGCGGCTTTCACCAGCGGCGGGCCGCCGAGGAAAATCGTGCCCTGTTCCTTGACGATGATCGACTCGTCGCTCATGGCGGGCACGTATGCGCCACCTGCCGTGCACGAGCCCATTACCACGGCGATCTGCGGAATGCCCTTCGCGGACATTTGCGCCTGGTTGTAGAAGATGCGTCCGAAGTGATCGCGATCGGGAAACACATCGTCCTGGTTCGGCAGGTTGGCGCCGCCCGAGTCGACCAGATAGATGCAGGGCAGATGATTCTGCTCGGCGATCTCCTGCGCGCGCAGGTGCTTCTTGACCGTCATCGGGTAATAGGTGCCGCCCTTGACCGTGGCGTCGTTGCACACGATCACGCATTCCTGGCCCGACACGCGGCCGATGCCGGTGATCACGCCCGCGCCCGGGGCGTCGTCGTGATACATGCCGATGGCGGCGAGCTGCGAGAGCTCGAGAAACGGCGAGCCGGGATCGAGCAGTTGTTGAACGCGCTCGCGCGGCAGCAGCTTGCCGCGGGCGATGTGCTTCTTGCGCGCGGCCTCGCCGCCGCCACCGGCCAGTTGCGCGATACGCGCGCGCAGGTCGTCGACCAGGGTCTGCATCGTGGCCGCGTTGCGTGCAAAGTCTTCGCCGCGCGGGTTGAGTTTGCTCTCGAGAATCGGCATGTGACGAAATCCGGTGGAGGGTGAGTTGTCGTGAATTGCGTGGCCTGGGCGATGCGAACCGTCGCGCGGACGGTTCGCGCGCGTCGTCAGTCGTACAGGTCGCCGTCGACGTAACGCCAGCGTCCGTCGTCGGTGCGCTCGAAGCGGCTGCGCTCGTGCAACCGGTGCGCGCGGCCGCCGACCTTGTAGCGGGCGACGAATTCGACTTCAGCGTGCGCGTCGTCGCGTTGCAGGTGCGCCTTGACCTGGAGGCCAAACCATTGGGGGGCGTCGTCGAACTCGAGCGAGGCGGGGCGCGTGCGCACCGCCCAGGTGTCGAGCAGATACGCCGCGTCGTGGCGCACGAATGCCGTGTAGCGCGAGCGCATCAGCGCCTCGGCCGTGGGCGCGAGGTCGCCTCGTTCGAGATAGCGTGCGCAACAGTCGTCGAACGCGAGACCGCCGCAGGGGCAGGCTTCGCGTCCGGTGTCCTGTGTCGTGTTGTCGCGCGACGGTTGGGGTCTTGCCATGATGTTGTCTTGCCTTGTTGTCAGAGCTTGCCGTGCTTCAGGCAGGCCTCGACCTGTGCGAAGCGGTCGAACCCCCAGAACGGCTCGCCGTCCACGATGACGAACGGCGAACCGAACACCCCGCGCGCCATCGCCAGGTCGATCTCGGCCTTGAGATGATCCTTCGCCGCCGGGGAATGCATGCCCGCGTCGAGTGCCGCGCCGTCGATGCCCAGCGACTCGCCGATCCGCACGAGTTCCGCCGGATCGCCGATGTTCACGTCGTCGACATACAGCGCCGTGAAGATCGACTTGGCAAACTCCGCGGACAGGTCGCCGCCGCGATGGTCCTGCACCCAAAGCACGGCGCGCTCGGCCGCCTGGGTGGGAATCGGGAAATGCGTCGGGCGCTTGTATGGAATCTTGTGAAAGCGAGCGGTGCGCTCCACATCGTGCCGCAGATACTCGGTCTTGATCGGATGCTGCACCGGCGCCCCCGTGCCGTTCACCTTGTAGACGATGTCGAGCAGGATCGGATGCCACGCGACACCGCGCCCGTTCTTCGAGGCGATGTCATCGATGCAGGTACTCGCAAAATACCCATACGGGGATGCGAAGTCGAAATAAAAGTCGATAGCGGACGTCATGCTGGCTCCCGTTCCGAGTGACGTTTCTGGCCCGCGAATCAAAAGATACGGCGGTGTGGCACCACTGATACATACAGCTTGTTATTCGGTTGTGCGCCGGGCCATGTTCGCCCGGTCGCCACCCATCCATGTTTCGTCGATGCAATCCTTGCCGCCCGCCCGCCCGGCTTACCAGGCGAGCGCGTTGCCGTCGTAGTTGAAGAAGCCGCCGTTGTGCGTCGCACGCTCGCCCGGTGCACGGGTGAGTACGCGGCGCATGCCGGCGACGCTCGTCTGCACGTCGATATCGGCGTGCTCGCCGCCCATGTCGGTGCGGACCCAGCCGGGGTGCATGGCCACGCATGTGGCGCGCTGTGCTTCGAGCGACGTCGCCTTCACGATCGAATTCACGGCCGCCTTGCTGGCGCGATACAGCCAGCTGCCGTTCGATTCCATGAGCGCCATGCTGCCCATGCGACTCGACAGGAAACCGAAGGCGCCGCCGGCCGCCTCGACCAGCGGAAGCACGAGCGGCGCGGCATGCATGGCGCCGAGCACGTTCGTGTGAAACACGCGGTCGAATTCCGCCGTCGTAACCGGCGCGAGGCCCGTGGTGCGCTCGGAATTCACGCCCGCGTTGTAGACCGCAACGTCGAGTGCCACGCCGTCCAGTTGCCAGGACAGGCCGGAGATCGATTCGATACGCGTGACGTCGAGCCTGAGCGGCTCGGCGCCGAGTTCGCGCAGGGCCGCCAGTCCGTCGTCGTTGCGGGCGGTGGCGAACACGCGCCAGCCGTCTTCCCGGTATTGCCGCACGAACTCCATGCCGATGCCGCGCGAGGCGCCGATGATGAGTGCTGTTTTCATGAAGAGTGGGTTCCGAAGAGGCTTGAGAGACCCGTCACCGGGCTCAGACGAGTTCGACGGCCATCGCCGTCGCTTCGCCGCCACCGATGCACAGGCTGGCCACGCCGCGCTTGCCGCCGGTCTTGCGCAACGCGCCGATCAGCGTCACGAGAATGCGCGCACCGGACGCGCCGATGGGGTGGCCGAGCGCGCACGCGCCGCCATGAATGTTGACCTTCTCGTGCGGCAGGTCGAACTCGTGCATCGCGGCCATCGTGACGACGGCGAAGGCTTCGTTGATTTCGTACAGATCGACGTCGTTCGCCGACCAGCCGGTCTTCTCGAAGAGCTTGCGCATCGCACCGACCGGTGCGGTGGTGAACAGGCCCGGTGCCTGGGCGAACGTGCTGTGTCCGGCGATGCGCGCGAGCGGCGCGAGTCCGAGACGTTTGGCCGTCGACTCGCGCATGAGCACCAGCGCGGCGGCGCCGTCGGAGATCGAGGACGAATTCGCGGCCGTGACCGTGCCGTCCTTGCGGAATGCCGCCTTGAGCGTGGGAATCTTCTCGGGGTTGGCCTTGAACGGTTGTTCGTCCTGGTCGACGACGGTGTCGCCCTTGCGGCCGGGTACCGTGACGGGTGTGATCTCCCACGCGAACGAGCCGTCCTTCGTGGCGTTTTGCGCACGCTCGAGTGAGGCGATCGCGAACGCGTCCTGCGCTTCGCGGGTAAAGGCGTAGCGGTCGGCGCATTCTTCGGCGAAGGTCCCCATCAGACGCCCCTTGTCGTAGGCGTCTTCCAGACCGTCGAAGAACATGTGATCGATGACCTGGCCGTGACCCATGCGCATGCCGGCGCGCGCCTTGGGCAACAGGTACGGCGCATTGCTCATGCTCTCCATACCGCCCGCGACGATCACGTCGACGCTGCCGGCCACGAGCATGTCGTGCGCGAACATCGCGGCGCGCATGCCCGAACCGCACATCTTGTTGACCGTGGTGGCGCCGGCCGCAAGCGGCAGACCGGCGCCGAGCGTGGCCTGACGCGCCGGGGCCTGGCCCTGCCCGGCGGGCAGCACGCATCCCATGACGACTTCGTCGACCTGCTCAGGCTTGAGGCCGGCACGCTCGACGGCCGCGCGAATGGCGGCGGCACCGAGTTGCGGGGCGGCGACGTCGCCGAACACCCCTTGCAGGCCGCCCATCGGCGTGCGGGCGGCGGAAACGATGACGATCGGGTCCTGTTGCATGGCAATCTCCTGTAATCGGTGGCGGCCCCGGCGAGCCCGCCTCGCGGCGGATTCAGCGGCACCGGAATATCCAATGCTTCAATCGCTCCATCGTCCACGCGCCCGATCGCGGAACATCCCCGGGCGAGTCCGGCGTGCGCCGGACAGCGTCCGCCGTTCAGGCGCGCGGTTGACGTAATTCGGCCATCGCGGCCACGCAGCGGTCATAGATCCGCGGCAGGCTCTCGAGGCTGTTGACGGACATGCGCAGGTCCCGCACCAGCCCGTCGCGCAGGCCGTACACCCAGCCATGCACCGTCACCGGCTGATTGCGTGCCCAGGCGTCGCGCAGTACCGTCGTATGGCAAATGTTGACGACCTGTTCGATGGCATTGAGCTCGCACAGGCGGTCGTGGCGCGCATCGCGCGAGGGCAGCGCGTCGATCTGGTCGACGTGGCGCTCGTAGACGTCGCGCACGTGCCGCAGCCAGTTGTCGACCAGGCCCATCCTCTCGCCGTCGAGTGCCGCGCCCACGCCACCGCAGCCGTAGTGGCCGACTACCATGATGTGGCGAACCTTCAGCACCTCGACCGCGAACTGCAACACCGACAGGCAGTTGAGATCGCTGTGGACCACCACGTTGGCGATATTGCGGTGCACGAATACCTCGCCCGGCGCCAGGCCCGTGATCTGGTTCGCGGGCACGCGCGAGTCGGAGCAGCCGATCCAGAGATATTCGGGGGCCTGTTGCCTGGACAGCCGCTCGAAGAACGCGGGGTCTTCCGCGTTCACGCCGGCAACCCAGGCGCGGTTGTTGTCGAGCAGGTGGATGAGAGGCTGGTCTTTGTCTTCGGTCATGATCGTGTCATCCGGCGGGCGTGTCGTGGGCTGGGAGACGTCGGGCGCTCAAGCGGCCACCGCGTGGGGCGGGGCGCTTGCGGCACCGCTCGCGGTGCCGTAGCGATTGACGAAACGCAGCGCGACATCGTACGGATAGAAGTCGTGCATCTGTCCGGCCCGTACCCGGTCCTGAAAGTCCTGCCACAGGCGCGGGTCGAAGAAATCCGGATGATGCTGGCTCAGATAGTGACGCACGCGCGTGTCGCCCGTCAGAAACGTTTCGAACGTCTGCGGAAACACGTCGTGCGGGCCTACACGGTACCAGACTTCCCCCGACATCGCCTCTTCTTCGTTACGGGGCTCGGGCACCCGGCGGATGTGGCAGTCCGTCAGGTATTCGAGCTCGTCGTAGTCGTAGAAAACCACCCGGCCGTGACGCGTCACGCCGAAATTCTTGTACAGCATGTCTCCCGGAAAGATGTTCGCCGCCATCAGTTCCTTGACCGCGTTGCCATACTCGCGCATGGCGTGATCGACCTGGGCGTCGGTGGCCGTTTGCAGCCAGAGGTTGAGCGGCGTCATGCGGCGCTCGATATAGCAATGGCGAATCACGAGCGCGTCGCCGTCGTATTCGAGCAGCGAGGGTACTTCGGCCTGGAGTTCGGCGAGCAGGGCGTCGTCGAAGCGCGAGAGCGGGAAGGCCACGCTCGAGAACTCCAGCGTGTCGGCCATGCGGCCCACGCGATCATGCTGCTTGACCATCAGGTACTTCGCCTTGACCTGCTCGCGCGTGGTTTCCTTGGGCGGCGCGAAGCGCTCGCGAATCAGCTTGAACACGTACGGATACGACGGCAGCGTGAACACGAGCATCACCAGCCCGCGAATGCCGGGCGCGCTGACGAACTTGTCGCTCGAATGCTTCAGGTGATGCAGGAAGTCGCGGTAGAACAGGTTCTTGCCATGCTTTTGCAGGCCCACGGACGTGTAGATCTCGGTGGTGGGCGTGTCATGCATAAACGTGCGCAGAAAGTGCACGTAGGCCGACGGCACTTCCATGTCGACCATGAAGTAGGCGTGCGTGAAGCTGAATACCACCCGCAATGCGTCGCGGCGCAGCAGCGCGGCGTCGAGCGCCAGCTTGCCGTTATCGTCGTGCATGATCGAGATGGCCAGCGGCGTGGTCGTGTCGCCGTTCACGATACGGCCGACGATGTAGGCCGCCTTGTTGCGGAAGAACAGCGACGAGAGCACGTGAATCTGGAAATTCGGTGCGGGCTCGAACGCGCCGAGCGTCTCGTCGATGGCGCGCATCACGTAGTCGATGTCGCGCGGCAGATCGGCGAATGCCCGCCGGAGCTGGAAGTTCGTGACGATGCGCGTGAGCGTGGCGACCATCCCGTCCTGCGCCGGGTAGTAGACGCGGTACGTCGGCCTGGCGGCCGGCGCGTCGTTCTCGATGTACTCCGTCGCCACGGCCGGGCGCACGAAGATGAAGCGGTTGTTGAAGTACGAGCGGTGAAGGATCTTGCAGCACACCGAGTTGAAGAACGTCTCGGCCAGTTCGGGTTGACGATGCTCGGTGAGCAGGCCGATGTAGTGCAGCTTCACCTGCTGCCAGACGTCGTCGTCGAGCGACTGGGCGTCGAACTCGTCTTCCAGCGTGACGACGCATTCGCGCACGCGCTCGTCGTAATAGGCGATGCGATCGCGCTGGAGTTTCTGGATGCCCATGAAGTCACCCGCCTCGAAACATGCCTGCGCCGCGACACACACCTCGCGGAAAATGCGGTAATGCTTGTCGAAGCCGTCCAGCATCGTGCGGGCGACGTCGAAAGCAAACTGCGACGACAGGAGTTTCGGGAAGTGATTCATACCGGTCGGGACGGGCGCAGGTGCGTTTTCCTTGCTGTCTGAGTGGATTGTAGCGCCGCTGCCCGCGCCTGGATGTGGGTCGTTTTCCTGTGGCCCTTCGCCTGCTTACATCGTTTCCGCGAACAGTTCGCGGCCGATCAGCATGCGGCGGATCTCGGACGTGCCGGCACCGATCTCGTAGAGCTTGGCGTCGCGCCACAGGCGGCCGACCGGGTATTCGTTGATGTAGCCGTTGCCGCCCAGGATCTGGATGGCCTCGCCGGCCATCCACGTGGCCTTTTCGGCGGTGTAAAGGATCACGCCCGCGCAGTCCTTGCGCACCTGGCGCACGTGGTCGCTGCCCAGCGAGTCGAGTTGGCGGCCCACCGCGTACAGGTACGCCCGGCTGGCCTGCAGGATCGTATACATGTCGGCGACCTTGCCCTGAATGAGCTGGAATTCACCGATCGACTGGCCGAACTGCTTGCGGTCGTGGATATACGGCACGACCACGTCCATGGCTGCCTGCATGATCCCCAGCGGACCGCCGGCGAGCACGGCGCGCTCGTAGTCCAGCCCGCTCATGAGCACCTTCACGCCGCCGCCGACCTGGCCCAGCACGTTCTCCTCGGGCACTTCCACGTTCTCGAACACCAGCTCGCCCGTGTGCGAGCCGCGCATGCCGAGCTTGTCGAGCTTTTGCGCCACGGAGAAGCCCTTCATGCCCTTTTCGACGAGGAAGGCCGTCATGCCGCGTGCGCCCGCTTCCGGATCGGTCTTGCCATAGACGACCAGCGTGTCGCAGTCAGGGCCGTTGGTGATCCACATCTTGGTGCCGTTGAGCACGTAGCGGTCGCCGCGCTTCTCGGCACGCAGCTTCATGCTCACGACATCCGAGCCGGCATTGGGCTCGCTCATCGCCAGCGCGCCGACGTGTTCGCCGGACACCAGCTTCGGCAGGTACTTCTCTTTCTGTGCGGCCGTGCCGTTGCGATGGATCTGGTTGACGCACAGGTTCGAGTGCGCGCCGTACGACAGGCCGATCGAGGCCGACGCGCGCGAGATCTCCTCCATCGCGATCATGTGCGCCAGGTAGCCCATGTTCGCGCCGCCGTACGCCTCCGAGACGGTCATGCCGAGCACGCCGAGATCGCCCATCTTGCGCCACAGATCCATCGGGAACTGGTCGGTGCGGTCGACTTCGGCGGCGCGCGGCGCGATTTCCTTCGCGGCGAAGTTCGCCACCGATTCGCGCAGCATGTCGAGGTCTTCGCCAAGCATGAAGTTGAGGCCGGGCAACAGGGTCATGACACAGTCTCCAGAGGGTGGCGCGTGGCGGCTCGCCCGCGCGCGTGTTCGATAAGGCTTCGAAATCGTTGAGTGGGTCGCTTCGATTGCGTCGACGGCGCAATGGCGTGCGCGCGTGGCTCAGCGCGCTGCGACGGGCGCCTTGGCCGCCGGGTTCGCGGGCAGCGGGAACAGCGTTTGCTGCATCAGTGCGCAAAGCGTCCACTGGCCATCGTCGATGACGAACAGTTCGGCGGTGGTGACGATGAGCGAGCGTCCGGCTTTGACGACCTGACCGCGTCCGATCAGTGTATCCCCCCTGCCGGGCGCCAGAATGTTCAATTTGTATTCGGCCGTGACCAGCTCCTGCTCCGGCGACAGGCGCGTGTAGCCCGCGTAGCCGCCCGCCGAATCGGCGATGGCGCCGATGACCCCGCCATGAAAGAAGCCATGCTGCTGATTGACCTTGTCCGAGAAGGGCAACGTGATCTCGCAGTGACCGTCAGCCAGGTGCGAAAGCCGCGCGCCCCAATGCGTCATGACGCCCTGTTGGTCGAAACTCGCGCGGATTTTCGCGGCGACGACGTCGTCGAGCGGTGCGGCGTGGGAGACAGGGACGTTTGCCATGATCGGAAGGGGCGCGTCGAAAGGGCCAGGGTACCAGGTTCGAAGATACTACTTTACGTTTACGTAAACGTAAAGTAAGGGGTTTCCTGAGGGTGTCGTGGCTTCGGTATGGCCGCCCTGCGACTGGCCTGGCGCTTCGGGCGATGTCCGCCATCGTGACGTTGGCGGGCCTTGCGTGACGGACGGCGCCGGGCGCCGCCGTCTGAGGGGATCGATTCAGTGAGCGACGCTCGCCTTGCCGCGCCGGGCCGGTGTCGCGGGCACCGTCTCGCCCGCGGCTTCGAGCAGCGCGAGACACTGAGCTTCGTGCTGCGAGACTTCGTCGAGCGTGGCGTGAAGGTCTTCGAGTTGCTGCTCGAGTACCTCGCGATGCTGCGCAAGGGTGTCCAGGAACACTTTGAGTTGCGGCACCGTATCCTTGGGCGATTCGTAAAGATCGAGAATCGTCTTGATTTCCGAGAGCGTGAGCCCGAGGCGTTTGCCGCGAAGCGTGAGCTTCAGGCGTGTGCGATCCTGCCCGGTGTAGACGCGATGGCGTCCGCCGGGGCCCTCCCGGGCGGGCGTGAGCAGCCCCTGATCCTCGTAGAAACGGATCGCGCGGGGCGTAATGTCGAACTCGCGGGCGAGATCGGTGATCGTGTATGTGAGCATCGGGTTAAGCGGGTGCTTACCATTGCAGATAGAATTGCCGTTTACGTTAGCGTCAACTTGAACCGTATGCAATCGGTGACGGCGTCAACCCCACAACAAGAGAACAAGCCCCTCTGGAGCGTGGCCCCCGTGAATGCCCTCGAACAACAACTGAACTATCCTCTCGGTGACTTTCTGCCTGACGGCGGCACGGTGCACGAAGTGGTGCCCGGCGTATTCTGGGTGCGCATGCCGCTGCCGTTCGTGCTCGATCACATCAACCTGTGGTTGCTGCGCGACGAAGTCGATGGCGTGAAAGGCTGGACCATCGTCGATTGCGGCATTACCCATCCGCAGATCAAAGCCTATTGGGAGCAGGTGTTCGACAGCGCGCTCGGCGGCGAGCCGGTGTTGCGCGTGGTGGTCACGCACTGTCATCCGGATCACCTGGGGCTTGCGCACTGGATCTGCAAGGGCGGCGACAAGGCCCGTTGGGACGCCCGTCTCGCCATGTCGCTGGGCGACTACGCATGGGGGCGTCTCATGTCGGAAGGCGACAACAACAACGCGGCGAACGCCGGCGGCGAATTCGCGGTGGCCCACTTCATTGCGCACGGGCTGGCCGACGAACGGATGATCGATCAGATCCGCAACCGCAAGACCTACTTCAGCGATCTCGTGCCGGAGGTGCCCTCGCGCTTCTACCGTCTGCGCGATGGCGGCACGCTGCGCATTGGCGGCAGCGCCTGGCGGCTGATCGCCGGCTATGGACATTCACCCGAGCACATGGCGCTGTACTCGGCGCAGCACAACGTACTGATCTCCGGCGACATGGTGTTGCCGCGCATTTCGACCAACGTGAGTGTGTTCGACATCGAGCCGGAAGCGAATTCGCTGCAACTGTTCCTCGACTCGCTCGGTGTCTATCTCGAACTCCCCGCCGATTGCCTGGTGCTGCCCTCGCACGGCAGGCCGTTCACCGGGTTGCACACGCGCATTCGCCAATTGCGCGACCACCACGCGGCGCGATTGCAGGAAGTGCGCGAAGCCTGCGCGCGCGCGCC
>OFTX01000045.1_pt1 | contig 76554 bp, 75 predicted proteins | sample 1775051 | NCBI WGS metagenome assembly OFTX01 (sample SAMN08195772, study PRJEB24354) | sludge metagenome | isolation source: sludge from phenol fed wastewater aerobic bioreactor A | place: India: Nagpur | collected 2016-09-15 | reverse complement strand
TACTCGCTGTCCTGGATCCAGTAGTCGGCGTAGGTGACGTAGCGGTCGAAGATGTTCTGGCCGTACTCGCTGTAGCTTTCCAGGTAGGCGGTCTGGATTTCCTTGCCGATGAACTCGGCGTAGCGCGGCGACAGGTATTCCTTGATGAAGCCGGTGTAGCGCGTCTCCAGGTCGGCCGGAAACTGCTCGCGCTCGATCTGCTGCTCCAGCACGTACATCAGGTGTACCGGGTTGGCCGCCACCTCGGTGCTGTCGTAGTTGAACACCTTGGACAAGATCTTGAAGGCAAAGCGGGTGGAGATGCCGCTCATGCCCTCGTCCACGCCGGCGTAGTCGCGGTATTCGGGGTAGCTCTTGGCGTGCGGGTCGGTGTCCTTCAGGCTCTCGCCGTCGTACACCTGCATCTTGCTGAAGATGCTGGAGTTCTCGGGCTCCTTCAGGCGCGTCAGCACGGCAAACTGCGCCATCATCTTGAGCGTGCCGGGCGCGCACACGGCGTCCGCCAGCGAGGACTCGCGGATCAGCTTCTCGTAGATCTTCACCTCCTCGGACACGCGCAGGCAGTACGGCACCTTGACGATGTAGATGCGGTCCAGGAAGGCCTCGTTGTTGCGGTTGTTGCGAAACGCCTTCCACTCGCTCTCGTTGCTGTGCGCCAGCACCAGGCCGTCGAACGGAATGGCGCCGAAGCCCTCGGTGCCCTTGTAGTTGCCCTCCTGCGTGGCCGTCAGCAGCGGATGCAGCACCTTGATCGGCGCCTTGAACATCTCGACGAACTCCAGCAGGCCCTGGTTGGCCAGGCACAGGCCGCCCGAGTAGCTGTAGGCATCGGTGTCGTCCTGGGCAAAGTTCTCCAGCTTGCGGATGTCCACCTTGCCCACCAGGCTGGAGATGTCCTGGTTGTTCTCGTCGCCCGGCTCGGTTTTCGAGATCGCGATCTGGCGCAGGATGCTGGGGTAGCGCTTGACGACTCGAAACTGGCGGATGTCGCCGCCGTACTCCTCCAGGCGCTTGACGGCCCAGGGCGACAGCACGTGCTGCAGGCAGCGGCGCGGAATGCCGAACTGCTCCTCCAGCATCGGGCCGTCCTCGGCCGGGTCGAACAGGCCCAGCGGCGACTCGTTGACCGGCGAGCCCTTGAGCGCGTAGAAGGGCACCTTCTGCATCAGGTACTTCAGGCGCTCGGCGATCGAGCTCTTGCCGCCGCCCACCGGGCCCAGCAGGTACAGGATCTGCTTGCGCTCCTCCAGCGCCTGCGCCGCGTGGCGAAAAAAGCTCACCACCTGGTCGATCGAGTCGTCCATGCCGTAGAACTCGGCAAAGGCCGGGTAGCGGCGGATCACCTTGTTGGCGAACAGGCGCGACAGGTGCGGGTCCTTGCGCGTGTCCACCATCTCGGGCTCGCCGATGGCCACCAGCATGCGCTGCGCGGCGCTGGCGTAGGCCATGGGGTCGCTCTGGCACAGCGCGAGGTACTCGTCGATCGACAGTTCCTCTTCGCGCAGGCGCGCGTGACGCGCGGCGGAGTTGCTGATGACATCCATGCGAACTCTCCCGTTGCGGCCGGCCCGCGAGCGAACCGCGCCGCGAAGTTGCGGTGCCTGGGCTGCCCCGCCATGCGGTGGCAGCACCAAGCTTGCGCTTTGCACAGCATACGTCGGGTGGCCACGCGCTGCTGGTCGGATCGCGCCAAGTCCATGGCGCGGGTGCTGCTCAGCCGTGCGCGCCGCCCGGGCGCTGGCAGGCATTCGACGGCAAACGGGGCGGCAGGTTCAATCCAATCCGCGCACCAGTGCGATCGCCTCGTCCACGCGCTCGACGGCGTGAATGGTGAGGCCCTCCAGCGCGCGGTCGGCCTTGCGCGGCGCGTTGGCCTTGGGCACCACGGCCACCGAAAAGCCCAGCTTGGCCGCCTCGCGCAGGCGCTCCTGGCCGCGCGGGGCGGGCCGCACCTCGCCCGCCAGGCCGACCTCGCCAAAGGCGATGAAGCCCTTGGGCAGCGGCCGGGCGCGCAGGCTGCCGGTGATGGCCAGCAGCACCGCCAGGTCGGCGGCGGGCTCGCTGATGCGCACGCCGCCCACGGCGTTGACAAACACGTCCTGGTCGCCCGTGGCCACGCCGCCGTGGCGGTGCAGCACCGCCAGCAGCATGGCCAGGCGGTCGCGCTCCAGCCCCACCGACAGGCGCCGCGGGCTGACGCCGCCCGCATCGACCAGCGCCTGGATCTCCACCAGCATCGGTCGCGTGCCCTCCAGCGTGACCAGCACGCAGCTGCCCGGCACCGGCTCGGCGTGCTGGCTGAGGAAAATCGCGCTCGGGTTGCTGACGCCCTTGAGGCCCTGCTCGGTCATGGCGAACACGCCGATCTCGTTGACGGCGCCGAAGCGGTTCTTGATGGCGCGGATCAGGCGAAAGCTGCTGTGCGTGTCGCCCTCGAAGTACAGCACCGTGTCCACCATGTGCTCCAGCACGCGCGGGCCGGCCAGCTGGCCGTCCTTGGTCACGTGGCCCACCAGCACGATGGCGCAGCCGCTGGCCTTGGCCCAGCGCGTCAGGTGCGCCGCGCACTCGCGCACCTGCGCCACGCTGCCGGGCGCGCTGGTCAGCTGGTCGCTGTAGACGGTCTGGATCGAGTCGATGACGGCCACGGCCGGCTGCTGCGCGCCCAGCGTGGCGAGGATTTTTTCCAGCTGGATCTCGGCCAGCACCGCCACCTGCGAGCCGGTGATGCCCAGCCGCCTGGCGCGCAGCGCCACCTGCGCACCGCTTTCCTCGCCCGTGACGTAGAGCGTCGGCAGGCTGGCGCGCTGCAGCGCATCCAGCGCCTGCAGCAGCAGCGTCGACTTGCCGATGCCCGGATCGCCGCCGATCAGCACCACGCCGCCTTCGACGATGCCGCCGCCCAGCACGCGGTCCAGCTCGGCCTGGCCGGTGGGCGTGCGCGCCACGTCGACCGCCTCGATGGCCGCCAGCGGCTGCACGGCGGCGCTCGGCGCCAGCGCGCTGAAGGCGCCGCCCAGGCGGTTTTTGCCGGCGGCCGGCGCCTCGGCCACGCTCTCCACCAGCGCGTTCCAGGCCCCGCAGGCGGGGCACTTGCCCAGCCAGCGCGGGCTGGTCGCGCCGCATTCGTTGCAGGTGTAGACGGTCTTGGGTTGGGCCATGGGCGAGCATGGTAGCGAGGCAGGCGGACAATGCCCGGCCGTGACTTCCGTGACTGCGTCTTCCCTCTTCGCCCCCATCGGCGTGTTCGACAGCGGCGTCGGTGGCCTGAGCGTGCTGCGCGCGCTGCAGGCCGAACTGCCGCACGAGCGTTTCGTCTACCTGGCCGACACCGGCCACGCGCCCTATGGCGAGCGCGACGAGGCCTTCGTGGTCGAGCGTGCGCTGGCCATCACCGACTGGCTGCGGCGCGCGCACGGCATCAAGGCGCTGGTGGTGGCCTGCAACACCGCCACCGCGGCGGCCATCGCCCGGCTGCGCCGGCAGCACCCGGGCCTGATCGTGGTGGGGGTGGAGCCCGCGCTCAAGCCCGCCGTGGCGGTCACGCGCACCGGGCACGTCGGCGTCTTCGCCACGCGCGGCACGCTGGCCAGCGGCAAGTTCGCACGCCTGCTGCAGTCGCTGCAGGGGCAGGCGCGCTTTGTGCTGCAGCCCTGCGACGGCCTGGCCGACGCCATCGAGCGCGCCGCCGCCGAGCCGGCGCCGGGCGGCGCGTGGACTATCAAAATGAAAGCATTGTGCGCACGCTACGTGGGCGCTGCAGGCCCATTTGGCATTGAAACCGGCCAAATCGACACGCTGGTGCTGGGTTGCACCCACTACGTGTTTGCGCAGGACGTGCTGCGCGCCCTGGTGGGGCCGGATGTGCAACTGGTGGAAACCGGCGCCCCCGTGGCGCGCCACGCGCGCCAGCGGCTGCAGCGCGCCGGTGGCCTGGCGCCGGGCGATGCCGTCACCGCGCTGCAGTTGTTCAGCACGGGCGATCCGCAAGCCCTGCAGGCCGCGGCGGCGCGCTGGCTGGCGCCGCCGGCGCGGCCCGCTCGGGCGGTCGATGTGCCCGGCGCGTAGCGGCCCGGCGCGCGCATATCGCCCGCGGTCATGTGCTCACAACCATTGACCATTTCCATCGCGCGCCGCATCGGCGTATGCTGATTCGCGTCTGCGGCCGCCCCGCGCGATGCGGGGCGCCGGCCGGTGTTGATGCCGGCTGGCTGGCGCCCTTCGCGGCGGCGTGCAGACGCGATACGCACGGGCATAGCACTGCAACAAGGCCATCACCATGAGCTTGCAACTGGGCGAGACCGCCCCCGACTTCACCCTCGACTCCACCCAGGGGCCGATCCACTTCAGCGACTACGCGGCCGGCCATTGGGTCGTGTTTTTCTCGCACCCCAAGGACTTCACCCCGATCTGCACCACCGAGCTGGGCGCCTTCGCGCGCCGCAAGGCCGAGTTCGACCAGCGCGGCACCAAGCTGCTGGGCCTGTCGGTCGACCCGGTGGCCGAGCACGTCAAGTGGGCCAAGGACGTGGCCGAGGTCGGCGGTGCGCCGGTCGGCTACCCGATCCTGGCCGACCCCGACCTCAAGGTGGCCAAGGAATACGGCATGTTCCACCCCAAGGCCGATGCCCTGGTGACCGTGCGCTCGGTGTTCTTCATCGACCCCAAGCGCGTGGTGCGCACCGTGCTGACCTACCCGCCCAGCGTGGGCCGCAGCGTGGACGAAATCCTGCGCACGCTGGACGCCCTGCAGGTGACCGACAAGAACCCCGTGGCCACGCCGGTGGAGTGGAAGCCCGGTGACGAGGTCGTGGTGTCGCCCAAGCTGTCCGACGCCGACGCCGAAAAGCAGTTCGGCAGCTTCCGCAAGGTCAAGCCCTACCTGCGCTTCACCAAGGCGCCCAAGGGCTGATCCTCAGTCCCAGCCCGCCGCCAGTGCGCGCGTGATGTCTGCCGCCGGCGCGGCGCGGCAGCCGCTGGCGTTCTGGCCGCTCCAGAAGTGGGTGAAGTCCAGCCGGCCCTGTTTTTCGGCCTGCGCGCGCAGGTAGGCCATGGCGGCCGTGGCCAGCGGAAAGGCCGATGGCGCCTCGCTCATCGGCCCCAGTTCGCGCATCACGCGGTTGACGATGCCGCGCGCCGGCCGGCCCGTGACCAGGTTGGTGATGACGGTGTGGCGTGCGGCTTCGCTTTGCAGCGCGGCGCGGTGCGCCGGCGTGGTCAGCGCCTCGTCGGCGCACAGATAGGCGGTGCCCACCTGCACGCCCGCGGCGCCCAGCGCCCGCGCCGCGCGCACGCCGTCGGCGCTGGCGATGCCGCCGGCGGCGATCACCGGCAACTTCACCGCCTGCACCACCTGCGGCAGCAGGGCGAAGGTCCCCATCTGCTCGCTCAAGTCGTCACTGAGGAAGTGCCCGCGATGCCCGCCGGCCTCCAGCCCCTGGGCAATGATGGCGTCGGCGCCATGCTCCTCAAGCCATAGCGCCTCGCGCACGGTGGTGGCCGACGACAGCACGAAAGCGCCCCAGGACTTGACGCGCGCCAGCAGCGCCGGCGTGGGCAGGCCGTAGTGAAAACTAACCACCGGCGGCTTGAACTCGGCCATGGTCTCGGCCGCCTCGGCGCTGAAGGGCGCGCGGCCCGTGCCGGCCGGCACGGCGTCGACGTCCAGGCCCAGCTCGTCGAAATAAGGCCTCAGCGCCGCGCGCCAAGCCGCCTCGCGCGCGGCGTCGGGCACCGGCGGCGTGTGACAGAACCAGTTGACGTTGTAGGGCCGGCCGCTGGCGGCCATGACGGCCAGCTCGCGCCGCAGCGCATCGGGCGCCAGCAGGGCGCAGGGCAGGGCGCCCAGCGCGCCGGCGCCGCTGACGGCCAGCGCCAGGGCACTGGCCTGCGCGCCGGCCATGGGCGCCTGCAACAGGGGCCAGCGCAGGCCCAGGCGGTCTTGAAGCGAGGATGAGGACATACCCTGATTGTGAGCGGCTTGCGTTGCGGGCAGAAATTTAATATATTAAATAAATGCCCCGCACCGCCCCGTTCGCCCACCGCAACCTGCCCTTGCTGCTGCTGCAGGCGCGCGAGGCGCTGATGCAGCACCGCCGGCCGGCCCTGCGCGCGCATGGGCTGTCGGACCAGCAGTGGCGCGTGTTGCGCGTGCTGCGCGAGCACGCCGAGGACGGGCTGGAGACGGGCCAGCTGGCCGAGCGCGCCTACATCCTGGGCCCCAGCCTGACGGGCATGCTGGCGCGCATGGAGCGCGACGGCCTGGTCACGCGCCAGCGCAGCGCCGAGGACGCGCGGCGCAGCCTGGTCTGGGCCACGGACGAGGGGCTGACGGTGGCCGATGGGCTGTCGAACTCGATCGAGTCGCAGTACGAGGACCTGGCGGCGCACCTGGGCCCCGCGCGCCTGACGCAGCTCTACGCGCTGCTGGACGAGCTGATCGCGCTGCCGCCGCACGCGCTGGCCGAGGCGGCCGAAGAAGAGGAGAGTGTGCGATGAGCCTGCATGCACCCTGGCTGCCGCGCGGCACCGTCTACGGCACCTTGCTGAACTTTCGCCGCGAGTGGGACCTGTGGGCGCCCAAGATGAGCCAGGCGCCCTACAAGGCCGCGCCGCGCGCGCCCGTGCTCTACGTCAAGACCGCCAACAGCTTCGCGCCCACGGGCGCGGCGGTGCCCGTGACGGGCGCGGCCGAACTCGGCGCCACGCTGGGGTTGGTGATCGGTGATTTTGAATTAAATGGGGCTGCAACCGGCTCCAATCAAGCGCAAGCAGCTATCAATCATGAAGTCGATGGCTTGGCCCGCGTGGCCGGCTGCGTGCTGCTGGACGACCTGAGCCTGCCGCACGCCAGCTACTACCGGCCGGCCATTCGCTATCGCAACCGCGACGGCTTTCTGGTCTGCGCACCGGCCGTCACGCCGCTGCGCGAGGTGGACCTGAAGGCCTTGCGGATCGAGGCACGCGTCAACGGCGCGCTGGTGCAGACGGTGGAGCTGTCCACCCTGGTGCGCGATGCGGCCGCTCTGCTGGCCGACGTCGGCGCCTTCATGACCCTGCAGCCCGGCGACGTGCTGCTGCTGGGCAGCGACTGCCTGCCCGATGGCACGCGGCCGCGTGTGACGGCAGGTGATCGGGTCGAGATCAGTGCGCCCGGACTGGCGCCGCTGATGCACACCTTGGCTCAGGAGGCCGCATGAAATACGCCCGCATCGCCTGGGCCGGCGCCGTGCACGAGGCCATCGAACGCGACGGCCGCCTCGAACTGCTGACGCCGGCATTCCAGGGCCGTCGGCTGTCCTTCGACGAGGTCGTCTGGCTGCCGCCGCTGGCGCCCGTGCCGCGCGCGCGCACCGTGCTGGCCCTAGGCCTGAACTACGCCGACCACGCGCGCGAGCTGGCCTTCAAGCCGCCCGAGGAGCCGCTGGCCTTTGCCAAGGGCGAGGCGTCGTTCATCGGCCACCGCGGGCACACCGTGCGCCCCGACGGCGTGCAGAACATGCACTACGAATGCGAGCTGGCGGTGGTCATCGGCCGTGCTGCGAAGAACGTGCGCAAGGCCGACGCCTACGACTTCATCGGCGGCTACACCGTGGCCAACGACTACGCCGTGCGCGACTATCTGGAGAACTGGTATCGGCCCAACCTGCGCGTGAAGAACCGCGACACCGGCACGCCCATCGGCCCCTGGCTGGTCGATGCGGCCGATGTGCCCGACCCGATGAAGCTGAAACTGCGCACCACGGTCAACGGCCAGGTCACGCAGCAGGGCACGACCGCCGACATGGTGTTCGACGTGCCGACGCTGATCGAGTACTTCAGCAGCTTCATGACGCTGAACCCCGGCGACCTGATCCTGACCGGCACACCCGACGGCGTGGTGGACTGCCCGGTGGGCAGCGTGGTGGTGTGCGAAGTCGAAGGCATCGGCGCGCTGGAGAGCACCATCGTCGAAAGCCCGAACAGCCGAACGCAGAGGACGCAGAAACTCGCAGAGGGCGCAGAAAAGACCTCTTGATATTCTTTTTCTGCGTCCTCCGCGAAACCTTTGCGTCCTCTGCGTTCGGTATTTGTCTTCGTTGAACTTGAACAGAAATTCCGATGAAAATTGATCACCTCATCGACGGCAAGGCGGTCGCCGGCCGCGATTATTTCGAGACCGTCAACCCGGCCACGCAAGCCGTGCTGGCCGAGGTCGCCTCGGGCGGCGCGGCCGAGGTGCAGGCGGCGGTGGCCGCCGCCAAGGCGGCCTTTCCCAAATGGGCCGGCCTTCCCGCACCCGAGCGCGCCAAGAAGATCCGCGCCCTGGGCGCGCTGATCGCCAAGCATGTGCCCGAGCTGTCGAAGACCGAGACCGACGACACCGGCCAGACCATCGGCCAGACCGGCAAGCAGCTGGTGCCGCGCGCGGCCGACAACTTCAGCTACTTCGCCGAGATGTGCGTGCGCGTCGACGGCCACACCTACCCCACGCCCACGCACCTGAACTACACGCTGTTCCACCCGGTCGGCGTGTGCGCGCTCATCAGCCCCTGGAACGTGCCCTTCATGACGGCGACGTGGAAGGTCGCGCCCTGCCTGGCCTTTGGCAACACGGCGGTGCTGAAGATGAGCGAGCTGTCGCCCCTCACGGCCGCGCGCCTGGGCGAGCTGGCGCTGGAAGCCGGCATCCCCGCCGGCGTGCTGAACGTGGTGCACGGCTTCGGCAAGGAGGCCGGCGAGCCGCTGTGCGCCCACCCCGACGTGCGAGCGATCAGCTTCACCGGCTCGACCGCCACCGGCAACCGCATCGTGCGCAGCGCGGGCCTGAAGAAGTTCAGCATGGAGCTGGGCGGCAAGAGCCCCTTCGTGGTGTTTGAAGACGCCGACCTGGACCGCGCGCTGGACGCCGCCGTGTTCATGATCTTCAGCAACAACGGCGAGCGCTGCACCGCCGGCAGCCGCATCCTGGTGCAAGCCAGCATCTACGCCGACTTCGCGCTGCGTTTTGCGGAGCGCGCCAAGAAAATCACCGTGGGCGACCCGCAGGACGAGAACACCATCGTCGGCCCGATGATCAGCCAGAACCACCTGGCCAAGGTGCGCCACTACATCGAGCTGGGCCCGCGCGAAGGCGCCACCCTGCTGTGCGGCGGCACCGGCCGCCCCAGCTACGCGCCCGAGCTGCCGGCGCGCGTGGCCCAGGGCAACTATGTCTGGCCGACGGTGTTTGCCGACGTCGACAACCGCATGAAGATCGCGCAGGAAGAGATCTTCGGCCCGGTGGCCTGCCTGATTCCGTTCAAGGACGAGGCGCACGCCATCGAGCTGGCCAACGACATCCAGTACGGCCTGTCGAGCTACGTGTGGAGCGAGAACATCGGCCGCGCGCACCGCGTGGCCGCCGCCATCGAGGCCGGCATGTGCTTCGTCAACAGCCAGAACGTGCGCGATCTGCGCCAGCCCTTCGGCGGCACCAAGGCCAGCGGCACGGGGCGCGAGGGCGGCACCTGGAGCTATGAGGTTTTTCTGGAGCCCAAGAACATCGCGGTGTCGATGGGCAGTCATCACATCCCACACTGGGGAGCTTGAAAGCATGCAACGTCGTCATCTCATCCAGGCCGCCGCCGCGGCCGCCGTCCTTCCGCTGGCCGCGCGCGCCCAGGCCTGGCCGACCAAGCCGCTGCGCTGGGTGGTGCCCTTTCCGCCCGGCGGCACCACCGACTACGTCACGCGCCTGGTCGCGGCCGAGCTCGGCAAGTCGCTGGGGCAGACCGTGGTGGTCGAAAACCGCCCCGGCGCCGGCACCGTGATCGGCGTCGACAACGTCGCCAAGTCGGCGCCCGACGGCTACAGCTTCGTCACCGTGGCCAACAGCTTCTGCGTCAACCAGACGCTGGTGAAAAAGCTGCCCTACGACAGCGTGAAAGACCTGCGCCCGGTGGCGCTGATGGGCCTGTCGGAGCACGTGCTGGCCACGCACCCCGGCAGCGGCCTGAAGACCGTGGCCGACATCCAGGCGCAGTACAAGGCCGGCAAGCCGCTCAGCTACGCCTCGTTCGGCAACGGCACCTCGGCACACCTGGCCGGCGAGATGCTGAAGACCGCGCTGAACGCGCCCAACATCGTGCACGTGCCCTACAAGGGCCAGGCGCCCGCGCTGGCCGACCTGCTGGGCGGGCAGGTGTCGATGATGTTCGGCAACTGGCCCGAGTTTCGCGGCCACGTGGGCTCGGGCAAGCTGGTGGCCATCGGCATGGCCACGGCCCAGCGCTCGCAGTACGCGCCCGACATCCCGACGCTGGCCGAGCAGGGCGCCAAGGTCGAGTCCAACTCGTGGAACGGCATGCTGGCGCCCGCCGGCGTGCCCGACGATATCGTGCAGCGCGTGAACGCGGCGGTGAACCAGGCGCTCAAGGCGCCGATGGTGGCCGAGGCGCTCAACAAGGGCGGCATCGCCGACAAGTCGGGCACGCCGGCGCAGTTCGGCGCCTTCATCCAGAGCGAGATCGCGCGCTACGCCGAGGTGATCCGCAAGGCCGGCATCACGCAGGAAGGCTGACCTCCGTCCACACCACCGACACCACCGCGCGAGGAGACAAACCATGGGCAAGCTCGCCTTGGCCGCCAAGATCACCCACGTGCCCAGCATGTACCTGAGCGAGCTGCCGGGCGAGCGCCACGGCACGCGCGCCGACGCCATCGAGGGCCACCGCGAGATCGGCCGGCGTTGCCGCGCGCTGGGGGTGGACACGCTGGTGGTGTTCGACACCCACTGGCTGGTCAACGCCAACTACCACCTCAACTGCGCGCCGCGCTGGGCCGGCACCTACACCAGCAACGAGCTGCCGCACTTCATCAGCAACATGGCCTACGCCTTCAACGGCAACCCCGAGCTCGGGCGGCTGCTGGCGCGGGTGTGCAACGAGCAGGGCGTGGAAACGCTGGCGCACGACGCCACCACGCTGCAGCCCGAGTACGGCACCCTGGTGCCCATGCGCTACATGAACGAGGATGAGCACTTCAAGGTGGTGTCGGTGTCGGCGCTGTGCACCAGCCACTACCTCAACGACAGCGCGCGCCTGGGCTGGGCCATGCGCGAGGCGGTGGAAAAGCACTACGACGGCACCGTGGCCTTCCTGGCCAGCGGCTCGCTGTCGCACCGCTTTGCGCAAAACGGCCTGGCGCCCGCGTTCGCCTTCAAGATCTGGAGCCCCTTCCTGGAGCGGCTGGACCACCACGTGATCGACATGTGGCAGGCCGGCGAATGGGCCGATTTTTGTGCCATGCTGCCGGAGTACGCGAGCAAGGGCCACGGCGAGGGCTTCATGCACGATACGGCGATGCTGCTGGGCGCCTTGGGCTGGTCGGCCTACGACGGCCGGGCCGAGGTCATTACGCCCTATTTCGCCGCCTCGGGCACGGGCCAGATCAACGCGGTGTTTCCCGTCACGCCCCAGGATGGCGCGGCGGTGCCGCCGCCCGAGGCCTCGCGTGCGACGAGCTTCAGGTCCAGCGCGAGACTGTGAGAAAAACATGCCCCATCTGGTGATTCTTTATTCCGGCAACCTCGACGCCATCGTCGACATGCCCCTTTTGTGCCGCGACGCCGCCGACGCCATGCTGGCGGTGCGCGACGAGGCCGGCGCCCAGGTCTTTCCCCACGGCGGCACGCGCGTGCTGGCCTACCCGGCGCCGCACTTCGCGCTGGCCGACGGCGGCGCCGCCGGGCGCGCCGCGGGCGCCGGCAAGACCGGCATCAGTGGCCCCGATCCGGGCGAATACGCCTTCATGTACGCCAACCTGCGCATGGCGCGCGGGCGCAGCGCGGCCACGCAGCAGCGCGCCGGCGAGGCCGTGGCGGCGGCGCTGCGCGGGCGGCTCGACCCGGTGATGGCCACGCGCCACATCGGCCTGACGGTGCAGGTGGACGAGGGCGCCGAGGTGTTCGACGCCAAGCACAGCACGCTGCATCCGCTGTTCAAGAAGATTCCATCGTGAAGGATGCGCCGCAGCCCCTCACCCCAGCCCTCTCCCCAGAGGGGCGAGGGAGTCGGGCCGCGCCGGTTTTTTACTCCCTCTCCCTCTGGGAGAGGGCAGGGGTGAGGGCAACGGCGCATCACCCTGCACCGCAGATTGAAGAAATAGCATGCTGACCGAAGACCAGATCCAGACCCTCGCGGCCGAGTTGCACGCCAGCGAACAGTCGCGCGTGCAAGTCGAGCACTTTTCCAAGCGCTTTCCCGCCATGACGGTGGAGGACGGCTACCGCATCGGCCGCGCCTGGGTGGCGCTGCAGCTGGCCGAGGGGCGCCAGGTCATCGGCCACAAGATCGGCCTGACCTCGCGCGCCATGCAGATCAGCAGCCAGATCGACGAGCCCGACTACGGCACCTTGCTCGACTCGATGCGCTACACCTGCACGCCCGGCCAGGTGCTCGAGATCCCGGCCTCGCGCTTCATTGCGCCGCGCGTCGAGGTGGAACTGGCCTTCGTCCTCAAGTCCGACCTGAAAGGGCCTGAGATCGGCGTGGAGCAAGTGCTGGCTACTACCGAATATGTAACACCGGCAATCGAGATCATCGACGCGCGCATCGAGCAGTTCGACCGCCACACGCGCGTCATGCGCAAGGTGTTCGACACCATCAGCGACAACGCGGCCAACGCCGGCATCGTCATCGGCGCCGGCCGCGCCGACGCGCGCGCCATCGACCGCGCCTGGGTCGGCGCCATCCTGCGGCAAAACGGCGCCGTCGAAGAAACCGGCCTGGCCGCCGGCGTGCAGGGCGACCCGGCCATCGGCATCGCCTGGCTGGCGGGCAAGCTGGCGCGCTGGGGCGAAACGCTCAAAGCCGGCCAGATCGTGCTGGCCGGCTCGTTCACGCGGCCGGTGGCGGCGCGCGCGGGCGACCTGTTCGAGGCCGACTACGGGCCGCTGGGCAAGCTGGCGTTTGCGTTCGTCTAGAAAGCCGGACGCAGAGGACGCAAAAAAAATCGCAAAGGACGCAAAAAGGACCATGATCAAATTGCTTTCAAAACTATAGCTTCTGGCGCTTGTTGCACAAGGACTTCAAGGCATTTGATTGAATTTTTGAATTCTTTTGCGTCCTTTGCGTCAGCTTTGCGTCCTCTGCGTCCGGCTGTTTTTTCGACTCACCAAGGCCCACCATGCAAACCCCTCCCAACCTGTTCAAGCAGGCGCTGCTCGAGAAGCGCCCCCAGATCGGCTACTGGCTCAACCTGCCCAACACGCTGACGGGCGAGATCGCCGCCGGCGCGGGCTTCGACTGGCTGCTGATCGACGGCGAGCACACCTCGCACAGCCTGCAAAGCATCCTCTACCAGCTGCAGGCGCTGGCCGCCTATCCGGCGGTGCACCCCATCACGCGCCTGCCCATGGGCCTGGGCCACGTGGGCGAGATGCTGATCAAGCAGTACCTGGACCTGGGCGTGCAGACCCTGCTGGTGCCCATGGTCGACACGGCCGAGCAGGCGGCGGCCATCGTGCGTGCCGCGCGCTATCCCGAGGCGGACGGCAGCGGCGGCATTCGCGGCGTGGCCGGCGGGCGCGCCGCGCGCTGGGGGCGCCGCCCGCGCTACGTGCACGAGGCCAACGACCGCCTGTGCGTGCTGGTGCAGGCCGAGACGCGCACGGCCATTGGCAACCTGGAGGCCATTGCCGCGGTGGACGGCGTGGACGGCATCTTCATCGGTCCGGCCGACCTGTCGGCCTCGATGGGCCATCGCGGCGAGCCCGGCCACCCCGAGATGCTGGCGCTGTTCGAAAGCGCCACGCGCCGCATCGTCGCCACCGGCAAGGCCGCCGGCACGCTGGCGGTGGACGAGGCCGTGGCGCACCGCTACCTGGAGTGGGGCGCCACCTTCGTTGCCGTGGGCCTGGACACCGTCAGCCTGGCGCGCGAGACCACGCGCCTGGCCAAGGTCTTCAAGGGGCAAGCATGAACGCCGCCGACGTCCCCCTGCGCAACCTGCTGGGCCGCGTGCACGCCGACGAATGGGCCGCGCGCGTGCAGCTGGCCGCCTGCTACCGCGTGTTTGCGATGCTCGGCTGGACCGAGATGATCTACAACCACATCACCCTGCGCGTGCCCGCAAGCGCCAGCGGGGGCGACAAGCACTTTCTCATCAACCCCTTCGGCCTGCACTACAGCGAGGTCACGGCCAGCAACCTGGTCAAGATCGACCTGGCGGGCAACATCCTCGATGGGTCGAAACACCCCATCAACCCCGCCGGCTACGTGCTGCACAGCTGCATCCACGACGGCGTGGCCGGCGCGCATTGCGTGATGCACACGCACACCACCGCCGGCGTGGCCGTGGCCTCGCTGGCCTCGGGCCTGTCACAAAGCAACTTCTACAGCGCGCAGCTGCACGGCATGGTGGCCTGCCACGACTTCGAGGGCATCACCATTCGCGCCAACGAAGGCCCGCGCGTGGTGGCCAGCATTGGTGATCGAAAAGCGGTCATCCTGCGCAACCACGGCCTGCTGAGCTGGGGCGAGACCCTGCCGCTGGCCTTTGCCGTGCTGTGGACCTTGCAACGCGCCTGCGAAGTGCAGCTGGCCACGCAAAGCATGGGCGCGCCGCTGCCCGTGCCCGAGGCCATCGCCGCGCAGTGCACGCGCGACTCCTTCCAGTTCGACCCGAGCAAGGGCGCCGGGCAGGACGTGTTCGACGCGCTGGTGCGGCAGGTCGATCGCATCGACCCGAGCTACAAGAACTGAGCAAACCGGGCGGCAATGGATTGATTTTGCATTCAAAACGGATTCATAATGAATCCGTCGATCCATTCACACCCGGCAAGCCCATGACCACGCTGACCATCAAGGACGTTCCCGAGCCGCTGGCCGAGCACCTGCGCCAGCGCGCCGCGCGCAACCACCGCTCGCTGCAGGGCGAACTGATGAGCATCATCGAGCAGGCGGCGCAGACCGACGCAGGGGGCGCCCCCACAACCCCCGCGCATGTCACCTCCGCCATCGGCAGCCGCAGCGCCGGTGGCGCCACCGTGGTCGGCTACGACCGGCGCGGCCAACCCATCACGCGCCAGGGCTGGAAAACCATCGAGCAGATTCACGCCGAGCTCAAGGCCAAGTATCCCGAGCCCATCGACAGCGGCCCTTCCAGCATCGAGCTGATCCGCGCCGACCGGGATTCGCGATGAGTGCCGCGCAGCCCGTCCTGCATGTGGCAGAGCCGGCTGCCAGCTATCACCTCAAACCCGCGCTGGTGGTGGATTGCAGCGTTCTGGCCGGGGTGCTGTTTCAAGAGCCCTGGAATGACCAAGCCCAGGCGCACATAGTCAACCGCACACTGTTTGCGCCCCGGCTGCTGGCTTATGAAATCTGCAACGTGGCCCTGAAGAAGGCGCGCAAGGGCGCCAGCCTGGCCGCTACCGAGGGGCTGATTCAGTGGCAAGACATGGACATCGACCTGGGCGATGTCGATCCAACGCAGACTTTCGCGCTGGCCCAGCGCTACCAACTCACCGCCTACGACGCGGCCTACCTGTGGCTGGCCGCCGAGCTCAAATGCCCGCTGGCCACCTTCGATGAAACGCTGGCGCAAGCGGCTCGGGTGCATCTGGCGGGATTGGGCTGACCCGACGCGCCGGACCCGTGCCCAAGCATCCATGTCACTATCAATTCAGAAGCTGTCCGCGCTTTAGGGGCGTGCGTCGGAGCCGAATATGACTCAAAAAATCTGCATCTATGGCGTCGGCGCCATCGGCGGCTGGCTGGGCGCGCGCCTGGCGGCGCAGGGCGCGCAGGTCGGCTGCGTGGCGCGCGGAGCCACCTTGGCCGCCCTGCGTGAGCACGGCCTGCGCCTGATCGAGGCGGGCGCGGATGGCGAGCCGACGGAACGTGCCTTTGCCGTGCAGGCCGCCGCCGACCCGGCCGCGCTGGGCGTGCAGGATGTGGTCATCGTCGCCGTCAAGGCGCCGGCCATGGCCGAGGTGGCGCGCCACATCGCGCCGCTGCTGGGGCCCGATACCGTCGTGCTGACGGCGATGAACGGCGTGCCCTGGTGGTTCTTGCAAGGCTTTGGCGGCGCGCTGGCCGGCACGCGCCTGGCCTCGGTCGATGCCGACGGCGCGATCGAGTGCGCCATCCCGGCGCGCCAGGTGATCGGCTGCGTGGTGCACGCCAGCTGCTCGCTCGATGCGCCGGGCGTGGTGCGCCGCCACTTCGGCAACGGCCTGATCGTGGGCGAGCCGGCGGGGGGCGATTCGCCGCGCCTGACGGCGCTGGCGGCGCTGCTGCGCGCGGCCGGCTTCGATGTCACGGTGTCGCCGCAGATCCAGAAGGACGTCTGGTACAAGCTGTGGGGCAACATGACGATCAACCCCATCAGCGCCTTCACCGGCGCCACGGCCGACCGCATCCTGGACGACGAGCTGGCGCGCGGCTTTGTCAGCGCCGTGATGCTGGAAGCGCGCGAAATCGGCGCGCGCATCGGCGTGCCGATCGCCGAGACGCCCGAGGACCGCCACCGCGTCACGCGCAAGCTGGGCGTGTTCACGCCCTCGATGCTGCAGGACGTGCGCGCCGGCAAGCCGGTCGAGATCGACGCCCTGGTCGGCTCGGTGCGCGAGCTGGGGCAACTCAGCGGCGTGGCCACGCCCTTCACCGACGCGCTGCTGGGCCTGGCGCGCTTGCACGCGCGCCAGCTGGGCCTGTATTGATGGCGCCGCGCGGCCCCGGTTGGGCCGGGTTTCTCGCGCTGCTGCTGATCGCCCTGCTGATGGCCAGCAACCACGTGGCCGCGCGGCTGGCGTTCGACCACGGCGTGACGGTGGCCACGGCGGTGGCGTTTCGCAGCACGGGCACGGCGCTGGCCGTCGGTGCGCTGCTGGTCTTGCAGCGCGTGCCGGTGGCCCTGACGGCGCGCGAGCGCCGCGCGCTGCCCGCCATCGGCGTGCTGATCGGGGTGCAAAGCCTGTGCCTGTACGCGGCCGTGGCGCGCCTGCCGGTGGTGCTGGCGCTGCTGGTGTTCAACGCCTTTCCGCTGATGACGGCGCTGTGGGCGCGCCTGCTGTACGGCCACCGGCCCGAGCGCACGGTGCTGCTGGCCATGCCGATCATTCTGCTCGGCCTGGTGCTGGCGCTCGACGTGCTGGGCGCCGCCTCGGGCCTGGGCGCGGCCGGGCAGTGGCGCGCCATCGGTGCCGGCGTGGGCTTTGCGCTGGTGGCCGCCGCGCTGTTCGGCCTGGCCCTGGTGCTCACCCAGCACGAAGCCGGGCGGCTGGACGGCCGTGTGCGCACCTTCGGCTCGATCGCCGTCGCCGCGGTGGTGGCCGTGGCGGCCGCGCTGGCGCAGGGCGGCTTTGCCCTGCCCACGGCGCCGGTGGGCTGGCTGGGCCTCGTCCTGCTGATGCTGCTGTACGGCACCGGCATCACGCTGCTGTTCACCGTGCTGCCGCGCCTGGGCGTGGTGGGCAATTCGCCGGTGCTCAACGTCGAGCCGGTGTTCGCCCTGGTGCTGGGCTGGCTGATCCTGGGCCAGTCCGTGGCGCCGCTGCAGGTGCTGGGCGCGCTGATCGTGGTGGGTGCGGTGATGGGGTTGGGGCTGCGCCGGCGCCGGGTGTAAACGCCGGCGCGGTTACGATGGCCGGATTTGATTGCAGGCCTTCCCATGACCCCAGCCGACACGCCGCCCGAAACGCTCCACCCTGACGACGAAGACGCCGTCGGCGCCACGCTGGGCGCGCTGGAGGACGCACTCGACACCGTGCGCGAGCGCCACCCCGAGGACACGCCGCAGTGGGAATACTGCGAGGGCGTGCTGACGGCGCTGCTGTGCACGCGCCGCGCCGTGCCGCCCGACGAGTGGCTGCCCATGCTGTTCGGCCGCGATGAAGAGGCGGTGTTCGCCAGCGAGGGCGAGCGCACGCACTTCATGATGCACTGGCTGGCGCGCGAGGCGCAGCTGCGCGCCGGTCTGCAGTCGGCCGTCGACGACCTGAACGACGAGCGCGCGCTGGACCCCGGCGTGCTGGACTGGCGCGGGCTGATGGTCAGCCTGCCCGAGCCCGAGCGCAGCGAGGCGGCGAAGGGCGGCGAGCCCCCGCCCTTCGCCCAGGTGTGGGCGGCCGGCTTTCTGGACGCCACCGAATACTGGGCCGACGACTGGGCGCCGCCACGCGACAAGGAAGTCGCCGAGGCCATGGCCGACGCACTGGACTGCTTTGTCGACCTGCTGGAAGACGAGCGTGAGCCGCCCGCCGTCAACCTGTTCGAGGAGGCCGGCCCGCCCAGCGTCAGCCAGGCGCGCTTCGACGCCTTCGGCGAGGCCATCTGGGCCGTCTACGACCTGTACGCCATTGCCCGCAGCCTGGGCCCGCGCGTGGCGCCCGCCCACAGCGACAAGGTGGGTCGCAACGACCCCTGCCCCTGCGGCAGCGGCAAGAAGTACAAGAAGTGCCACGGCGCGTGATGAACGCTTTGCCCCCTCGCCCGCGCGCGGGAGAGGGTTGGGGTGAGGGGCAGCGGCGCCTGCATATCGCCGCGCATGCCGATGCGCTGCCCGCCCTCACCCCAACCCTCTCCCAGGGGGAGAGGGAGTAAGACCGGGAGCCCACGTTGGTTCTCAACTACGTCTGGCTCGGCTTCTTCCTCAGCGCCTTCGTCGCCGCGCTGGTGCAGACTTTTGGGGGCGACCTGGGCGCCTTTCCGCGCCAGCTGGAGGCGCTGTTCGGCGCCGCCAAGACGGGCTTCGAGATCTCGCTGGGCCTGACGGGCATGATGGCGCTGTGGCTGGGCCTGATGCGCATCGGCGAGCAGGCCGGCATGATCGATCACTTCGCGCGCGCGGTGCGGCCGGTGATGCGCCAGATCTTTCCCGGCGTGCCGGCCGGCCACCCGGCGCACGGCGCGATGACGCTCAACATCAGCGCCAACCTGCTGGGCCTGGACAACGCCGCCACGCCACTGGGCCTCAAGGCCATGCAGGAGCTGCAGTCGCTCAATGAGCGGCCCGACACCGCCACCAACGCGCAGATCATGTTCCTGGTGCTCAACACCGCCGGGCTGACGCTGATCCCCACCTCGGTCATCGCCATCCGCCAGACCCTGGCCGTCAAGCAGGGCGTGGCGCATTTCAACGCCGCCGACATCTTCCTGCCCACGCTGGTGGTCACCGCCATCACGCTGATGGTGGCGCTGCTGGCCGTCGCCTGGGTGCAGCGCATCGCGCTGTGGCGTGCCAGCCTGCTGGCGCCGCTGGCGGGCTTTGCCGCCGTCACCGGCGCGCTGGTGTGGTGGCTCTCGCGCCTGCCGCCCGAGCAGGCCGCGCAGTGGATGGGGGTGATCGGCGCCGGCGCCATCCTCGCCATCGTGGCGCTGTTCATGGGCGCGGGCCTGGTCAAGCGCGTGGACGTCTATTCGGCCTTTGTCGACGGCGCCAAGGACGGCTTCGTCGTTGCCGTGCAGATCATTCCCTACCTGGTGGCCATGCTGGCGGCCATTGCCGTGTTTCGCGCCGCCGGCTTGCTCGACTGGCTGATGGGCGGCATTGCCTGGGCCGTGGCGGCCTTGGGCTGGCCCACCGACTTTCTGCCCGCCGTGCCGGTGGGCCTGATGAAGGTGCTGTCCGGCTCGGGCGCGCGCGGGCTGATGGTGGACGTGATGCAGACCTACGGCGTGGCGTCCTTCCCCGGCCAGCTGGCCGCCATCATCCAAGGCTCGACCGAGACCACCTTCTACGTGCTGGCGGTGTACTTCGGCAGCGTGGGCGTCAAGCACACGCGCCACGCGCTGCCCTGCGCGCTGCTGGCCGACGGGGTGGGGCTGGTGGTGGCGGTGCTGGTGGGCTACGCCTTCTTCCACTGATCGACTATCGAATGCATAGCTGATCGCGCTTGTCCCATGCCGGCCAGAGCCGGTTTTGATTCAAATTTCTCCGCCATCGCGCTGCGCCAGTGCCTGCTGGTACAGCGCATTGCGCGGCGCGCCGGTGATCTCGGCGGCCAGCTTGACCGCGGTTTTCAGGGGCAGCTCGGCCAGCAGCAGGCGCAGCACGCGCTCGGCGTCGCCGTCTTGAGCACCGGTGGGCGCCGGGTGCAGCACCAGCACGAATTCGCCGCGCTGGCGCTGCGCATCCTGCGCCAGCCAGGTGGGTAGCTGGGCGCAGGCCAGGGTGGCGATCTGCTCGAACTGCTTGCTCAGCTCGCGCGCCACGGTGAGGGGGCGCTCACCCAGCGCCGCCAGTGCTTGCGCCAGCGCGCCGATGCGGTGCGGCGCCTCCAGCAGCACCACGGCGCGCGGCTCTTGCGCCAGCGCCTGCACGGCGGCCTCGCGCTCGCCGGCCTTGGCGGGCAGAAAGCCCTGGAACACGAAGGCGCCGTCACCCGCCAGCCCGGCGGCGCTGAGGGCGGTGGTCACGCTGCTGGCGCCGGGCAGCGGCACCACGCGCTGGCCGGCCTGGGCGCAGGCGGCGGCCAGGCGCGCGCCGGGGTCGCTGATGGCCGGCGTGCCGGCGTCGCTCACGTAGGCCACGCGCTGGCCGGCCTGCAGGCGCTCGATGACGCCCTGCGCGGCCGCGGCCTCGTTGTGCTGGTGCAGGGCGATCAGCGGCTGACCGTCGATGTCGTAGGCGCGCAGCAATTGCTGGGTGTGGCGCGTGTCCTCGCAGGCAATGGCGTCTGCCAGGCCCAGCAGGTGCAGCGCGCGCAGCGTGATGTCGGCCAGGTTGCCGATCGGGGTGGCCACCACGTACAGCGCCCCGACCGGATAATGCTGCGCACCGGCGGCGGCCGTGGCGGCGGCCCGCGCGGGGCGAAAGTCGGCCTTGCCGACGGGGGCGGAATCGGACATGGGGGCGGTCACGTGGTCATGGGCTGGATGAATCGGGGCGCGGCGGCGGGCGGCACCACGCGCGTGCGCGGCGCCGCCGCCGAGGATGTGGCGCTGGCCCACCTGCAGCGCGCCGGCCTGCGCCTGGTCGAGCGCAATTATCGAACCCCCGGCCGCGGCGGCGGCGAGATCGACCTGATCGTGCGCGAGCCGGACGGCACCCTGGTCTTCGTCGAGGTGCGCGCCCGCGCCAGCCGCAGCCAGGGCGGGGCGGCGGCCAGCGTGGGCGCCGTCAAGCAGCGGCGCCTTGTTTTTGCCGCGCGGCACTACCTGCTGCGCTGGCCGGCGCCGCCGCCCTGCCGCTTCGACGTGGTGGCCATCGAGGGCGATCGCATCGAATGGCTGCGCGCGGCTTTCGACGCCGGGGGGTGAAGTCATCGATCAGGGTTCACCCTAGATCAGAAAAAGTGCAACCTTGGTCAGAATCCGGGCCATTCCCCATCCCGAGGTTCGCTCATGTCCACCACCATCGGCATCAAGGTCGACGACGCCTTGCGCGAGCGCATTCGCGCCAGTGCCCAGCAGCTGGGCCGCACGCCGCACTGGCTGCTCAAGCAGGCGGTGGTGCAGTACGTCGACGCCCTGGAGCGCGGCGCCAGCCACATTCCGCTGATGCCGGCCGGCGCGGCGGCGGACGATTCGGCGCTGGACGTGGTGCAACCCGCGGCCGGGCACGAGGTGCAACCTTTCCTGGCCTTTGCCCAGTCGGTGCTGCCGCAAACCCCGCTGCGCGCCGCCATCACCGCCGCCTGGCATCGGCCCGAGACCGAATGCCTGCCGGCACTGCTGCCGCTGGCACGCACGCCCGACGATGCGCAGGCCGCCCAGGTCGAGGCGCTGGCCACGCGCCTGGTGCAGGGCCTGCGCGATGCGCCCGTGACCAGCGGCGTGGCGGCGCTGGTGCAGGAGTTTTCGCTGTCCAGCCAGGAGGGCGTGGCGCTGATGTGCCTGGCCGAGGCCCTGCTGCGCATCCCGGACAAGGCCACGCGCGACGCGCTGATCCGCGACAAGATCAGCCACGGCGACTGGCGCGCGCACGTGGGGCGCTCGCCGTCGCTGTTTGTCAACGCTGCCGCCTGGGGCCTGGTGCTGACGGGCAAGCTGACCAGTACCAGCAGCGAGAAAAACCTGTCCTCGGCGCTCACGCGCGTGATCGGCAAGGGCGGCGAGCCGCTGATCCGCCAAGGCGTGCACCGCGCCATGAAGCTGATGGGCGAGCAGTTCGTCACCGGCCAGCACATTGCCGAGGCGCTGGCCAACAGCCGCAAATACGAGGCCCAGGGCTTTCGCTACAGCTACGACATGCTGGGCGAGGCGGCCACCACCGAGCAGGACGCGCAGCGCTACCTGCAGGCCTACGAGCAGGCCATCCACGCCATCGGCGCGGCCTCGGCAGGGCGCGGCATCTTCGAGGGACCGGGCATTTCCATCAAGCTCTCGGCCCTGCACCCGCGCTACTGCCGCGCGCAGTACGAGCGCGTGATGCAGGAGTTGCTGCCGCGCGTGCTGCACCTGGCCGAGCTGGCCAAGCACTACGACATCGGCATGAACATCGACGCCGAGGAGGCCGACCGGCTGGAGCTGTCGCTCGATCTGCTCGAAGCCCTGTGCGCCGCGCCCAGCCTGCGCGGCTGGAACGGCATCGGCTTCGTCGTGCAGGCCTATCAAAAGCGCTGCCCGCAGGTGATCGACTATCTGGTGGATCTGGCACGCCGCAGCCGCCGCCGCCTGATGGTGCGCCTGGTCAAGGGCGCCTACTGGGACAGCGAGATCAAGCGCGCGCAGCTCGATGGCCTGGCCGGCTACCCGGTCTACACGCGCAAGGTCTACACCGACGTGAGCTACCTGGCCTGCGCGCGCAAGCTGCTGGAGGCGCCCGACGCGGTGTATCCGCAGTTCGCCACCCACAATGCGCAAACCCTGTCGGCCCTCTATCACCTGGCGCAGGGCGTGGGCGGCAGCTACTACAGCGGGCAGTACGAGTTCCAGTGCCTGCACGGCATGGGCGAGCCGCTGTACGCGCAGGTCACCGGCGCCACGGCCGAAGGCAAGCTGGCACGGCCCTGCCGCATCTACGCACCGGTGGGCAGCCACGAGACCCTGCTGGCCTACCTGGTGCGCCGCCTGCTGGAAAACGGCGCCAACACCTCCTTCGTCAACCGCATCGGCGACGCCAAGGTGCCGGTGACCGAGCTGGTGCAAGACCCGGTCGCCCAGGTGCTGGAGCTGGGCCGCCAGGAAGGCCGCCTGGGCGCCCCGCACCCACGCATCGCCCTGCCGGCCGACTTGTTCGCCCAGCTCGGCGCTCAGGCGCGCGTCAATTCGCAGGGCCTGAACCTGGCCCACGAGCAGCAACTGGCCTCGCTGGCCGCCGCCCTGCTGCACAGCACGCGCCAGCCGCACGCCGCCGCCCCCACCGGCGTCGAGCCGCCGGCCGACCCGGCCCAAGCCGAAGGCTGGCAGCCGCTGCGCAACCCGGCCGAGCGGGCCGACGTGGTGGGCTGGGTGCGCGAAGCCAGCGTCGAAGAAGCGCAGGCCGCCGCCGCGCGCGCCGCGCAGGCCGCGCCGATCTGGGCCGGCACGCCGCCCGCCGCCCGTGCCGACGTGCTGGCGCGCGCGGCCGACCTGCTGGAGCAGCGCAGCCAGCCGCTGATGGGCCTGATCGTGCGCGAGGCCGGCAAGACCGTGGCCAATGCGGTGGGCGAAATCCGCGAGGCGGTGGACTTCATGCGCTACTACGGTGCGCAGGTGGCGGCGCAGTTCGACAACGCGCGCCAGCGCCCGCTGGGGGTGGTGCTGGCCATCAGCCCGTGGAATTTTCCGCTGTCGATTTTTTGCGGCCAGGTGGCCGCCGCGCTGGCCGCCGGCAACGCGGTGCTGGCCAAGCCGGCCGAGCAGACGCCGCTCACGGCCGCCGCCATGGTGGCCATCCTGCACGAGGCCGGCGTGCCGCCGGGCGCGCTGCAGTTGGTGCCTGGCCAAGGCGAGACCGTGGGTGCCGCGCTGGTCGCGCACCCGGGGGTGGCGGGCGTGATGTTCACCGGCTCGACCGAGGTGGCACGCGGCATCGCGCGCCAGCTGGCGCGGCGCCTGTCGGCCGGCGGCCACCCGATCCCGCTGATCGCCGAGACCGGCGGGCAGAACGCCATGGTGGTCGATTCGTCGGCGCTGGCCGAGCAGGTGGTGGGTGACGTGCTGGCCTCGGCCTTCGACTCGGCCGGCCAGCGCTGCTCGGCCCTGCGCCTGCTGTGCCTGCAGGAGGACGTGGCCGAGCGCCAGCTGGCCATGCTGCGCGCAGCGCTGCAGGAGTGGCGCCTGGGCAATCCCGACCGGCTGGACACCGACGTTGGTCCCGTCATCGACGAGGCCGCGCGCGCGCAGATCGAGGCGCACGTCGAGCGCATGCGGGCGGCGGGCCAGAAGGTGACGCGCGTCGAACGTGAGGTGTCGGGCCGGGACGGCGCCCTGAACGGCCACTTCGTCGCCCCGACGATCATTGAAATCGATAGCGTCTCGCGCTTGACCCGCGAAGTGTTCGGGCCGGTTCTGCATGTGGTTCGCTTTCAGCGCGAGCAGCTCGACCGCCTGATCGAGGACATCAACGCCACCGGCTACGGCCTGACCTTTGGCGTGCACAGCCGCATCGACGAGACCATCGCCCACCTGAGCGAGCGCATCCAGGCCGGCAACGTCTACGTCAACCGCAACGTCATCGGCGCCGTGGTGGGCGTGCAGCCCTTTGGCGGCATGGGTCTGTCGGGCACCGGACCCAAGGCCGGCGGCCCGCTGTACCTGCACCGGCTGGTGCAGGGCCCGCCGCAGGCCGCGCTGGCGCCGCTGCCACTCGCCGCCGAAGCGGCGCCCGCGCTGGCCCTGCTGCAGCGCCTGCGCCAGGTCGGCCTGCCGCTGCCCGAGGCCGAGCGGGCGCCCGCGCGCGCCGCCATCGATGCCGCGCTGGCCGATACGCGCGTCGGCGCCAGCTGGCCGATGCCCGGCCCCACGGGCGAAGCCAACCGCTTGCGCCTGCTGCCGCGCGGCCCGGTGTGGGCGCTGCCGCGCACGCCGCTGGGCCTGCTGCAGCAAGTGGCCGCCAGCCTGGCCAGCGACAACCCCTGCCACGTGGTGCTGCCGCCGGCCGACGCGGGCTGCGCCGCCCTGTGGCAGGCGCTGCGCGCGGCGGCCGGCGACGCGGCCGAGGTGTGGCTGCACGAGGCGCCCGATGCCGGCCTGGACGACGGCGCGCGCGCCGTGGCCGCCGTGCTGTTCGAGGGCGACGGCGACGCGCTGCTGGCGCTCACGGCCCGCGTGGCGGCGCGCGAGGGCGCCATCGTGCGCATCGAAAGCCGCAGCAGCGACGAGCTGCTGGCGGGCCAGGGCTACGAGCTGGCGGCGCTGGTGCACGAGCAGTCGATCAGCACCAACACCGCGGCGGCCGGCGGCAACGCGCAGTTGATGACCATGGCGTGACGGCGCGGCTTCGGCGCGCGGTCGCACTTGCTGACAATCGTCCCGCGCCGCTTCACGCGGCGCTGCTATCATTTCTATCAATGCACGAGCAACGCATCCACCAGCGCTTCATCGACGGCGCCGACCTGCACTACCAGTGGGCCGAGGCGCTGGCGCGGCCCATTGCCGAGGCCTCGCAGGCGGTGCTGGCCTGCGTCACCGGCGGCGGCAAGGTGCTGGCCTGCGGCAATGGTGCCTCGGGCGCGCTGGCGCAGGTGCTGGTGGCGTTGCTGGTGGGCGGCTTCGGCCGTCCGCGGCCCGAGCTGCCGGCGCTCGCCCTGGGCGCCGACGCCGCCACGCTGAGCGCCGCGGCGGCGCGCGCGGGTGGCTACGACGACGCCCTGGCCGCGCAGGTGCGCGCGCTGGGCAGCGCGGGCGACCTGCTGCTGGTGCTGTCCACCAACGGTCAGGCTGCCAACCTGCTGCGCGCCACCGAGGCCGCGCACGAGCGCGACATGAGCGTGGTGGCGCTGACCGGCGCCGGCGGCGGCGAGCTGGGCCGCCTGCTGCGCGACACCGACGTGCAGGTCTGCGTGCCCGGCGAGCACGCGGCGCGCATTCACGAGGCCCACCTGCTGGTGCTGCACTGCCTGTGCGATGGCCTGGATCAACAACTGCTTGGCGACGAGGAGAGTGCCGCATGACGAACCGAATGCAACGATGGATGGCCCTGGGCCTGGTGCTGGGCACGCTGGCGCTGGGCGGCTGCGCGGTGGCCGTGGTGGGCGGCGCCGCCGCCGCGGGCGGCTTGGTGGCCACCGACCGGCGCAGCACCGCCACCCAGCTGGCCGACCAGAGCATCGAGCTGCGCGCCTCCAGCCGCGTCAACGACGCGCTGGGCGAACGCCGCGGCCACGTCAGCATCACCAGCTACTTTCGCAAGGTGCTGATCACCGGCGAGGTGGCCACCGCGCAAGACCGGCAGCTGGCGGCCGAGGCGGTGCGCGGCACGCCGGACGTGGTGGGCGTCATCAACGAGCTGGCGGTGATGCCCGACACCAGCATCGCGCAGCGCTCGGAAGACACGGTGCTGACCGGCAAGGTCAAGGCCAAGCTGATCGACGCCAACGGCGTGCCGGCCAACAGCATCAAGGTGCTGACCGAGCGCGGCACGGTCTACCTGATGGGCCGCCTGACCCAGCGCGAGGAGGCGCTGGCCACCGAGGTGGCGCGCACCGTGCCCGGCGTGCAGCGGGTGGTGCGCATCATCGACAACATCAGCGAACAGGCGGCGCTGCACCCCGCCGACTCGACCGGCACGACACCGCCGCCGGCGCCCGTCACCACGGTACCGTCCAACGGCGCCGGCGCGGCACCGCCCGCCGCGCCGGCGGTCGAGGTGCATCCGGTGAGCCAGCCGACGGTGATCCAGCAGCCGCCGGTCGAGGTGCGGCCGCTGCCACCAGCAAAGTAGGTTTCGGTCTTTACTTCAGCCGCTTGATGAGGGCGGAGGTGTCCCAGCGCCCGCCGCCCATGGCCTGCACGTCGGCGTAGAACTGGTCGATCAGGGCCGTCACCGGCAGGCGCGCGCCGTTGCGCTGGGCTTCGCCCAGCACCAGGCCCAGGTCCTTGCGCATCCAGTCGACGGCAAAGCCGAAGTCGAAGCGGTCCTGCACCATGGTCGGGCCGCGGTTGTCCATCTGCCAGCTTTGCGCGGCGCCCTTGCCGATCACGGCCAGCACCTGGTTCATGTCCAGCCCGGCGCGCTGGCCGAACGCAATGGCCTCGGCCAGGCCCTGAACCACGCTGGCCACGCAGATCTGGTTGACCATCTTGCTCAGCTGGCCGGCGCCGCTGGGCCCCAGCAGCGTGACGGCGCGGGCAAAGGCCATGGCCACCGGCCGGGCCTGCTCGAAGGCGGCCGCCTCGCCGCCGCACATCACCGTCAGCACGCCGTTTTGCGCGCCGGCCTCGCCGCCCGACACCGGCGCGTCGACGAAGTGCAGGCCACGCGCCTGCGCCGCCGCGGCCAGCTCGCGCGCGACGTCGGCCGAGGCGGTGGTGTGGTCGACGAAAACGGTGCCCGGCTTCATGCCGGCCAGGGCACCGGTGTCGCCCAGCACCACCTGCCGCAGGTCGTCGTCGTTGCCGACGCAGCTGAACACGAAGTCGGCGCCCGCCGCCGCGGCGGCGGGCGTGGCGGCCTGGCGCGTGCCAGCGAACTGGGCGCAAAACGCCGTCGCCTTGGCGGCGGTGCGGTTGTAGACCGTGACCGTGTGCCCCGCGCGGGCCAGGTGGCCAGCCATGGGGGCGCCCATCACGCCGAGGCCCAGAAAGGCCACGGTGCGCGGCGGGCAAGGTTCGTAGGTTTTGGTGGCGACAGTGGTGCTCATCCGGCGATTGTAGGAAGCCGGATGGCGCCGTGGCCGGGGTCAGACGATTTGAAGGTGCTCGGTGCCGGCGGCCAGGTCCAGCGTCTTGGCGCGCTTGCTGGTCAGCTTGATCTGCAGCCGCAGGTCGTTGGCCGAGTCGGCGTTGCGCAGCGCGTCTTCGTAGGTGATGAGGTTGGCCTCGAAGGCGTCGAACAGCGCCTGATCGAAGGTCTGCATGCCCAGCTCACGGCTTTTCTTCATCGCCTCCTTGATCTCCCCGACCTCGCCCTTGAAGATCAGGTCGGAGATGAAGGGCGAGTTGATCATGATCTCGATCACCGCCGTGCGGCCCTTGCCGTCCTGCTTGCCGATCAGGCGCTGCGAGATCAGGGCGCGCAGGTTGAGCGACAAATCCATCAGCAGCTGCGCGCGCCGCTCTTCCGGAAAGAAGTTGATGATGCGGTCGAGCGCCTGGTTGGCCGAGTTGGCGTGCAGCGTGGCCAGGCACAGGTGGCCGGTCTCGGCAAAGGCCACGGCGTGCTCCATGGTCTCGCGGTCGCGGATCTCGCCCATCAGGATGACGTCGGGCGCCTGGCGCAGGCTGTTTTTCAGCGCCGCTTCCCAGTCGTCGGTGTCCAGGCCGACCTCGCGCTGCGTGACGATGCAGTTCTTGTGCGGGTGCACGAACTCGACCGGGTCTTCCACCGTGATGATGTGGCCGTAGCTGTGGATGTTGCGCCAGTCCACCATGGCCGCCAGCGAGGTCGACTTGCCCGAGCCCGTGGCGCCCACCATGATGGCCAGGCCGCGCTTGCTCATGGCCACGTCCTTCAGGATCTTGGGCAGGCCCAGGCCGTCGATGGTGGGCAGCTCGGCCGGGATCACGCGCAGCACCATGCCCACGTTGCCCTGCTGCACGAAGGCGTTGACGCGAAAGCGCCCGATGCCCGCCGGCGCGATGGCGAAGTTGCATTCCTTGGTGCGCTCGAACTCGGCCGCCTGCTTGTCGTTCATCACCGCGCGCACCAGCGCCAGCGTGTGCGCCGGCGTCAGGTTTTGCGGCGACACCTTGGCGATCTTGCCGTCCACCTTGATGGCGGGCGGAAAGTCGGCAGTGATGAACAGGTCGCTGCCTTGGCGCGTGAGCATCAGCTTGAGCAGGTCGTTGATGAATTTGCTGGCCTGGTCGCGTTCCATGTGAACTCCTGAATCAATAGCTGCTTGCGCTTGATTGGTATGGGCTGGAGGTCGATTCAGCTCAAAAAATCAGTTGGGGAAGTTCTCGGGGATCTTGGCCTTGCCGCGCGCCTCGGCCGAGCTGATGACGTTGCGGCGCACCAGGTCGGTCAGCGTCTGGTCCAGCGTCTGCATGCCCACGCCCTGGCCGGTCTGGATGGCCGAGTACATCTGCGCCACCTTGGCCTCGCGGATCAGGTTGCGGATGGCGGGCGTGCCGATCATGATCTCGTGCGCCGCCACGCGGCCCGAGCCGTCCTTCAGCTTGCACAGCGTCTGCGAGACGACCGCCTGCAGCGATTCGGACAGCATGGCGCGCACCATCTCCTTCTCTTCGGCCGGAAAGACGTCGATGATGCGGTCGATGGTCTTGGCCGCGCTGGAGGTGTGCAGGGTGCCGAACACCAGGTGGCCGGTCTCGGCTGCCGTCATGGCCAGGCGGATGGTCTCCAGGTCGCGCATTTCGCCCACCAGGATGGCGTCGGGGTCTTCGCGCAGAGCCGAGCGCAGCGCGTTGGCAAAGCTGTGCGTCATCGGCCCCACCTCGCGCTGGTTGATCAGGCACTTCTTGGACTCGTGCACGAACTCGATCGGGTCTTCCACCGTCAGCACGTGGCCGTATTCCATCTCGTTCAGGTGGTTGACCATGGCCGCCAGGGTGGTCGACTTGCCCGAGCCCGTGGGGCCGGTCACCAGCACCAGGCCGCGCGGCTTCAGGGCCAGCTCGCCGAAGATCTTGGGGCAGTTCAGCTGCTCCAGCGTCAGGATCTTGCTGGGGATGGTGCGCAGCACGCCGGCGGCGCCACGGTTCTGGTTGAAGGCGTTGACGCGAAAGCGCGCCAAGCCCTCGATCTCGAACGAGAAGTCCACCTCGAGGTTTTCTTCATACACCTTGCGCTGGGTGTCGTTCATGATGTCGTAGAGCATCGCGAACACCTTCTTGTGGTCCAGCGGCTCCACGTTCAGGCGGCGCACGTCCCCGTGCACGCGGATCATGGGCGGCAGCCCGGCCGACAGGTGCAGGTCGGAGGCGTTGTTCTTGACGCTGAAAGCCAGCAGTTGGGTGATGTCCACGGGGCCTCTCGCTCGGTTGGGGGGTGCGGGCGGTTGCAGTTTGATACGTTGGGGGATTATGACGACGATCGGCGCCAATCTCCAACCGGCACGTACCCGAATCGCAACGGCCGGCCCGGCCGCGGCGCCCAGCGTGCAGGATGTCACGCGCCGCCTGCATCAAACGCTCTTGATTTGGGAGCTGCCCGCGCAATCTGCATGCGGTCTGAGGCCGTTTTTGACCCCCGATTGGTCGGCGCCGCCTCAGCGAAACACCACCGTCCGCTGCCCCGACAGCAGCACGCGGTGCTCGCTGTGCCACTTGACGGCGCGCGCCAGCACCTGGCTTTCGGTGTCGCGGCCGATGGCGGTCAGGTCTTCCACCGTCTTGCTGTGGTCCACGCGGGCCACGTCCTGCTCGATGATCGGGCCTTCGTCCAGGTCGGCCGTCACGTAGTGGGCGGTGGCGCCGATCAGCTTGACGCCGCGGGCATGTGCCTGGTAGTAGGGCTTGGCGCCCTTGAAGCTGGGCAGGAAGCTGTGGTGGATGTTGATGGCGCGCCCGGCCAGGCGCTGGCACAGCTCGTCCGACAGGATCTGCATGTAGCGCGCCAGCACCACCAGCTCGGCGCCTTCGCTCTCGATGATCTCCAGCTGGCGCGCCTCGGCCTGCGCCTTGTTGGCCTTGCCGACGGCGACGTGGTGAAAGGGCACGTTGTAGCCGGCCGCCAGCTGGTAGAAATCGCGGTGGTTGCTGACGATGGCGCGGATGTCGAGCGGCAGCAGGCCCGACTTCCAGCGAAACAGCAGGTCGTTCAGGCAGTGGCCCTCGCGGCTGACGAAGATCACGGTGCGCATGGGCTGGCTGGCCGGGTGCAGCTGCCAGTGCATGCCGAAGCGCTCGGCCAGCGCGCCCAGGCCCTCGCGCAGGGCGTCGGGGCTGCCGGGCGCGCACGAGAACTGCACGCGCATGAAGAACAGGCCGTTGCCGGCGTCGTTGAACTGCGCCGCTTCCTCGATGTTGCCGCCGTGCTCCAGCAAAAAGCCCGAGACGGCGTGCACGATGCCCGGTCGGTCCGGGCAGGACAGGGTGAGAATGTAGGTGTCTTGCATCGGCGCCGATTGTCGCAGGGGCCTCGCCGGCCTGCCGGCTCATTCTTTTGCAAGGCTTTGCCTGCGGTTTACGGCCGCCACGCGCTTCATGCGTTGAAATGGGGGCCGATTGGTTCAAGAGGAGATCCCCGCCATGTTGCGCACCCTGGTCAAACCCGCCCTGCTGTCCGCCGCCGTGCTGGCGGCCTCGATCGGCGCCCTGGCGCTGCCCACCGCGGCGCAGGCCCAGGCCTACCTCTCGGTGCAGATCGGCCCGCCCCCGCCGCCGCGCCCCGAACTGATGCCGATGGCGCGCCCGGGCTACGTCTGGGCGCCGGGGCACTACGAATGGGCGCATGGCAACTACGTCTGGCGCCGGGGTTACTGGCTGGCGGCGCGGCCGGGCTACGCCTACGTGGCGCCGACCTGGGTGGCCGAAGGCCCGCGCTGGGTGTACCGGCCGCAGCGCTGGGAGCGGCGCCCGGTGCATGCCGGCCCGCCCCACTGGCGCGAGCGCGAATGGCGCGACCGCGACCACGACCGCGGGCGCGGCCACGATCGCGCACGCCATCGCCGCGACCGCGATCGGGACGGCGTGCCCGACCGCTACGACCGGCGGCCCAACAACCCGTATCGTCACTGAGCCAAGGCCAGCGCCGACGAATTTGTCGCGCCCGATGGAACTCCGATGCGCCGGCGGCACTCGCACGAGGTGCTGTCGCCAAATGCCCTGACCACGTCCATGGGTTTGATGCCAAGCGCAGAACTGGCCATACTGTTTCCCGGCAGCACCATGATCGCAGCGATGGCCGACTGGGCGGGCTGACAGCAGGGCGGTGGCCATGACCGCACGCGGCTGGATGGGCTCGGTGACCACCGATACCAACATCCGCCGAGGATCGGGCCATGGGACAGTTTCTGGAGCGTCTGCGTTACTTCACGCGTGAGCGCGAGCCGTTCGCCGCCGGCTGGGGCGAGTTGCGTACCGAGGCCCGCCAGTGGGAAGACGGCTATCGCAACCGCTGGTCGCACGACAAGGTGGTGCGTTCCACCCACGGCGTCAACTGCACCGGCTCCTGCGGCTGGAAGATCCACGTCAAGCAGGGTGTGGTCACCTGGGAGATCCAGCAGACCGACTACCCGCGCACGCGCGAGGGCGTGCCCAACCACGAGCCGCGCGGCTGCGCGCGCGGCGCCTCGTACTCGTGGTACCTCTACAGCGCCAACCGCCTGAAGTACCCGATGGTGCGCGGCCGCTTGATCAAGCGCTGGCGCGAGCTGCGCCAGACGCTGGCGCCGGTCGAGGCCTGGGCCGCGCTGATGAACCAGGCCGAGGGCCCCGAATACAAGGCCATGCGCGGGCTGGGCGGCTTCGTGCGCGCCCGGTGGGACGAGGCGCTGGAGCTGGTGGCGGCGGCCAACATCCACACCATCGAGCAGTACGGGCCCGACCGCATTGCCGGCTTCACGCCGATTCCGGCCATGTCCATGGTGTCGTATGCCGCGGGCGCGCGCTACATCAGCCTGATCGGCGGCAGCATGCTCTCGTTCTACGACTGGTACTGCGACCTGCCGGCGGCCAGCCCGCAGGTCTGGGGCGACCAGACCGACGTGCCCGAGTCGGCCGACTGGTTCAACTCGGGCTTCATCATGGCCTGGGGCTCCAACGTGCCGCAGACGCGCACGCCCGACGCGCATTTCTTCGTCGAGGCACGCTACAGCGGCACGCGCATCGTCGGCGTCAGCCCCGACTACTCCGAGGTCGCCAAGCTGTCCGACGTCTGGCTGCACCCCAAGCAGGGCACCGACGGTGCCATGGCCATGGCCATGGTGCACGTGATCCTGCGCGAGTTCTTCATCGACCGCCAAGTGCCGTATTTCCAGGACTATGGCCGCCGCTTCACCGACCTGCCGATGCTGGTCACCCTGCGCCGCGACGGCGCGCGCTGGGTGCCCGACCGCTATCTGCGCGCCAGCGACTTCGACGGCGCGCTGGGCACGCCCGAGCATGCCGACTGGAAGACGGTGGCGCTGGATGCCGACGGCCGGCCGGTGGCGCCGCGCGGCTCGATGGGCTTTCACTGGGCCGACCACCACGGCGTCGACCACGGCAAGTGGAACCTCGACGAAAAGGCCGTCGATGGGCGCGACATCACGCTGTCGCTGACCGAGATCGAGCGCAGCGACGCGGTGCTGGACGTCGCCTTTCCCTACTTCGGCGGTGTGGCCAACGAGCACTACACCGCCAACGCACAGGACGAGGTGCTGCTGCGCAAGCTGCCCGCGCGCAAGCTGGCGACCCGGGCCGGCGACGTGATGGTCGCCACCGTGTTCGACCTGCTGTGCGCGCACCACGGGGTCGACCGCGGCCTGGGTGGCGCCTGCGCCAAAGACTACGCAGACAACGTGCCCTACACGCCCGCGTGGCAGGAGCGCATCACCGGCACGCCGGCCGCGCAGGTCATCGAGGTGGCGCGCGGCTTTGCCGACAACGCCGAGAAGACCCGGGGCCGCTCGATGGTCATCATCGGCTCGGGCATGAACCACTGGTTCCACCAGGACGTGGCCTACCGCGCCATCATCAACATGCTGATGCTGTGCGGCACCGTGGGGCAAAGCGGCGGTGGCTGGGCGCACTACACGGGACAGGAGGCGGTGCGCCCCGAGGTGGGCTGGTCCACGCTGGCCTTCGCGCTGGACTGGGTGCGCCCGCCGCGCCAGATGGCGGGCACCGATTTTTTCTACCTGCATTCCGACCAGTGGCGCTATGAAACCGTGGGCATGGCCGACCTGCTCTCGCCGCTGGCCGACCGCAGCCGGCAGACCGGTTCGCTGGTCGACTGCAGCGTGCGCGCGCAGCGCATGGGCTGGCTGCCTTCGGCGCCGCAACTGGGCAAGAACCCGCTGCAGGTGGCGCGCGAGGCCGCGGCCGCCGGTGTCGACGCCAAGGCCTACGTGGTCGATGCCCTGCAGTCGGGCCGCCTGGCACTGGCCTGCGAAGACCCCGACCACCCGGCCAACTTTCCGCGCAACCTGTTCGTGTGGCGCTCCAACCTGCTGGGTTCGTCCGGCAAGGGCCACGAGTATTTCCTCAAGCACTTTCTGGGCACGCGCGACGGCCTGCAGGGCCAGGACCTGGGCGCGCAAGGTGGCCAAAAGCCGCTGGAAGTGCGCTGGCGCGACCCGGCGCCCGAAGGCAAGCTGGACCTGGTGGTGACGCTGGACTTTCGCATGTCCACCACCGCGCTGTATTCCGACGTGGTGCTGCCCACCGCCTCGTGGTACGAGAAGCAGGACCTCTCGTCCACCGACATGCATCCCTTCATCAACCCGTTCACCGCCGCCGTCGACCCGGTGTACGAGTCGCGCAGCGACTGGGAGATCTACAAGGCCATCGCCAAGAAGTTCTCCGAGCTGGCCGTGGGCCGGCTGGGTCGCGAGCAGGACGTGGTGCTGCGCCCCATCCTGCACGACAGCGCCGGCGAGATGGCTCAGCCCTTCGAGGTGGCCGACTGGAAGAAGGGCCAATGCCCGCTGGTACCCGGCGTGACCGGCCCCGACGTCGTGCTGGTGGAGCGCGACTACCCCGCCACCTACGACCGCTACACCGCGCTCGGCCCCCTGCTGGACACCCTCGGCTCCGGCAGCCACGGCCTGCAGTGGGACAACGCGCCCGAGGTGGCGGCGCTGGCCGTGCTCAACCAGACGGTGGCCGCCGGCCCGGCCCAGGGGCGCCCGCGCATCGACAGCGACATCGACGCCTGCGAGACCATCCTCATGCTCGACCCGATCAGCAACGGCGAGCTGTCGGTGCGTGGCTTCGAGGCGCTGTCGACCCACACCGGGCGCGCGCACGCGCACCTGGCCGCCGATCGCGCGCGCGAGAAGTTCCGCTTTCGCGACCTGCAGGCGCAGCCCAAGAAGGCCATCACCGCGCCCACCTGGTCGGGCCTGATGAGCGAGGAGGTCAGCTACAGCGGCCACTACATCCACGTGCACGAAAGCGTGCCCTGGCACACCCTGACGGGGCGCCAGCACTTCTACCTCGACCACCCTTGGATTCGCGACTACGGCGAGGCCTTCGCGCTGTACCGCCCGCCGCTGGACACGCGCTCGGTCAAGGCGGTGCTGGGCCTCAAGCCCAATGGCAACCCCGAGATCGCGCTCAACTTTCTCACCCCGCACCAGAAGTGGGGCATTCACAGCACCTACACCGACAACCTCATCATGCTGACGCTGTCGCGCGGCGGTCCCATCGTGTGGCTGTCCGAGGTCGACGCCCAAAAGGTCGGCATCGCGGACAACGACTGGATCGAGTGCTTCAACGCCAACGGGGCGCTCACCGCGCGCGCGGTGGTCAGCCAGCGCGTGCAGGAGGGCATGTGCATGATGTACCACGCGCAAGAAAAAATCGTGAACGTGCCGGGCTCGGAGATCACCGGCATGCGTGGCGGCATCCACAACTCGGTCACGCGCATCCTGGTCAAGCCCACGCAGATGATCGGTGGCTGCGCCCAGCTGTCCTGGAAGTTCAACTACTACGGCCCGGTCGGCAACGACCGCGACGGCTTCGTGGTGGTGCGCAAGATGGCCCGCATCGACTGGATGGACCACGTGCAGCGCGCCGCGCGCGAGCGCGAACTGGGCGCCACCCAAGCAGGAGCACGGACATGAAGATACGCGCGCAAGTCGCCATGGTGCTGAACCTGGACAAGTGCATCGGCTGCCACACCTGCTCGGTCACCTGCAAGAACGTGTGGACCTCGCGCAAGGGCATGGAGTACGCCTGGTTCAACAACGTCGAGACCAAGCCCGGCATCGGTTACCCCAAGGACTGGGAAAACCAGCAGCGCTGGAAGGGCGGCTGGACGCTCACGCCGCGCGGCAAGCTGGTGCTCAAGCAAGGCGGGCGCCTGGGCGTGCTGGCGCGCATTTTCGCCAATCCCAACCTGCCCGAGATCGACGACTACTACGAGCCCTTCACCTTCGACTACGAGAACCTGCAGACCGCGCCCGAGTTGCCCACCGCGCCGGTGGCGCGCCCGATCTCGCTGGTGTCGGGCCGCACCATGGACAAGATCGAGTGGGGGCCCAACTGGGAAGAAATCCTGGGCGGCGAATTCAGCAAACGCAGCCAGGATGTCAACTTCGAGGCGGTGCAAAAGGACATCTACGGTCAGTTCGAAAACACCTTCATGATGTACCTGCCGCGCCTGTGCGAGCACTGCCTGAACCCGGCCTGCGTGGCCTCGTGCCCCAGCGGCTCGATCTACAAGCGCGAGGAAGACGGCATCGTGCTGATCGACCAGGACAAGTGTCGCGGCTGGCGCATGTGCGTATCGGGCTGCCCCTACAAGAAGATCTACTACAACTGGGTCAGCGGCAAGGCCGAGAAATGCACCTTCTGCTACCCGCGCATCGAGGTCGGCCTGCCCACCGTGTGCTCGGAGACCTGCGTCGGCCGCATTCGCTACCTGGGCGTGCTGCTGTACGACGCCGACCGCATCGGCGAGGCGGCGACCGTCGAGAACGAGCACGACCTGTACCAGGCCCAGCTCGACGTCTTTCTCGACCCGTACGACCCTGCCGTGCAGCGCCAGGCCCTGGCCGACGGCGTGCCCGAGGCCTGGATCGAGGCGGCGCAAAACTCGCCCACCTACAAGATGGCGGTCGAGTGGAAGATCGCCTTTCCGCTGCACCCCGAATACCGCACCCTGCCCATGGTGTGGTACGTGCCGCCGCTCTCGCCCATCACCGCGCACGCCAACGCCGGCGTCGTGGGCAGCACCGAGCACGGCCTGCCCGACGTCGATTCGCTGCGCATTCCGGTGCGCTACCTGGCCAACCTGCTGACCGCCGGCAACGAGGCGCCGGTGGCCGGCGCGCTCAAGCGCATGCTGGCCATGCGCGCCTGGTTTCGCGCGCGCCAGCTGGGCCAGCCGCAGGATGCGGGCCTGCTGGCCAGCGTGGGCCTGGACGCGGCCACGGTCGAGGCCATGCACCGCTACCTGGCCATCGCCAACTACGAGGACCGCTTCGTCATTCCCACCTCGCACCGCGAGGAGGTCGAGAACGCCTATCAGCTGCGCGGCGGCTGCGGCTTCACCTTCGGCAACGGCTGCGACGGCATCGACGCCAAGGCCGGCCTGTTCGGCGGCAAGATGGGGCGGCGCAAGATGATCCCGATCCGCCTGGTGGACGAGGACACCTGATGCCCCGCACCCACGCCACCACCCTGCGCGCGCTGGCCGCGCTGCTGGCCTACCCCGACGACGATTTGCGCGCCGCGCTGCCCGAGATCGCCCAGGCCTTGCGCGCCGAGCGCCGCTGGGACGCGCGTCAGAAAGCAGGGCTCCAAGCCTTGGTCGATGAGCTGGGCCAAGGCGAACTGCTGGAGGTGCAGGCGCGCTACGTCGAGCTGTTCGACCACGGTCGCGCCACCTCGCTCAACCTGTTCGAGCACGTGCACGGCGACGACCGCCAGCGCGGCCCCGCCATGCTGGAGCTGATGGAGCGCTACCAGCGCGTGGGCCTGCAACTGGCCGGCGTCGAGCTGCCCGACCACCTGCCCGTGCTGCTGGAATACCTCAGCTGCTGCGAGCCGGCCGAAACGCCGCAGCTGATCGGCGAATGCGCCCACGTGCTGCGCGCGCTGGGCCAGGCGCTGGCGCAGCGCGGCAGCCGCCATGCGGCGGTGCCGGCGGCGTTGCTGGCGCTGGCCGGCCAGAAGGGGCTGGACGCGCACGTCCCGGCCGCCGCGCCCGAAGACCTGGACCGCGACTGGGAAGAGCGCCCCGCCTTCGAGCCGCCGGCCGGCCGGCCGCAGCCGCTCACCGTGCACCGCGTCAAGCAAGCCATCGACTGATTCCGGAGCGTTCACCATGACCCTGCCTGCCTCGCTCAACGCCTTTCTGTTCGGCCTCTACCCCTACATCTGCCTGGTCGTGCTGCTGCTGGGCAGCCTGGTGCGCTTCGATCGCGAGCCCTATTCGTGGAAGAGCGATTCCTCGCAAATCCTGCGCAACGGCCAGCTCAAGCTGGGCAGCAACCTGTTTCACTACGGCGTGCTGATGGTGATCCTGGGCCACTTCGTCGGCTTTCTGATGCCCGAGCCGCTGGTGATGTGGCTGATGAGCCCCAGCCAGCACCAGCTGCTGGCCATGGGGGTGGGCGGCGTCTCGGGCGTCATCGCCCTGGTCGGTGCCACGCTGCTGATCCACCGGCGCCTGTCGGACCAGCGCATCCGCGGCAACAGCCGCCGATGGGACATCGCCGTCATCGTCATGCTGTGGCTGCAGCTGGCCCTGGGCGTGATCACCGTGCCGCTGTCGGCGCAGCACATGGACGGCGCGATGTTCGAGCGCCTGGTGGCCTACGTGCAGGGCGTGGTGCTGCTGCGCGGCGACAACGCCCAGCTGGTGCAGGGCGTGCCCTGGGTGTACCAGCTGCACATCCTGCTGGGCTTCACCATCTTCCTGGTGTCGCCCTTCACGCGCATGGTGCACATCTGGAGCGGCGTGGGCACGCTGGCCTACCTGGTGCGCCCGCACCAGATCGTGCGCAAGCGCGGCGGGAGCCTGAACTGATGCCGGAGTCCATCACCGTCAACGGCATCGCGGTGGATGCGACCGACTGGCCCAGCCCGCAGCTGGCCGCCGTGCACGAACTGCTGCGCCAGCGCGCGCGGGCGCTGCAGCTGCTGGCCGAGGGCGCCGACGCCCAGGTCACCACCGAGGCCATCGAGCAGCTGTTGGCGCGCGAAGTCAGCGTGCCCGAACCCACGCCCGCCGAATGCCGCCGCTGGTACGACACCCACCTGCCGCGCTACCGCAACGGCGAGCTGGTGCATGCGCGCCATATCCTGTTTCAGGTCACGCCCGGCACGCCGGTGCCGGCCGTGCGCGCGCAGGCCGAGCGCACGCTGAAGGAGCTGATGGCGCAGCCCGAGCTGTTCGAGCAGCGGGCGCGCAGCCAGTCCAACTGCCCCTCGGGCGCGCAGGGCGGCCAGCTCGGCCAGCTGCAGCGTGGCGCCACCGTGCCCGAGTTCGAGCGGGCGCTGTTCGACGGCGCGCAGCTGGGCGTGCTGCCCGGCCTGGTCAACACGCGCTACGGCTTTCACATCGTCGCGGTCGACCAGCGGGTGCCGGGCGAGCAGCTGCCTTTCGAAGCCGTGCACGAACGGGTGGCGGCCGAGCTGCGCAACGCCGCCGAGCGCCGCGCGCTCGGCCAGTACGTGCGCGTGCTGGCGGGCCAGGCCGAGCTGGACGGCGTGGCGCTGGACGCCGCGGCCTCGCCGCTGGTGCAATAGCCCTCGGCGCCGCGCCTAACGGGCCGCGTCGGCGGGCTTGAAGTGCTGGCGCAATTCGGCGCAGGGGTCGCGTGGCGGCAGCGGGGGCGTGGGCCAGACCTGGTCGGCACCGGCCTCGACCTGGATCGCCGAATCTCCTGAATTGATAGCTGCTTGCGCTTGCTCTGCCTGGGCCGAAACCACTTTTGACTGGATATTCTGGGGCAGATATTCCGGAATGCCGAGGCCGCGTTGCACATGGCCGTTGCCGGCCACCAGCAGCACGGTGCGGCCCGGCTGCAGCGCGCGCACCGCGGTCTCGGCCATGGCTCGGTCGCGCGCGATCTGGATGCGCGTCATGGGCACGATCTGGCCTTCGGGCAGCAGGTCGCAGTGGCCTTCGCGGATGCGGCGCTGCTGCTCGGCCCAGGCGGCGGGCGGCAGGCGCGTGTCCAGGCTGGCGTCCTGCATTGCCTGGCGCATGTCGGCGCGCGGCAGGTTGGCGCCCCACACCGGCACGCCGGCGCGCACCGCCGCCATCACCACCGGGCCGTAGGTGTCCCAGGGCCAGCCGGCCTCGTCCCAGGCCAGCGCGCGGCGCACCTGGGCCTGGCTGGCGCTGCGCGGCAGGCCGGCCGTGTCGTGGCCCTGCTCGGCCATCTCCAGCACCAGCGCCGCCAGCCGCCCGCGCGCGGCCAGCCATTGCACCGTGGCGCGCTCCAGCCGGTGGTGCTCGGGCGCGTCGTGCTGCTCGCCCAGCAGCAGCACGTCGGTGGGCAGCAGGGCGTTCAGGCGGGCGTCCAGCCGGGCCTGGTCGGCCGGGCTCAGCCGTGCCGGCGTGGCGCAGGCGGCCAGCAGCAGGGCGGCCAGGGCAGCGGTGGCGAGCAGGGTGAAGCGGCGCATCACGCCATACTAAGCCGATGGCGGAGATGCATCACGAGGCGGTGAGGCGCTGGCTGCGCGTCGGCCTGACGCTGGCGCTGGCCAGCGGGGCCGCTCTGCTGGCGGTGCGCGCCCGCGTGCCGGTGCCGTGGATGATCGGCCCGCTGCTGGTCACGGCGGCGGCGCGCATGGCCGGGCTGCCCGCGGTCAGCAGCACCCGGCTGCGCAACGCCGGGCAATGGGTCATCGGCGCGGCGCTGGGCCTGTACTTCACGCCGCAGGTGACGGCGCTGGTGCTGGGCCTGTGGTGGGCGGTGGCGCTGGCGGTGCTGTTCGCGCTGGGGCTGGGGGTGCTGTTCGGCGGCTGGATGGACCGGGCGCTGGGCGCGGCCGGCGCCGAGCTGACGCCCGCGCAGCGGCGCGCCACGGCCTGGTTCGCCAGCTCGGTCGGCGGCGCGTCGGAGATGACGCTGCTGGCCGAGCGCGCCGGCGCCCGCGCCGACCTGGTGGCCGCTGCGCACAGCGTGCGCATGACGGTGGTGGTGCTGGTGCTGCCCTTTGCCATGCAGTGGGCGCGCCAGCACTGGCAGCTGCCGGCGCTGGATGCCACGCCGCCCGGCCGCGCCGCCGCCGAATGGCCGGGCCTGCTGTGGCTGGGCCTGGCCACCGGCGCCGGCGCCTGGTTGATGGGCCGCACGCGCCGCGCCAACCCCTGGTTCATCGGCCCGCTGCTGGTGGCCATGGCCCTGACCATGGCCGACGTGCATGCCTCGGCCGTGCCCAAGGCGCTGACCAATGCGGCGCAGCTGGTGATCGGCGTCAGCCTGGGCGTGCGCTTTTCGCGCCCGTTCCTGCGTACCGCGCCGCGCTGGCTGGCGGCCGCCGCCGTCGGCACGCTGGGCATGATCGCGCTGTGCGCCGGCTTTGCCGCGCTGCTGGCGGGGCTGACCGGCCTGCACCCGGTGACGCTGATGCTGGCCACCGCGCCCGGCGGCATCGCCGAGATGGCGATCACGGCGCAGGTGCTGCAACTGGGCGTGGCGGTGGTCACCGCCTTTCAGGTGTGCCGGCTGGTGGCCGTGCTGCTGCTGGCCGAGCCCCTGTTCGGCTGGCTGGAGCGGCGGCGCGCGGCGCCGGTGCATGAAAAAGGGGCCTGACGCGGCCCCTTCTTTGGTTGTGCCCGGCCCGGGCGGGTGTCAATGCAGCACGACCGGGTTTTGCGCCAGCTCGGCGTAGCCTTCTAGCGTGTCCTCGACCTCTTCCTGCGTGGGGGTGTTTTGCTGCCACTCGGTGATGCGGCGCTGAAACAGCTCGGCCCACAGGCCGTCCAGGTACACCTCCTTGCCCGAGCGCTTGTCCACGATCTCGAAGCCGTGGCGCGCCAGCGTGGGCTCGCCCGCGTCGTCGTCGGCGCGCGCGGGCTCGTCGGGCAGCAGGTGCACCACCACGAAGCTGTCGGAGTCGTAGAGCGTGTTCATGGGTTTTGCGTGGGCCTTTCAGGAAGTGGATGCACCAGTGTGCCCCATGCAGATAAGAACGAACCAGCGGTTTTCAAGGCCGACAGGGTTTGGCAGGGTTTATCCCCGTTCACCAGAGCCTACACTCGCAGCCCATGAAATTGGCAACGTACAAGGACGGCTCGCGCGACGGGCAGCTGGTGGTGGTCTCGCGCGACCTGGGCACGGCGCATTACGCCACCGGCATCGCCAGCCGGCTGCAGCAGGCGCTGGACGACTGGAACTTCATCGCGCCGCAGCTGCAGGACTTGTCCGACGCGCTCAACCACGGCCGCGCGCGTCACCCCTTCGCGTTCGACGCGGCCCAGTGCATGGCGCCGCTGCCGCGCGCCTACCAGTGGCTGGACGGCTCGGCCTACCTCAACCACGTCGAGCTGGTGCGCGCCGCCGGCAGCAGCGACGTGCCCGAGCGCTTTTATACCGAGCCGCTGATGTACCAGGGCGGCAGCGACGACTTTCTGGGCCCTTGCGATGCCATCGTGGTGCCCGACGAGGCCATGGGCATCGACTTCGAGGCCGAGCTGGCGGTCATCACCGCCGACGTGCCCATGGCCGCCACGCCCGAGCAGGGGCTGGACGCCATTCGCCTCGTCATGCTGGCCAACGACGTCAGCCTGCGCCACCTGATCGCCGGCGAGGTCGAGACCCGCCTGGGCCTGGTGCAGGGCAAGCCGGCCACCGCCTTCAGCCCGGTGGCCGTCACGCCCGACGAACTGGGCGAAGCCTGGCAGGGCGGGCGCGTGCACCTGGCCCTGCAGACCAGCTGGAACGGCCGCAAGGTGGGCCTGTGCGAGGCCGGGCCCGACATGCGCTTTCACTTCGGCCAGCTCATCGAGCATGCCGCGCGCACGCGCCGCCTGCGCGCCGGCAGCATCGTCGGCAGCGGCACCGTCAGCAACCCGGGGGTGGAGCAAAACGGTCGCCGCGAATGGCCCCGGGGCTATGGCTGTATCGCCGAAAAGCGCGCCATGGAAACCCTGCAGGATGGCGCGCCCAAGACCGAGTACATGCGCTTTGGCGACCGCGTGCGCATCGAGATGAAGGGCAAGGGTGGCCAGTCGCTGTTCGGCGCCATCGACCAGCAGGTCAGCCCGCTGGCGCCCTGATGGCTCCTTCGATTTTTCGTTCACCACCACAAACCACAAGCAAGGAGACAAGCTGATGCACCGCCGACACTTCATTTCACTGGCCCCCGCCGCGCTGGCCGCGCCCTGGGCGCGCGCGCAGGGCGGCTGGCCCACGCAGCAGATTCGCTGGGTGGTGCCCTATCCGGCCGGTGGCGACACCGACGCGCTGGCGCGCGTGATCTCCGAGGCCATGCGACCGGGGTTGAACCAGCAGGTGATCGTGGTCGACAACCGCCCCGGCGCCTCGACCAACATCGCCGGCGAGCTGGTGGCCACGGCCAAGCCCGACGGCTACACCGTCATGTCGGCCGACAACGCCATCCTGGCCTACAACGAGCACCTGTTTTCCAAGCTGCGCTTCGACCCCGCCAAGAGCTTCACCTACATCGGCGCGTTCGGCCGCTTTCCGCTGGCGCTGGTGGTCACGCCGAAGTTTCCGGCCCAGACGCTGAAAGAGTTCCTGGCCTACGTGCGCGCCCATCCGGGCAAGGTCAACTACGCCTCGCCGGGCAATGGCTCGCCGCACCACCTGGCGATGGAGCTGTTCAAGAACCGCACCGGCACCTTCGTCACCCACATCCCCTACCGCGGCGCGGCGCCGGCCATGCAGGACGTGATGAGCGGCCAGGTGGACTGCATGTTCCTCGACCTGCCCGCGGGCCTGCCCACCATCGAAAGCGGCAAGGTGCGCGCGCTCGCCATCGGCTCGGCCCAGCGCGTGCCGCAGCTGCCGAATCTGCCCACGCTGACCGAAAGCGGCGTGAAGGACAGCGAGGTCTACGCCTTCCAGGGCCTGCTGGGCCCGGCCGGCATGCCGCAAGACGTGGTGGCCAAGCTCAACGGCGCCCTCAACGCCGCGCTGAAGGCGCCGGTGGTCGTGCAGCGCATGCACGACTACGGCATGGAGGCGCAGCCCGGCACGCCGCAGCAGTTCTTCGACATGTCGCGCGCCGAGGCCAAACGCTGGGGGCCGGTCATCAAGTCGGCGGGCGTCAAGCTGGATTGACGCCGGCCGTCCGCTGAACCATTGAAATGCCGCCCGAGGGACGCGCGAGACGGGATGCGGTGCAAGGCGCAAAGCGCAGCGATACCGGGTGGTATCGCGAGCATTTGCAACGCCGCAGCGCGCCCGTATCGAGCGGACAGCGGGTGTGCAATTTCAGTGGTTCAGCGGACTACAGCTGCGGCGCGAGCGACTTGAGGCCGCGCAGCAGCATCTCGACCGCCACCGCCACCAGGATCAGGCCCATCAGCCGCTCGAAGGCCTGCAGCACGCGCGCGCCGACCCAGCGCTGGATGCGCTCGGACAGCACCAGCACCAGCGCGCACACGGCCATGGTCACGCTGAGCGCGGCCACCCATTCCCAGCGCCGCTCGGGCGCCTGGCTGACCAGCAGCAGCACGGTGGCCAGCGCCGACGGCCCGGCCAGCGCGGGCACCGCCAGCGGCACGATCAGGGGCTCGGCGGCGGCCTCCTCGTCCGGCACCGGCGGCGGCGGAAACACCATGCGCAGCGCGATCAGGAACAGCACCACCGCGCCGGCCAGCTGCAGCGCCAGCTGCGACAGGTTCATCACACGCAGGAAGGCGTCGCCCACGAACATGAAGGCCAGCAGCAGGCCGAAGGCGATCAGCACCTCGCGCAGGATCACGCGCGGGCGGCGCGCCGCCGGCACCGCCTTCAGCGCGCTGGCGAAGATGGGGATGTTGCCCAGCGGGTCGGTGATGAGCAGCAGCAGGATGGTGGCCGAGACGAAGGTGTAGCTCATGGCGGGGCGCCGGCAAGGGTGGCGCTGGCCGGCATTGTGCAATGCGCGGGCGGGCGGCGCCGCTACGATCGGGGCGGCGCATCCCCGTCAACCCAACCCAGCGAAAGGCCACGACCATGACCGCTCCCGCCATCGACTACAGCCGCTACCAGACTCTCAACATCACGCGCCGCGGCGACGGCGGCTGCGTGCTCGACCTGCAGATGAAGGCCAAGAACGGCAAGCTGCCCACCGCCGGCCATGAAGGCCATTGGGAGCTGAGTGAAATCTGGCGTGACATCGACCGCGACGACAGCGTGCGCGTGGCCGTGCTGCGCGGCGAGGGCATGGGCTTTTCGGGCGGCGGCGACCTGGCCCTGGTGCAGGACATGGCCAGCGACTTCGCCGTGCGCTCGCGCGTATGGAAGGAGGCGCGCGACCTGGTCTACAACATCATCAACTGCGACAAGCCCGTCGTCAGCGCCATGCACGGCCCGGCCGTCGGCGCGGGGCTGGTGGCGGGCCTGCTGGCCGACGTGTCGATCGCCGCCAGGTCGGCCAAGATCGTCGACGGCCACACGCGCCTGGGCGTGGCCGCGGGCGACCACGCCGCCATCTGCTGGCCACTGCTGTGCGGCATGGCCAAGGCCAAGTACCACCTGCTGCTGTGCGAGGCCGTGAGTGGCGAGGAGGCCGAGCGCATCGGCCTGGTGTCGCTGGCCGTCGATGACGATCAGCTGCTGGCCAAGGCCTACGAGGTGGCCGACAAGCTGGCTGCCGGCGCCCAGAGCGCGATCCGCTGGACCAAGTACTCGCTCAACAACTGGTACCGCCAGGCCGGGCCGACGTTCGACACCTCGCTGGCGCTCGAATTCATGGGCTTCGGCGGCAGCGAGGTGCACGAGGGCATCGCCAGCCTGCGCGAGCGCCGTGCGCCGCGCTACAGTGAACTATCAAAATAATAGCTGTCAGCGCTTGGTCGACGGGCGCTGCAGCCCGATTTGATATAAAACGAATCAGGCCGTCGCCTTCATCCGCGCCAGCATGGCCGCGGTGTTGGTCTTGCGGTCGGCGTTGACCTGTTGCACGCTGGGGCGCTCGCCCATGCGCTGGAGGTAGTCCTTCACCGGCAGCGCGGCCAGCAGGTCTTCGCCGTAGACGATCTTGCTGCAGCTGGCCACCAGCGGCAGGTGCACGGCGGCGGCGCAGTCGGCCAGCGTGAAGGTTGTGCCGCCGACGAAGGGCGCGAAGCGCACCAGCCGGCCGAAGGCAGCGATGTTCTTTTGCAGCTGCGGCTTGATCCTTTGCTTGAGCGTGTCGCTGACCTGGCCGCCGAAGAAGGCCGCGGGGTAGAGGTTGCGCGCCACCAGCTCCAGGTGCAGCTCCAGATGGCGCAGCAGCTCGCGCACCTTGGCGGCTGCATAGGGGTCGGCCGGCAGCAGCGGGTGCCCGGGGTAGCGCGCCTCGATGTATTCGAGCATCACCGTCGACTCGCTGATCGGGCCCTGCTCGGTCAGCAGGTAGGGCACCTTGCCCAGCGGGCTGGCGGCCGGGTCGGTTTCGCCGATCCAGGCCAGTTTTTCCTCGAACGGCACGCCTTTTTCAAGCAGCGCGAGTTTGACGACGTTGTAGTAGTTGCTGGCCGCGAAGCCGACGAGTTCGAGCACGGGACATCCTCCGGACGGGTGGGGGTTGGACAGGGCGCCAAGCCTAACGCCTGCGGGTCGCCGCGCCGGTCGCCGACCGGACGCACCGTATCATCGGCCGATGATTCGCAGCGAGGTCACCATGTTCGGCAAGCTTTCTCGACGCGCGGCGCTGTGGGCGCTGGCGAGCACCCTGACGGCCGGCGCCGCCCAGGCCCAGCCGCCGGTGGTGCAGGTGCAGGATGCCTGGGCGCGCGCCACCGTGCCCGGCCAAGGCGCCAGCGGGGCCTTCATGACCCTGACCGCGCCGCAGGGCGCCACGCTGGTGGGCGTGTCCTCGCCCGCGGCCACGGCCGAGCTGCACGAGATGGCGATGGACGGCAACGTGATGCGCATGCGCCCGCTGGCCACGCTGGCCCTGCCGCCGGGCCAGGCGGTGACGCTCAAGCCGGGCGGTGTGCACGTCATGCTGCTGGACTTGAAGGCGCCGCTGACGGCCGGCGCGACTTTGTCCCTCACGCTGCAGTTGCGCGACGCCCAGGGCGCGAGCTCGCAGCTCGAGGTGCAGGTGCCGGTGCGCGCGCTGGGCGGCGGTGCCATGGGGCAGGGCATGGGACACGGCGCCATGCACGGGCGTTGACTTGCGCCGCGCCTGCGCTAAGCTGCGCCCAGGCGAGGCTTGGTCCGCGCGAGGAGCGAGAGCATGAGCGAGCAGACACCGTTTGCCTTCGGCAAGCTGATTCCGGGGTTCGAGTTTTTGCAGCAGCTGACCGCCGGCAACGCGGGCGGCGCGGCGGCCACGGGCTTGAGCCACTGGGTGGCGCCCACGGTCAACGTCGAGGAGCTGGAGCAGCGCATTTCCGAGTTGAAGACCGTGCAGTTCTGGCTGGAGCAGAACCTGCTGGCGCTCAAGGCCACCGTGCAGGCGCTCGAGGTGCAGAAGATGACCCTGCTCACGCTGCGGGGCATGAACCTGAGCATGGCCGAGGTGGCGCAGGCCTTCACCATGCCGCCCGCCGCGCCGTCCACGGCGGCGCCGGCACCGGCCTCCGAGGGCGGCAGCGGCTGGCCTTATGCGGACAAGAGCGCCGCCGCGCCAGCGCCAGCGCCAGAAGCCGAGCCCGCCGAACCCGATGAGCCGAAGGCGGCCGCGCCCGCCAAGGCGCCGCGCCGCCCGGCCGCCGCCAAGGCCCCCGCAGCCGCCGCCCCGGCCGGCGCCGGCGTGACCGACCCGATCCAGTGGTGGGGCGCCCTGACGCAGCAGTTTCAGCAGATCGCCACCCAGACCCTGCGCGAGGCAGCGCGCGCCATGCCGGCGGCCGAGCCGGCCGACCTGGCACCGGCCGATGCCCCCGCCGCCGCGCCGAAACCCGCGGCGCCGGCCAGGAAGGCCGCTGCGACCAAGCGCAAGAAGGCCGCGCGCAAAACGCCCGCCCCGAAGGCCGCCGCCAAGGCGCCCGCGCCCAAGCCGCGCAGCCTGCTCGGCTGGCCACTGCCCACGCCGCCAGAAAAGAGCTGAGCGCAGGTCGCGACGCCCGGCGCTCAAGGCCGGGCGTGTGGCTTGCAGCGTCTGCACCTGCGCCCGTCACAGCAGTGCCAGGCTGAAGGCCAGCGAGGACTGCGCCCGCTCCAGCCCCAGGCTGCGCTCCACCGGCTCCATGAACAGCGCGAAGCCGTAGAACACGCTGCCTCAGCTGATCAGTTGCGCCACCGACAGCCCGGTGACCCGCTGGTGCGGGGACGGCGCAAAAAGCGTCCTGCTGCGGCGATCAAGAGTGAAATAGCTCGCTGGCGCCCGGTGGACAAGCGCGGCAAGCTATTGGATTGATAGTAATTGACGGTGCCGGTGATCGCTGGCCGGGCGCCGCAGGTGGGGGCGCGCGCGTGCCGCCCCCGTTTTGACAATCAGAGCGACTTCTTGATCAGGTTGCCGATCTCGCCCACGATGCCGCGGCGAAAGAGCAGCACGCAGACCACGAAGATCGCGCCCTGCACCACCGTCACCCAGGAGCCCAGCTCGGCCAGGTAGTTCTGCATGGTGACGATGGTGGCGGCGCCCACCACGGGGCCGAAGATGGTGCCCATGCCGCCCAGCAGCGTCATCAGCACCACCTCGCCCGACATGCTCCAGTGCACGTCGGTGAGCGAGGCCAGTTGGAACAGGATGGCCTTGGTGGCGCCGGCCAGGCCGGCCAGGGTGGCCGACAGCACGAAGGCGCGGTGCTTGAACTTGTCGGCGTCGTAGCCGAGCGAGATGGCGCGCGGCTCGTTCTCGCGGATGGCCTGCAGCACCTGGCCGAAGGGCGAGTGGACGATGCGGTAGATCAGCAGGAAGCCGCCCAGGAAGATCACCAGCACGAAGCAGTACATGGCGAAGGTCTGCGACAGGTCGATCAGGCCGAACAGGTGGCCGCGCGGCACGGCCTGGATGCCGTCCTCGCCATGGGTGAAGGGCGCCTGCAGCGAGAAGAAGAACACCATCTGCGCCAGCGCCAGCGTGATCATGGCGAAGTAGATGCCCTGGCGGCGGATGGCCAGCAGACCCGTTACCCAGCCCAGGGCGGCCGTGCACAGGGTGGCGAAACCGATGGCCAGCTCGGGCGTCCAGCCCCAGACCTTGGCGGCATGCGCGGCCGCGTAGCCGGCGCCGCCCAGGAACATGGCGTGGCCGAAGGACAGCAGCCCGCCAAAGCCCAGCAACAGGTTGAAGGCGCAGGCAAACAGCGCAAAGCACATCACCTTCATCATGAACACCGGGTACACGCCCAGCAGCGGGGCACCGACCAGGATGATCACCATGATGGCGAACACCAGCATGTGCGTGCGCCGCGGGTTGCTCGGCGCCGGGGTCGCGGAGGCGGCGGTGGTCGGCGCGCCGGAGGAGGAGCTGGCAGCAGTGTTCATGGGCTTACTTCTGGGCGCCAAACAGGCCGGCCGGGCGAACCAGCAGCACGATGGTCATGATGATGAAGATGGCGGTGGTCGAAGCCTCGGGATAGAACACCTTGGTCAGGCCCTCGACCAGGCCCAGACCGAAGCCGGTGACGATGGCGCCCATGATCGAGCCCATGCCGCCGATCACCACCACGGCGAACACGACGATGATGATCTGCTCGCCCATCAGCGGGCTGACCTGGTAGATGGGCGCGGCCATCACGCCCGCCAGCGCCGCCAGCGCCACGCCGAAGCCGAAGGTCAGCGTGACCATGCGCGGCACGTTGATGCCGAAGGCCTGCACCAGCTGAGGGTTTTCGGTGGCCGCACGCAGGTAGCCGCCCAGCCGCGTGTGCTCGATGACGAACCAGGTCGCCAGGCACACCACCGCCGAGGCCACGATGACCCAGGCGCGGTAGTTGGGCAGGAACATGAAGCCCAGGTTGGTGCCGCCCTGCAGCTGCGCCGGAATGGCGTAGGGCAGGCCGGAGGAGCCGTATTCGTTGCGGAACAGCCCCTGGATGACCAAGGCCAGGCCGAAGGTCAGCAGCAGGCCGTAGAGGTGGTCGAGCTGGTACAGGCGCTTGAGCATGGTGCGCTCCAGCACCACGCCGATGGCGCCGACCACCACCGGCGCCACGATAAGCGACCACCAGTAGTTGAGCCCCAGCTTGGAAAGTAGCAGATAGGCGCCGAAGGCGCCCATCATGTAGAACGCGCCGTGCGCGAAGTTGATGATGTTGAGCAGGCCGAAGATGACGGCCAGGCCCAGCGACAGCAAGGCGTAGAAGGAGCCATTGATCAGGCCGATGAGCAGCTGACCCATCAGGGCCTGGATCGGGATGTCAAACATGCGCGAAAACCTTCATGTCGTGCGGTGCGGGCCGGCCGTCAGGGGGGCCGATCAGGACTTGACCAGCGGGCAGCCGCCTTCGTTCAGCGGGCGGAAGGCCTTGTCGGCCGGAATGGTCTGCAGCAGCTTGTACAGGTCCCACGGGCCCTTGGACTCGCTGGGTTTCTTGACCTCGAACAGGTAGGCCGGATGGATCTTGCGTCCGTCGATGCGGATCATGCCCTTGCCGAACAGCGGATCGTCCGTGGGCAGCTTCTTCATCTCGGCCACCACCTTGGCGCCGTCCTTGTCTTCCTGGATGGCGTCGACCGCCTTCAGGTAGTGCAGCATGCCGGCGTAGTCGCCCGCCTGCGCCATGGTCGGCATGCGGCCGCCGTGCAGGGCGCCGAAGCGCTTGGACCAGGCCCGGGTGCCGTCGTTCATGTCCCAGTAGAAGCTTTCGGTCAGCTGCAGGCCCTGTGCCGTTTGCAGGCCCAGGCTGTAGACGTCGGACAGGAACAGCAGCAGGCCAGCCAGGTTCTGGCCACCCTTGACGATGCCGAACTCGGCCGCCTGCTTGATGGTGTTGGTGGCGTCCGAGCCGGCATTGGCCAGGCCGATGATCTTGGCCTTGGAGCCCTGCGCCTGCAGCAGGAAGGACGAGAAGTCGGTGGTGCCCAGCGGCGCCCGGACGGCGCCCAGCACCTTGCCGCCAGCGGCCTTGACGGCCTCGGAGGTGTCCTTCTCCAGCGAGTGGCCGAAGGCGTAGTCGGCCGTGATGAAGAACCAGCTGTCGCCGCCGTTCTTGACCACCGCGCTGCCGGTGCCGTGCGCCAGCATCCAGGTGTCGTAGGTCCAGTGCACGGTGTTGGCGTTGCAGAACTTGCCGGTCATGTCCGACGAGCCGCCGGTGGAGTTGACCATGACGCTGTTCTTGTCCTTGACCACCTGGGCCACGGCCAGCATCACCGACGACGTCGCGACGTCGAGGATCATGTCGACGCCTTCGGAGTCGATCCACTTGCGCGCGATGCTGGAGCCCACGTCGGGCTTGTTCTGGTGGTCGGCCGAGACGATCTCGATCTTCAGCTTGGAGCCGGTGGCCTTGACGTAGTCCTCGGCCGCCATCTTGGCGGCGACGACAGCGCCCGGGCCCGCCAGGTCGGCGTAGGGGCCGGACATGTCGGTCATGACGCCGATCTTGACCACGCCACCGGAAATCGCGGCCTGCGCGCCCCCTCCGGCCACGAGTCCCAGTCCGGCGATCAACGAGCACAACAGTTTGCGTTTCATGGTTGCTTCCTCTCCAAAATACCGATCAGTGCGGCATGCCTGTTTGAAAACCGTCGCCTGTCATTGTGGTGCTTGCGGGGTGACGGCGGGTGGGAGGAACCGGCGTGGGCGCAAGCTGCCTGCCCCGGTTCCTGACTTCGATGTCCGAGTCAGCTTATTTCTTGGCGACCAGCGGGCAGCCACCCTCGTCGAGCGGGCGGAACGCCTTGTCGGCGGGAATGGTCTGCAGCAGCTTGTAGTAGTCGTAGGGGTACTTGGACTCGCTGGGCTTCTTCACCTCGAACAGGTAGGCCGGGTGGAGCTTGCGTCCGTCCTCGCGGATCGTCCCCTTGCCGAACAGGATGTCGTCGGTCGGCATGGCCTTCATCTTGGCCACGATCGCCTTGCCGTCGGTGTCGTCCTGCAGCGCGTCGACCGCCTTCAGGTAGTGCAGCACGCTGGCGTACACGCCGGCATGATCGGCCGACGGGTACTTGCCGCTGTTGGCGGCGGCAAAGCGCTTGCTCCAGGCACGGGTGTTGTCGTCGTGGTCCCAATAGAAGGTCTCGGTCAGTTGCAGACCCTGCGCGGTCTGCAGGCCGAGGCCATGCACGTCGGTGATGAACACCAGCAGGCCGGCCATCTTCTGGCCGCCCTTGACGATGCCGAACTCGGCCGCCTGCTTGACCGAGTTGGTGAAGTCCGCGCCCGCGTTGGCCAGGCCGACCACCTTGGCCTTGGACGACTGCGCCTGCAGCAGATAGGACGAGAAGTCGCTGGTGCCCAGCGGCACCTTGACGCTGCCCAGCACCTTGCCGCCGGACGCCTTGACGACGTCGCTCGTGTCGCGCTCCAGCGCGTGGCCAAAGGCGTAGTCGGCGGTCAGGAAGAACCAGCTGTCGCCACCGCTCTTGACCACCGCGCTGCCGGTGCCGTGCGCCAGCATCCAGGTGTCGTACAGCCAGTGCACGAAGTTGGGCGAGCAGGACTTGCCGGTCAGGTCGGACGAGCCGCCGCCGGTGTTGACGTTGACCTTGTTCTTTTCGGTCGTGACCTGGCTGACGGCCAGCGCGACCGACGAGGTGGGCACGTCGGTGATCATGTCCACGCCTTCGGTGTCGTACCACTTGCGCGCGATGCTGGAACCCACGTCCGGCTTGTTCTGGTGGTCGGCCGAGATGATCTCGACCTTCAGCTTGGAGCCAGTGGCCTTGACGTAGTCCTCGGCGGCCATCTTGGCCGCCAGCACCGAGCCGGTGCCGGTCAGGTCGGCGTACGGGCCGGACATGTCGTTCAAAACACCGATCTTGACCACACCCCCCGAAATGGCGGCCTGGGCCGCGCCCGACAGCGCCAGTCCCATGCCGGCGATCAGCGCGCAAAGCAGTTTGCGTTTCATTGGGGGGTTGCTCCTTGAGTTGGGGATGAAAAACGGAAAAATCAGACGCCGAGGTACTGGTGCAGCATGTCCATGTTGTCCTGCAGCTCGGCGGCGGTGAACTCGCGCAGGATCAGGCCGCGCTCCATGATGTAGAAGCGGTCGGCCAGCGGCGCGGCGAAGCGGAAGTTCTGCTCGACCATCAGCACCGTGAAGCCGCGCGCGCGCAGCTCGCGGATCATGCGCGCCAGGGCCTGCACGATGACCGGCGCCAAGCCTTCGGAGATTTCGTCCAGCAGCAGGATCTTGGCGCCGGTGCGCAGGATGCGCCCGACCGCCAGCATCTGCTGCTCGCCACCCGACAGGCGCCCGCCGGGGCTGTTGCGGCGGGTCTTCAGGTTGGGGAACATGTCGTAGATCTCGTCCACGCTCATGCCGCCCTCGGCCACCTTGGGCGGCAGCATCAGGTTTTCTTCGCAGCTGAGCGAGGTCAGGATGCCGCGCTCCTCGGGGCAGTAGCCGACGCCCAGCTTGGCGATGTGGTGCGGCGCCAGGCGCACGGTGTCCTGGCCGTTGATCTCGATGGCGCCGGTGCGCTTGCCGACCAGGCCCATCAGGGCGCGCAGGCTGGTGGTGCGACCGGCGCCGTTGCGGCCCAGCAGGCTCACCACCTCGCCGGTCTTGACCTCGAAATTGACGCCGTGCAGGATGTGCGATTCGCCGTACCAGGCGTGCACGTCCTTGAAGCGGATGGCGGTGGTGGATGCGGTCATGCGTTGCGGCCCCTTCATTCGCCGATGCCTTCGAGCGCTTCGTCGGTGCTGCCCATGTAGGCCTCGAGCACCTTCGGGTTGCGCGACACCTCGGCGTAGGCCCCCTCGGCGATGACTTCGCCGAACTGCAGCACGGTGATGGTGTCGGCGATCTGGCCGACCACGCTCATGTTGTGCTCGACCATCAGCACGGTGCGGTCGGCCGCCACCTTCTGGATCAGCTGGGTGACCAGCTCCACGTCCTCGTGGCCCATGCCCTGGGTGGGCTCGTCCAGCAACAGCAGCTTGGGGTCCATCGCCAGCGTGGTGGCGATTTCGAGCGCGCGTTTGCGACCGTAGGGCAACTCGCTGGCCTGCAGGTGGGCGAACGAGGCCAGGCCGACGTGGTCGAGCAGCTCCATGCAGCGCCCGTTGAGCTGGTCGAGCGTGCGCGAGGACTGCCAGAAGTTGAAGGCCGTGCCCAGGGTGGGCTGCAGCGCCACGCGCACGTTTTCCAGCACGCTCATGTGCGGGAAGGTGGACGAGATCTGGAACGAGCGCACCATGCCCCGGCGTGCCACCTGGGCGGGCTTTTCATGCGTGATGTCGCTGCCTTCCAGCAGGATGGTGCCGCGCGTGGGCTCCAGGAATTTGGTCAGCAGGTTGAAGCAGGTGGTCTTGCCGGCGCCATTGGGGCCGATCAGCGCGTGGATGGTGCCGCGCTGGACCTTGAGGTTGACACCGTTGACCGCGACAAAGCCCTTGAACTCTTTTACGAGACCGCGGGTTTCCAAAATGATGTCTGAACTCATGCGCCCCTGTCGTCATCAAGCTGATAGCACCGGCACCAGGAGGCGCCGGTCAAAACGGGCCGATTATGCGCATGAGAACGGCGCTTTCCGCTCAGGGTTTTCACCCGAAAACGGAGGCGCGGAACAGCGATGGCGGCGACGGCGGCCGCCACGCAGGTGGGCTTATGTGCCGCTGTTGTCGGCCTTCACGTGCGCCGTGTCGGTGGCAATGGCCTGCTCTTGGCCGGCGATGGCCTGCCGGTCCTGGTACACCGCGTCGGCGTCGGGCGACTCGGCGGCCATCAGGCCATGCTGGCGGTCGTGCCGCAGGCGATGCTCGTCGGTCTTCAGCTGCGCTTCGTCGTCGCGGCGCTGCATGCGGTCGTCCCGGGCTTGCAGCGATCGGGTCGGGTCGGCCCGCAGGTCGCTGTTGTCGCCGCGGATGTCCTGGCGGTCGTGGTAGACGCGCATGGCGTCGGGCGACTCGGCGGCCATCTTGCCGTCGGCCCGATCGGCCTTGAGCGTGTGGCTGTCGGTGCTGAGCTGCGCGCGCTCCAGGGCCAGCGAGGCCAGGTCGGCGTTCAGCTGCGCCTGGTCTTCCCGTTGCGGCAGGGTCTGGGTCGCGGCCATGGCCAAGGAGGGGCCCAGCGCCAGCAGGGCGGCGACGGCGATCAAGGGGGTGTGCAGGCGGAAAGTCATGGTTCGTGCTCCTGGTTGCGGCGCCGGCGACGCGCTGGCGGCCGAGGGCGAAATGCAAGTGATTTCGTGCCGCTCATGCTAGGGCGGCCGGACGCGTGGGCACAGTGCCGGCGGTCACCTTGTGGCGCGTGACCTTCGTCATGAGATCGAGGCGCGCCGCGCCCGGCGTCAGGTGTCGCGCGGCGCGGCGCCCAGCGGCACTTCGGTGCTGAACTTGGCGCGCCGCGTGGCGAAGAAGGTGCGCACGTTGCGCACGTTGGCGTCCTGCGTGAACAGGCGCTCGGCCAGCACCTGATAGGCCGGCATGTCGCCCACGCGCAGCACCAGCATGAAGTCGGGCCCGGGTGCCACGCGCCAGCACTGCTGCACGGCGGACTCGGCCACCGCCCGACGCTCGAACGCGGCCAGGTGCTCGGCGCCCTGGCGGTCGAGCGTCACCTCGGCGATGGCGCTCAGGCCGTGGCCCTGCAGGGCCGCCAGACGGTCCTCGTCCAGCAGCGCCACGGTGCGGGTGATGAGGCCCGCCTGGTGCAGGCGGCGCACGCGCCGCAGGGCGGTGGGCGGTGAAACGCCCGCGCGCTCGGCCAGGGCCTGGTTGCTGGCGGCGGCATCGTGCTGCAGCAGGTTGAGCAGATGCCAATCGATGACGTCGAATTCCATAAATGATTAAAAATCAACAAAAAATTTCTTTATAAACAATTGTAGAAATATTATTTCAATATCAGATTGAAATCAAACCCATATTTCTGATCGGTCTCATTACGATCGAACCCGTTCAATCCAAGGGAGCGTTCACATGTGCGGAATCGTCGGCGCGGTCTCCACGCGCAACATCGTGCCCATCCTGGTGCAGGGCCTGCAGCGGCTGGAATACCGCGGCTACGACTCCTGCGGCGTGGCCGTGCACGTGGCGGCGGGCCACTTGCGGCGCGTGCGCGGCATCGCCCGCGTGGCCGACCTGGCGGCGCAGTGCGAACGCGAAGGGCTGCAGGGCAGCACCGGCATCGCCCACACGCGCTGGGCCACCCACGGCGCGCCCGCGGTGGCCAACGCGCACCCGCACGTCAGCTTCGGACCCGAGGCGCGCGCGGCCGACGAGCGTGCGCCGCGCGTGACGCTGGTGCACAACGGCATCATCGAGAACCACGAGGCCCTGCACGCCGAGCTGGCCGCGCGCGGCTACGACTTTGCCAGCCAGACCGACACCGAGGTCATCGTGCACCTGGTCGACAGCCTGTACGCCGGCGACCTGGCCGAGGCCGTGCGAGCGGCCGTCAAGCGCCTGCGCGGCAGCTATTCGATTGCCGTGCTGCACCGCGACGAGCCGCAGCGCCTGGTGGGCGCGCGCCAGGGCTCGCCCCTGGTGCTGGGCCTGGGCGCCGACGGCAAGGAAAACTTCTTGGCCAGCGACGCCATGGCCCTGGCCGGCGTGACCGACCAGATCGTCTATCTGGAAGAAGGCGACGTGGTCGACGTGCAACTGGGCAAGCACTGGATCGTGGACGGCGACGGCTGGCCCGCCGAGCGCGCCGTGCGCACCGTGCAGGCCATGAGCGGCGCGGCCGAGCTGGGACCGTATCGCCACTACATGCAAAAGGAAATCTTCGAGCAGCCGCGTGCCGTGGCCGACACGCTGGAGGGCGTGAAGGCGGTGGTGCCCGAGCTGTTCGAGGCCGCCGCGCAGCACGCGCCGGGCGACGGCGCCTATCCCACCTTCGCGCGCGTGCGCCAAGTGCTGATCCTGGCCTGCGGCACCAGCTACTACGCGGGCAGCGTGGCCAAGTACTGGCTGGAGAGCGTGGCCGGAATGCCCTGCCAGGTCGAAATCGCCAGCGAATACCGCTACCGCACCTCGGTGCCCGACCCCGACACGCTGGTCGTGACCATCTCGCAGTCGGGCGAGACCGCCGACACCCTGGCCGCGCTGCGCCACGCGCAGGGCCTGGGCATGCAGCACACGCTGACGGTGTGCAACGTGGCCACCAGCGCCATGGTGCGCGAATGCAAGCTGGCCTTTCTCACCCGCGCCGGGGTCGAGATCGGCGTGGCCAGCACCAAGGCCTTCACCACGCAACTGGTGGGTCTGTTCCTGCTCACGCTGGCGCTGGCCAAGTCGCACGGGCGCCTGACGGATGAGCAGGAGGCCGCGCACCTCAAGGCCCTGCGCCACCTGCCGGTGGCCCTGCAGGCCGTGCTGGCGCTGGAGCCGCAGGTCATCGGCTGGGCCGAGCAGTTCGCGGCCAAGGAAAACGCGCTGTTCCTGGGTCGCGGCCTGCACTACCCCATTGCGCAGGAGGGCGCGCTCAAGCTGAAAGAGATCACCTACATCCACGCCGAGGCCTACGCCGCCGGCGAGCTCAAGCACGGCCCGCTGGCCCTGGTCACCAGCGCCATGCCGGTGGTGGTGGTGGCGCCCAACGACGCGCTGCTGGAAAAGCTCAAGAGCAACATGCAGGAGGTGCGCGCGCGCGGCGGCGTGCTGTACGCGCTGGCCGACGCCGACAGCCGCATCGACAGCAGCGAGGGCCTGCACGTCATCCGCATGCCCGAAAGCGTCGGCCTGCTCTCGCCCATCCTGCACGTGGTGCCGCTGCAGTTGCTGGCCTATCACACGGCGGTGGCGCGCGGCACCGACGTGGACAAGCCGCGCAATCTGGCGAAGAGCGTGACGGTGGAGTGACCGTCGCACTCTTGGGGCATACGGCGCCCCGCGCCGAGGCGCGCGGGGTCTGGGTTTGCAGTGAAGACTCATGGCCATACGCGCCGTAGCCGACGCGTTTGCGAGGCGCACGTCGATGACACGTCCGCTCAGTGTGAGTGTGCGATTTTTGTACGGTAAAATTCCGTACAAAAAGGGGATTGCCATGACTGCCACCACCGCTCGCCTCGATCTTCGTCTGGACGCCCGCGACAAGAGCCGCATCGCCCGGGCTGCGGCGTTGCGGGGCATGGCCGTGTCCGCGTTTGTGCGCGATGCCGTGCTGCGCGAGGTGGACTCGGCCATTGCGGTCGAGAGTGTGGTCACCTTGTCGGCCGACGAGTCTCGGCGCTTCCTGGCCGCGCTGGATGAGCCGTTTCACCCCAACGATCGCTTGAAGAAGGCGATGCAGGGCGCTGCCCGGATGCCGCGCAGCTGAGCGTTCGTCGGCTTCGCCATGGCGCTGGCTTTTGCGTTGCTGGATGGTCGGCATCATGATCGCGCTGGCTTTTCTTGTGGCCTTGCGGCGCTGGACGACTACCTGCGCCGCATGGCAGGGCAGCACCAGCGCGACGGCATTGCCAGCACGCACGTTTTGATCGATGAAGCGCAGCCCACGCGGATCCTGGGCTACTGTGCGTTGTCGGCGGCACAGCTGCACCTGCGCGAACTGAACCCGGACGACCGCAAGCGTTTGCCGGCGTATCCGGTTCCGGCCATGCGCATGGGCCGCTTGGCCGTGCCAGTGTCCGAACAGGGCAAGGGCCATGGCGCGTTGCTGCTGGGGCATGCGGTGAACCTGGCCTTGACGGTGCGACAGACGATGGGTGTCCGGGTGCTCGTGGTCGATGCGAAGGACGACCGGGCGGCGGTGTTCTACGAGAGCTACGGCTTCCGGCCCACGGCCAGTGCGACCTTGAGCCTGTATTTGCCGATTCCATGAACGTCGGGGTGCCGGCATCGGCCACCCATGAAAACAGGGTGCCTGCAATCCGGTTCAGAGCGCGGGACAATCGCCGCATGAGGAGACGCCATCCATGAAGCTGACATCCACCCAACTAACGCCCCTGCTGCAAACGCTGCCCGACTGGCGCTTCGACGCCGAGCGCGGCGGCCTGATCGCGCGCGAATACAAATTCCACGACTTCGCCCAGGCCTTCGGCTTCATGGCCCAGATTGCCGTGATCGCCGAAAGCCGCAACCACCACCCCGAGTGGTTCAACGTCTACAACCGCGTGCAGGTGACGCTGACCACGCACGACGCGGGCGGCCTGACGATGAAGGACGTCGAGCTGGCGCGCGCCATGGACCGCGTGGCCGCCGCGCTGGCGCAGCAAGCCCAGGAGCCGACACCATGAACGCATCCGCCACCGCCGACAAGCACGGCCTGGCCGCCGGCAATGCCCAGCCGCCCTCGGCCGACTGGACCATCGACCAGGGCTGGTCGAACTACAGCGCCGCCGAGCACGCGACCTGGAAGACGCTGTTCGAGCGCCAGAGCCGCCTGCTGCCGGGGCGCGCCTGCGACGAGTTCGTGAGCGGCATGAAGGAATTGCCGCTGCGCCACGACGAGATTCCCAACTTCGAGCAACTGTCGGACGTGCTGGAAAAGCGCAGCGGCTGGCGCGTGGTGGCGGTGCCGGGCCTGGTGCCCGACGAGGTGTTTTTCGACCACCTGGCGCACCGGCGCTTTCCGGCCGGGCAGTTCATTCGCCGGCCCGACCAGCTGGACTATCTGGAAGAGCCCGACGTGTTCCACGACGTGTTCGGCCACGTGCCCATGCTGATGCACCCGGTGATGGCCGAGTTCATCCAGGCCTATGGCCAGGGCGGCCTGCGCGCCAGGCAGGAGGGCGTGCTCGACCTGCTGGCGCGGGTGTACTGGTACACGGTGGAGTTCGGTCTGGTGCAGCAGCGCGATGGCCTGCGCATCTACGGCGCGGGCATCGTGTCCTCGGCCACCGAGTCGGTGTTTTCGCTGGAAGACGCTTCGCCCAACCGCATCGGCTTCGTGCTGGAGCGCGTGATGCGCACGCGCTACCGCATCGACGACTTTCAGGAAAGCTACTTCGTGCTCGACAACCTGGAGCAGCTGCTGGCGCTGGCGCACACCGACTTCGACCCGGTGTATGCGCGCGTCCAGCGCGAGCCCACGCTGGTGCCCGGCGACGTGCTGCCGACGGATCGCGTGCTCACGCGCGGCAGCGGGCGCTACCACGCGGCCAAGCGCGCGCAGGAGAAAACATGAGCGCCCCCGTCGTCATGATCACCGGCGCCGCCGGCCAGCTGGGCGCCGCCGTGGTGCAGCGCTTTCACGACCAGGGCGCGCAGCTGGTGCTGCTCGACCGCGACGCCGAGCCGCTGAAAAAGCACTTCGGCGGCCTGGCGCGTACCGAGCTGCTGGAAGCGGACCTGCTGGCGCGCGAGGCGCTGGGCCAGCGCGTGCACGCCGTACTGGGCCCGGCCGGCCGCGTCGACGTGCTGTGTCACCTGGCGGGTGGCTTTCACATGGGCGAGCCGGTGCATGCCACGCCGGCCAGTGCCTGGGACTTCATGATGAACCTGAACGCCGCCAGCTTCATCAACGTGGCGGCCGCCGTGGTGCCGCGCATGCAGGCGCAGCGCGCCGGCCGCATCGTGGCGGTGGGCGCGGGCGCGGGCCTGAAGGGCGGCGCGCAGATGGGCGCCTACAGCGCGTCCAAGAGCGCGTTGATGCGCCTGGTCGAAGCCATGTCGGCCGAGCTGCGCGATACGGGCATCAACGTCAACTGCGTGCTGCCCTCCACCCTCGACACGCCGGCCAACCGCGCGGCCATGCCCGATGCCGACCCTGCGCGCTGGGTCGCGCCGGCCGCCCTGGCCGAGGTGATCGCGTTTCTGGCCTCGGATGCGGCGCGCGCCATTCACGGCGCGCTGGTGCCGGTGTACGGGCGGGTCTGATCCGGCCTACCAGCGGCTGCCCTCGCCGCCCACGCGGCGCAGCACGAAGGGACTTTTCAGCGCCGGCTGGCCGGCATGGGGCACCTGCTCCCAGGTGCCGGTGATTTCGCGGCCGCAGCTGGCTGGCACCAGGTTCCCGGTCCAGAAGGCGTACAGGCTCTTGCCGTCGCGCGATTCGTCCAGGTTGAGCTCGCCCTGCTCCAAATCGCCCGAGGCGATGGAGCGCTGGCCGCCATAGTCCAGCTCGCCGCGCAGGCTGGCGGCAAAGTCGGGGTGCTGGCGCAGCTGCATGCGGCCGCGCTGGCCCAGCGCGCTCAGCTCGAAGCTCCAGCTGCCGTACAACTGCGGCGCGCCCCAGCGGGCCAGATCGGGGCAGGCTGGGTTGACCGTGCTGGCGGGTGCCGTGGCCGGGGTGCCGGGTTTTGAGTCGAATTGGCCTGTAGCGCAGGCGGACAAAGCGCAGACAGCTATCAAAACAAGAGTCGATCGGGTCATCGGTTCATCCCGCGGCACTGGGCGCCGCCGCCGCGCGGCGGGCGAATTCGGCGCGCAGGGCCTTGAGCTTTTCGCGCGGGTCTTCGCGCACGGTGGCTTGGTCCAGCGCCATTTCGGCGATGAAGCGGCTGGGCTGCGCCGCCACCACCTCGCGGCCGCGCTTGCGCCGGCGCGTCCAGCTGACGGCAAGGGTCTGGCGCGCACGCGTGATGCCGACGTACATCAGGCGGCGCTCCTCCTCGATGCGCGCGGCCTGGGCGGCGGCGCCGGCGTCCTCGTCGGGGCGAAAGGGCAGCAGGCCTTCATTCACCCCGGCCAGGATGACGTGCGGCCACTCCAGGCCCTTGGCGGCGTGCAGGGTCGAGAGGGTGAGCACGTTCGGGTCCTGCTCGCGCTCGTTCAGGGTGGAGATGAGCGAGATGGTCTGCGCCACCTCCAGCAGCGTCTTGGGCTCCTGCCGCAGGCTGACGCCCGCCGCGTCCTCGACCTGGCCGCCGCAGCGCCCGGCCATCCAGTCGCAAAAGTCCAGCACGTTGGCCCAGCGCGCGGCGGCCTGCGCGGGGCTGTCGGCGGCATCCATCAGGTGCTGCTCGTAGGCGATGTCCTTCAGCCAATCGGCCAGAAAGGCGCGCGCCGCCTCGTGTCCCTGCGTGTGGCCGGCGCGGTGGCGCAACTCGTTCAACTGGCGGCCAAACTCGTGCAGGCCGGCAATGGCGCGCGCCGGCAGCGCGGCCGGCAGGCTGTGCGCAAACAGCGCGCCGAACAGCGACAGATGCGCCTTGCCGGCAAATTTGCCCAGGGCGGCCAGGGTCTGGTGGCCGATGCCGCGCTTCGGCGTGGTCACGGCGCGCAGAAAGGCCGGGTCGTCGTCCTCGTTGATCCACAGGCGCAGCCAGGCGCACAGGTCCTTGATCTCGGCGCGGTCGAAAAAGCTTTGCCCGCCCGAGACCTTGTACGGAATCTGCGCCCGCCGCAGCGCCTGCTCGAACACCCGGGCCTGGTGGTTGGCGCGGTACAGGATGGCGAAGTCGCGCCATTCCTTGCTGGCGGAGGTCTGGCGCAGCGACTGGATGCGCGCCACGGCGCGCTCGGCCTCGTGCGCCTCGTGGTCGCAGTCGACCACGCGCACCGGCTCGCCCTCGCCCAGCTCGGAGAACAGGCGCTTGGGAAACAGCTTGGGGTTGGGGCCGATGACGTTGTTGGCGGCGCGCAGGATGGCGGAAGTCGACCGGTAGTTTTGCTCCAACTTGATGACCTTGAGCTGCGGGTAGTCCTGCGGCAGGCGCTTCAGGTTGTCCAGCGTGGCGCCGCGCCAGCCGTAGATGCTCTGGTCGTCGTCGCCGACGGCGGTGAAGTGGCCCGCGCGGCCCACCAGTCGCTTCATCAGCTCGTACTGCGTGGCGTTGGTGTCCTGGTACTCGTCCACCAGCACATGCGCCAGGCGCGCTTGCCATTTCTGCGCGATGTGCTCATGTTTTTGCAGCAAGCGCAGCGGCAGGCCGATCAGGTCGTCGAAGTCCACGCCTTGGTAGGCGGTGAGGCGCTCCTCGTAGCGCGCCATCAGGAGGGCGGTCTGGCGCTCACCCTCGCCGGTGGCCTGCGCCAGCGCGGCGGCGGCATCCAGGCCCGCATTTTTCCAGCCGCTGATGGCCCATTGCCACTGGCGCGCGGTGGCGGCGTCGGTGGTGGCGCCGCAGTCCTTCAGCAGGCTCAGCACGTCGTCGCTGTCGAGGATGCTGAACTGGGGCTTGAGGCCCAGCGCGGCGCCGTCCTCGCGCAGCAGGCGCACGCCCAGGGCGTGAAAGGTGCAGATCAGCACCTCGCCGGCGGCCTTGCCCACCAGGCCGCGCGCGCGCTCGCGCATCTCGGCGGCGGCCTTGTTGGTGAAGGTGATGGCGGCGATGCGCGAAGGCTCGACGCCGGTCTGGATCAGGCGCGCGATCTTGTGGGTGATGACGCGCGTCTTGCCCGAGCCGGCGCCCGCCAGCACCAGGCAAGGACCGCGCAGGTGGTTGACGGCGTCTTGCTGGGCGAGATTCAGGCGGTCGGACATGCGGGCGTCGATCATAGCGGGCGGCCCGCGTGCCGGACGGCGGCCGCAGTCTTGTTACGCTCGCGTCCTCATGCAGGCCCTGTCCGGCATCTTTGCCGTCACCTTTCCCTTCTTCGCCCTGGTGCTGTGCGGCTACCTGGCGGCGCGCGCGCGCCTGCTGCCGCTGGACGCGGTGGCGGGGCTGAACATGTTCGTGCTGTACTTTGCGCTGCCCTGCATGCTGTACCGCTTTGGCGCCAGCACGCCGGCGGCGCAGCTGTTCAGCCCGGTGGTGGCGCTGATCTGGATGGGGGCGGCCGCGCTGCTGGTGGCGCTGTCGGCCGGCTGGGCGCGCCGGCGCGGCGCCGGCTGGCCGGACGCGGCCATGGGCGCGCTGGTGGCCGTGTTTCCCAATTCGGGCTTCATGGGCGTGCCGCTGATCCTGGCGCTGCTGGGCGAGGGCGCGCTGGGGCCGGTGATGGCCACCCTGCTGGTCGACCTGGTGGTGACCACCTCGGTGTGCATCGGCCTGTCGCAATGGGGCGCGGCCGGCGAGCACGGTCCGGCCAAGGCCCTGGGCCGCGCGCTGCAGGGCGTGCTGCGCAACCCCATGCCGTGGTCGATCTTGCTGGGCGCGCTGGCCGGCGCCACCGGCTTCGCGCTGTGGGCGCCGCTGGGGCGCACGGTCCAACTGCTGGCCGATTCGGCCTCGCCGGTGGCGCTGTTCACCATCGGCGCGGTGCTGGCGCGCTCGCAGATGCAGACCGGCGCGCCCCGTGCCGACGCGGCGCGCGCGCCGAACGACGTCGGGCTGATCGTGCTGCTCAAGCTGGCGGTGCACCCCGCCCTGGTGTGGGCGCTGGGCCTTGCGGCCGTGCGGGCCGGCGCCTGGCCGGCCGCGCTGCTGGCGCCGCTGGTGCTGACGGCGGCCCTGCCGGCGGCCAGCAACGTGTCGCTGCTGGCCGAGCGCTTCGGCGCCGACAACGGGCGCGTGGCGCGCGTCATCCTGTATTCGACGGCGCTGGCCTTCTTCAGCTTTTCAGCCGCGGTGGCGCTGCTGCGCTGAGCGATTCAGCGCCGCCTCAGCGGCGCTGCCGCAGGGGCTTGGGAAAGTCCATCTCCTGCGGGTTGCTTTCCAGCGCCTTCAACTGGGCCTCGGGCATGGGGGTGACGGTCTCGCGGATCATGCCGCCACCCACCACGCTGCCCGAGACGGTGCCGGCCTGGCCGCGCACGCGCGCCTCGCAGTCGCTCTTGTAGAAGGGCGGCAGCGCCGCGCAGCGCTTCAGCTCGTTGGCGAGCGCCTGCTGCGGGCTGACGGCGGTCAACTGGTGGTCGGCGCGGGCGTTGCGCGCCTCCATGCGGGCGGCGGCGGGATCGAGGTTGGTCTGCGCCGGCGTCATCTGCGCGAACGCCGGCAGGCCGAGGGCGCACAGCGCCAAGAGGGTGTACTTGATGTTCATGTGAACTGCTCCTTTCAGGTGCCGGACGAGACGATGCCGGCCATCAGGACAAATCACTCTACGCCGATTCGGCCGCTCTTGCAGCTCACAAATCCTGCGGATCGACGTCGATCGCCCAGCGCACGATGCCGCGGTGTTCGGGCGTGGCGCGCAGCGTCTGCAGCAGGGGCGCGCAGGCGGCCAGCACGCGCTGCAGGGCGGGGCGGTGGGCACTTTCCAGCAGCATCTGCGCGCGCTCGATGCCGGCCACGCGCTGCACCGCCAGCGGCACCGCGGGGTACCAGGCGACATGGGGCAGGGCGGCGGCCAGCGTGGCGTCCTGGGCGCCGGCGGCCTGGGCCTGCGCCGCCAGCGTGCCCAGCAGGGCCTGCGCGGCCTCCTGGCTGCGGGCCTCGGCGCGCAGCAGCGCCAGGTGGCTGAAGGGCGGAAAGCCGGCCTGCTGCCGCTCGGCCAGCTGCCGCTCGGCAAAGCCGGGGTAGTCGTGCGCCTTCAGCGCCGCGAATAGGGGGTGCTGCGGGTGCTGGGTCTGCACCCACATCTGGCTGTCGGCGCCGCTGGCGGCATCGCGCCCGGCGCGGCCCGCGGCCTGCATCAGCAGGGCAAACAGGCGCTCGGGCGCGCGAAAGTCGCTGGAGAACAGCGCCGCGTCGGGGTTGATGGCGGCCACCAGGGTCACGCGCCGAAAGTCGTGTCCCTTGGCGATCATCTGCGTGCCCACCAGCACGTCCACGTCGCCGGCGTGCACCTGCGCCAGGGCGCTTTCCAGCCGGCCCTTGCCGCGCGTGGAGTCGGCGTCGATGCGGGCGATGCGCGCCGGTGTGCCGTCAGGCCGCGGCACGCCGGCCAGCAGGGCGCTCACCTGGTCTTCCAGTTGCTCGGTGCCGCGCCCTTGGGTGCCGATGTCCAGGTTGCCGCAGGCCGGGCAGGCGCGCGGCACGCGCTCGGTCAGGCCGCAGTGGTGGCAGCGCAGGGTGCGGTCGACCTTGTGGAACACCCGGTAGGCGCTGCAGTGCGGGCACTCGCTCTTCCAGCCGCAGTCGGCGCAGTGCAGCACCGGCGCCCAGCCGCGGCGGTTGAGCAGCAGCAGCGCCTGCTCGCCGCGTGCGATGCGCTCGCCGATGGCGGCCAAGAGCGGCGGGGCGATCAGCGTGCCCTTGGGCTGGCGGCCCATGTCCACGCGCAGCACGCGCGGCAGGCCCGGGCTGGCGTCGCTGGCGCCCACGCGGTGCGCCATGGTGATGAGCTGATAGCGTCCGGCGCCACCGGCCGCCACCGGCATGGCGGCGTGCCAGCTTTCCAGCGAGGGCGTGGCCGAGCCGAGGATGACCTTGGCGGCGCTGTGGCGCCCGCGCACCAGCGCCAGGTCGCGCGCCGAATAGCGCGCGCCCTCCTGCTGCTTGTAGCTGGCGTCGTGCTCCTCGTCGACCACCACCAGCGCCAGCTGCGGGATGGAGGCCAGCACCGCCACCCGCGTGCCCAGCACGATGCGCGCCGCGCCGGTGTGCGCCGCCAGCCAGGCCGCCAGGCGCTGCGCCGGCGTCAGGCCGCTGTGCAGGCAGGCAATGGCCGCGTCGCCGAAGCGCTCGGCAAAGCGCGCCAGCAGCTGCGGCGTGAGGTTGATCTCGGGCACCAGCACCAGCACCTGCGCTCGGGCATCGCGTGCCAGCGCGGCCTGTGCCGCGCGCAGGTAGACCTCGGTCTTGCCGCTGCCGGTGGCGCCGAACAGCAGGAAGGGCCCGGGATTTTGATCGATCTGCGCCAGAGCGCCCGCTTGGTCTGCGGTAAGCGCTCTCAATTCGGTAGTATTTGGCGAGGTGTCGGCCGACGCCCGCCCGGCGCGCTTGAGCCGCCGCGCCATCTGCGTCGCCGTCAGGCTGCGCAGCTGCGGCGGCAGCGCGGACAAGGCCACCTCGCCCAGCGCGCGCTGGTAGTAGCGCGCGGTGAACTCGATCAGGCGCCGCCAGGGCGCACCCAGCGGCGGCACGCCGTCCAGCGCGGCGATGACGGCGCGCGCCTGGCTGGCCAGCGGCTCGGCGGGCGGCGGCAGGGCGTCGTCCCACACCACGCCCAGCAGCTCGCGCTGGCCCAGCGGCACGCGCACCAGGCTGCCGGCGGGCAGGGCCTGCTCGCTGCGGTAGGTCAGCAGGCCGCCCACCCGGCTGTGCGCCGGCGTGGGCACGGCAATGGCCAGCCAGTGCGTCATGGGCGCGGGGGCGAGGCGCTCAGCAACATGCAGTTCTGGCCCTAAGTGCTTGATTGAAAAAAACTTCCCGAGTCATACCCAGAAGCTGTGGATAATTTTGTTGAAAACCCCCGGAAAGCGCCGGCCAGCCCTTGTGCCACAAGGCTTTCAACGGCTTGCCCATTCCGGCGGCAGCAATCGAACTTGTTATAAATCAACAACTTGAACAACGACTGAGGCCACACGTCGTACCTCGCGCCCGGCGCGGCCGATTTGTGCATAAGTGCCGTTTGTCAAGCGCTTTTTTTGCCGCCAAGTGTTGAATCTGTGACTTGACAGCATCGAAAGTGCGCACTGACTTGCAGGCCTCAGAGGCTGAGAGTTTTTTGAGCGTGCCCGAGGAGCGCGCCCAAATGCGCCCAATCAAGGCGCAAAGCACAGCCGTAGCTCGGGCTACGGCGAGCATTTGCAACGCCGAGTGGGTGCGTTTGGGCGTGAGCAGCGGGCATGAGCAAAAGACTCTCACCCTCTCAGACCAGCGCGCGCAGGCGGCGCGAATGCTGGTGCACCTCGTCCACCAGGTGCGCCACGTGCTCGGGCGGCGTGAACTGGCTGATGCCGTGCCCCAGGTTGAAGATGTGGCCGGTGCCGCGCCTGGCTGCATCCCGGTGCGGGGCGCCGAAGGCATCCAGCACGCGCCGCGTCTCGGCGCGGATCGCCTCGGGCGGGGCGAACAGCACGTTGGGGTCGATGTTGCCCTGCAGCGCGGTCGGACGCGGCGATTGGGGGTCAAATCCGGCCCTGGCGCCCGTCGAATGTGCGCCAGCAGCTATTGAATCAATAGTATTCGGCGCGCCTTCCAGCACGCGCCGTGCGCGGCCCAGGTCCATCGTCCAGTCCAGGCCCAGCACGTCGCAGGCCAGCGCCTGCATGTCGCCCAGCCACAGCCCGCCGCCCTTGGTGAAGACGATGCGCGGCACCACCTGGCCGTCGGCGCCCGTGCGCTTGAGCTGCCCCAGCACGCGCGCGGTGTAGGCCAGGCTGAACTGGTGGAACGCCCCGTCGGCCAACACGCCGCCCCAGCTGTCGAAAATCATCACTGCCTGCGCGCCGGCGTCGATCTGCGCGTTCAGGTAGGCAGCCACGCTGTCGGCGTTGACCGCCAGCACGCGGTGCATCAGGTCGGGCCGCGCATACAGCAGGGACTTGACGTGGCGGTAATCCTGGCTGCCGCCGCCCTCCACCATGTAGCAGGCCAGCGTCCAGGGGCTGCCTGAAAAGCCGATCAGCGGCACGCGGCCGGCCAGGGCCTTGCGGATGCTGGCGACGGCGTCGAACACATAGCGCAACTTGTCCATGTCCGGCACCGCCAGCCGCGCCACGGCGGCCTCGTCGCGCACCACCTGCTCGAACTTCGGCCCCTCGCCCTGCGCGAACGACAGGCCCAGGCCCATCGCGTCCGGCACCGTGAGGATGTCGGAAAACAGGATGGCGGCATCCAGCGGGTAGCGCGCCAGCGGCTGCAGCGTCACCTCGGTGGCGTAGTCGACGTTGGTCGCCAGGCCCATGAAGCTGCCGGCCTTGGCGCGCGTGGCGCAGTACTCGGGCAGGTAGCGCCCGGCCTGGCGCATCAGCCAGACGGGGGTGTGCGGCGTGGCTTGGCCGAGGCAGGCGCGCAGGAAGCTGTCGTTTTGAAGCGGGGCGAAGGTCATGGGGCGATTGTCTCAGGCGACGGGCGCCGCTCGGTCGCTCCGGGCGCCCGTTGGCGCTGTCTGCGTGCCGTTCGCACCGATGGCCGCGCCCCAAGGCAGGCCTTGCTCTAGAGTGGAGCACCGCTTGCACGCCTCACCATGACTGCCCCTGCCGTCCTGCCTCCACTTTCTGCGGGCGCCGACCGCATCCTGCGCCTGTTCGCGCTCACGGCCCTGTTTTGCGTGCTGGTGGCGGCGGTGCTGACGCTGTCGCAGCCGCAGCGCGACAGCTTTTGGCGCAACCTGTGGTTTTCCGAATGCATCGGCCTGTGGGCGGCGTTCTGCGGCGCGCTGGTGCACCAGCTGCCCTGGGTGCGCCGGCGCGGGCCGCGCGCCGCCGTGCTGATCGCGCTGGCGGTCGGCGCGCCGCTGGGCTATGTGCTGGGCTACACCACGGCCTACGCCGTGCTGGGCGAGCCGGTGCACATCGCCGGCGCGGCCGACGCGCGGCTGGCGGCCATTGGCGCCACGCTGCTGGCGGCGGGCTTTGTCAGCTACCTGAGCTGGTTGCGCAGTCGCCTGCGCAGCGAAGCCACGGCGCGCGCCAGCGCGCAGCAGCTGGCCGCCGAGTCCGAGTTGCGCATGCTGCGCGCGCAGCTCGATCCGCACATGCTGTTCAACACCCTGGCCAACCTGCGCGCCCTGGTCGACGAAGACCCCGCCAGCGCGCGGCAGATGATCGACCGCCTGATCACCTATCTGCGCGCCGCCCTGGCGGCCTCGCGCAGCGAGCACGCGACGCTGCAGGCGGAGTTCACGCAGCTGGCGGCCTACCTCGACATCATGGCGCTGCGCCTGGGCGCGCGCCTGCGCTACACGCTGGAGCTGCCCGAGGCGCTGCAGGGCTGGCCGGTGCCGGCGATGCTGCTGCAGCCGCTGGTGGAGAACGCGCTGCGGCACGGCATCGAGCCCAAGATCGGCGGCGGCAGCGTGTGCGTGAGCGCGCGCCGGACCGAGCAGGGACTGGAGATCGAGGTCAGCGACAGCGGCCTGGGCCTGCCGCCCGAGCCGCTGCCGCCGTCGGAGGCGGATGCCAGCTACGGCCTGGTCTATGTGCGCGAACGCCTGCGCGCGCGCTACGGCCAGCGCGCCAGCCTGCATTTGCTGCGCGGCCAGCCGTCGGGCACGCGCGCCATCGTGAGGATCGCGGCATGAACCATGCCCCGCTGGCCCTGATTGCCGAGGACGAGCCGCTGCTGGCCCGCACGCTGGCGCGCCTGCTGGCGGCGGCCTGGCCCGGGCTGCGCCTGGCCGACGTGGCGGAAGACGGCGAGGCCGCCACCACGCAGGCCTTGGCGCTGCTGCCCGACGTGCTGTTCCTCGACATCCGCATGCCGGGCCGCAGCGGGCTGGAGGTGGCCGAGGTGGTGAGCGACGAGTGGCCCGAGGACCGGCCCGCGCCGCTGCTGGTGTTCATCACCGCGCACGATGAGTTCGCCGTCTCCGCGTTCGAGTGCGCCGCTGTCGACTACGTGCTCAAGCCCGTCACGCCCGAGCGACTGGCGGTGACGGCGGCCCGGCTGCGCGCGCGCCTGGCCGACCGCGCGCCGGCGGGGCCGGGCGACGCCGCGGCGCAGGTGCTGCAGGTGCAGGCGCTGGCCGCCGGTGCCCCGGCGCCCGAGCCGATTCGCGTCATCCGCGCCGGCGTCGGCAACACGGTGCGCATGATCGCGGTGGCCGACGTGATCTGCCTGGAGGCCACCGACAAATACGTCAACGTCGTCACCGCCGAGGGCGAGGCGCTGGTGCGCATGAGCCTGCGCGAGCTGGCCACGCGCATCGAAGGCGGCGACTTCGTGCAGGTGCATCGCAGCCTGCTGGTCAGCAGCCGGCACATCGTCAGCGCCACGCGCGACGAGCTGGGCCACTGCAGCCTGACGGTGCGCGGCCTGCGCCGGCCGGTCAAGGTCAGCCGCGCGTTCGCGCACCTGTTTCGGCCGATGTAGCTCGGTCACGCGGGCGCCCCCCGCCTGCGCTTCGGTCGCCTGCCGGCGCGCTTCGCGCATCGTTTGGCGCCCTCCGTCGCAAGCCGATGGCCGCAGGGCGCGGCGCTGCCTACAGTGCGGATCCTCCAACGATCCCCGTCACTGTCCAGGAGCCCTTTCATGTCGCTGACCCGATGCTTCCCGTGCCTTTCACTGTGGGCGCGCGCCGCCGGCCTGGCCACGCTCGCCGCCCTCGCCGCCACGGCCGGCGCGCACGACCTCACGGTCGAAGTGCTCAACGCCCGTTCGGCGCAGGGCACGGTCGATGGCGCGCTGTATGACGGCGCCGCCACCTGGCTCAAGACGCCGCGGGCGGGTGAGCGCCAGCCCGCGGCCGAGCGCGTGCTGCTGGTCTACCGCGGCCTGCCGGCCGGCCGCTACGCACTGTCGGTGTTTCACGACGAGAACGGCAACGGCAAGCTCGACAGCAACGTGGCCGGCGTGCCGACCGAGCGCTATGGCTTCAGCCGCGATGCGCGCGGTCACTTCAGCGCGCCCGACTTCGACGCCGCCGCGGTCGATCTGCAGGGCGACGCCAGCATCACCATCCATCTGCGCTGAGAGGGGAGAGCCCACCATGCAACGCCGCCACGTTCTGCAGTCCCTGCTGGCCACGGCCGGCAGCGCCGCCCTGGGTGTCCGCGCCGCCACCGGGGCCAGCCTCGACGCCACCGCCGCCGCCTTTGCCGCGGCCGAGCCGCTGCACCCCTGGACCCTGGGCTACGTCGGCCTGCAGCGCGACGTCGAGCCACTGCCGATGCGCCTGCAGGGACGCCTGCCGGACGGGCTGGTCGGCAACTTCTACCGCAACGGCCCGGCGCGCCACATGCTGGGCGGCCAGCGCTATCACCACCTGTTCGACGGCGACGGCATGGTGCAGCAGTACGCGCTGACGCCGGCCGGCATCACGCACCGCGGGCGCTTCGTGCGCACCGAAAAATTCCTGGCCGACAGCGCCGCCGGTCACCCCGTGCGTGCCGCCTTCGGCACCAACCCGCCCGGCGCCGACCCCTTGATCGCGCCGGACGCCATCAACGTCGCCAACACCAGCGTGCTGAACCACGGTGGGCGCTTCATGGCGCTGTGGGAGGGCGGCTCGGCCACCGAGCTGGACGCGCGCACGCTGGACACCCGCGGCCCCAGGGTCTGGTCGCCCGACTACGCCGGCATGCCGTTCTCGGCGCACCCCAAGATCGAGCCCGACGGCAGCCTGTGGAACTTCGGCGTCAGCAGCTCGGCCGGCATGCTGTCGATCTACCGCGTCAAGCCCGATGGCGAACTGGCCACCGCCACCACCATCCGCGTGCCGGACATCGCCATGGTGCACGACTTCGCCGTCACCGAACGCCATCTGGTGTTCCTGCTGCCACCCCTGGTGTTCGATCGCGCCCGAGCCGAGGCCGGCGAAACCTTTCTCGACAGCCATGTGTGGAAGCCCGAGTTGGGCCTGCGCGTGCTGCTGCTGCCCAAGGATCGGCTCGATGCGCCGCGCTGGTTCACGCTGCCGGCCGGCTTCGTGTTCCACATCGGCAACGCCTGCGAGGAGCGCGGCGTGATCCGGCTCGACTGCATCCGCTCGCCCAGCGCCTGGGCCGCCACCACCGGACTCAAGGAGCTGATGCGCGGCCAGTACGAGGCCCCGGAGCACACCTCGGTGGCGCTGCTGGAGCTCGACCTGGCGAGCGGCGCGGCGCGCCAGCAATTGCTGCCGCATGTGGCCGAGTTCCCGCGCGTCGATCCGCGCATCGTCGGCCGGGCCTATCGGCAGGTGTTCACCGCCGCGCGCGTCGATGCGGGCGACCGGCCCGGCTTCGACGCCGTCATGCGGCTGGACGTGACGAGCGGCGCGCAGCAGCTTTACCGCTACGGCCCAGGCGTGATGGTGGAAGAGCACATTTTCGTGCCGCGCCCCGGCGGCAGTGGCCACGAAGGCGACGGCTGGCTGATGGGCACCGCGCTCGATCTGGCGCGGCGGCAGATGCTGCTGTCGGTGTTCGACGCGCAGCACCTGGCCGACGGGCCGCTGCTGCAGGCGCGCATGGACCGCGTGATGCCGCTGGGCCTGCATGCCATCTTTGTTCCGGCCTGAGGGCGAAGCCGTGTCCGCCCCCATCCCGAGCGACAGCGATCCGGAGCCCGGCCCCGAGCGCCTGCACGCGCTGTGCGACGGCATGGTGGCGATCGCGCTGACGGTGCTGGCGCTGGAAATCCGCTTCCCCGAGGGCGAGCGTGGGCCGATGCGCTCGCTGCTGGGCCCCATGCTGCCCAGCGTGCTGGCCTTTCTGCTGAGCTTTGTCGTAATCAGCGGCTTCTGGCTGGCGCACCACCGCCTGACGCGCCGCGTGCGCCGCACCAGCCGGGGCTACAACCTGGCCAACATCGGCTTCATGCTGGCGCTGGTCTCGCTGAACTTTCCCACGGCGGCGCTGGCGCACTATGGCGACGGCGACCCCTGGGCCGTGCTGGTGTACGCGGGCGTGGTGGCGACCACCGGCCTGATGCTGCTGCTCACCGTGGTCACGGCGCAGCGGCAGGCACTGGCCGAGCCCGCGCCCGGTGTCGCCGAACGCCGGCAGGCGCTGGTCGTGGTGGTCTGGCCGACGGCCGTGTTTTTGCTGTCGATCCCGCTGGCGCTGGTTCATCCGCTCGGCGCCATGCTGCTGTGGACGCTGGCCGCGCTGGGGCCGCTGGTGCGGCGCCTGCTGGATCGCGCGTGACCGCGTGCGCCGGGCCGGTGCCTGCTCCTTGGCCCGGAAGCCGCTGCACCAGCCCTTGGCGGCGACGTCGAAGCCGGAAGAACGGGCGCAAGGTTCATAGGCGCCGCCCATCACAACGCCGACCGCAAATCATTCATCTGTATGGCGCGCGCCACGGACATCCCGGCCAGAGTCAAACGGGCGAAAGCCGCCCTTGCGGCCCATGCCGGACACGTGCAGAACGGAGTGGCGCACTGCATGGGAAGCTCTGTCGTTTTGATGCGGAGCGAAGGTCATGGGGCGACTGTCTCGGCTTGCCCCTGACCACTGCCCTTGGGTCAGTGCGTGCCTTGTCCCAGCAACTGGCCGCCCACCGGGGTGCCGTACAGCGAGTATTCGCTGTCGTGAAACTGCGCGCGCGTTTGCACCACGTCGCCCGTGAAGCGCGGGTCTTGCGGGCGCTCGTGGCTGTCCATGAAGGTGGCCACGTCCCAGGCCTGTTGGTCGGTCAGCGTGCCGCCCTGGCCCAGCGGCATGTTGGCCTTGATGAAGGCGGCGGCACTGTCGATGTTGGCCATGCCCGCGCCCCAGTTGAAGGACTGCGCGCCCCACAGCGGCGGAAACACCTGCGTGTCGCTGGCGCGCTGGCCCTGGCCGCCGTCGCCATGGCACAGCGCGCAGTGGGACTCGAACACCTTCTGTCCGCGCGCGATGTCGGGTGGCTGCGCTGCCTTGGCCAGTTTGGCAAAGCCCGCGCCGGGCAGTCGCTCGCCCACCGGCGCGCCGGTGGCCATCCAGTAGGAGTACGCCTCCAGCGCCACCAGCACCTCGTCGCCGAAGGGCGGCGCCTTGCCGTTCATGCTGTACATGAAGCAGCCGCGCAGGCGCTCGGCAAAGGTGTCGACATGCTTGGTCTTGCTGCGATAGGCCGGATACAGCAGGTAGGCGCCCCACATCGGCGCCGCATGGGCCTGCCGCCCGGCGTCCAGGTGGCAGTTGACGCAGTTGAGGTTGTTGCCGACATAGGCCTTGGCGTTGACGCCGGTGTGCAAAAAAATCTGTTCGCCCTTGCGGATCATGTCGCCCATGGGCGTGTGCGGGATGGCGTCGTCCGCCGGGGGCAGAAAGCCGGCGCCGCGGGCGGCCACCGGCTGGATGGGCGCCGCGCTGGACGCCGTGGGCGCAGGGCTGGAAGGCGCGGCGGCCTGGGGTGCGCTGAAGGTCGGTGCGGCTGCGGGGGGCGGCGCAGCGACCGCGGCGGGCGCCGCGCGCATCTCCCGCACGATCCTGACGCCGAACACCGCCAGCGCAATCAGCAGCAGCAGCACCATCAGGCCGGCAAACCAGACCAGGGCTTGGGTCTCGTCATGGGCCGGCCGAGGCGCGGATGGGTCTGGGTGCGGGCTGGGTTCGGCTGGCATGGCGGCCCCTCGATCACGGCTGGCCGGCCGATGGGGGCCGGCTGGCGTAGTACTGCGCGACGGCGCTGATGTCGTCGTGACTCAGCTTTTTGGCGATGCCCTGCATCAGGCCCAGCGGGCCGGGCGGGCGCTGGCCGCTTTTCCAGGCGTCGATCTGCTCCTGCATGTAGGCCGCGCCCAGGCGCGCCAGTGCCGGAAAGTGCTCGCCCACCCCAGCGCCGCCCGGGCCGTGGCAACTGGCGCAGGCCGGGATCCCGTCGGCCCAGCGGCCGCGCTCCACCAGCCAGGCGCCCTGGTCCTTGGGGTCGGCCGGGCCCGCCGCCTGCGGCGCGATGCCCGAAGGCAGGCTGGCAAACCAGGCTGCCACGTCGGCGCGCGCGGGCGTATCCAGACCTTTGGCAATGGGCGCCATGATGGCGTTGGCGCGCGTGCCGTCGGCAAAGGCGTCGAGCTGCTCACGCAGGTAGCTGGCGCCTTGCCCCGCCAGCGGCGGAAAGCCGGGGCCGCCTTCGCCCTTGGCGCCATGGCAGGTGGCGCAGGCCGCGACGGCAGGCGGCACGCCCTGGGCCGCGATGGCCGCGCCGTGCTGCACATCGGCCGCAGCCGCCCAGGCGGGGCTGGCACCCAGCAGGCCCGCAGCCAGCAGGGCCAAGCCCCGATGCAGCGCCGGCGTTCCAACGGTGGCGGATGGCAGGTTCATGACCGCGATGCGCGTGGTGACGCTTGCATGATAGCGGTCGTGGGTGCGCTGGCAAGCCGCTGCGTGGACAGGGCCACGTCCGCGCGCCATGCGCTTGTCGCCGGCACTGGCCGTGGCGTCACACTCACGTGCACGCGCCAGCCGGCGCCATGCATCGGCGGTGCGGGGTGACCTGCCCCGCCGGGGTCAGGCCCTTATTTCTTGGCCTGGAAGCCGCTGCACCAGCCCTTGGCGGCGACGTCGAAGCCGGGGAACAGGGCGCAGGGGCCGTAGGCGTCGCCGGCCTTGCCCTGGTAGTGCACGCAGGCCATGCAGTCTTGCCCGGGCTTGTGCGGCGCGGGGGCCTTGGTGTCGTCCTCGACGTAGTTCAGGGCCTTGGCGGTGGCGTTCTTGTCGACGCTCAGGTGCGGCAGCGCGGCCCAGGCGCGGCGCGGCAGCGAGCCCAGCAGGGCGGCCGCGGCGACGGCGACCTGGAAGAAACGACGACGATCGGAAGTGACTTCGAACTTCATGTGCGTGCTCCTTGGCAGAGGCCTCGCATCGAGGCACTGCGGGGGCCAGCGTACGGCGCTTGACCGGCGTCAACCCGGCGCCGCGCGGGTAACCACGTGGCCGGTATCGGTATTGCCGTGGCGCGGGCGCGGGGTGCGTGGCGGCGCGGCTCAGGCGCGCGCCAGCACCGGCCCCAGCGCCACGCCGGTGTGCGTGCCGGCGCGCACCACGGCTTCGGGCGTGCCGGCGGCGACGATGCGGCCGCCGCCGGCGCCGCCTTCGGGGCCCAGGTCGATGATCCAGTCGGCTTCGGCGATCAGATCCAGGTCGTGCTCGATCACCAGCACGCTGTGGCCGCCGTCGACCAGGCGGTGCAGCACGCGGATCAGCTTCTCGACGTCCTGCATGTGCAGGCCGACGGTGGGCTCGTCCAGCACGTACAGGGTGTGCGGCGCCTTCTGGCCACGGCGCGTGACGTCGTCGCGGACCTTCGACAGTTCGGTCACCAGCTTGATGCGCTGCGCCTCGCCGCCGCTGAGCGTGGGCGAGGGCTGGCCCAGCGTCAGGTAGCCCAGGCCCACGTCCTGCAGCAGCTGCAGCGGGTGGGCGATGGCCGGCATGCTGGCGAAGAAGTCCACCGCCTGGTCGACCTCCATGCGCAGCACGTCGCCGATGCTTTGGCCGCGCCAGGTGACGGCCAGGGTCTCGGGGTTGAAGCGCGCGCCGTGGCAGGCCTCGCAGGGCACCTTGACGTCGGGCAGAAAACTCATGGCGATGGTGCGC
>OFTX01000043.1_pt1 | contig 77731 bp, 70 predicted proteins | sample 1775051 | NCBI WGS metagenome assembly OFTX01 (sample SAMN08195772, study PRJEB24354) | sludge metagenome | isolation source: sludge from phenol fed wastewater aerobic bioreactor A | place: India: Nagpur | collected 2016-09-15 | reverse complement strand
CCCGCCGTGGCGGCCTGAGCCCACTTCGGACCCCACCGAAGATCGGCGCTCCTACACCACTCCCGGGGACGTAACCGATCCCGAGCCCGCTGCAGGTCGCTTTGATGCCATATGCGAAGGGATGGTTGGACGGGTGCATGTTTGGCTCCTCAGGTCGATTTCAACAACGAGAGAAGGCCGCATCCGCCCATACATTTGCGACGGCTTGCATTTGTACATCGGCGTTCGCCGGTAGCCACCTTACGGCCCGGCAAGCCACGCCTGTCGCCTCAGGCGTCGATAAATCGAATTGAGCGCACCATCGGCTCCTGAGCCGATCAGGCCAGCGGGCCGATAGCCTTCAAATTTGTAATCAGGTTCTCTAGAGGAGACAGGCCGTTCCCTTGAGGGTAGTCAAAGTCCGTCTGACCTCTAAGACTGCGGCTTAAATCAGCCTCTTGATCGGCCTCAATTGCAAAACGGCGTTTAAATCTATTCCTTGAGTGTTCAATATAAAATTCTTTATGCGACGCTTCTTCGGGCCAGGATGAGAAATTTTCATAGTCAATCTGGCCATTCTTGCGTGCAGCGATTCTCTCGCGTTCATAGTACTCCAACACAGTTCTTTCAGAGATCGGCTTTCCATTCCTATTTGTTGAAATTCCTGCGTTCGCTAGAGCCCGGCACACCGCCTTGCAGGCAGCATTCAGGGTCATGCGTCTGCGTCTCAGGGCAGCGACAGCGCATGCACACTCTATTCGCAAAGCAGCATGTTTTGGGCTACTATTCTTCGTGCCCTTAAACGGATCGACCTTCAGAAATATTGGCTCATTTCCTTTTACAACCATCTCAACGTCATCAATCAGCCTATTGACCAACCACCACAATCTGGAATTTTCCGGAATAATATAGTCTGTTAGTGACACAATTATCTTAATTGCATCGAACATATCTTCCGGCTTAATGTCATTAAGTTGTTCTGCTTGTATTATATCAAGCAAACCCCTTTGCACCAATAGTGCGAGCTTCCGATCCATACCACCCAACGCCAAAACTAAATCGCTAGCTCGACGCTCAAGCTCCGGGAACCATCGAGAATAGTTTTTGAATACAATAGGCGGCAAAGTGTCTGGTGTTGGCTGATATGGCTCGACCCCTTTTCCATGACATCGATGATGATAGGCATCCAAAGCATTTTCAAACGCCGCATGCAGATCTGAAATATTATCTGCGGAAAATTCGATGCAGTGATCGCTCAAGGCAATATTATAAACGCGACCTATAATTTCTCCACTATCGAAATCGATCTCGACGTAGGCCTTGTAGCCACGACATTCAATGATCTGCCAATCATTATTCATTATTACTGCCTTGAAAACGAGCTCGCCGACTGCGGCTGCCGCTCTTTTCGAGAACCACGTCGCTGCGCATTCTTCCGCGAACAGACCGCAGACCCCCACACCAGTGGATTGGACGAATCCATCGATGCGAGCGGCGACCAACTCTTCCAAGACGCGAACAAGGTGGCCAATCGGAAATTCGGCGATAGCGGACCTGCGAGTTGACCGTTCACCGCTGGCAGGCTGCTTCACGTGGTTTCCGTGAGGATCTCTCCACGGCAGTCGCTGGCGGGCTCTCACACCAGCGAGCGAGGAATGGACGCGAAGGCCGATCATCGCCGAGGCGCCATCGGCGAGGGGCTGATCACATGCGTCTACGGTACTCCACACGTGACCAGCTTCAAGTGGTGGGAGAATTGGTGGGAGAAATCAGCTCCAGAAAAACAAAAACCGCGGAAATCCGCGGCTTTTCGGTAGACAATTGGTGGAGCTGAGGGGAATCGAACCCCTGACCTCTGCAGTGCGATTGCAGCGCTCTCCCATCTGAGCTACAGCCCCGACCGTGCGAGGCGGGGCCATGGGGGACCCCGCGTCGGATGGGCGCCGTTTACGGCACCGGCGGATGCCTGTCAAGCGTCGCGACACGCTTCCCACGCCTCTCTCGCCGACACCCCTCGCCCGGGCCGATCGGCCCCGGCTCCGACGCGCGCGAACCTCGACGCGCCCGCCCGCGTTCACCGCGTCGGCGAACACGGCCGTTCCGGCGCGGCCGCTCCCTTGGCAAGGGCCCGGCCGCTCGCTACATCAGGAGATCAAACGAACGGAAGCGCGGCATGGCTCTCATCACCCCGATCATCCTCGTCATCGATCTCCTGCTCGACCTCTACGGCTGGGTCCTGATCGGCTCGATCGTCTTCTCCTGGCTCTATCAGTTCGGCGTCGTCAACACGCGCAATCGCGCCGTGGCGGCGATCGGCGAGATGCTCTATCGCCTGACCGAGCCGGTCCTGGCGCCGATCCGGCGCTTCCTGCCCGATTTCGGCGGTCTCGATCTGTCGCCGCTGGTGGTGTTCCTCGGCATCTTCCTGGTCCGGCAGTATCTCCACATCCTGATCCGCTGATCATGGCCGCCGTCGCCCCCGCCTCCGCGATCGTGCCCCGCGCCGACGGGGTGCGTCTGCGCGTCCGCCTGACGCCGCGCGCCGCCCGCGACGCGCTCGGACGGCTCGAGCGGCTCGCCGACGGCAACGAGGTGATGATCGCCCACGTCCGCGCGCTGCCGGCGGACGGCGAGGCCAACGCCGCCCTGGTGGCGCTCGTCGCCAAGGCCCTCGGCGTCGCTCGGACGAAGGTCGATGTCGTTTCCGGACACACCAGCCGGGTAAAGATCCTGCATGTCGAAGGCGACGGCGCCGATCTCGCCGCCGCGCTGGACCGATCGGCCGCCGCCGCCAAGTGACGGACGCCGCAACCTCGGGGGACCCCATGACCGCACGCATCATCGACGGCAAGGCCCTGTCTCAGGCCCTCCGCACCACCGTGGCCGAGGCCGTCGCCGATTTCGTGAAGGCGCAGGGCGCCGCCCCCGGCCTCGCCGTGGTCCTGGTCGGCGAGGATCCCGCCAGCACCGTCTACGTCGCCTCCAAGGCGCGCCAGACGGTCGAGGTCGGCATGCGCTCCTTCGAATATCGCCTGCCCGCCGACACGCCCGAGACCGAGCTCCTCGAGCTGATCGCCCGCCTCAACGCCGACGACGCCGTCGACGGCATCCTGGTCCAGCTGCCCGTGCCGGCCCATCTCGACACCGGCCGGGTGATCGCCGCCATCGATCCGGCCAAGGACGTCGACGGCCTGACCGTGACCAATGCCGGACGCCTCGCCGCCGGCCGGCCGAACCTCGTGCCCTGCACGCCCTACGGCTCGATGATGATGCTCGATTCGGTCGGCCGTCCGCTCGCCGGCCTCGAGGCGGTGGTCGTCGGCCGGTCCGAGCTCGTCGGACGGCCGATGGCGCAGCTGCTGCTGATGGCCGACTGCACCGTGACCATGGCCCATTCGCGCACCCGCGATCTCCCCGCCGTCTGCCGCCGCGCCGACGTGCTGGTCGCCGCCGTCGGCCGCCCCGGCATGATCCGCGGCGATTGGGTCAAGCCCGGCGCCACCGTGATCGACGTCGGCATCAACCGCATCCCCGCCCCGGAGAAGGGCGAGGGCAAGACCCGGCTGGTCGGCGACGTCGCCTATGACGAGGCCGCCGCGGTCGCCGGCGCCATCACCCCGGTTCCCGGCGGCGTCGGCCTGATGACCGTCGCGACGCTGCTCGCCAACACGCTGATCGCCGCCCATCGCCGGCGCGGCCTCACCGCGCCCGCCTTCTTCGCCGAGCTCGACAAACGCCTGTTCGGTCGCTGAGGGACTTCAGAAGTCCGAGGCGATGCCCTTCAGCTCCCAGTCGCCGTAGCGCACCGGCTCCGGCCCGTCGCGCCCCATCAGCTCCTTGGGGCGCGGGACGGCGGCCGCGTCGGCCGCCTTGCGGCGTTCCTCGGCCTCCTTCAGGGCGCGCTGCGCGGCGGGCGGCAGATCCTCGAAACGCGGCCGCGTCGGGGCCGCCTCGACCGCGTTCGTCGCGTTTTCGGGCGATGTCTTCGACTTTGCGTCGCCGGTCATGGCATCCTCGCCTTGATCCTCGTCGGAAACCGGGTGATAGCATGACACCTCGTCGGCGTCGAACCGCGACGCCGCTTCTCGTGAGATCCCCCCGTCGATGACAGATCGTGGACGCCCGCGCGCTTCCGACCGCCCCCGCAACTCCCCCTCCGCTCGCGGCGACGCCCCGCGCGGCAGAGGCCCCCGTGACGAACGCGTCGTGCTCGAGGAGCGCAAGGACGAGCCCGGCCTCGCCGTCCGTCGCCACGCCGTCGAGATCCTCTCCGCCGTGCTCGACGACGGCCGGCCGCTCGACCAGGTCCTCGACCACCGCGCCGGCATCCCGTCCTGGCGCGCCCTGACGCCGGCCGACCGCGGCCTCGTCCGCGCCATCGTCTCGACCTGCCTGCGCCGGCTCGGCCTGATCGACGATGCCCTGAAGCGGCTGATGAAGCGTCCGCTGCCGCCCAAGGCGCTGCGTGCCCGTCAGATCCTGCGGGTCGGCGCCACCCAGATCCTGTTCATGGAGGTCGCCGACCACGCCGCCGTGTCGCTGGCGACCGAACTCGCCGCCCGCGACCCCCGTCTCCAGCCGTGGAAGGCGATGGTCAACGGCGTGCTGCGCAACCTCGTCCGCGAGCGCGAGACCATTCTCTCCGATCAGGACGCCGATCGGCTGGTGACGCCGCTGTGGCTCTGGCGCGACTGGTGCGAGAGCTGGGGCGAGGAGGCCGCGCGCGCCTTCGGCCATGCCCACATGGTCGAGCCGGCGCTCGATCTCACCGTCAAGTCGGACCCCGAGGGCTGGGCCGAGAAGTTCGGCGGCGTGGTGCTGCCGACCGGCTCGGTGCGTTTCGTCTCGCACGGCGCCATCGACAAGATGGAGGGTTTCGAGGCCGGCGAATGGTGGGTTCAGGATGCCGCCGCCGCCCTGCCGGCGCGCCTTCTCGGCGACGTCACGGGTGCCCGCATCGCCGATCTCTGCGCCGCCCCCGGCGGCAAGACCGCCCAGCTCGTCGCCCGCGGCGCCTCCGTCACCGCCGTCGATCTGTCGCCCCATCGCCTGGAACGGCTGAAGCAGAACCTCGCCCGGCTCCGCCTCGCGCCCGCCGCCGCGCTGGCCGCCGACCTCTCGCTTTGGGAGCCCGACGCGCCCTTCGACGCGATCCTGCTCGACGCGCCCTGTTCGGCCACCGGCACGCTGCGCCGCAACCCCGACGTCGGCCGCCTCAAGAAGGCCCACGACCTCGAGGCGCTCCAGGCGCTGCAGGCCCATCTCCTCGACCGCGTCGCCCATTGGCTGAAGCCCGGCGGGCTCCTGGTCTATTGCACCTGTTCGCTGCAGAAGGCCGAGGGCGAGGAACAGATCGCCGCCTTCCTCACCGATCACCCCGAGTGGGAACGGGTTCCGGTCACGCCCGAGGAGATCGGTGGGCTCGCCGGAGCGATCACGCCGGAGGGCGATCTCCGCACCCGGCCCGACCTCCTGCCGGCCGAGGACCCGCGCCTCGCCGGGCTCGACGGCTTCTTCGCCGCCCGCCTCCGTCGAAGGACGGTGTGAAGGAAACCGCTTTTCCGTCTTCCCCTTAACCCGCCGTTAACCGCGATGGAGTGCCCTGAACCGTGGGGTGTCGCGCCCCTCGCGCCGCATCGGGTGGGCGAGGGCCGACGGTGGGGTTTCATGAGCGACCGTGGTTCGGGAAGAGGGACGGAACTGCGTCTGGTCGGCCGTCTGGTCGCCCGGCGCCTCCTCGCGCCCTTCGTCCGCGCCCTGCGCACCGCCCGCACGCTGGTCGAACCGGCCGCCGACCGCCTGACGGTGGCTCCCTCGGATCTGCGCACCGCCGACCCGACCGTCGCCGACGACATCTACGCCGGCGTCTTCGTCTTCTCCGGCCAGATCGTCGAATGTCGCGGCCGATCGCCCTTCGAAGTGACCGCCCCCAATGCCGAATGGGCCCGCGTGCTGCACGGCTTCGGCTGGCTGCGCCATCTGCGCTCGGCCGATACCGCCGTCGCCCGTTCCAACGCCCGCGCCCTGGTCGACGATTGGCTGAAGATCGCCGATCACGCCGACGCCGCCTGGGAACTCGACACCGCCGCCCGCCGCCTGCTCGCCTGGCTGACCCAGGCGCCGATGATCCTGGCCGACGCCGATCCCGCCTTCTATCACCGCTTCCTGGCCGGCCTCACCCGCCATTTCCGCCATCTGCGCATCCATCGCGGCGAGGAGCCGGACGGGCTGCCGCGCCTCAAGGTGGCGATCGCCGTCCTCGCCTGCGCCGTCACGGTGGAGAGCTTCCGGCGCTGGGTGAAGCCCGCCGCCCGCCGCCTCGACGACGAACTGCAACGCCAGATCCTGCCCGACGGCGGCCATGTCGGCCGCAATCCGACCGCCGTGGTCGAGATCCTGGTCGATCTCCTGCCGATCCGTCAGGTCCTGGCGGCGCGCGGCCTGCCGGTGTCGCAGGCGATGATGAACGCCATCGACCGCATGATGCCGATGCTGCGCTTCTTCCGCCACGACGACGGCGCGCTCGCCCTCTTCAACGGCGCCACCTCGACCCCGACCGACCTGATCGCCACCGTCTTCGCCTATGACGAGGCCAAGAGCCGGCCGCACGGCAACGCCCCGCACTCCGGCTATCAACGCCTGGAGGCGAGCGGCACGGTGGCGATGATGGACTGCGGCCCGCCGCCGCCGCCCGAACTCTCCACCATCGCCCATGCCGGGACCCTCGCCTTCGAGATGTCGTCCGGCCATTGCCGCTTCGTGGTCAATTGCGGTGCGCCCTTCCGCCCGGTCGGCGAGTGGCGCCGGCTCGCCCGCACCACCGCCGCCCATTCCGCCCTGATCGTCGACGACCATTCCTCCGCCCGCCTCCGCGACGACGGCCTGCTGGTCCGCCTGATCGGCCCGGTCCTGCTGCCGGGTCCACAGCAGGTCGACGTCGATCGGCACGAGCAGGAGATCGAGGACGAGGGCGTCGAGATCGCCGTGACCGCGCGCCACGACGGCTACGCCCGCACCTACGGCGTCCTCCACGAGCGCGGCCTGAGGCTCACCGCCGACGGCGACCGGCTGGAGGGAACCGACCGGATCCTGCCCGCCGGCGACGCGACCGGCGCGGTGCCCTACGTGGTCCGCTTCCATCTCCATCCGAGCGTGCGCACCGAGACCTTCGGCGACACCGTCCGCCTGACCGGCCCCAACGGCGAGGCCTGGGACTTCGCCTGCGCCGAGGTCCGCCCGGTGGTCGAGCCCTCGGTCCATCTCGCCGACGTGCACGGGCTCCGGCGCGCCGAGCAGATCACCCTCACCGTCGCCGCCGACGGTCCGCGCGCCCTCTCCTGGGTCTTCACCCACGCCACACGGTCGCTGATTCCGCGCCGCTGATCGGCCCCGATCGAGGAGCCCGCCTTTCGGCCTGTTTGCGGCGGCGAGGATTCGTGCTATCGCGCACGCGAAAATTTCCGGATCCGAGGCGAAGTGACGAGCCGAACGGTGTGAGCCGCCGTTCCGCCCATCCCCGATCCGTTCCCGACCGGCTCCGGTTCGTGAAGGCACAGCCCTCCCATGTCGATCACCGTCAAGAACATCACCCCGCCCGACCGCGTTCCCCTGAAGCGCGCCCTCCTCTCCGTCTCCGACAAGACCGGCCTGATCGACTTCGCTCGCGCCCTGGTCGGCCGCGGCGTCGAGCTGCTCTCGACCGGCGGGACGTGCAAGGCGATCGCCGAGGCGGGGCTGCCGGTGAAGGACGTCTCGGAGGTGACCGGCTTCCCCGAGATCATGGACGGCCGCGTCAAGACGCTGCATCCGAAGGTCCACGGCGGCCTTCTCGCGGTGCGCAACGACCCCGACCACGTCGCCGCCATGCAGGCCCACGGCATCGAGGGCATCGATCTCCTGGTGGTGAACCTCTATCCCTTCGAGGCGACGGTGGCGCGAGGAGCAGACTGGGCGACCGCCATCGAGAACATCGACATCGGCGGCCCGGCGATGATCCGCGCCTCCGCCAAGAACCACGCCCATGTCGCCGTGGTGGTCGATCCCGCCCGCTATGCCGACGTGCTCGCGGCCCTCGAGGCGAACGACGGCGCCACCACGCTGAGCCTGCGCAAGGCGCTCGCCCTCGAGGCCTTCGGCCGCACCGCGACCTACGACGCCGCCATCTCCAACTGGATCGCCGCCGCCATCGGCGAGGAGGCGCCGAAGTATCGCGCCTTCGGCGGCACGCTCGCCGAGGTGATGCGCTACGGCGAGAACCCGCACCAGAAGGCGGCCTTCTACAAGACCCCCGAGGCTCGTCCCGGCGTCGCCACCGCCACCCAGATCCAGGGCAAGACCCTCTCCTACAACAACATCAACGACACCGACGCCGCCTTCGAGCTGGTCGCCGAGTTCGATCCCGCCCGCACCGCCGCCTGCGCCATCATCAAGCACGCCAACCCCTGCGGCGTCGCGGAAGGCGAGACCCTCGCCGAGGCCTATGTGAAGGCGCTGCGCTGCGACCCGGTCTCCGCCTTCGGCGGCATCATCGCCTTCAACCGGACGCTCGACGCCGAGGCCGCGACCGAGATCGTGAAGATCTTCACCGAGGTCATCATCGCCCCCGACGCGACCGATGAGGCGAAGGCGATCGTCGCCACCAAGAAGAACCTGCGCCTGCTCCTGACCGGCGGCCTGCCGAAGCCCGCCGCCGAAGGCCTCACCGCCAAGACCGTGGCCGGCGGCATGCTGGTCCAGACCCGCGACGACGGCACCGTCGATGGGCTCGAGCTGAAGACCGTGACCGACCGCGCCCCGACCGAGGCCGAGGCCGCCGACCTCGCCTTCGCCTTCCGCATCTGCAAGCACGTGAAGTCGAACGCGATCGTCTACGTCAAGGATCTCGCCACCGTCGGCATCGGCGCCGGCCAGATGAGCCGCGTCGACAGTGCCCGCATCGCCGCCCGCAAGGCCGCCGACGCCGCCGCCATCGCCGGTCTCTCCGAGCCGCTGACCAAGGGTTCGGTCGCCGCCTCCGACGCCTTCTTCCCCTTCGCCGACGGCCTCGAGGTCGTGGTCGAGGCGGGCGCCACCGCCGTCGTCCAGCCGGGCGGCTCGATGCGCGACCAGGAGGTGATCGACGCCGCCAACAAGGCCGGCATCGCCATGGTCACCACCGGCATGCGCCACTTCCGCCACTGAGCGGCGATCGCCGGATCCGAAATGCGAAGGGAGGCCTCGGCCTCCCTTCGTCGTTTCTCACGCCGTCTCCACCAGATCGGCGACCAGCGCCGCCGCCACGGTGAAGCGCGACACCCGCCCGGCGGCGCCGCCGGTCTCCGACAGGGTCTCCCCGACCGCCGCCAGCACCCGGCCGACCTCCTCGCCCTGGGCCGCGACCCAGGCCTCGACGCCGCCCGCCGCCATCGCCTCGATGGTGAGCGCGCGATGGGCGTCGGCGAGCATCCGGACCGCCCGGTCGATCGCCAGACCGTCGAAATAATCGGAGACGGGCAGATCGCGCGCCGCGTCGATCAACCGATCGAGCGCCAGATGTTCGCCGAGCGCGAACCAAGCCGCCGCCACCTCCTCGTGCGGCCGGTCGAGCCGTTCCGCCACCACCACCACGTCGAGCCCCTCGATCAGCCGATCGAGCCCGGCGAGCCGGCCCGCCAGATCCTCCGGCACGCCGGCCCCGGCGAGATCGTCGCGCATCCGCCCGATCCCCTCGCCGACCCGCTCCGGCACGATCGCCGCGAGCCGTCCCGCCAGCGCCTCGACCGGCGCGCGGAACCGCGCCACGCTCGCCTCGATCGCCTCGCGCGGACCGACCGAGCGGACGAAGCGGATGGTCGCGGCGATCGCGATTTCGCGCAGCCGCCCGTGGAGCTCGAGGAGCCGCGCCCCCGACACCCGCCCGGTGAGCGCCTCGAGCGCGGCGCCGAGATCGTCGAGCCCGAAGATCGCCGAGACCGCGACGAAGGCCCGCGCCGCCACCGCCGGGCTCGCCCCGGTGCGATCGCCGATCCGGACCAGCACCGTCGGCCCGCCCCGATCGATCATCGCGTCGACGAGCCGCGTCAGGACGATCTCGCGGCGCAGGCGATGACCCTCGATGCCGTCGGCATGCGCCTCGCGCAGCGCCCGCGGGAAATAGGCGAAGAGCTCGCGCTCGAACCAGGGATCGTCGACCAGATCGGTGCCGATCAGATCGGCCTTGGCGGCAAGCTTGGCATGGGCCAGGAGCACCCCGATCTCGGCGCGGCCGAGCGCTTGGCCCGCCTCGATGCGGCTCGTGAAGGCGGCGTCGTCGGGCAGGGTCTCGACCCGGCGGTCGAGCCGCCCCTGTTTCTCGAGCAGGCCGACGAGGCGGCGCTGGAACGGCAGATCGGCGAGCCCGTCGGCCTGCGTCACCGAGATCGCCAGCGTCTGCGAACGATTGTTGGCGAGCACCAGGTCGGCGACGTCGTCGGTCATCGAGGCGAGCAGCGCGTCGCGGTCGGACCGGGCGAGCCGCCCCGCCGCCACCGCCGGCGCCAGCGCGATCTTGATGTTGACCTCGACGTCGGAGCAGTTGACCCCGGCCGAATTGTCGATCGCGTCGGAATTGCAGCGCCCGCCGAGCCCGCCGTAGTCGATGCGCGCGGCCTGGGTCATGCCGAGGTTGGCGCCCTCGCCCACCACCCGCGCCCGGAGATCGGCCGCCGTGATGCGGATCGCGTCGTTGGCCTTGTCGCCGACCTGGGCGTCGGTCTCGGTCGCCGCCCGCACATAGGTGCCGATGCCGCCGAACCACAGGAGATCGACCCGCGCCGTCAGGATCGCCCGGATCACCCGGGTCGGCGTGGCGTGATCGACGTCGAGATCGAGCAGCGCCCGCACCTCCGGCGACAGACGGATCGACTTCGCCGAGCGCGGGAAGACCCCACCCCCGGCCGAGATCTTGGCCGGGTCGTAATCGGCCCAGGACGAGCGCGGCAGCGCGAAGAGGCGCTGGCGCTCGGCGAGCGAGACGCCCGTGTCCGGCGCCGGATCGAGGAAGACGTGGCGGTGATCGAAGGCGGCGACCAGCCGGATCGCCGGCGACAACAACATGCCGTTGCCGAAGACGTCGCCCGACATGTCGCCGACGCCGACCACCGTGAAGGGCGTCGTCATCGGATCGACGTCCATCTCGTGGAAATGCCGCTTCACCGCCTCGAAGGCGCCGCGCGCGGTGATCCCCATCTTCTTGTGGTCGTAGCCGGCCGACCCGCCCGAGGCGAAGGCGTCATCGAGCCAGAAACCGTGGCTCTGCGCGATGGCGTTGGCCGTGTCGGAGAAGGTCGCGGTGCCCTTGTCGGCGGCGACCACCAGATAGGGGTCGGCCTCGTCGCGGACGACCGTCGACGGCGGCGGCACGATCACGCCCTCGACGATGTCGTCGGTGAGATCGAGGAGGCGCCCGACGAAGGTGCGATAGGCCGCCACCCCCTCGGCCTGGACCGTGTCTCGATCCATCGAGGCGGTGATCTTCTTGGGGAAGAACCCGCCCTTGGCGCCGACCGGCACGATCACCGCGTTCTTGACCTGCTGCGCCTTGACGAGCCCGAGCACCTCGGTGCGGAAGTCCTGCGCCCGGTCCGACCAGCGAAGCCCGCCGCGCGCCACCGGGCCGAAGCGCAGATGGACGCCCTCCACCGTCGGCCCGCACACCCAGATCTCGCGGAAGGGACGCGGCGCCGGCAGATCGGAGATGCGATGCGGATCGAGCTTGAAGGCGAGCGTGTCGCGCGGCCGCCCGTCCTCTTCGCGGAAGAAGTCGGTGCGGACCATCGCCCGGATCACCTCGACGAAGCGGCGCACGATCGTGTCGTCGTCGAGGCTCGCCACCTGCGACAGCGCCGCCTCGATCCGCTCGACCACCCGCGCCTCCGCCGCCTCGCGATCCTCGACGATCATCGGATCGAGCCGCGCCCGGAACAGCGCGACGAGATCGACGGCGAGGCCGGGCTGGCGATGCAGCGTCGCCCACAGATAGTCCTGCGACCAGGGGGTGCGCACCTGCCGGAGCCAACGCGCGACGGCACGCAGCACCAGTACCTCGCGGCGATCGAGCCCGGCGGCGAGCACCAGCGCGTCGAACCCGTCGCTCTCGGCATGGCCCGCGAACACCGCCGCGAACAGATCCTCGAGCCGTCCGATCAGGTTTTCGTGGAGATCGATGGCGCGGCCGTCGCCGTGCGCCAGCGTCATGTCGTGGACGAACACCACCGGCCCGCCGGAGGGCGCGATCCGGTAGGTGCTCTCGTCGATCACCCGGAGCCCCATCGCCTCAAGCACCGGCACCCGGCGCGACAGATCGATCGGCTCGGCCAGATGGAAGAGTTTCGCGGCGATGCGTTCGACCGGGTCGCCGTCGCGGCGCTGGAACCGGACCGCCAGCGGCGCCTCGGGCGAGAGCCCCTCCATCACCCCCATGTCGCCGACCGCCACCGCCGCCGACATCGCCTCGCGATAGGCCGCGCCGAAGGCGTCCGCCCAGCGCGCCAGCGCGCCGTGGATCACGCCCTCGTCGTCGAGCCGCTCGACCTCGGCCGCGAAATCGTCGCGCCAGGTCCGCACCAGACCCGCCACCTCGCGCTCGAGATCGGCCCGCGCCACCACCGGCGTGTGGCCGCGATAACGCCCGACGATGTAGTGGATCCGGGTCAGCGGCCCTTCCGAATGGGACGGCAGCCACGACACGATCTTGCCGTCGAACCGGCTCTCGAGCAGTTCGCCGATGCGCCGGCGCAGATCGGTCGTGTAGCGGTCGCGCGGCACGAAGACGAGCACCGAGACGAAGCGATCGAAGGAATCGTTGCGGGCGAGAACCCGGATCCGCGGATGCTCGCCGAGCGCCAGGATCGCCAGCGCGAAGTCGAGCAGCGTCGCCTCGTCGATCTGCATCAGCTCGCCGCGCGGATAGGTCTCGAGCACGTTGGCGAGCGCATGCGCCGAATGACTGCCGGCCGGCAGCCCGGCCCGCGCCACCACCCGCGCCACCTTCTCCCGCACCATCGGCACGTCGTGGACCGAACGGGTGTAGGCGCTCGCGGTGAAGAGGCCGAGGATGCGCAGCTCGCCGCACATCCGCCCGTCGTCGCCCCACAGCTTGACGCCGATGTAGTCCATGTGGACCCGGCGATGGATGCGCGAGCGGATGTTGGAGGTCGTCACCATCATCGGCTCGGGCGAGCGGGCGAAGGCGCCGATCGCATTGGCCGCGTTGAGGCTCTCGGCGCCGCGCTTCAACACGCGCACCTCCGGATCGCGCAGGATCCCGAGCCCGGTCTCGCCCATCGGCTCGACATAGGCGCCGCCCTCGGTCTCGACGAAACGGTATTCGCGCATGCCGAGGAAGGTGAAATTGTCCTCCGCCAGCCATTCCATGAAGCGCAGGGCCTCGTCGCGGGTCGCGGTCTCGAGCGGCGTCGCGCCCCAGCGATAGGCGACCACCAGCTCGCCGAGCCGCTTCAGCATCGCCTTCCAGTCCTCGACCGCGGCGCGGACGTCGGCGAGCGTCGCCTCCAGCGAGGCGACCAGTTCGCCGCGCGCCGCCTCGCTCGAAAGCCGGGTCAGATGAACGTGGATCAGGCTCTCCCGGCGGATCGTCCCGGCCGGCCGCGTCGCGCGCGGATCGACCAGATCGACGAACCCGCCCGCCCCGTCGCGCGCCACCTCGAGGATCGGGTGGGCGACCAGACGGATCTCGTGGCCCGCCTCCACCAGCGCCCCGGTCACCGAATCGAACAGGAACGGCATGTCGTCGTTGAGCACGTCGACGACCGTCACCGTCTCGCCGCTCGCCAGCATCCGCTCGCCGAGGCGGATCCGGTGCCCCTTCGCCCGCCGCTGGGCGAGGAGATCGAAGGCCGCCGCGGTCAGAGCCGTGAGATCCTCGACGTTCGCCGCCGTCACGTCCTCTTCCGCGACCCGCTCGAACAGGAGCCGCGCCAGACGCCCGCACGCCGCCGCGTGGGCACCGCCGGTCTCGCCGAGACGGCGTTCGGCCTCGCCGACGAGCCGAGGTCCGTCGGAGGGAGCGGCGGGCTGAACCGGGACCAGCGCATGCGTCGACATCGGCATCTCCTCGATCGTTCCGGCCTCTCCGGCCTCGTCGATCCGCTCGCCTCACCGAACCGTTCGAAGGGCGCGGGAGCCGTCGAAACACGTCGACGAGGCCATTTTCGGGCCGTTGACCGCCGAGAATGGCCTTCTGATCTCGAGAAACAACGAATTTCGACGCCGAAAACGAAAAAAGCGCGGCCGAAGCCGCGCCTTCCCGTCGAACCGGACGGCGGAGCCGATCAGCCCTTCGCCTTCTTGTCCGCGTTGTAGCGCTCGATCGCCTCGATGATGAGCTGCTTGGCTTCCTTGTCGTCGCCCCAGCGCACCACCTTCACCCACTTGCCGGGCTCGAGGTCCTTGTAGTGCTCGAAGAAGTGCTGGACCTGCGCGATCGCGATGTTGGGCAGATCGGCGTAGGTCTTCACCGAATCGTAGCGCGGGGTCAGCTTGGACACCGGCACCGCCAGGATCTTCTCGTCGTGGCCGCTCTCGTCGGTCATGTAGAGCACGCCGACCGGGCGGCACTGCATGATCGCGCCGGGGGCGATCGCGCGGGTGTTCATCACCACCACGTCGATCGGATCGCCGTCGTCGGACAGCGTGTGCGGCACGAAGCCGTAATTGCCCGGGTAGCGCATCGACGTGTAGAGGAAGCGGTCGACGACCAGCGCGCCGGAGGCCTTGTCGAGCTCGTACTTGATCGGCTCGCCGCCGATCGGAACCTCGATGATGACGTTGATGTCCTCGGGCGGATTCTTGCCGATGGCGATGGCGTCGATGCGCATCTGGATACTCCTGGCCGCCGGTCTCGGGCCGGCTGTCCACGGGTTGACGACGTCCGGGGAGCCCCTCGAGCACCCGGCCGAGTGGTGTCGCGCCGCGCGCGCTCCACCCGCTCGGGGAGTTCTCTTACCCGATCGCGCGCCGTGACGAAACGTCGCCCTTCGGACGACATGCCGGGATCCCGTGGGAAAGGAGGCGACCGCCTCGCTCAGGCGGGCTCGAAGCCGAACACCACCAGGGGCAGCGTCGCCTCGCCGATCCGCTCGCCGGTCTCCGCCACGATCCGCCCGCCGAGGCGCTCGTAGAAGGCGATCGCCGGCTCGTTGTCGCTGAGCACCCGGACCGAGAAGGAGGCGAGCCCGTAGCGGCGCAGTTCCGCGCGCGCCGCCTCGAACAGCAGCTTGCCGAAACCGAGACCCTGATGGTCGGGATCGAGATAGATCTCGTAGATCTCTCCGGCCTGCGGCAGCATCCGCATCCGGTTGGGGCCGAGCGTGGCGTAGCCGACGACCCGGCCGCCGACCTCCAACACCAGCACCGCCGTATGGCGATCGAGGGCGCGTTTCCACCACAGCGGACCGCGCCGTGCGATCATCCGTTCCAGGTCCTTGCCCGGAATGATCCCGCGATAGGCCTGTCGCCACGCCGCGTCGTGAACGTCGGCGATGCGACCGGCATCCGCGATCTCCGCGCGTCTGACACCGATCTGACCAAGCTTCATGAGGGAAGCGTAACCCGCGTTCGCCTCGCCGCAAAGAGGGGCCATGCGGAATTTCCCGGACGGGGCCGACATTTCGCCCGCCCCCGCCCACACCCCTTGAAACCGGGCCGGGACGTACCGATCTTCGGTCTCGTTTCGCCGCGCCCTCCCGCGACGGCGTCCCCGGAGCCCCTCAGGAGCCCGCCATGACCGACTCGTATCGCCGCGTCTGGGACGACCCCGAGATCCTCGGTCCCGAGGAGGTCCGCGAGGAGCGGGTGCGCCGCGGCCTGTGGCCGACGATCCGGCGCGCCGCCCGCGCCATCCCCTTCATGGAGGACGTGGTCGCCGCCTGGTATTGCGCGATCGATCCGACCACGCCGCGCAAGGTCCGCCTGACGCTGCTGGCCGCCCTCGCCTATTTCGTCGCGCCGGTCGACGTGGTGCCCGACGTGCTGCCGCTGGTCGGCTTCGGCGACGACGCCGGCGTCCTGATGGCGGCGATCGCCATGGTCGGCCGCCACATCCGCGACGACCACCGCGACGCCGCGAAGAAGGCGCTGGCCGAGCGCTGAGCCGAAACAACGAATTTGAAAATCAGTGAGGCTTGCGCTTTGCAAGCCAATAGACCACACCACCAGCGAGCAACATCGCGGCGGGGCTGATCACCAGATAGAACAACCGAAACAGATCAGCTTTGTCCATCAAGGGTCCAGATTGCTCAGGATCGATCGTCCCAGGCAATGTAGCACGATCCCGCAGCTGGTCCAAATGACGACACCGGCGATCAAGGTGCCCGGCCCTACGGCTACCGCAATCGGCGAAAGGCCGTAGAAATATGAAACGAGGGGCGTCACTCCTCCCAAAGTGACGAAGGCGACGGCCAAAGCGTTCAAGAAGGCGGCGCTGAGCTTGATTCGCTCAACATTCGAATCGGACATGGACCACCTCGCCTCAAAGACGCGAGGCTAAAATAGCGATTCTCTATTTAAAATCAATCATTCAAGACACAAGAGATCAACATACGATCAACATGTCAAGAGAGTTTCAGACCGCCTAGTGGGAACTGCGAAGAGTCGCAAATGCTTATACGAGCAAGATGGTGATCGGCATGCAGATCACATACGAAAATATTGATCACGCCGTCACCACGACCTTGCCCTTGACCTTGCGCGCGGCGATCTCCTCGATCGCCGCCGCCGTCTCGTCGAGCGGCCGGACGGAATGGATGTGGGGCACGACCCGGCCGTCGGCGACCCATCCCATGATCGTCGACATCTCCGCCTTGAAGGCCTCGGGCTCGCGCACGAGATGATCGCCCCAGAACACCCCGCGCAGATCGCAGCCCTTCAAGAGCAGCAGATTGAGCGGGATCTTCGGGATCTCGCCGGCCGCGAAGCCGACCACCAGATAGCGCCCGCGCCAGCCGGTCGCCCGCACCGCCGGATCGGCATATCTGTCGCCGACCGCGTCGTAGACGACGTCGACACCCTTGCCGCCGGTCAGATCCTTCAGCCGCGCCTTGAGGTCCTCGGCGTCGTAGTCGACCGTCTCGTCGGCGCCGACCGACCGGCAGAAGGCGAGCTTGTCCGCCCCCGAGGCGCAGGCGATCACCCGCGCCCCGACCGCCTTGGCGACCTCGATCGCCGCCTGCCCGACGCCGCCGGAGGCGCCGAGGATCGCCACCGTCTCGCCGGCCTTCAGTTCGCCCCGGTCGATCAGGCCGTGCATCGCCGTGCCGTAGGTCACCGACAGGGTCGCGGCGCGGACGAAGTCGAGCGCGTCGGGAAGCGCGATCAGATCCTCCTCGTCGACCACCACCTTCTCGCGCGCGCCGCCCCATTTCACATAGGCGACGACCCGATCGCCGACGGCGAAGCCGGTGACCCCCGCCCCGACGCTCTCCACCACGCCGGCGATCTCGCCGCCCGGTGAGAACGGCAGCTCCGGCTTGAACTGGTAGCGGTCGCGAATGATCAGCGTGTCGAAGAAATTGAGGGCGCAGGCCCGCATCGCCACCACCACCTCGCCGGGACCGGCGACCGGATCGGGAAGATCCTGGACCACCAGATCGGCGGCGGAACCATGCCTGCGACAGACGACCGCCTTCATTCGCGCTTCCTTCCCCCTCGGGGTTCGAACCGATCGAGAGGAAACACGTCCCCTCCGACGCCGTCCAGCCGCTCCTTTCGTCGATGCCCTCGTCATGCCCGACTTTCGCCCTTTCCATCGGCCACGACGAGCCGCGGCGCGCGCCGGATCCGACCCTCGTCGGCTGCGCGCGAATGCCACGCGGATCGGCAACCTTCTGGTAACCATCCCCGTGGTTTCTGGAGGGTGAGACGCCGTCCCCCGAGGGCGGCGATACGTCGTCGAACAGACGGAGAATGGTGAGATGAGAACTGCTCTCGGCGCCGTGTCGCTGATCGCGACGATGATCGTGGCCGCCGGCATCGCTCAGGCGGAGACGAAACCGGCACCGGCCAAACCCGCCGCCGCGGCCGGCGGCTCGCCGATGTTGATCGCCGAATCGAAGGACTGGAAGGCCATCACCGCCGCCGCCCCCAAGGGCAAGGTCTGCTTCGCCCTGACCAAGCCGCAGAAGATGGAACCCGCCAACCTCAACCACGGCGACGTCTTCTTCTTCGTCTCGACCCGCCCCGCCGACAACGTCCGCAACGAGCCGAGCCTCCAGGTCGGTTACCCGATGAAGGAAGGATCGAAGGCGGTCGTCGACATCGACGGCAAGAAGTTCTCCTTCTTCACCCGTGGCGACGGCGCCTGGCTCGAGCAGAACACCGACTACGCCCCCTTCCTCGACGCCATGCGCAAGGGCTCCAAGCTCGCGGTCCAGGCGACCTCCGGGCGCGGCAACCCGACCTCCTATCAGTTCTCGCTCTCCGGCGTCTCCGCCGCGCTCGACGCGGCCGCCAAGGAATGCAAGTGAGGCATCCCGCGTCGGGATCTTCCTCGGCGCGCGGTTTTCGGCTATGAAGAGCTGCAGATCAGGCGGATGGGGCGACCCGTCCGCCTTTCGCGTTGCGCCGGCCGACCCCGCCGCGACGCCCGACGCCCCGAAAGCCGCTCCGCGAAGGAAGACCCCATGACGAGCCCCGCCACGGCCGCCCCCCTCGGTCACGACGACGTCCTCGACGCGATCGTCAAGGCACCGCAGGCGATCGCCACCGTCGACGCCAAGCCGTCGCTGCTCGGCCTCTCCCGCGCCCGGCTCGCCGACGCGCTTCTCGCCGTCGGCGTCGAGGAGCGGCAGGTCCGCATGCGGGTGAACCAGCTCTGGCATTGGATGTATCTGCGCGGCGTCGACTCCTTCGACCGCATGACCAACGTCTCCAAGGAGCTGCGCGCCCGGCTCGCCGAGGCCTATGTGGTCGGCCGCCCGGAACTCGTCACCGAGCAGATCTCGGTCGACGGCACCCGCAAGTGGCTGTTCCGCTTCCCGTCGCGCGGCGCCGGCAAGCCGGTCGAGGTCGAGACCGTCTACATCCCCGAGGAGGGGCGCGGCACGCTCTGCGTCTCCTCCCAGGTCGGCTGCTCGCTCACCTGCTCCTTCTGCCACACCGGCACCCAGGTGATGGTGCGCAATCTGACGGCGGAAGAGATCGTCTCCCAGGTGGTCGTCGCCCGCGAGCGCCTCGGCGACTTCCCCACGAGCGACAAGACCGACGGCATCCTCCCCTCCGAGGGCCGCCTCGTCACCAACGTGGTGATGATGGGCATGGGCGAACCGCTGATGAACTACGAGGCGGTGCGCGACGCCATGCAGATCTTCGCCGACGGCGACGGCCTGTCGCTGTCGCGCCGCCGCATCACGCTGTCGACCTCCGGCGTCGTGCCGATGATCCCGCGGATCGGCGCCGACACCGGCGTCATGCTGGCGATCTCGCTGCACGCGGTGCGCGACGACCTGCGCGACGTGCTGGTGCCGATCAACAAGAAGTACAAGATCGCGGAGCTGCTCGAGGCCTGCCGGAACTATCCCGGCCTCTCCAACGCCCGCCGCATCACCTTCGAATACGTGATGCTGAAGGGGGTCAACGACAGCCCCGCCGACGCCCGCGAACTGGTGCGTCTGCTGCGCGGCATCCCCGCCAAGATCAACCTGATCCCGTTCAACGCCTGGCCCGGCTCGCAGTACCAGTGCCCCGACTGGGACACGATCGAGGCCTTCGCCGAGATCGTCAATCGCGCCGGCTACGCGAGCCCGATCCGCACCCCGCGCGGCCGCGACATCCTCGCCGCCTGCGGTCAGCTGAAGTCGGCCTCCGAGCGGCTCAAGATCTCCGAGCGTCTGGCGCTCGAGGCGATGATCGGAACCCTGCCCGCCGACGACGAGGACTGACCGTCCCGCCGACGGGAGCCGTCGCCCCCTCTGGACGATGCCACCTGTGCGACCGCACAATGGCGCCGACGATTCGCCCCTCGCGCCGGCGGTTCGTCCCCCGTCTTTCGCGCCTCGCGGTCTGCCCATGTCGGAGCCCGGCTCCTCTTTCGACGATCGTCCCCTCGCCGCGAGGCGGGTCGCCTCCGGCCGCATCGGCCGGATCCTCATCGCCTACGTCCTCGCGGTGGCCGCCGTCGCCGCCGTGCGCACCCTCGGTCTGGTGATCGAGGAGAGCTGGACGCGCGGCTTCGACCGGCTGATCGCGGTGAACGGCTGGGCGAGCCTCGTCGTGGTGCCGGCGATGACCGCCCTGATCGTCTTCGTCGCCGCCGCCCCCCTGGTCACCGCCTTCCTGGTCGGGGCCGAGGCGCGGGCGCTGCGCGCGCCCTGGATCTACGCCCTCGCCGGATTGGCGATCGCCCTCCTCACCCGCGCCCTGATCGCGCTGCCGTTCGGGCTGCCGCTGCCCTCCTTCGGCCTGTTCGCGCTCGAGGCCGCCGCCGGAGTGGTCGGCGCCTGGGTCTATTGGCTGGTCGCGATCCGCTCGGCGCCGCCGCCGCCGCCCTCCAACCCCTGGGCCGAGATCTGATGGCGTCCGGTCGAAACGCCGACCGGACCTGCCGGCGTGATACCGATCCGCGTCCCCGGAGGCTCGCCCCGTGATCACCCTCTCGCATCTCCTGTGGCGGACGATCCTCGCCGGCCTCGGCTTCGCGGCGGCGATCGTCACCACCCTGGTGGTCGGCACCCTCGGTCTCGCCGCGATCGCCTCCGCCCATCGCGAGGTCGTCGCGGCCGATCCCGAGACCATGGTGCCCGTGCTCGGCATGATGATGCGCGGCGGCCTGTTGCTGCCGGTCTTCTCCACCATCGTCTGGCCGGCGTGGCTGGTGGCGGTCGTCCTCGGCGAGGTGACCGGCGCCCGCTCGCTGCTCCTCCATCTCGCCATCGCCACCGCGATCGCGGTCGTCGGCGTGATGGGCGGCGCGCCCGTCCTCGGCCCCGCCCAACTTCAGCTGATCGCGGCGATCGGTCTTTCCGCTGGTTTCGCCCATTGGCTGGTCGCCGGGCGCTCGGCCGGGATCCGGCGTCCGCTTCCCATGAGGGGAGCCCCGCGTCCGCCGCATGACGGAGCTCGCGAAGACGCGATATCGGAAAGAGATCCCGTGCCCTGATCGGGCCGAAGACGGAGGCGGACGTGGCCGAACAATACGACGTGGTGATCGCCGGCGGCGCGATCATGGGTTCCTCGACAGCCTATTTTCTGAAGAAGGAACTGGGCTTTGCCGGCTCGGTCCTGGTGGTCGAGAAGGACCCGACCTACGCCCGCTCCGCCACCATGCTGTCGGCCGCCTCGATCCGCCAACAATTCTCCACGCCCGAGAACATCCGCCTGTCGCGCTTCGGCATCGAGGTGATCCGCGATCTGAAGGGCCGGTTCGGCCCCGACGCCGACATCGGCTTTCACGAGAGGGGCTATCTCACCCTGGCGAGCAGCGCCGGTGAGGCGATCCTGCGCGCCAATCACGCCATCCAGAGCGCCGAGGGCTCCGACATCGAGCTGATCGACCCCGCCGAGATCGCCCGGCGCTGGCCCTACATGTCGACCGAGGGCGTCGCGCTCGCCGCCTACGGCCGCTCCGGCGAGGGGTGGTTCGACGCCTGGATGTGGCTCGACATGATCCGCAAGGCGGCCAAGGCGGCCGGCGCGCACTATGCCCACGCCGCCGTCACCGGCATCGCCACCGCCGGCGACCGCGTCACCTCGGTCACCCTCTCCGACGGTCGCGAGATCGCCTGCGGCACCTTCGTGAACGCCGCCGGCCCCTCCGCCGGCGACGTCGCGGCGCTCGCCGGCATCGCCCTTCCCGTCGAGCCGCGCAAGCGCTGCGTCTTCGTCGTCCATTGCCGCGAGGAGATCGCCGGCCTGCCGATGCTGATCGACGGCACCTCGGTCGCCTCCGGCGTCTACATCCGCCCCGAGGGCCAGTATTTCATCTGCGGCGTCTCCCCCGACGAGGCGACCGACGCCCGCGCCGGCGAGGACGACTTCGACGTCGACTACCCCCTCTTCGACGATCTGATCTGGCCGGCGCTGGCGACCCGCATCCCCGCCTTCGAGGCGTTGAAACTGGTGCGCGCCTGGGCCGGCCACTACGACTTCCACACCTTCGACCACAACGCGGTGATCGGCCGCCATCCCGAGATCTCGAACTTCGTCTTCTGCAACGGCTTCTCCGGCCACGGCATCCAGCAGGGTCCCGGCGCCGGCCGCGCGGTCGCCGAATTGATCGTCCACGGCGGATATCGCTCGATCGATCTCTCCGTCTTCGGCTACGATCGCCTCGTCTCCGGGCGTCCGGTCGTGGAGGCCAACATCATCTGACGGCGGCGGGCGAGGCCATGAGCGACAAGCGGAAGACGGCGACGGTGCTGGTGGTGTCGTCGCAGGTCGGACGCGGCGCCATCGGCAGCCGCGCCGCGACCTTCGCCCTGGAGCGCCTCGGCCATGCCGTCTGGCTGGTGCCGACGATCTGGATGCCCTGGCATCCCGGCCACGGCCCCTCCACTCGTCTCGCCCCCGACCCGGTCGCCTTCGCCGAGGCCCTCGCCGAAATCGCCGAGAGCCCGAAGGCCGGCGAGATCGGCTGGATCCTCACCGGCTATTTCGCCGACGCCACCCAGGTCGAGGCGACCGCCCGTCTGGTCGAACGCCTCCGCCTCGCCGACCCCGGCCTGCGCCTCGTCGTCGATCCGGTGCTCGGCGACGGCGACGGTCACGGGCGCGGCGGCCTCTACGTCGCCGAGACGCTCGCCCGCGCCGTCCGCGATCGCCTGATCCCGCTCGCCGACGTCGCCACCCCCAATCGTTTCGAGCTCGGCTGGCTCACCGCCCGCGCGCCCGAGGACACCGCCGCCGCGATCACCGCCGCCCGCGCCCTCGCCCCGCCGATCACCGTCGTCACCTCGGCCCCGGCGATGATGACCCGCTCGGTCGGCACCCTTCTCGTCACCGCCGATGCCGCCACCCAGTTCGAACACCCGCTGATCGAGGCGGCACCCCACGGCACCGGCGATCTCTTCGCCGGCCTCCTCACCGCCCGCCTCGCCGAGGGTCATCCGACCGAGGCCGCCACCGCCCGCGCCGTGGCGAGCGTCTTCGAGATGATCGCCCGCTCCGCCCGCGCCGGCGCCGACGAACTGATCCTCGCCGAGGAACAGGACACGCTGGTCCACCCCATGGCCCAGGTCTCGACCCGCCGCATCGGCGAGGCCCGCGCCCGCCGTCCGGTGGCGCGCCCGAGCGCGCTCGACTGAGGCGCCGCGATGAGCGCCCCCGCCCCACGCGTCGCCGGGATCGACGGCTGCCCCGCCGGCTGGATCGCCTGCCTCGTCGCTCCCGACGGTCCGCTCGACCCGGAGATCCGCGTCGTCGCCCGGCTCGAAGACCTCCTCGACGGACCCGAGGCGCCGATCGTCGCGGCGATCGACATGCCGATCGGCCTGCCCGACCGCATCGGTCCCGGCGGTCGCGGGCCGGAACGGCTGGTGAGGAAGCAGGTGACGAAGCGGCGTTCCTCGGTTTTCTCGATACCCTCCCGCACATCTGTCTATGCCGCCGAAGGCCTAGACCACGACGAGGGCTTTGCGCGGGCGCGTTCCGTAGCGCTCGCCACTTCCGATCCGCCGAAGAGCGTCTCGAAACAGGCCTTCGCCCTCTTCCCCAAGATCCGCGAACTCGATCGCCTCCTCACGCCCGAACGCGCCGAGCGGATCGTCGAGAGCCACCCCGAACTCGCCTTCGCGGTGCTGAACGGCGGCGCCGCCATGACCCTGCCGAAGAAGGTGAAGAGCCGGCCGAACCCGCCCGGCCTCGACCAACGCCGGGCCCTGCTCGTGCGCCTCGGTTTCGATGCCGCCCTGCTCGAGCGCCCACCGCGCGGCGCGGCGATCGACGACCTGCTCGACGCCTGCGTCCTCGCGCTCGTCGCCCGCCGGGTTCTGGCCGGAGAGGCCGTCTCCTTCCCCGATCCGCCGATGCGCGACGCGCGCGGCCTCCCCGTGGCGATCCGCGCCTGAGCGCCGTCCGCCGACCGACATCGCCCTGCAACACGAAGCGGATCGGATGGGGCCTCGCCACCGAGGAGCCCACCCGTGACCACCTCCACCGACCCGACCGACATCGCCCGTTTCACCCGCTCGTCGAACGACGCCCCTCCGGCCCGCCTCGGCATCCGCTACGACCGGGACGGCCGCTTCCTGCCGGAAGCCGGCAACACCGTGGTCTGTCACGTCCGGCCGGGGTCGATCGAGGAGGCCGCGCTGAACGCCGCCCGCGCCCGCCTCACCATCATGCCGGAGGCCGATCACTTCGCCTTCACCCCCGTCGAGAGCCTCCACGTCACCCTGTTCCAGGGCATCCTCGACACGCGCCGCCGCGCCCCCTTCTGGCCCGAGGATCGCCCGACGGAGACCCCGGTCGAGGCGATGACCGCGCATTTCGCGGGCCGGCTCGAGAGTTTCACCCCGCGCGCGCCCTTCGTCTTCCGCCCCGTCGGCCTGACCCCGACCGGCGTGGTGCTGGAGGGCGCGGAGGACGCGGACCGGCGTGCCCTCGCCGACTGGCGCGACGCCCTCGCCGATCTCTTCGGCTATCGCCACCCCGACCACGACGGCTACGTCTTCCACGTCACCTTCGCCTATCCGGTCGCCTGGCTCCCCGACGACCGCCTCGCCGCCTGGCGCAACGTGCTCGCCGACGCTCTCGCCGACCTCGTCGCCGCCACGCCGGTGCTGCGCTTCGCCCCGCCGGCCTTCTGCCGCTTCGCCGACATGTGCGCCTTCGAGCCGGTGCGACATCTCACGTGATCCCCCCGCGACGACCCGTCGCGCGGGCGCCGTCGCGAAAAACCGAATCGTTTCGCAGTGCGGCGGGATCTATTCGACCTTCGCGGGATTGTCGGCGCCCGCGCCGTCCGGCATCAGGAAGGCCGAGACACGCAAGCGCCGGGGGCCGGACCATGACCAAGACCAACACGGGCAATTTCTTCGAGGATTTCCGCATCGGTCAGGTGATCCGCCACGCCACCCCGCGCACCGTGACGAGCGGCGACGTCGCCCTCTACACCGCCCTCTACGGCCCCCGTTTCGCGGTTCAGTCCTCGGACGCCTTCGCCCGCGCCATCGGCTACCCGCGCGCGCCCGTCGACGACCTCCTGGTGTTCCACGTCGTCTTCGGCAAGACCGTGCCGGACGTCTCGCTGAACGCCGTCGCCAACCTCGGCTATGCCGGCTGCCGCTTCCTCGCCCCGGTCTATCCCGGCGACACGCTCTCCACCGTCTCCGAGGTGATCGGCCTCAAGGAGAATTCGAACGGCAAGACCGGCGTCGTCTACGTCCGCTCCACCGGCTACAACCAGCATGGCGAGGAGGTCCTCGACTATGTGCGCTGGGTGATGGTGCGCAAGGCCGACGAGAGCGCCGTGGTCGCCGACCAGAAGATCCCGGAACTGCCGGCCGCGCTGACGCCCGAGCAGATCGGTTCGGCCGTGCCGGTCCTCGATCGCGACGCCTATGACGGCGTGCTGGCCGGCTCGTCCCATCGCTTCGGCGACTATCGCGCCGGCGAGCGCATCGACCACGTCGACGGCATGACCGTGGAGGAGGCCGAGCACATGCTCGCCACCCGCCTCTACCAGAACACCGCCAAGGTCCATTTCAACCAGTTCACCGAGGGCCAGGGCCGCTTCGGCCGGCGCCTGATCTATGGCGGCCACGTCATTTCGCTCGCCCGCGCCCTCTCCTTCAACGGCCTCGGCAACGCCTTCCACGTCGCCGCCATCAACGGCGGTCGCCACGTCGCACCGCTCTTCGCCGGCCTCACCGTCTTCGCCTGGTCGGAAGTGCTCGAGACCGCCGACCTGCCCGGCCGCGACGACGTCGGCGCCCTGCGCCTGCGCCTCGTCGCCACCAAGGACCGGCCCTGCGCCGACCTGCCCTACAAGCTCGAGACCGGCGACTACGATCCCTCGGTGATTCTCGACCTCGATTATTGGGCGATCGTCCCGCGCTGAGAGCGGCCGTCCGGCCCATGCCTCGATCCGGGCGGCGGCGCCGCCCTTCGCAGCCATGCGATCAGCAGAGACACGATCTGGTATTTCTCACGTTCCGGGTGTAGGTCCGCACCAGACGCATGACTGCGCAATAATCCCTTTGGACGTTTTGACGCACCGCCCACAAAAGGGTTAGAAGGCTTCCAGCCGTGCGTCCGAACCGTCGACCCACACCCCGGCTCCTCGCCGTGGCGCGACGGGTTCGCCCGCCCTTCAACCCCGAAGGATCGAAGACAGGCCGATGTCGACACAGAGCAAAGCAGGCAATGGGGTCGAGCGCCCCCTTTCGCCGCATCTCTTCATCTACGCGCCCTCCTGGACGATGGTCATGTCCGTCGTCCATCGCGGAACCGGCGCGGCGCTCTATTTCGGCACGCTGCTGCTCGCGGCCTGGTTGATCGCCGCCGCCTCCGGCCCCGCCGCCTACGACTGGGCCATGTGGGCCTTCGGCTCCTGGATCGGGCGTCTGGTCCTGTTCGGCTACACCTGGGCGCTGGTCTGCCACCTCATCGGCGGTATCCGCTTCCTGATCTGGGACATGATCCTCGGCTTCGGCGAGGAGCGTCGTCTCCTGGCGCTGGGCACGTGGGTTCTCTCCGGCGTCTTCACGATCCTGATCTGGGTCGTCGGCTACATGGTCAAGTGAGGTGATGAACATGCGCACGCCTCTTTCCCAGGTTCGTGGTCGCGGCGCCGCTAAGTTCGGCACCGAGGACTACTGGATGCAGCGCGTCACCGCCGTGGCCATGGTGCCGCTGACGGTGATCTTCATCCTGGCGGTCGTCTGCGTCGTCGGCGCGCCCTACGAACGCGCCCACGCCGTTCTCTCCTCGCCGCTGGTGGCCATCCCCTTCGCGGCGATGGTGATCGCCGGCGTCCTGCACATGCGCATCGGCATGCAGGTCATCATCGAGGACTACACGCCCTCCGACGCCTGGAAGATCCTGTTCGTTCTCATGAACAACTTCTTCTCGGCGCTCGTCGCCATCGCGACCCTGTGGGCGGTCGCCAAGCTCTCGTTCGGGATGTGAGGACCATGGCCGAAAACACCGTCAAGGCTCCCGGCACGTCCGGCACCGCCTATCCCTTCATCGATCACACCTTCGACGTGGTGGTGGTCGGCGCCGGTGGCGCCGGTCTGCGCGCCGTGGTCGGCGCTTCCGAGGCCGGTCTCAAGACCGCCTGCGTGACCAAGGTGTTCCCGACCCGCTCCCACACCGTCGCGGCTCAGGGTGGCGTCGCCGCCTCCCTCGCCAACATGGGCGAGGACAGCTGGCGCTTCCACATGTACGACACCGTCAAGGGGTCGGACTGGCTGGGCGACCAGGACGCCATCGAATATCTCGTGCGCAACGCGCCCGACGCCGTCTACGAGCTCGAGCATTGGGGCGTTCCCTTCTCGCGCACCGAGGAAGGCAAGATCTATCAGCGTCCTTTCGGCGGCATGACCACCCACTACGGCAAGGGCATCGCCCAGCGCACCTGCGCCGCCGCGGACCGGACCGGCCACGCCATCCTGCACACGCTCTACGGTCAGTCGCTGCGTCACTCGGCGGAGTTCTTCATCGAGTATTTCGCCATCGACCTGATCATGGATGCCGACGGCGCCTGCCGCGGCGTCGTGGCGCTCTGCCTCGAGGACGGCACCCTGCATCGCTTCCGGGCCCAGAAGACCATTCTGGCGACCGGCGGCTACGGCCGCGCCTACTTCTCCTGCACCTCGGCCCATACCTGCACCGGCGACGGTGGCGGCATGGTGCTGCGCGCCGGCCTGCCGATGCAGGACATGGAGTTCGTGCAGTTCCACCCGACCGGCATCTACGGCGCCGGCGTCCTCATCACCGAGGGCGCGCGCGGCGAGGGCGGCTACCTCACCAATTCCGCCGGTGAACGCTTCATGGAGCGCTACGCCCCCTCGGCCAAGGACCTCGCCTCGCGCGACGTCGTCTCGCGCTCCATCACCATGGAGATCCGCGAAGGCCGTGGCGTCGGCAAGAACAAGGATCACATCCACCTGCACCTCAGCCACCTGGATCCCGCGATCCTGGCCGAGCGTCTGCCGGGCATCACCGAGTCGGCGAAGATCTTCGCCGGCGTCGACCTGACCAAGGAACCGATCCCGATCCTGCCGACCGTGCACTACAACATGGGTGGCATCCCGACCAACTTCCACGGCGAAGTCCTCACCAAGAAGAACGGCGACCCGGATTCGGTGGTCCCCGGCCTGATGGCGATCGGCGAAGCCGCCTGCGTGTCGGTCCACGGTGCCAACCGCCTCGGCTCCAACTCGCTGACCGACCTCGTGGTGTTCGGCCGCGCCGCCGGCCTGCGCTGCGTCGAGACCGTGGTGGCCAACGGGCGTCAGCCCGAGCTTCCGGCCGATGCCGGCGAGCTCGCGGTGTCGCGTCTCGACAAGTACCGCTACGCCTCGGGCTCGACCCCGACCGCCGTGCTTCGCGACAAGATGCAGCGCACCATGCAGAACAACTGCGCGGTGTTCCGCACCGGCGAGGTTCTGGAAGAGGGCGTCGGCCTGATCCAGAAGGTCTGGGAAGGCCTGCCGGACGTGAAGGTCACCGACCGCTCGCTGGTCTGGAACTCCGATCTCGTCGAGACCCTCGAGTTCGAGAACCTGATCGAGCAGGCCGTGGTCACCATGAACTCGGCCGCCGCCCGTCAGGAGAGCCGCGGAGCGCATGCCCGCGAGGACTTCCCGAACCGCGACGACGTCAATTGGATGAAGCACACGTTGGCCTGGGCCGACGGCGCCACCAAGTCGGTGACGCTCGACGACCGTCCCGTGCACACCTACACCATGACGCAGGACATCGCCTACATCGAGCCCAAGGCTCGCGTGTACTGATCCCTCGCGGACGCATCGACCCGTCGGCCACCGGCCGACGGACCTCGACGGTCGGACAGATGAAAAGGGCGGGCCGAAATGGTTGAGCTCACGTTGCCTAAGAACTCCACGGTGAAGATCGGCAAGACCTGGCCCAAGCCGGCCGGCGGGACCAAGCTCACCGAATTCAAGGTCTACAGGTGGAATCCCGACGACGGCAAGAACCCGCAGATCGACACCTATTTCGTCGATCGCGACGATTGCGGTCCGATGGTTCTGGACGGTCTCTTGTTCATCAAGAACAAGATCGATCCGTCGCTGACCTTCCGCCGCTCGTGCCGTGAAGGCATCTGCGGCTCCTGCGCGATGAACATCGACGGGCTCAACACCCTCGCCTGCACCAAGGGCATGGACGAGGTGAAGGGCGCGGTGAAGATCTATCCGCTGCCGCACATGCCGGTGGTGAAGGATCTGATCCCCGATCTCACCAACTTCTACGCTCAGCATCGCTCGATCGAGCCCTGGCTGAAGACGGTGAGCCCGACCCCGCAGACCGAGTGGCGCCAGAGCCACGAGGACCGCAGCAAGCTCGACGGTCTCTACGAGTGCATTCTCTGCGCCTCGTGCTCGACCTCCTGCCCGAGCTACTGGTGGAACGGCGATCGTTATCTCGGCCCGGCGGTTCTGCTCCAGGCCTATCGCTGGCTGATCGACAGCCGCGACGAAGCGACCGGCGAGCGCCTCGACAATCTCGAGGATCCCTTCCGCCTCTATCGCTGCCACACCATCATGAACTGCGCGAACACCTGCCCCAAGGGTCTGAACCCGGCCAAGGCGATCGCGGAGATCAAGAAGATGATGATCGAACGCCGCCTCTGACGGCTCGGTCGATCGACGCAACGAAGAAGGCCCCGGCGGGATCCCGCCGGGGCCTTCTTCGTTTGGTCTCGGATCTCCCGTCGGAGGCCGTGGGCGCCCCGACGGGCCGGCGCTCAGTGCGCGCGGCCGAAGAGTCTGGTCGGCATCGCCTTCTTCTGCATGTCGACCACGGCGCTCGCCCAGCCGTAGCCGTCGCGAACCGCCTCGCGCAGCCACGACGCCGGCGACGGCGTCTGCGGCACGACGATGCCGACGACGTCGCCACCCTCGTATTCGAGATCGGCGCCGTGACGGCGCGCCAGCCGTTGCATCTGGCCGTTGGAGGCGAGGCAGTTCATGTAGAGCTTCTCGATGCGCCGATTGCGGGCGGCGAGAAGGACGCGCTCCATCAGCTGCGAGCCGAAGCCGCGGCCTTGCCAATCGGTTTCCACCGAGAAGGCGGCCTCGGCGTCCGAGCGCGAACGGCCGAGGCTGCGCAGCTCGCCGACGCCGACGAGATCGCCGCCGATGAAGATGCCGTGGATGAGGGTGTCGAGCGCGAAGCTCGTCTCGGCATAGCGGCGGACGAAGTCGTCACCGGCGGCCATGCCGAAGCGGTTGCGTCGGGTCTGCGGATCGAGCCGCATCAGGTGATCCCGGAAGGCGGCGGTGTCGGCCACCCACAGCTTCCGGATCGAGCCGCTGCGCGAGAGCTCGTTCATGGGGTCTACTCCTGTGTTCGCCGCGATGATGCATCGCAGCAATTCGTGAAATATTATGTTGCGTCGCAATACGGCTGAAAAGAGGCCGCTCGCGAGAACTGCCAATATGCGACGTTCTGCCGCATCCTTTGGTCTGATGACGTATTGGTCAGCCATCACGGCGCCGCGACCGGGCCGGAGAAGAGTCGCATCGCCGGCCCACACGCGGTAGAACAGGCCGACCGACCCTCTGGAGACTACGAGAATGATTCGCGCTGAGCGCTTGGCCGTCGCCGTGATGATCGCCGCCGCGGCCGGTGGTTGTTCCCGCCTCGGACTGAGCGACGGGCCGAGGTTCTCCTCTTCCTCCGCCCCCGCGACCTACGAGCCGCTCACCCCGGCCCCGACCGCGCCGGTGACCCAGGGCACGCTCCAGCCGCTCGCCCCACCGCCCGGCGCCGCGCCCGCCGACCCGAACACCGCCGTCGCCGCCCTGCCGGCGACGCCCGCGCCGAGCGCCCCCGCCGCCGTCGACGCCGCCAAGGCCCCGACCATCGGCCGCACCGAGCTGCTCGGCGGCTGGCGTCTCTCGTCCGGCTCCGACAACTGCCAGCTCTTCATGAACCTGACCAGCTGGGCCGGCGGCTATCGCGCCATCTCCAAGGGCTGCGCCTCGCCCGAACTGCAGAAGATCTCGGCCTGGGATCTCCAGGGCAAACAGGTCACGCTGAAGGGCTCGGACGGCTCCACCGTCGCCACCCTGGTCGGCGCCGGCGGCGAGCGCTTCTCCGGCCGCACCGCCGGCTCGCAGGCGATCACCCTCTCCCGCTGAGGTGCCCGATGGCGTCCGTCCGTCTGCTCACCGACGCCGAACTCTCGCCCGAGGCGCGCGCCGTCTTCGACGAGATCCGCGCCGCCCGCAAGACCGACCACGTCAACGACTTCTGGCGAGCGCTCGCCCATGATCCGGTGTCGCTGCGCCGGACCTGGGAGAGCATCCGCCAGGTGATGGCCCCCGGCGCCCTCGATCCGCTGGTCAAGGAGATGCTCTACGTCGCCGTCTCCATCGCCAACGGCTGCGACTACTGCATCCACACCCACACCGCCTCCGCCCGCGCCAAGGGCATGACCGAGGCCCAGTTCCTGGAACTGGTCGCCGTCGTCGGCATGGCGAGCGAGACCAACCGCATGGTCGGCGCCTTCGGCGTCGAGGTCGACGAGATCTACCGGCAGCCCTGAACACGTCCGGCCGCCGTCGGGACGCCGCGTCAGGGGCCGCGCACGTCTCGTTTCTGGACGTCGTTGCCCCACCCGATCGCCTGTGGCACGATGACGGTCATGTTCCGGACCCGAGACGCCGCCGTCGTCCTGGGCGCGCTCGTCGCCGCGCCCCTCTTTCCCGCCCCAGCCGCCGCTCAGGAGCAGGAATCGACCTGCCGCGCGCCGGGGCGACGCGTCGCGCTCGGCGAAACCCTGTGCCTGACGACCCCGAAGGGGTTCCACCTCGCCCGCTGCGAGATGGATCTGAACATCACGTCCTGGAGGATCCTCGACGCGCCCTGCCCGACCGCCGCCCTGCCGGACGACGGACGCGGCGCGCCGACCGCGCCCGGCGAGGGCACGCCGCGCGGCGAGGTCCGCTGACCCGAGCGGCGCGGGACGGCGCGAGGGGCGCCCTCACCAGTCCGAGAGAACCGTGTCCTCGGTATAGGCGACGCCGACCACTTCCTTGACCACGGCCTGACCGCAGATCATCCGCCCCTGGACCGGGTCGAAGGCGAGCGTCGGGCCGCCGGCGAGCTGCCAGCCCTTGTTGAGCGCCGCCGAGACGCGCTTGCAGAAGGCGGAATCGTCGGGGCCGGTCAGATAACGATAGAGCTTCATGAGATCCTCACGCCGCCGCCGCGATCGCGTCGGCGATCGCCACCACCCGCTCGGCCATCTCCGCGTGGAGACGCTCGACCATCTTGCCGTCGAGGGTGATCACGCCCTTGGCGGCGTTCTCCGGCAGCGCGAAGGCGGCGATGATCCGGCGCGCATGCTCGATCTCCGCCGCCGAGGGCGAGAAGATCGCGTTGGCGACGGCGAGCTGATTGGGATGGATCAGCGTCTTGCCGTCCATGCCGAGATCGCGGCCCTGCTCGCATTCGACCAGGAAGCCCTCGGCATCGGAGAGATTGTTGTAGACGCCGTCGATCACGTCGAGGCCGTAGGCGCGCGCCGCGGCGAGCGCGGTCGTCAGCCACGGCAGCATGGTGGTGCGGCCGGGCACGAAGCGGGCGCGGGTCTCCTTGGCGAGATCGTTGGTGCCGAGCACGAAGACGGCGAGCCGGCGCCCCTCCTCGACGCTCGCCGCCGCCGCGATCGCGGCCGCGTTGAGCACCGCCAGCGGCGTCTCGAACATCGCCCAGATCTTCACGCTCTCCGGCGCGCCGCAGCGATCGAGCACCGCGACCGCCTCGAACACGTCCTCGGGCTTCGAGACCTTGGGGATCAGGATCGCGTCGGGCGCGACCATCGCCGCCGCCTCGAGATCGGCCATGCCCCACGGGCCGGAGAGCCCGTTGACCCGGATCACCACCTCGCGCGAGCCGAAACCGCCGGCCGCCGCGACCGCCATCACCTGATCGCGCGCCGTCGCCTTGGCGTCGGGAGCGACCGAATCCTCGAGATCGAGGATCACCGCGTCGGTGGCGAGCGTCTTGGCCTTCTCCAGCGCGCGAGCGTTGGAACCCGGCATGTAGAGCACGCTGCGGCGCGGACGGATGGTCATGGGACGATCTCCGAAAATCGGTTGGACACGAGGGGTCGACGCGGCGCGGACCCTACCGAAGCCCCCGCCGCCCCGCAATCGGCCGTTGGACGAACCGTCCGTCGCCCTCAGGTCGGCGGCTCGCCGTGGCGCACGCGCTCGAGCACGACCATGACGGCGAGCGCCAGCCACGCGACGATCAGCACGGTGCCGCCGATCGGCGCCGCCATCGGGAAGAGATGGACGCCGGCGAAGGAGAGCAGGGTGATGTCGATCCCGAAGATCGCCGCGCCCAGGCCCATCGCCAGCGCGATCTTGCCGACCGCGCCCGGCGCGGTCGCGTCGCCGCGCCGCAGCGCCACCAGACCGACGATCGCGGCGGCATGGATCATCATGATCTCCGCCGCGCTCGCCAACGGACCGCCGCCCGTCACATGCGTCGCCAGCGCCGCGTCCGCCACGCCGCCGGCCCCCAACAGGCCGGCCAGCATCAGATCGAGTTCGGTCCGTCGCATTCCATCACCTCACTTGCGCACATAGGCGACGGCGGGGCCGCCGTCCCTGGCGATCGACACCTGTGGCACGGCGGGGGCCGCCGGCGCCAGCTTTTCGCTCGGCGCCATCACCACCGCCTCGCCGTCCACCACCGTCTTGCCGTCCTGATTGACGCCGGTGCACTCCAACACGACGATCTTCTTGTCGTCGCGCTTCTCCTTGACCGTCACCTTGAAGGTGATGCGGTCGCCGATCGTCACCGGCCGCTTGAAGGCGAGCGACTGCGACAGATAGATCGTGCCCGGCCCCGGCAGATGCACGCCGAGCAGCGAGGAGACGATCGCCCCCGACCACATGCCGTGCATGATCACGCCCTTGAAGCGGGTGCCGCTCGCGTAGACGTCGTCGAGATGGGCCGGATTGACGTCGCCGGAGACCACCGCGAAGAGTTCGATGTCGGCCCGCGTCACCTCGCGCGTCACTTCCGCGCTCTCGCCGATCGCGATCTCGTCGTAGGTGCGGTTTTCCATCGTCGTCATCACTGTCGTCCCCATGTGCGCGTCGCAGGCCGACGCCGTCGGCGCGATCCTAGAGCCAAAGCCCCGGCGAGGGGCTTCGACCTTCGACGGAGGATGCCGGCGCGCCGCGTCGCCCTCGTGCCGGCCGCGTCAGACCGGCGACCACGCCACCGTCTCGCCGCCGAAGAGCGGCACGATCTCGCCCGCGCCCGGCACCTCGATCGCCTCGACGACCGGCCGCGACCGCTTCTCCCAGGTCACCCGCTCCGGATTGACCGGCAGGCCGTAGAAGGCCGGCCCCGCCAGCGAGGCGAACATCTCGAAACGATCGAGCGCGCCCTCCTCCTCGAACACCGAGAGATAGGCCTCGATCGCCGTCGGCGCCGAGAAGACGCCGGCGCAGCCGCAGGCCGTCTCCTTGGTGTGTCTGAGATGCGGCGCGGTGTCCGTACCGAGGAAGAAGAGACCGTCGCCCGCCGTCGCCGCCGCCCGCAGCGCCAGCTTGTGGGTCGAGCGCTTGAGGATCGGCAGGCAATAGAGATGCGGCCGGATGCCGCCCTTGAAGAGAGCGTTGCGGTCGTAGAGCAGATGCTGCGGCGTGATCGTCCCGGCCATGCGGCCGGCGTGCGCCTTCACCACCGCCACGCCCTCGGCCGTGGTCACGTGCTCGAGCACCACCTTGAGGCCGGGGAAGTCGGCCAGGAGCGGCAGCAACACCTCCTCGACGAAACGCGCCTCGCGATCGAACACGTCGACCTCGGCCCGGGTCACCTCGCCGTGGATGAGGAGCGGCATCCCCGCCTTCTCCATCGCGGCGAGAACCGGGCGCACGGCGGCGATCGAGGTCACGCCGAACTGGGAATTGGTGGTGGCATGCGCCGGATAGAGTTTGACCGCCGTCAGCACCCCGTCGGCATGGCCGGCGACGATGTCGGCGGGATCGCTGCCGTCGGTGAGATAGGCGGTCATCAGCGGGGTGAAGCTCACCCCCTCCGGCACCGCCGCCAGGATCCGCTCGCGATAGGCCGCGGCCAACGCCGTGGTGGTCACCGGCGGCGTCAGATTGGGCATGACGATCGCCCGGCCGAAGGCGCGCGCCGTGAAGGGCACCACCGCGCGCATCGGATCGCCGTCGCGGAAATGGACGTGCCAATCGTCGGGGCGATGAAAGGTCAGCCGGGTCATGAGCGGGCTCCGCGAACACGATGAACTCGTTTCACGAGGCAAAGCACGGTCGCCGGCCGTGTTCAAGGGAAGGAGAGAGCCCGGAAAAGAAAAAAGGCCGCCTTGCGGCGGCCCAAGTCTAGGGAGGAAACGCCCAAGGAGGGCAGTGAAACGGTCGAGACGACCGCGTCACACCCGAGACTTAAGGCGGAACGCTTCGCGGCGCAATACGGGATATACCGCGTGGCAGCAATGCAAAAACGCATGGCTCGACATCGAAGCCATCGTCGCGCGACTACGTGTCGCGGATCGATGACTCTACGTCATAGGACCTTTCCCGGATTGAGCGTGCCGTTCGGGTCGAGCGTGCTCTTCACCGAACGCATGACTTCCATCGCCACCGGATCCTTCACCTCGGCGAGGAGATGCCGCTTCAGGGCGCCGATGCCGTGCTCGGCCGAGACCGATCCGCCGTGCTCGAGCACCACCGCGTGGACCACCCGGTTGAGCGCGTCCCACTGCGCGATATAGGCAGCCTTGTCGGCGCCGACCGGCTGCGAGAAGTTGAAATGGATGTTGCCGTCGCCGAGATGGCCGAAGGGAACCGGGCGAATCCCGGGAATCAGCGCCTCGGCGACGCGGATGCCCTCGGCGATCACCTCCGGCACCGAGGCGATCGGCACCGACACGTCGTGCTTGATCGAGCCGCCCTCGATGCCCTGCACCTCGGACATGCCCTCGCGGATCTTCCACAGCTGCGCCCGCTGATCGAGCGAGCCGGCGATCACCGCGTCGAGGACGATCCCGTCCTCCATCGCCGTGCCGAGCCAGGCCTCGAGCGCCTCGCCGACACCCTCGTCCTCGGCGCTCGAGATCTCCACCAGCACGTACCAGTCGTACTTGTCGGTGATCGGATCGCGCGCGCCCGGCAAGTGTTTGACCACCAGATCGATGCCGATCCGCGGCATCAGTTCGAATCCCGTCAGGGCCTTGCCGAAGGTCGCCTTGCCCTGTTCGAGGAGCCGCACCGCCCCGGCCGGATCCTCCACCGCGACGAAGGCGGTGCCGAAGGTCCGCGGACGCGGCACCATCTCCAGCACCGCAGCGGTGATGATGCCGAGCGTGCCCTCCGAGCCGATGAAGAGATGCTTCAGATCGTAGCCGGTGTTGTCCTTGCGCAGCTTGCCGAGCCCGTTGAGCACCCGTCCGTCGGCCAGCACCACCTCGAGCCCCAGCGCCAGCGCGCGGGTGTTGCCATAGGCGATCACCTGGGTGCCGCCGGCATTGGTGGAGAGATTGCCGCCGATGGTGCACGAGCCCTCCGCCGCCAGCGACAGCGGGAACAGGCGATCGACGCCCTCCGCCGCCTCCTGCGCCCTGAGCAGCGTCACGCCGGCCTCCACCGTCATCGTGTCGGAGACCGGATCGACCTCGCGGATCCGATCGAGGCGCTTCAGCGACAACACGATCTCCTCGCCCGAGGTCGAGGGGATCTGCCCGCCGACGAGGCCGGTGTTGCCGCCCTGGGGCACGATCTTGAGCCCGTTGCCGTCGGCGAGCGCCAGGATCGCAGAGACCTCGGCGGTCGTCTTCGGTTCGACCACGCAGATCGTCGCGCCGCGATAGAGACCGCGCGGCTCGAGCAGATAGGGCTCGATCGTATGCGCGTCGGTCAGGACGTGTTTTTCCCCGACGATCTCGACGAGGCGTTCACGGACGGCTTCGGGCGACAGGGCGGCGGTCATGGCGACGGATCCGTTGAGTGGAGACGAAGGACACCCTCGATACTCTCCCGACCCCGCCCCTGTCACGCTCGGATGTCACGCTCGGATGTCACGTCCCGGCCTCCGCCGGTCACCCGCCTCACCCCGCCCGCGCCGTGGCGGCCGTGCCCGCCGTCCGGCCGCGCCGCCGCCCCCACCAGCCGGAGAGACGGTCCATCAACAGCCACACCGCCGGCGTCGTGTAGAGCGTCAGGAGTTGCGACACGAAGAGACCGCCGACGATCGTCACCCCGAGCGGCCTCCGCAGCTCCGCTCCGGCGCCCGAGGCCAACACCAGCGGCAGCGCGCCGAGGAGCGCCGCCAGCGTCGTCATCAGGATCGGCCGGAACCGCTCGACCGCCGCCCGCCGCACCGCGGTCGCCGAATCGAGCCCCTCCTCGCGCATCGCCTGGATGGCGTGATCGACGAGCAGGATGCCGTTCTTCTTGACGATGCCGATCAGCAGAATGATGCCGATGATCCCGACCAGATCGAGCTGCATGCCGAAGAGCCACAGCGCCGACAGCGCCCCGAGCCCGGCCGGCGGCAGGGTCGAGATGATCGTCAGCGGATGGATCAGGCTCTCGTAGAGCACGCCGAGGATGATGTAGACGACCGCCAGCGCCGTCACCACCAGCACCCAGGTGCTGTTGCCCGACTTCGCCAGTTCCTTGGCGTCGCCGGCGAATTCGGCGTGGAGCGTGTCGGGCGGATGGAGCCCGGCGAAGGCCTCGCGCACCGCCGCGTTGGCGGCGTCCGCGCTCGCGCCTTCGGCGAGCCCCCAGGTGACCGTGATCGACGGGAAGGCGCCCTGGTGGCTCACCCCGAGCGGCGCCGTCGACCGCTCGACCTCGGCCACCGCCGCCAGCGGCACCTGGGTTCCGTCGGCGGCCGAGACCCAGAGATCGGAGAGATCGGTCGGATCGCGCGCCCGGTCGGGATCGATCTCGAGCACCACCTTGTACTGATTGCGGCCGCCGTAGATGGTCGAGATCTGGCGTTGGGCGAAGGCGTCGCCGAGCGCCGCGTCGACGTCGCGCACGCTCACCCCGAGCCGCGACGCCGCCACCCGGTCGATCACCACCCGCGCCTCGAGACCCGGCGTCTGCCGGTCGGCCGAGACGTCGACCAGCTCCGGCCGCGCCTCCAGCGCCTTGACCACCTTGGGCGCCCAGGCGACCAGCTCGTCGAGATCCGGGTTCCACAGCGTGAACTGATAGGGCGATTTGCCCGAGCGCCCGCCGGCGCGCACGTCCTGCATCGGAAACATGAAGACGCGGATGTCGCCGAGCGAGGCGAGCTTGCGCCGCAGGCGGTCGATCACCCGGAGCGACGGCTCGCCGCCCTCCTTGACCGACTTCAGCGACAGGAACATCCGCCCCTGATTGACCTGCCCGCCCGAGGAGCCGGAGACCGAGGAGGCGACGCCCACCACCATCGGGTCGGCCATCACCCGGTCGGTCGCCTCGCGTTGCAGCGCCATCATGCGCGGAAAGGAGACGTCGGGCGAGGCCTCGGTGAAGGCGAAGACGAGGCCGGTGTCGTCCTGCGGCACCATCCCCTTGGGCAGGGTGACGAAGAACCAGACCGTCAGCCCCACCGTCGCGGCGGCCACCAGGACCATCCACCACGGCCGCCTCAACACGACGCCGAGACTGTCGCCATAGGCCCGCGACACCCGGCTCAACACCGCTTCCGAGACCCGCTCCATCCGGTTCGGCGGTCCCGAACGGATCAGATGGGCGCAGATCATCGGCGTGACCGTCAGCGACACCACCGTCGAGACGACGATCGCGAAGGTCATGGTGAAGGAGAATTCGGAGAAGAACATCCCGATGATGCCGCCGGTGAACATCAAGGGGATGAAGGCGGCGATCAGCGACAGGCCGATCGCCACCACCGTGAAGGCGATCCGCCGCGCCCCGTCGAGCGCCGCGTCGATCGGCCCGAGCCCCTCGGCCCGGCGTCGATGGATCGATTCGATCATCACGATCGCGTCGTCGACGACGAAACCGACCGCGATCGTCAGCGCCATCAGCGACAGATTGTCGATCGAGAACCCGGCGATCCACATCGCCACGAAGGTCCCGGCGAGCGCCAGCGGCACCGTCACCCCGGCCGCGAAGGTCGGCGTCCAGCGCCCGAGGAAGGCGACCACCACGCCCATCACCAGGATCATCGAGATCACCAGCGTCTTCTCGGTGTCGACGACCGAGGCGCGGATGGTGACGGTGCGATCCGAGACGGTCGAGATCTCGAGCCCGGCCGGGATCCGCCCCTCGAGGCCGGCGATCGCCGCCTTGACCCCGTCGACGGTGGTGATGACGTTCGCGTCCACCTGTCGGGTGATGAACAGGAGCACCGAGGGTTTCGCCCCGAACCAGCCGACCGAGCGGGTGTTGCGCACCCCCGTCGTCACCTCGGCGATGTCGCCGAGCCGCACGATGGCGTCGCCGTCGGCCTTGACGATCACCCGCGCGAAGGCCTCCGGCGTCGAGAGCGCGCTGTTCGAGGTGATCACCTCGAAGGCCCGGTCGCCGTGGAGACCGCCGAGCGCGGCGTGGACGTTGGCTTTCGAGACGGCACTGCGCACCGCGTCGAGGCCGATCCCCGCCGCCACCATCCGCGCCGAGGAGAGACGCACCCGGATCGCCGGTTGCTCGCCGCCGGCGACCGAGACGTCGGCGACGCCCTCCACCTGCGACAGGGTCTGGACGATGGTCGTGTCGGCGACGTCGTAGATGTCGGCCGGCCCCATCGTGTCGGAGGTCAGCGCCAGGATCAGCACCGGCGCCGCCGCCGGGTTCATCTTGCGCACCACCGGCGCCGAATTGAGATCGCTCGGCAGATCGGCGACGGCGGCGTTGATCGCCGCCTGGACGTCGCGCGCCGCGCCGTCGACCTTGCGCGAGGGATCGAACTGGACCGTGATGCCGGTCGAACCGAAGGTCGAGGTCGAGGTCAGCTCGCTGACCCCGGCGATGGTGCCGAGCGAGCGCTCGAGCGGCGCCGCCACCGTCGCCGCCATGGTCGCCGGATCGGCGCCCGGCCGCGACACCTGGATGCGGATGGTCGGCAGATCGACCGCCGGCAGGCTCGCCACCGGCAATTGCCCCCAGGCGACGATCCCGACCATCATCAGCGCCGCCGCCAGGAGCGTCGTTCCGACCGGCCGGCGGATGAAGGGCCGGGAGAGATCGATCACGGCGCCGCCTCCCCCGCTCCCGTCACCGCCGGTCCCGGCGGCGCCCGGAACCCGAGCCGCGCCCGCAGCGCCTCCACCGCCAGATAGACCACCGGCGTGGTGTAGAGCGTCAGGAGCTGCGACAGCAGCAACCCGCCGATGATGGTGATGCCGAGGGGAACGCGGAGTTCCGACCCGGTCCCGTGGGCGAAGGCGAGCGGCACCGCGCCGAAGAGGGCGGCGAGCGTCGTCATCATGATCGGCCGGAAGCGCAGCCGGCACGCCTCGACGATCGCCGCGCGCGGATCGCGCCCGTGCTCGCGCTCGGCGACGATCGCGAAGTCGATCATCATGATCGCGTTCTTCTTGACGATGCCCATCAGGAGAATGATGCCGATCAGCGCCACCAGCGACAGGTCCTCGCCGGTCAGCCGCAGCGCGATCAGCGCGCCGACGCCGGCCGAGGGCAGCGTCGTCAGGATGGTGAAGGGATGGGCGAAGCTCTCGTAGAGCACGCCGAGCACCACGTAGATCGTCGCCACCGCCGCCAGGATCAGCCACGGCTGCGAGGCCAGCGAGCGGGCGAACTCGGCCGCGTCGGCGTCGGCCCGGCCGATCACCCCGGTCTCCTCGCCGAAATCGGCCCGCACCGCCTCGATCGCGGCGAGTGCGGCGTCGAGCGACACGCCCGGCGCCGGATCGAAGGAGAGCGTCGCCGCCGGGAACTGATCGACCCGCGCCACCGACAGGGGCGCCGTGCCGCGCTCGATCCGCGCCAGCGCCGTCAGCGGCACCTGTGCGCCGGAGCTGGACGCGACCCGCAGCCGGTCGAGTACCGAAGCGTCGACGCCCGCCGAGAGATCGGCCTCGAGGATCACCCGGTACTGGTTCGCCTGCGCATAGATCGTCGAGATCCGCCGCTGCGAGAAGGCATCCGACAGCGCGTCGTCGATCGACTGCACCGAGACCCCGAGCCGCCCGGCCCGCTCCCGGTCGATCGCCACGTGGACCGCGAGCCCGTCGTCGCGGGTCTCGAGCGTGACATGGGCGAATTCCGGTCGCGCCGCGAGCGCCGCCGCCAACGCGTCCGCCTCCCGCGACACCGCCGCCGCGTCGATGCCGGTCAGCGTGTATTGATATTGCGAGCGGCTGGAGCGCGTGCCGATGCGGACGTCCTGCACCGGCTGGACATGGACCGCCGCGCCCGGCACCGCCTCCCCGAGCCGCCGCAGCCGCGCCGCGACCTCGGCCGCGGTCGAGACCCGGGTCTCGCGCGGCGCCAGATCGACCGTCAGCCGCGCCGTGTTGCCGGTGGCGTTAAGCCCGCCGATGCCGATCACAGAGACCACCCCGGCGACGTCCGGATCGCTCTCGAAGGCGCGCGTCACCGCCTCCTGGAGCCGCGTCATCTCCGCGAAGGAGGCCTGCGACGCCCCCTCGAGCACCACCGAGATCAGGCCGGTGTCCTGATTGGGCAGGAACCCCTTCGGGCTCGCCACATAGAGCCATCCGGTCGCCCCGAGCGAGGCGAGCGTGACCAGGAGGACGATGCGCGAATGCGCCAGCGCCCAGCCGAGCGAACGCTCGTAGCCGCGCGCCATCGCCGCGATCGGCCATTCCGCCGCCGCCAGGAGCCGCCCGAGCAGACCGTCGCGATGTTCGTCCTCGGACCCCTTCAAGAGGCGCGAGCACATCATCGGCGTCAGCGTCAGCGACACCACCGCCGACACCACCACCGCGATCGACAGCGTCATCGCGAATTCGCGGAACATGCGGCCGACCAGCCCGGTCATGAAGAGGAGCGGGATGAACACGGCGATCAGCGACAGCGTCAGCGACACCACCGTGAAGCCGATCTCGCCGGCGCCGGCCTTGGCCGCCTCGAGCCCGCCCATCCCCTCGTCGCGCCGTCGCACGATGTTCTCGATCATCACGATCGCGTCGTCGACGACGAAGCCGGTGCCGATCGTGAGCGCCATCAGCGACAGATTGTCGAGGCTGAAGCCCATCGCCCACATCACCGCGAAGGTCGCGACGATCGAGAGCGGCAGCGTCACCGCCGCGATGATCGTGGCCCGGAGCGAGCGCAGGAACAGGAGCACCACCATCACCACGAGGGCGCAGGAGAGCACCAGCGTGAATTCGACGTCGGCGATCGAGGCGCGGATCGTCGTGGTGCGATCGTGCACCACCTCGAGCGTCACCCCCGCCGGCATCGACCGGGCGAGGCGCGGCACCTCCGCCATCAGCCGATCGACCGTCTCGACGATGTTGGCGCCCGGCTGCTTCTGAATGTCGAGCACCACCGCCCGCTTGCCGGCGTACCAACCGCCGACCTGGGCGTCCTCGAGCCCCTCCTCGACGGTGGCGACGTCGGCGAGCAGCACCGGCGTGCCGTTGCGCTTGGCGACCACCACCCGGCCGAACCCGGCGGCGTCGGGGATCTGATCGTTGGCGCCGATCGCCCACGCCTGCCGCGACCCGTCGAGCGCGCCCTTCGAGCCCGCCAGATTGGTCGCCGCGATCGCCGTCCTGAGATCGGCGAGCGAGAGCCCGTAGGCGGCGAGCCGATCGAGATCGGCCTTCACCCGGAGCGCCGGACGCACGCCGCCGGCGATCGACACCCGGCCGACGCCGGAGATCTCCGAGAGCCGTTGCGCGATCAGCGTGTCGGCGAGGTCGGAGAGCTGACGCAGCGGCGCCGTCGTCGAGGTCAGCGCCAGTGTCAGGATCGGCGTGTCCGCCGGATTGACCTTGGAATAGACCGGCGGATAGGGCAGATCGCTCGGCAGCGTCCCGGCGGCGGCGTTGATCGCCGACTGCACGTCCTGCGCCGCCGCGTCGATGTCGCGGTCGAGCTCGAACTGCAGCGTCACCCGCGACAGACCGTAGGAGCTCTCCGAGGTCATCGTCGTCAGCGACGGAATCTTGCCGAACTGCCGCTCGAGCGGCGCCGTCACCACCGTCGAGGTGGTGTTCGGATCGGCGCCCGGCATCCGCGTGGTGATCTCGATGGTCGGGAAATCGACCTGCGGCAGCGACGAGACCGGCAGCTTCATGAAGCCCAGCACGCCCACGACCAACAGCGCCGCCGCCAACAGCGACGTGGCGATCGGCCGGGCGATGAAGGGCGCCGAGACGCTCATGGGGTCGATCCGGGACGCTTGGTCCGGCGCGGCTTGGCTTCGGCCGGCGGCGTCTCGCCGGGCGCGGCGGCCGTGTCGACCTGCACCGCCGCCCCGTCGGTGAGACGGGCGAAGCCCGTCGTCACCACCTTCTCGCCGTCGGCGAGACCCGAGGCGATCACCGCCCGCGTCTCGTCCTGGCGCGTCAGCTCGATCGGCCGGCGGCGCGCGGTGGCGTCGTCGCCGACCACATAGACCCAGGCGCCCTCGGCCGAACGCTGCACCGCCGCGCTCGGGATCACCGGCACCGCCTTCAGCCGGTCGACCGAGATCCTGAGGTCGACGAACTGACCCGGCCACAGCCGCGTCTCCGCATTGGGCAGGCTCGCCTTGAGCTTGACCGTGCCGGTGGTGGGGTCGACCTGATTGTCGATCACCGTCACCTGGCCGCGTTCCGTCACGCTCTTGCGGTCGGCGCCGAGCACCGAGACCGCGATCGGCCCGCGCGCCTGCGCCGCGAGCAGCGACGGCAACTGCTGCTGCGCCACCGTGAAGGTCACCGCGATCGGCCGGATCCGTGCGATCGTGACGAGGCCGGCGCTGTCGGAGGCGCGCACCAGATTGCCGACGTCGACGGTGCGCAGGCCGGTGCGTCCCGAGATCGGCGCGCGGATGGTCGTATTGTCGAGATCGATCTTGGCGGCGTCGATCACCGCCTGATCGATCCGCGTCTGCGCCTCGAGCTTGGCGACCGTCGCGCGCTGCGAATCGGCCTGTTGCCGCGAGCCCGCCTCGCTCTTGGCGAGCCGCTCGTAGCGCTCGAGATCGGCGCGGGCATTGGCGAGATCGGCGGCGTTCTGATCGCGCTTGCCGACCGCCTGATCGTAGACGGCGCGATAGGAGGCGGGGTCGATCACCGCCAGCACGTCGCCGGCCCGGACCTCCTGGCCGTCGGCGAAGCGCAGCTCGAGCAGCCGCCCGTCGACCTGGGCCCGGACCGTCACGGTCGCGTCGGCCTGGACGGTGCCGATGCCGTCGATGGTCAGATCGACGTCCTCGCGCGCCACCGCCGCGACCAGAACCGGCGTCGGCCCCTGCGAGCGCATCGAGCGCCGCCCGCCCATCCCGGCTCCCGGCGGTCCCGGCGGCAGCGATTCGGCGGTCGTGCCCGCCGGCTTCGGTCCGATCGGCAGATGGCCGGTCTTCCAGGCGACGCCGGCCGCGATCACCGCGGCGATCCCGAGGAGGAGAACGATGCGGGATGCGCTCATGGCGTCGCGTCCTTCGCCGCGACCTGCGGCCGTTCCTTGATCCAACCACCGCCGAGCGCCCCGGCCAGCGACACCACCGCCCGAAGCCGCGCCAGCCGCACAGAGACCAGGGTCTGCTCGGCCGAGAACAGCGTCCGCTCCGCCTCGAGCACCGTGGTGACGTCGATCGTCCCCTCCGAGAGCCGCTCCTCGGTGAGCTTCTGCGCCCGCCGCGCCGCCGTCACCACCGCCCGCTGCAACACCTCGTGGCGCCGGTTCTGCTCGACCGCGATCAGCGTGTTCTCGACGTCGCCGAGCGCCTGATGCACCGTCGAGCGATAGGCCGCGACCAGCTCCTCGTGCCGCGCCCGCGCCTGATCGAGCGAGGCCTGTCGCGCGCCCGCGTCGAAGATCGGCGCCGTCAGTCCGGCCGCCGCCTGCGAGGCGATCGCGTCGGGCCGGAGGAGGTTCTTCAGAAAGGCGCTGGCGAGGCCGGTCGAGCCGGTCAGCGTGATCTCCGGCAGGAAGGCCGCCCGCGCCGCCTCGACGTTGGCCGACTGCGCCTCGAGCGTCGCCTCGGCCGAGGCGACGTCGGGCCGCCGCGTGAGGAGCCGCGACGGGATCCCCGCCGAAATCGTCGGAACCCGAACCCCGGAGACGCTCCCGGTCTTCACGTCGAGCGCCTCGGGACTGCGGCCGGTGAGGATCACCAGGGCGTTGCGGGTCTGCCGCGCCTCGATCTCGAGATCGGGCACGGCGGCGCGCTGGCTCGCCACCAGGCTCTCCTGCTGCGCCAGATCGAGCGCCGTCGCGGTGCCCACCTCGATGCGTCGCTTGTAGATGGCGAGCGTCCGCTCCGCCGTCGTCACGCTCTCGCGGGCGATGCGGATGCGCTCGCGCGCCGCGCCCACCCGGAGCCACGCGTCGACGATCGCCGTCGAGGTCGCGAGCCGCACCGCGTCGCGCTCGATCCGCGACGCCCGCGTCGTCGCCACCTGCGCCGCCGTCAGAGCCCGGAGCCGCCCGCTGACGTCGAGCGTCCACGACCCGGCGAGACCCAGTTGGTAGGAATCGGAGACCGTGGCGCGAAACGGCGGCGAGAACGACGACCGCGTCCCCGGCGTCACCGACCGCGAAACCGAGCCCGAACCGTCGACCGAGGGCGCCAGATCCGCCCGCCGCGCCGCGAGCTCGGCCTCCGCCTGCGCGACCCGCGCGCTCGCCTGGGCGATGTCGAGATTGTCCACGTCGGCGAGCGCGACCAGACGCTCGAGCTCGCGCGAGCCGAAGCCGCGCACCCAGTCGGACCCGACCTCGGCCCCCGCGTCCGTGCCCGCCGCCCAGGTTTTCGGCATCTCGCCGGTCAGATCCGGCGTCACCGGCGCCTCGCCGCAGGCGGAGAGCGCCAAGGCCGCCCCGAGAGCCGCCCCGAACGCGGCGACGCGCGCGCCCACGGCGGCACCACGGCCGGCCGGTCGCTCCGCAGTTCCAGTCGCCCCGCCTTCGATCATGCCCCGTTCCGTACCCTTCGCGATCGCGAGACCCTACTCGACCGCCCCGCCGGCCAACAAATGAAATTCCCTTCATCTGCCCCTACGGCCACGGCGCCCGCGCCCGCGCCCGGACCGCCGCCGCCCGCGGCGATGACGCATCGCACAATAGACGAGGTCGAACGCCGATCATTCGTGCTGCATCGCAAGATTTGTCATGACGAATACGTCATTCGCGAGCCCCTCGGCGCCGCCACGGAACGATGGGTGAAACCTGCCCATGTCCTTGCACGGCTCACTTGTCGTCTCCGGCGCGTCCGCCCCCCCGACCGAGGTCGATAAGACTTTATTCCGACGTGGATCACTGACGAATCGAGGGTTGTTCGCCCCCGTTCTCGACCAAAGTCTGTCGGCGTGCGAGTGGACGGCGAGGCGGGATGTCGCATAATGCCGCCCGGAAAAAGGGGAGGACAACTCGTCGCACCTTGCGTGTGCGCCGTCCTGCACGTCTCTCCCCCGCAGAATTGAAATCGATGGGAGGTCAGTCCATGTCCGAGAACGTGTTTCCGGTACCCGCAGACGTTGCAGCCGCCTCGTTCGCCGACGACGCCAAGTACAAGGCGATGTACGAGCAGTCGGTGAAGGATCCGAACGGGTTCTGGGGCGAACAGGCCAAGCGCCTCGACTGGTCCAAGCCCTACACGATCGTCAAGAACACCAGCTACGACCCGCACAACGTGTCGATCAAATGGTTCGAGGACGGCGAGCTCAACGTCTCCTACAACTGCGTCGACCGCCACGCCGCCGCCACGCCGGACAAGGTCGCGATCATCTGGGAAGGCGACAGCCCGGACGACGACAAGAAGATCACCTACGCCCAGCTCAAGGACGAAGTGTCCCGCCTCGCCAACGTTCTGAAGGCGCACGGCGTCAAGAAGGGCGACCGCGTCACCCTCTATCTGCCGATGATCCCGGAAGCCGCCTACGCGATGCTCGCCTGCGCCCGCATCGGCGCGGTCCACTCGATCGTCTTCGGCGGCTTCTCGCCGGACAGCCTCGCCGCCCGTATCGAGGGCTGTGATTCGTCGGTCGTCATCACCGCCGACGAGGGTCTGCGCGGCGGCCGCAAGGTTCCGCTCAAGGCCAACGTCGACGCCGCGATCGCCAACCTCCCCGGCGTCAAGTCGGTGCTGGTGGTCCGCCGCACCGGCGGCGCCGTCGCCATGACCGCCGGCCGCGACCACTATTACGACGAAGAGGTCGCCAAGGTCTCCGCCGACTGCGCGCCCGAGCCGATGAACGCGGAAGACCCGCTGTTCATCCTCTTCACCTCCGGCTCGACCGGCCAGCCCAAGGGCGTGCTCCACTGCACCGGCGGCTATCTGGTCTATGCCTCGATGACGCATCAGTACGTCTTCGACTATCACCCCGGCGAGATCTACTGGTGCACCGCCGACGTGGGTTGGGTCACGGGCCACAGCTACATCGTCTACGGCCCGCTCGCCAACGGCGCGACCTCGCTGATGTTCGAGGGCATCCCGACCTACCCGACCGCCTCCCGCTTCTGGGACGTCGTCGACAAGCACCAGGTCAACATCTTCTACACCGCCCCCACCGCGATCCGTTCGCTGATGGGCGCCGGCGAGGAGCTGGTCAAGAAGACCTCGCGCAAGTCGCTCCGCATCCTCGGTTCGGTCGGCGAGCCGATCAATCCGGAAGCCTGGATGTGGTACTACAACGTGGTCGGCGAGGCCCGTTGCCCGATCGTCGACACGTGGTGGCAGACCGAGACCGGCGGCATCCTGATCACCCCGCTGCCGGGCGCGACCGCCCTCAAGCCGGGTTCGGCGACCCGTCCCTTCTTCGGCGTCCAGCCGGCGATCGTCGACGCGGAAGGCAACATCCTCGAGGGCGCGACCGAGGGCAACCTCGTCATCACCGACTCGTGGCCGGGCCAGATGCGCACGGTGTTCGGTGACCACGAGCGCTTCGTGCAGACCTACTTCTCGACCTACAAGGGCATGTACTTCACCGGCGACGGCTGCCGCCGCGACGAGGACGGCTACTACTGGATCACCGGCCGCGTCGACGACGTCATCAACGTCTCCGGTCACCGCATGGGCACGGCGGAAGTCGAGTCGGCGCTGGTCGCCCACCCGAAGGTCGCCGAGGCCGCGGTCGTCGGCTATCCGCACGATCTGAAGGGCCAGGGCATCTATGCCTACGTCACCCTGATGACCGGCGAGGAGCCGACCGAGGCCCTGCGCAAGGAGCTGGTCGCCTGGGTCCGCAAGGAGATCGGCCCGATCGCCTCGCCGGATCTGATCCAGTTCTCGCCCGGCCTGCCCAAGACCCGCTCGGGCAAGATCATGCGCCGCATCCTGCGCAAGATCGCCGAGGATTCGTTCGAGAGCCTGGGCGACACCTCGACGCTCGCCGATCCGACCGTCGTCGACGATCTGATCGAGAACCGTCAGAACCGCACCTGATCGACCTCGGTCGACGGCGGACGAACACGACCTGGGGGCTCCGGAGCGATCCGGAGCCCCTCGTCTTTTGCGATCCGAGTCGGAGGGTTCGTCATGGTGAATCGTTCGTTGCGAAGATCACTCGTCTTCGATGAGACTTCACACCATTCATGAACCGTGAATACTTGCGAAAATTCAACGCATCTCTGCGATCTTCCCCAACATCGTCGTCTCGGCGACGCAACTGGGGAGACCTGCGACATGAAAGCATCGAAGGCCGCCGGCCTTTTCTTCGCCGCGACCATCGCGGCGAGCACCTTCGCGGTGTCCGGAGCCACCGCGCGCGAACTGGTCAGCTTCGACGGATCCTGGTCCGCCGGCACCATCGTGGTGAAGACCAGCGAACGCAAACTCTACTACGTGGTCGGTGACGGCCGCGCCATCCGCTATCCCATCGCCGTCGGCATGCCCGGCAAGCAGTGGGAAGGCCGCACCGTCGTCGGCCGCATGGAAGTCGACCCGATCTGGGGTCCCCCGGCCGAGGTCAAGCGCGACAAGCCGAGCCTGCCCGATCTCGTGCCGCCCGGCCCGCACAACCCGCTCGGGCCGCGCGCCATGCTCCTGAGCGGCACCGAATACGCGATCCACGGCACCAATCGGCGTTCGTCGATCGGCACCCGCGCCTCCTACGGCTGCATCCGCATGTACAACGAGGACGTGGTCGAGCTCTACGACCGCGTCAGCATCGGCACCCCGGTGGTGGTGATGCGCTGACCGCGACGCTCACGCGCCGGCAGAACGCCACGAACGGGCGGATCTCGCAGCGAGATTCGCCCGTTTCACGTTCGATCGTCCGAGACCGGCGCCGGTTCCGGTCACACGCCCTTGGTGACCTCGAGGATCTTCTTGGCGACGAACCAGGATGCGGGGATCGCCACCACGAATCCGGCCAGGCTGAAGATCGGCAGAAGCTTCATCGCGTTGGCCTGAAACGCGGGGATGGTCAGCGTCAGCGTCAGTGCCATACCGGCGAGCGTCGCGCCCAAGACGATCCAGACGAGCAAGGCGACCTTGAACATGCGGGCATCCTCCGAAACCAGACGAAGCCGCCGACGGCTTCGGGCAAGGCACCCTGCGTGCCTCCCGTCTCTTGGTTAGAGGAAGCCGGGCCGGCTTGCCTTTGATCGAGATCAATATCGATTCGCATGGGGATTTTCGCGCCGTTTCGTCGTCTCAGACGTCGGCGCGTATTCGCCGAGGGCACGACCGGCCCCAGCCATGGCGTCGTTCGAAAAACATGGATGTCGCATCGATCTTTCGTCTCGCGGCAACGTCTTCGTCGACGTAGAAAAAACTTCGACGCTGCATAGAACTGTTCCGGGCGCGCCGCCCGGACGCGACCCGATCGCCGAGAGCCGCGAAGACGCCGCCGCCGCCGGCGATGACCTTGCCGCGATCGCTCTCCCTCGATCGGCGACCCCGAGGCGCGAACCTGCGGCCGATGGCTACTTTTTTCGAGCACCCGCCCTCGACCCCGCCGTGTCCGCCCCTTAAGTGTCGTCGAACGATCGTCCGAGACGCGAGATCAGGGACCATGATCGATCGAACCGAGCATCGCCAAGGCCCCCATCTCCTCGAGGTGATCGTCGCCGACATCACGACCCTGGCGCTCGACGCCATCGTCGACGCGGCCAACGAGAGCCTGCTCGGCGGCGGCGGCGTCGACGGGGCGATCCACCGCGCCGCCGGCCCCGGCCTCCTCGCCGAATGCCGGACCCTCGGCGGCTGCCCGACCGGCGAAGCCCGCATCACCGGGGGCTACCGCCTTCCCGCCGCGCACGTGATCCACCCCGTCGGCCCGGTCTGGCGCGGCGGCGGCGCCGGCGAACCGGCCCTGCTCGCCGGCGCCTATCGCAACGCCATGCGGCTCGCCCGGACCCACGGCCTCGCCTCGATCGCCTTTCCGTCGATCTCGACCGGCGTCTACGGCTATCCCGGCCGCCCGGCCGCGACGATCGCGGTCGCCGCGGTTCGCGCCGAACTGTCGCATTTCGCCGCCGCCCACGTGGTATTCTGTTGTTTCTCGGACGCTGCCGCGCGCTGGCATCGCGAAGCGCTGGCCGCCCCGACGGAGGTCGCATGAAAGTTCATCTCCCCGCCGGGGCCAATCGCGTCGTCGCCGTCACCGTACTCGCCGCCATGGGCGCCTGGATCGCCCTCGGCCATTTCGGCACGCCCGGCTCCCGCGTGCCCGCCGCCCGCGCCGCCGAGACCGTGGCGCCGCCGCTGCGCCGGGTCGGGGTGATCCGCGCCGAGGCCAAGGCCTATGCCCGCCTTCTCGTCGTCTCCGGCCGCACCGAGGCCAACAAGACCGTGTCGGTGACGGCACGCGGCCCCGGCATCGTCGAGGAACTGCCGATCGCCAAGGGCTCGGAAGTTCCCGCCGACACCGTCATCGCCCGCCTCGCCGACGAGGGCCGCCGCGCCGCCCTCAAGCAGGCCGAGGCGCTCTACGCCCAACGCAACGCCGAATGGGAGGCGGCGAGCCGCCTCTCCGCCACCGGCGCCGGGCCGCGTCTCAATCTGGTCTCCTCCAAGGCCGCCGTCGACGCCGCCGCCGCCGCCCTCGAGACGGCCCGCGTCGAGGTCGACAAGAAGCGCCTCGCCACGCCGATCGCCGGCATCGTCGATCAGATCCCGGTCGAGCGTGGTCAAGCCGTCGCCGAGGGCCGGCTGATCGCCACCGTCATCGCGCTCGATCCGATCGTCGTCGCCGGCGAGGTCAGCGAACGCGCGATCGGCCGGGTGGAGCTGGGCCGCCCCGCCGAGATCCGCCTCGTCTCCGGCAAGACGGTCTCGGCGAAGGTCAGTTACGTCTCGCGCACCGCTGCCGAGAAGACCCGCACCTATCGGGTCGAGGTCGAGGCCGCCAATCCCGGCAACGCCATCGCCGCCGGCCTCACCGCCGAGATCGTGCTGCCGTCGGATCCGCTGCCGGCGGTGCGCCTGCCGCGCTCGGTTCTCTCCCTCGCCGACGACGGCGCCATCGGCGTGCGCACCGTCGAGGCGGGCGACGTCGTCGCCTTCCGCAAGGTCGAGATCCTCGACGACACCCCCGACGGCCTCTGGCTCGCCGGCATCGCCGACGGCGCCCGCGTCATCGTCGCCGGCCAGGAGTTCGTCCAGGCGGGTGAAAAGGTCGCGGCGGAGAACGTCGAATGAGCCCGGTCGATCTCGCCATCCGCAATTGGCGGCTGACGCTCGTCTGCCTGATCTTCACGCTGGTGGCCGGCGCCTTCGCCTATGTCTCGATCCCCAAGGAGGCCGAGCCGGACGTCCGCATCCCCATCGTCTACGTCCAGCTCTCGCTGCGCGGCATCTCGCCGGAGGACGGCGAACGGCTGCTGCTGCGCCCGGTCGAGACCGCGCTGAAGTCGGTCACCAACGTCAAGGAGATGCGGAGCCAGGCCTACGAGGGCGGCGGCTACGTGCTGCTCGAGTTCAACGCCGGCTTCGACAGCGCCACCGCGCTCGCCGACGTCCGCGCCAAGGTCGACGACGCCAAGCGCGACCTGCCCGCCGCCGCCGACGAACCGGCGGTGCGCGAGGTCAATCTGTCACTGTTCCCGGTGTTGGTCGTCACCGTCTCCGGCGACGCGCCCGAACGCACCCTGACCCGCCTCGCCCGCGACCTGCGCCAGTCGATCGAACAGATCCCCGGCGTCCTCTCCGCCGATCTCCAGGGCGCCCGCGACGATCTCGTCGAGATCGACGTCGACCCGATGCTGCTCCAGTCCTACGGCGTCTCGCTCGATCAGCTGCTGGCGATCGCCTCGGGCTCCAACCAGCTCGTCGCCGCCGGCACGCTCGAGGGCGCGCAGGGCCGCTACGCCGTCAAGATCCCCTCACTGATCGAGGGGCTCGCCGACATCGCCGATCTGCCGATCGTCGCCGGCCCCAACGCGGTCGTGCGCGCCCTCGAGGTCGCGAGCGTCCGTCGCACCTTCAAGGACGCCACCTCGATCACCCGCATCGACGGCCGCCCGGCGATCGCCATCGAGGTGGTCAAGCGCACCGGCGCCAACCTGATCGAGACCGTCGACGCGGTGAAATGGGTCGCCGGCCAATATGCCGCCAAACTGCCCGAGGGCGTCCACATCGGCTTCTCCCAGGACAAGTCGACCGACATCCGCCGCCTCCTCGACGACCTCCAGAACTCGGTGCTGATCGCCGTCCTCCTGGTCTTCGTGGTGATCCTGTGGTCGCTCGGCTTCCGCGCCTCGACGATGATCGGCCTGGCCATCCCGACCTCGTTCCTGCTCGGCATCCTGTGGCTGTCGCTGGCCGGGCTGACGGTCAACATCGTCGTCCTGTTCTCGCTCATTCTCGCCGTCGGCATGCTGGTCGACGACGCCATCATCGTCGCGGAATTCGCGGAACGGCGGATGGAGGAGGGGATGGCCCCGCCCGCCGCCTATTCGCTCGCCGCCAAGCGCATGGCCGGTCCCGTCTTCGCCGCCACCGCCACCCGCGTCGCCGCCTTCTCGCCGCTCCTGTTCTGGCCCGGCACGGTCGGCGAGTTCATGAAATACATGCCGATCACGCTGATCGCGACGCTCTCCGCCTCGCTGATTTTCTCGCTGATCTTCACGCCGACGCTCGGCTCGCTGTTCGGCCGCCCGCCGAAACACGAGGTGAAGAAGGTCGACGGCCTCTACATGCGGCTCGTCGGCCGCGCGGTCGATCACCCGAAGACCGTGCTGGCGCTCGCCGTGGCGTTGCTCCTGATCGTGCCGCAGGTCTACGGCCGCGTCGGCTCGGGCGTGATCTTCTTCCCCGAGGTCGAGCCCGACTACGGCCTCGTCCATGTCCATGCCCGCGGCAATCTCAGCCTCGAGGAGAAGAACCTCGCCGTCGCCGCCGTCGAGAAGCGCCTCCTCGGCATGCCCGAGCTGAAGCAGATCTACACCCGCGTCGGCGAGCAGAAGGGCGGCTCCGGCGACGTCGCCGAGGACGTCATCGGCGTCATCCAGTTCGAAATGGTCGACTGGCGCGAGCGCCGTCCCGCCAAGGCCGTGCTCGAGGACATCCGCGCCCGCACCGCCGGCATGCCCGGCCTCGAGGTCGAGCCGCGAAAGCCGGAGGCCGGCCCGCCCACCGGCAAGCCGATCCAGATCCAGATCTCCGCGAGCGATCCGGAGAAACTCCCCGCCGCCGCCGCCAAGGTGACGGCCCTCCTCGCCGCCCACCCCGAGGCGGTCGACATCGACGACGCCAAGCCCATCCCCGGCATCGACTGGCGCCTCGAGGTCAAGCGCTCGGAGGCGGCGAAATACGGCGTCTCGGTCGGCACCGTCGGCGCCGCCGTCCAGCTCGTCACCAACGGGTTGAAACTGACCGAATACCGCCCCTCCGACACCACCGATTCGGTCGACATCGTGCTGCGCTTCCCACCCGAACGCCGCACTCTGGCGACCCTCGACGAATTGCGCATCAACGGCCCTTCGGGGTCCGTGCCGATCGGCAACGTGATGGAGCGCAAGCCCGCGCCGCGCGTCGGCCGCCTCTCCCGGGTCGACGGCGAGCGCGTCCTCACCGTCTCCGCCAACCTGCGCGAGGGCACCCAGGCCGCCGACGTGCAACAGGCGGTGACGAAGGAACTGGCCGGCCTCGATCTCGGCCCCGGCGTCCGCTGGAAGCTGAAGGGCGAGGACGAGGAACGCCGCAAGGCCTCCGCCTTCCTCGGCAAGGCCTTCGGCACGGCGATGTTCCTCATCTTCGCGGTGCTGCTCGCCCAGTTCGGCCGCTTCACCTCGGTCGGACTGGTGCTGTCGGCGGTGGTCTTCTCCACCATCGGCGTCTTCCTCGGCCTGATGGCCGAGGGCCTCGCCTTCTCCGTGGTGATGAGCGGCATCGGCATCATCGCGCTCGCCGGCGTGGTGGTGAACAACAACATCGTGCTGATCGACACCTTCGACCGGCTGATGGACGAGGGCTGGGACAAGCGCGCCGCCGCCCTCGAGACCTGCCGCGAACGCGCCCGCCCGGTGGTGCTCACCGCCGTGACGGCGATCCTCGGCGTCCTGCCGATCGCCTTCGGCGTCAACCCCGATCTGCTGTTGCACGAGACGACGATCGGCGCGCCCTCGACGCAATGGTGGATCCACCTGTCGAACGCCATCGTCTTCGGCCTCGCCTTCGCCACCGTGCTGACGCTGGTGGTGACGCCCTCGGCGCTGATGGTCTTCACCCGCCGCCGCAAGCCGATCGAGACGCCCTCGGTCGAGGCGACGCTGTCGTCGTGAGACGACGGCGCCGCCACGCCGCCCCGTTCAGGCCCGCGCCGCCGGCCGATCGCGTCCCCCCATCGCCGCCTTCGGCAGCTCGATGCGCTCGGGCGCCAGCAGCCGCCGCGTCTTCTCCACCGTCGCCTCGCTGACGGTGATGTGGAGCCCGATCGCCATCTCCCCGGCGATCGGCGTCGGCAGACACAGCGGTTCGACCCCGAAGCCGAGCCGCAGCAGCCGCGAGACCCACACCGGATGACCCTCGGCGGTCAGATGGTCGATGCCGTTGGCGGCGCTCCATTCGACGATCCCCAACACCAGCTCGCGCTCCACCTCGCCCATGGCGAAGGTCGAGCCGCGGTGATCGGGATGGACGCAGTGACGCGTCCATTCGCGCGTGTCGGCGCCGCGCGGCACGTCGCGGAACCGGCACAGCTCCGGCAGCACGTCGGAGAGGAGATGCGCCCGCGTGGTCGGCAACATGCGCGCGTAGGCGACCACCTGCCGCCCCCGCATCACGCACAGATGAACCGCCTCGTCGTGATCGAACTGATCGATTTCGCGACCGTCGGCACGCGCCAGATCGGTCCAATTCTTCTCCTCGACGAAGACGCGGTGACGCAGGCGCCAGGCCTGCTCCAATTCGTCGATGCGGTCGGCGGCGGTGACGTTCTGAAAGATCCGGATCATCTCGTTGTCCTCATGGTTGTCGTCTCTGCGACGGCGTGCTCGCACGGGTGATTCCCGGCGAGCGCCACGAGGATGATGAGGCGAGAATGCACTTTTACAATGATCGAGTGCCGTAGCGAAAAGTACAACCGATAATTATTTGCGGTTGTTCTCGCGACGACCTGCACCGCGCCCGAAGGCGCCCGAGGATCAATGGAGGATCAATGGATGATGCCGCGCCGAATGCCTTCCGCCACCGCCTGAGTGCGATTGGCGGCGCCGAGCTTGCGGGTGGCCGAGGCGATGTAGCCGTCGGTGGTCGACTGCGACAGACACAGGATCGCGGCGATCTCCCAGGAGGTCTTGCCGGCCGCGGTCCACTGCAGACACTCCCGCTCGCGCGGGCTCAGCGCCGGACGCACCGCGCGCCGTCCGGCGTTCGAACCGACCATGTCGTGGATCCGGTTCTGGGCATACATCGCCACCAGATGCAGCACGCCCTTGTCCGCCGGCGACAGGTCGATCGACTGCGACGCCAGCGACAGCACCGACCGCCGCCCGTCGAGATCGTAGAGCGGAACGCACAGCCCGTCGCACATGCCGATGTCGGCGGCTTCCTCCATGACCCGGCGCGCGTTCGGCGCCAGTTCCCGGCCCTGGATGGCATCCGACCAGGTGAAGGGGTCGGTCGCGCTCTGGAGACGCCGCGCGATCGGGTCGATCTGGACATAGTCCTGCGAAACGTAGCGCTCGAGCCAGCTCTCGTTCCAACCCGACAGCATGATGTAGCCGTCGATCCGCCGCCCCGGATCCGGCACCCCGGTCAGAAGAAAGGAATCGAATCCGAATTGACCGACCACGCGACGCAGCCGGTCCAGCATCGCGTCGACGTCGACTTCATTCGAGATGCTTTCGATGAAGTCCAGGGCGCTCTGCAATCGGTTCATGAAGGCGACGATCTCGGTTCCGATCGATGACCCGTCCGGGCCTTGAAGTCACACAGGGGATCACACGGGCATGAACGAAGTGAAAACATGCCCGATCCCGTTTCCCTTTCGCAACATGACGATAGTCTAGGCGCCGCCCGGATGCCGCCGACGCATCTGACATTTCAAAAGTTCGACCCGGATCCGAGACCCGAGACGCCGTCCGCCGCCCCGTCGAAGTCCTTTTCGGTCTTGGCAAACCCGACGCGGCGTGTTCCCGGCGACACGCTCCTCCGGAATTCGTGATCGCTGCCGAAGTTTCGCCGGATTTCGGTCAAGTGCGAGCCATCTTGACCGGCGATCTTCTCTCCATCGCAACGGACGGTTCGAACGACGGCGACGAGCCGGCCCCCCGAGCCCCCCAATACCCTCCGGTTCGTCCGGAGCCGTGTTCGGGCCGTCCGAGCGACGAGCGAGCGAGATCCTCCCCCCCTGGATCCCCCCTCGAGACGTCGATACCCCCCAACGATCGACCCCGTCACCTTCCCCCGAGGTGGCGGGGTCTTCGTTCGTGGATCCGCGCGAGGCGGTCCGAAACGGGGGGCGCCGGCCTCAGCCCGGCTCGGGCGCCAGCCACAGATCGAGGAAACGTTCCGCCCACAGCCGCATCTGGCGGTCGTGCAGTTCGCGCCCGTCGAAGTGCTGCCGCCGCGTCTGCACGCCCGGCCCCTCCATCCGGTGGAGCGCCCGAACCGTCCAGCGATGGAGCATCGCCAGGGTCAGTTCGGGGTGGAACTGGATGCCGAAGGCGCGCCGGCCGACCGCGATCGCCTGATGCGGGAAGCGGTCGCCCTCCGCCAGGAGCCGCGTGCCTGCCGGCAGATCGAACCCCTCGCGGTGCCATTGATAGACGCAGCCCGGCCACGACGGCATCAGCGTGCGCCCCTCCGCCGTCGCCCGGAGCGGGAACCACCCGACCTCGAGATCGCCATGCGGATGGGTCTTCACGGTGCCGCCGAGGTGACGCACCATCATCTGGGCGCCGAGACAGATGCCGAGAAACGGCTTCTCCTCGGCGAGCGGCACGCCGATCCAATCGATTTCCCGGCGCACCCAGTCGTCGTCGTCGTTGGCGCTCATCGGGCCGCCGAAGACGACGGCGCCGGCATGTTCGGCCATGGTCGCCGGCAGCGGATCGCCGAAACGCGGCCGGCGAATGTCGAGCCGATGGCCGCGCCGCTTCAGCATGTCGCCGACCCGCCCGGGCGACGACGTCTCCTGGTGCAGGACGATCAGGATCGGCAGGGGTTCGGGCGCGGCTGTCTTCAAGGCGTCGCTCTCGCCGGTTCGACGGCCGCCTCGGCCGCGCGGATCGCCGCTTCCTCGCTCTCCGCCTCGACGGTCTTGCGCAGCGCGGTGCGATCGTGCGGCTCGAGCCCGAGCAGATCGGCGATGCGCCCGACGACCGCATCCTCGAATTCGTGCACGACGCCGTCGGCGAAGACGATCTTCCAGAGCGCGGTGACGATCTCGCGCCGTTCCGCGAGCGGCAGCCCGCGCTCGAGCCCGGCGGTGAAGCGCTGCACCGTGGCGCTCTCCAATTCGACCCGCCGCGCCGCCTCGGCGAGATCGCGCGCGTCGTCCTCGCTCAGCCGATAGCGCTGCGCCAGTTCCGCGACCATGCGCTCGCGCTCGGTCGGCCGCACCACGCCGTCGGCGGCGATCACGTGGCACATCAGCGCCGCCACCGCCACGCGCGGGTCGTCCTCGGCGAAGACCGGCAGGGTCTCGCGCGCGATCAGGTCGGCGAACAGGCGTCTGAGAGCATTCAGCATCGCATCCACGGGGTCGTCCACCTCTCCACGAGAGGCTCTCCGGCGACTATCGCAGATGTGATGCGCGCTTGCCAACCACCGCGACCCGCGCCGCCGCGCCGGCGCGCTCCGCCGTCTCGAGCAGCCGCGTCGCCGCCGCCGCCGGCATCGGCCGGCCGTAGAGATGGCCCTGCCCGCATCGACAGCCGAGATCGACCAGGGCGCGATGCTGCCCCTCGGTCTCCACCCCTTCGGCGACGACCTCCTTGCCGAGCCCGCGTCCGAGCCGGGTCAGCGCCCCGACGATCGCCCGGCTCGCCGTGTCGAACACCACGTCGGAGACGAAGGAACGGTCGATCTTGACCCGATCGACCGGCAAGGTCTTCAGATGCACCAGCGAGGCGTGGCCGGTGCCGAAATCGTCGAGCGCCAGCGCGATGCCGCCGGCCCGCAGCCGGTCGAGCCCCGCCGCCAGCGATCCGTCGGCGACCTCGAGGAGCGCCGTCTCGGTCACCTCGAGTTCCAGCATCGACGCCTCGAGGCCGCATGCCTCGAGCCGTTCGAACAGCCGGACGTCGAAGCCCTGACGCGAGAAGTCGGCGTCGCAGACGTTGACGGCGACGCGCCCGAAGACGTGACCGGCCGCCCGCCACGCCGCCATGTCGGCGGTCACGAGGTCGATCATCCGCTCGTCGAGCGTCCGCCCGAGATCGGTGTGGCCGAAGACCTCCGGCGAAAACGACCGCACGCCGTCGTCGCTCTCGACCCGGCACAGCGCCTCGAAGCCGATGACCGCGCCGTCGTCGAAGGCCACGATCGGCTGATAGAACGGCACGATCCGCCCCTCGGCCAGCGCCTCGCGGGCGCCGGAGAGGATCTCGAAACGCCGGCGATTGGCCACCTGCATCGCCGGCGCGAAGATCACCGCGCGATTGCGGCCGGCGCGCTTCGCCGCGAACAGGGCGAGATCGGCCGCCCCGAGCAGATCGTCGGCGCCGCTTCCGTGCTGCGGCACCGACGCGATGCCGATGCTCCCGCCGACACGGATCGCATGGTCGCGATGGACGACGTCGCGCCCGATCGCCTCGATCAGCCGTTCGCCCAGCGCCCGCGCCTCGGCGAGGCCGATCGGCCCGGCCAGAACCGCCGCGAATTCGTCGCCGCCGAGCCGCGCCACCACGTCGCCGGTGCGCAGCCCCGCGCGCAGACGCTCCGCCGTCGCCCGCAGCACCGCGTCGCCGGTCTCGTGGCCGAGCGTGTCGTTGACCTGTTTGAAATTGTCGAGGTCGATCAGGAGCAGCGCCACCTCGTCGGCCCCGTCGAGCCGATCGGCCAGGAGCTCCCCGAGATATTTGCGGTTGGGCAGCCCGGTCAGCGGATCGTGATGGGCGGCGTGCCAGATCCGCGCCTCGCTCTTGCTGCGTTCGGTGACGTCGCGCAGGATCGACCACAGGAAGACCGTGCCGTCCTCTTCGACCGCCCGTGTCCCCTCGAGCGACAGCACCACCTCGCCGCCGTCGGGAGCGACCAGCCGGCGCTCGACCGGACCGTGATCGCCGGCCTCGGCCGCCTTCGCCAGATCCGCCGCCACCGCCTCGCGATCGCGCGGATCGAACAGATCCGGCAGCAGCCGGCGATCGTCCGGACTGGAGCCGGTGATCACCGCGAAGGCCGGGTTGGCGTCGACGATCCGGCCGTCGGCGGTCGTGCGGACGATGCCGATCGGCGCCATCGCGAAGAGCGTGCGGAACTTCGCCTCCGACCGGGCCAACTGCTGTTGCACGTCGCGCAGATCGCTGAGATCGGTGCGGATGCCCACCGTCATGCCGCTCGGGGTGCGATGCTCGTCGACCCGCACCCATCGGCCGTCCGGCGTCGTCTCGAACATCACCCCGTGGCTGTCGCCATGGGTCCGCTGCCGGCACCCGCGCCAATCGTCGCAGGCCGGGGCGCAGTCGATCCCGCAGCGCCGCCGCGAGCCGCCGTCGAGCGCCCGCCGCGACGCCGACGCCTTGGCCTCCAACAGATCCGCGAACCGGATTCCCGGCCGGATCACGTCGGCGACGTCGGCATTGAGGGCTCGAAAGGCGCCGTTGTTCAGCACCAGCCGGTCGCGGGCGTCATAGAGGACGAAGCCGTCGGGAATCGCCTCGATCGCCTCGAGCAGGGCGGCGAGCCTCGCGGCATCGTCGTGGTCGCCGGATCCTCCGCGCTCGTCCACCGCCATCCCGACCTTCCATCGACGTTTCGGAAGACGGCGCGTGCACCGATCGCCGACCCTCGGACCTCACACCGGACTCGCAAGTCGAATCGGTCACCCGATCGAGTGAGACGAAGAAAAAGATGTTTCTCGAAATGTCACAAGTGTCAGTTTTCTCGAGCCGTCTGCTCGACCGACCCTTGCCGGACGCGATGGACCCGGTATCGTCGACGGTGATCTTCCTCGATTTCCGCGAGGCGCCGTGCCGGTCTCGATCTCCGCTCTCTTCGCCTCGATCGACGCGCGCCGCGACGACCTCGTCGCGCTCACCCGCGACCTCGTCCGCATTCCGACCGTCAATCCGCCGGGACGCGACTACGACGTCTGCGTGCGTCTCCTCGCCGACCGCCTCGCCCGCTCCGGCTTTTCCACCCGGATCCTGCGCGCCGAGGGCGCCCCCGGCGACTGCGACGCCACCCCCCGGCTCAATCTGATCGCCCGCCGCGAGGGCGCCCGCCCCGGCCCGACCGTCCATTTCAACGGCCATATCGACGTGGTCGAGCCCGGCGAGGGCTGGACCGTCGATCCCTTCGAGGGGCTCGTCCGCGACGGCCGCGTCTGGGGACGCGGCACCGCCGACATGAAGGGCGGCCTCGCCGCCGCGATCGTCGCCGTCGAGGCGCTGATCGATCTCGGCCTTCCGCTGCCCGGCGCGCTCGAGATCTCGGCCACCGCCGACGAGGAGACCGGCGGCTTCGGCGGCCTCGCCCATCTGGTCGAACAGGGATGTTTCGCCCCCGGCCGGGTCGACCACGTCATCGTGCCGGAGCCGCTCGGCGTCGACCGGGTCTGCCTCGGCCATCGTGGCGTCTGGTGGAGCCGGATCGAGATGACCGGGCGGATCGCCCACGGCTCGATGCCCTTCCTCGGCGTCTCGGCGATCCGCGGCATGGCCGATCTGCTCGGCCTGATCGAGACCGAACTCCTGCCGAGACTGGCCGAGCGCCGCACCCGCATGCCTTGCGTCCCCGAGGGCGCCCGCGCCGCCACCCTCAATCTCAACTCGGTCCACGGCGGCCTCGACGAGAGCGACGGCGACGGACTTCCCGCCCCGCTCGTCGCCGACAGCTGCCGGCTGGTGATCGATCGCCGTTGGCTGGTCGAGGAGGACGAGGCGGACGTGCGCGGCGAGATCGTCGATCTGCTCGACCGCGTGAAGGCCGCCCGCCCCGGCCTCGACTGGCGCCTCGACGACCTGATGAGCTTCCCGCCCACCATGACCGAGCCCGACGCCCCGGTCGTCGGCGCGCTCGATCATTGGATCCACCGGGTGCTCGACCGCCCCGCGACCCACGTCGCCTCGCCCGGCACCTACGACCAGAAACACCTCGCGCGTCTCGCCACCCGGCTCGACTGCGTCGCCTACGGCCCCGGCCGGCTCGAACTCGCCCATCAACCCGACGAGTGGGTCGGCATCGACGATCTCGTCGCCTCCGCCGAGATCATGGCCGCCGCCACCCTCACCCTGCTCGGCGTCGAGACCGACTGATCACTTCACCACCTCGAAGGCGGTCGTGAGCGTCGCCGCCGAGGACCCGCCGACGAAGACGTCGAACCGGCCCGGCTCGATCACCCGACGGCCGTCGTCGTCGGCAAAGCCCAGCTCCGCCACCGGCACCGCGATCGTCACTCGTTTCGCCTCGCCCGGCTCGAGATCGACGACGGCGATCCCCTTCAACTGCCGGAGCGGCCGCGACCGGCTCGCCACGACGTCGTGGACGTAGAGCTGGACGATCTCCCGCCCCGCCCGCGCGCCGGTGTCGGTCACCGTGACGCTCACGCGCGCCACCCCGCCGAGCGGCACCGTCGGCGTCTCGACCGAAAGGTCGGAATAGGCGAAGCGCGTGTAGGAGAGACCGTGGCCGAACGGCAGGAACGGCGTCGTCTCCTCGTCGAGATAGCGCGCCGCGAGCGTGTCGCCGGGGCTCGGCGGCCGTCCGGTCGGCAAGAGGTCGTAGGTGATCGGGATCTGGCCCACCGCGCGCGGCAGGCTCATCGGCAGCCGCCCGGACGGATCGACCGCCCCGGTCAGCACGTCGACCAGCGCCTCGCCGCCCATGGTCCCGGGCGAGAAGGCATAGAGGATCGCCCGCGCCTTGGGCCACGCCTCGACCATCACCATCGGCCGCCCCGCGAGCACGATCAGCACCACCGGCTTGCCCGTCGCCGCGAGACGGTCGAGCAGCGCCTGCTGACGGTTGGGCAGGCCGAGACGAGTGCGCGAGGTCGATTCCGCCGTCATGTACCAGGGCTCGCCGAGCACCGCGACGACGAGATCGGACCGCTTCGCCAGCCCCACCGCCGCCTCGAACCCCTCGGTCTTCAGACAGGCGTCGTCGCAGCCCTCCGCGTAACGCACCCGCACCCCCTTCGGCGCCAACCGATCGCGCAGGGCGTCGGCGAAGAGCGTGACGTCGGCGCGGTCGCCCTTGGCGCCCCACGAGCCCATCAGATCGCCCGCGTCCTTCGCCGCCGCTCCGATCACCGCGATCCGCTTCGGCGGTCGGGTCAGGGGCAGGAGGCCGGCGTCGGGGCCGCCGTCGTTCTTCAGCAGAATGATCGAGCGCCGCGCCGCCTCGAGCGCCACCGCCCGGATCTCCGGCGTCGCCATCGCCCGCGCCGCCACCGCCGGATCGACCTCCGGCGTCCGCGCGCGATCGAAGAGGCCGAACCGGAACTTGACCCGCAGCACCCGCCGCACCGCCTCGTCGATCCGCGCCATCGGCACCCGCCCGGAGGCGACCAGACCGGGCAGTTGCTCGCGATAGAGCCCGCCCGCCATCTCCACGTCGATGCCGGCCATCACCGCCTTCTCGACCGCCTCGGCTCGCGACCCCGCCACCCCGTGCGGCATCAACTCGCGCACCGCGTCCCAATCGGAGACGACGATGCCGTCGAACCCCCATTCCTTGCGCAGGAGATCGGTGAGGAGCCGGTGATCGGCGGTGACCGGCACCCCGTTCAGCACCGAGAAGGCCGCCATCACGATCTGCGCCCCCGCCTCGATCCCGGCACGGAACGGCGGCAGATGCAGATCGGCGAGCGTCGGCGTCGAGATCTCGGCTTCGGCGTAGTCGCGGCCGGCCCGCACCGCGCCGTAACCGACGAAATGCTTGAGCGTCGCCCGGAGCCCGCCCGAGGCGAGCCCCTCGACCATGGCGCGCGAGAACAGCGCCGCCAGGAACGGATCCTCGCCCGGCCCCTCGACGACCCGCCCCCAACGCGGATCGCGGGTGACGTCGATCATCGGCGAGAAGGTCAGATGCAGCCCCTGGCTCGACGCCTCGCGGCCGGTGATCCGCCCGACCGCGCGGATGGTGTCGGCGTCGAAACTCGCCGCCAGACCGAGCGGCACCGGAGCCAGGGTGCGATAGCCGTGCAGCGCGTCACGCGCGAAGATCAGCGGAATGCCGAGCCGCGAGCCGCGAGCCAGTCGCTGCAGCCGCGCCATCACCTCCGGCTCCTCGACGGTCGAGACCATGCCGACCCGGCCCTTGCTCACCTCGCCCTCGTCGAACTCCGGCCCCCATCCGTTGGAGAACATCTGCCCGATCTTCTCCTCGAGCGTCATCCGCCCCAGGAGATCCGTGATCCGGCTCTCGATCTCGGCGTCGGAGAGCCCGGAGGCGTTCACCGCGACCGGCGTTTCGGCGCGGCCCGGCGGCACCGGGACGACGAGCGCGGCGAGGCCGAGGCCGATCACCGCGAGGCGGCGGGCGAGGCGGAAGGTCGAGGCGAGGGACATGCGGGATCCGGGGCTCGGGCGAGGCTGGCGGCGACAGTGGCGATCCCCGTCGCCGGCGTCAATTCCGTCCCCGCCGGACGCGCGGCGCGCTTCGGACTTGTCAGCCGCCGCCGCCTCGTCGATCATGGGCTTTCCTGCGTCGACGAAGGATCGGGCATGGACGACGGACGCACGCGAACCGGCGATGCCGAACCGGCGATCGTGGCTTTTCGGCCGCGCGAGGACCACCGCCCGGTGACCTTCGATCGCCGCGAACTCTCCGCCATTCTGAACGTCTACGGGCGCATGGTGGCGGCGGGAGAGTGGCGCGACTACGCCATCGACCATCTCCAGGACCGCGCCGTCTTCTCGATCTTCCGCCGCACCTCGGAGGCCCCCCTCCACCGCATCGAGAAGAACCCGAAACTGGCGACCCGGCAGGGCGCCTACGCGGTGCTCGACATCGGCGGACGCATCCTCAAGCGCGGCTCCGACCTCGCGCGCGTCCTCGCCGTGCTGGAGAAGAAACCCCGTCTGGTCGATCTCTGAGCCCGAGCCGTCGCTCAGCTCGTCGGCGCGGTGCAGATCCGCGCCCCGAGGATCCGGCCGGGACGATCCTGCTCGACGTCCTGGATCAGCACCGCGCAACCGATGTTGGGATCGGTCGCCATCTCCTGGCGCGGCAGTTCGATGGTCAGCGCCTTGCCCTTCCACATGCCGATCGGCTGCAGCGAGCGCACCAGATGGGCGTAGCTGAGGGTGCGGCCGTGGTTCTCGCCGCGCCCGACCGAGACCGAACGGACCTCGTCGAACCGCGCCAGCCACACCGTCGCATGGACCGGCTCGCCGCCGGCCGGCGCGTCGGGCAGGCGCACCTGGAGCGCCTCGCGATTGGCCTCGAGCTCGATCGGCACGGTGAGATCGTGGCGGACGGTCGCCCCGGCGGCGATCTCGCGGCGAATGCCGGCGCGGTCGGATCCGACCAGTCGGGCACGGCCGTTGATCACCACCTGCGGCGTGAACACGTCGTGGTCGCCGCGCCGCTCGGCATAGGCCTTCTGGCGCCGGGTGAACTCGGGCTTGGCGGCGGTGTCCTTCCAGCCCATGTAGTCCCAGTAGTCGACCGCGTAGGACAGGGCCACGACGTCGGCCTCGCGGCTGAGATCGCTCAGGAAGGCGTCGGCCGGCGGGCAGTTGGCGCAGCCCTGGCTGGTGAACAGCTCGACCACCGCCACCGGCCGCGCCGAGGAAGGCGCCTCGGCACCGATCGTCGGCGTCGAGGAGAGGGCGGCCACCAACGCCGTCCCGATCACATGTCGATGCTGCTTCACCAATCGTCTCGCTCTCTGCCGATCGGTCCTCACGGCGATGCGCACAATAGTTGCCGGCCCATCACGGGACCAGTCACTTCCGGGTGAAATCCGCCGTGACGGCACGATCGCCGACGGTTGCCCAGGGTCCGGCGATCGCCTAGACAAGGGCGGCTCGGTGGCCGGACGCCACCCCACCGCCGACGGCATCCCAGGAGCGACAGAGCCCATGGCCTCCCCCGTCTCCAGCCTCGAGGGCCGGACCCTGACCCTGGATCGCGGCGGCCGCCGGGTCCTCGCCGATTTGTCGTTTCGCGCCGTCGCCGGCCGCGCCCTGGTCGTCACCGGCGCCAACGGCGCCGGCAAGTCGACGCTCCTGCGCCTGATCGCCGGCCTGTTGCGCCCGGTCTCGGGCGACCTCGTGATCGCGGGCGGCGACCCCGATCTGACCATCGCCCAGCACTGCCACTATTTCGGCCATCAGGACGCGCTCAAGAACCAGCTCTCGGTCGGCGAAAATCTCGCCTTCTGGCGCGATTTCTTCGGCGTCGCCGACGGCTCCGTCCTCGACGCGCTCGACCGGGTCGGCCTCGCCCGGCTGATCGACCTGCCCGCCGCCTATCTCTCCGCCGGCCAGCGCCGCCGCCTCGCCTTCGCCCGCCTGCTCGTCACGCGCCGGCCGATCTGGCTGCTCGACGAGCCGACCTCCGCGCTCGACGCCGCCTCCGAGGCGCGCCTGCTCGAGATCGTCGGCGAGCATCTCGACGCCGGTGGTCTGGTCGTCGCCGCGACCCATCTCGATCTCCCCTTCGCCCGCATCGACGGGCTCCGGCTCGGACCGGCGATCGTCGGAGAAGCGGCATGAACGCGCTCCTCGCCCTCTTCGCCCGCGAATGGAAACTCGCCGTCCGCGTCGGCGGCGGCGCCCTGATGGGGGCGCTGTTCTTCCTGATCGTCGTCACCGTGGTGCCCTTCGGCGTCGGCCCCGACCTGAACCTCCTGTCGCGCATCGGCCCGGCGATCCTGTGGATCGGCGCCCTGCTCGCGACGCTGCTGTCGCTCGACCGCCTGTTCCAGGTCGATCGCGACGACGGCGGCCTCGATCTGATCCTGATGGGCGAGAGCCCGCTCGAGCTGGTCGTTCTGGTCAAATGCCTCGCCCATTGGGCGGCGACCGGCCTGCCGCTGGTGATCGCCTCACCGCTGCTCGCGATCTTCATGAACATGGAACCGATCGCCATCGGCGCGACCACCCTGACGCTGCTCGTCGGCACGCCCGCGCTGACCTTCACCGGAGCGATCGGCGCGGCGCTGACCGTCACGCTGAAGCGCGGCGGCCTCCTGCTGGCGATCCTGGTCCTGCCGCTGACCGTGCCGGTGATGATCTTCGGCGTCTCCTCGGCGACGGCGGTGCTCTACGGCGGCATGCCCTTCACCACCCCCTTCGCGATCCTCGCCGCCCTCGGCCTCTTCGCCATGGTGCTCGGCCCCGTCGCCGCCGCCGCCGCCCTGCGTCACGCCGGGGAATGATCCCGAGCGGCCCGAAATCGTCGCGAACGCGCCTCGTCACGCCGACTTGATCCCGCGCAAGGCGGAATACGGCGCAAGGCCGCATTGATGCCGGGCCGGTCGCGCTCTAGAAACGGGACCGAGACGACCGCCGACCGCGACACGAGGGGTGTTCCGGCCGCGGGCCTCCGTCGCCCGTGCGAGCGGGGGGCCATCATCGGGACGAGACGATGCGTCTGATCGACTACGCCAACCCGACCCGCTTCCTGGGTCTGGTCGCCAAGATCCTGCCCTGGCTCGCCGCCGTGACTGTCGTCACCTTCGCGGTCGGCCTGTGGCTGGTGTTCTTCCGCGCCCCCGCCGACTATCAGCAGGGCGAGACGGTCAAGATCATGTACATCCACGTGCCCTTCGCGTGGCTGTCGATGTTCTGCTACATGACCATGGCCGCCTCGGCGCTCGGCACCCTGGTGTGGCGCCATCCGCTCGCCGACGTCTCGGCCAAATGCGCCGCGCCGATCGGCGCCGCCTTCACCTTCCTCGCGCTCGCCACCGGCTCGCTCTGGGGCAAGCCGATGTGGGGCACCTGGTGGGTCTGGGACGCGCGGCTGACCTCGGTCCTCGTCCTCTTCATCATGTATCTCGGCCTGATCGCGCTCCAGGAGACGATCGAGGACCCGCTGCGCGCCGCCAAGGCGAGCGCGGTACTGACGCTGGTCGGCGTCGTCAACATCCCGATCATCAAGTTCTCGGTCGACTGGTGGAACACGCTGCATCAGCCCGCGTCGGTGTTCCGCATGGGCGGCTCGACCATCGACGCCTCGATGCTGGTGCCGCTCCTGATCATGGCGGTCGCCTTCTCGCTGCTGTTCGTGTGGATCCACCTGATGGCCATGCGCAACGAGATCATCCGCCGCCGCATCCGCACCATGCGGATGATCGAAGCGGCCGGAGCGGAGTGAGCGCCATGGATTTCGGAAATCATGCCGGCTTCATTCTCGCCTCCTACGGCCTCTCGATCTTGGTGGTCGTCGGGCTCTTCGCCTGGGTGGTGATCGACGGTCGCGCCCAGCGCCGCCGGCTCGCCGAACTCGAGGCGCGCGGCGTCCATCGCCGTTCCCAGAGCCAGTCTCAGGGCCAATCCCAGAGCATGGGCATGAGCCGCTCCGCGCAACCGACCACGGGGGATGCCCGTTGACCGAACTCGACACGCTCCCCGAGGACGCCGAACGTCCGGCGCCACGCTCGCGGCTGGTGGTGATGCTGCCGCTGGTGCTCTTCGCGACCCTGGCCGGCTTCTTCCTCTACAAGCTCGAGACCGGCGGCGATCCCTCGCTCCTGCCCTCGGTACTGCTCGGCAAGCCCGCGCCCGCCTTCGCGCTGGCGCCGGTGCCGGTGCCCCTCGCCGACGGCACGCCGATGCCCGGCCTCGCCGTCGCCGATCTGAAGGCGCCCGGCCCCGGCAAGGTCACCGTCGTCAACTTCTGGGCCTCCTGGTGCGTCGAGTGCCGGGTCGAGCACGAGACCCTGAAGCGCCTGAAGAACGACCCCCGCGTCCGCCTCGTCGGCATCGCCTACAAGGACGAGCCCGCCAACGCCGCCCGCTGGCTCACCGACATGGGCAACCCCTATGTCGCCACCGGCCTCGACGAGAACGGCCGCGTCGGCATCGACTGGGGCGTCTACGGCGTGCCGGAGACCTATGTGGTGCGCGCCGACGGCGTGATCTCCTACAAGTTCATCGGCCCGCTCTCCGACGGCGCCGTCCGCACCGTGCTCGGCCCCAAGATCGACGAGGCCCTCGCCGCCGCGAAGCCCTGATCGACACGCACTCCCCGTCCTGCGACGCACACCGGCGCCGCCGACGATCGACGCACTTGCACAAACCCGCCACCTGGGTGAAACTTTGCCGTCGAGCCTCTCGGGGAGTTGCGTTCGATGACGAGTGTCGACGTCGTACGATTGGGACCGGATCACGCTCACGCGCTCGCCACGCTGTTGGCCGAGCATGTCCAGGAACGGCGCGGCGGGTCGCCCCCGCGCCCGGATCGCTACTGGGCGGAACAATTGCTCTGCCAACCGCGCATCGAACTCTTCGGTGCCTGCCTCGACGGCGAGTTGATCGGCGTCGCCGTCGTCCACGAGCTTACCGACTGTCTGACCGGCCGCGAGACCGGGCTGCTGGAGACGCTCTTCGTCCGGCCGCAGCGACGCGGTCTCGGCGCCGGGCGCGAGCTTCTCGCCGCCGTGTCGGCCGAGGGACGCCGGCGCGCCTGGAGCCGACTGCGCTGGATCGTCGACGAGGAGGGCGCCCGCTCGACCCTGCCCGAGCGCGTCGCCCCGACCGCCCCGGCGCGGATTCACGTCGTCCCGATCACCCGGCAATGATCTCCCGCATCGGCGCCGAGAGACGCCGACCCGCGAGACGTCGATGAGAAACGCCGACGGCGCCCGTGAGGGCGCCGCGCGGAAACATTTCGATGATCCGAGGAACCGTTTTTTCGGCCCGCCCTCGCGACGATCGTCGGAGGGGGACGGCCGGATCGCTCCGGCCGCCCGCCCTCGCCTCAACGGCAGACGCGAACGTTGCGGATCCGCCAGCGCGGTCCCCACGGCGTCATGACGCGAACGCGACGCTCCTGGATCCAGCAGTGCCGGCGCGGCGGCGGACGCCAGCGATGCATCGGCGGCGGCGGACCGCCCCAACCGGGACGCGGCGGCGGCGGACGATGCCAGCCCTGAGCGGCGGCCGGCCCGACGGCACCGAGCAGAAAGGCGGCCGCGACCAGTCCGTAGAGAGTCTTTTTGTTGAAGAACGACATGGGCCCCTCCCGAGGCTCGAGGCCGGCGACGGCGGCGACCGTCGCGAGCCTCGTCGGCGTCGGGCCGCTTCGTCGGCGACCCTCCGCCCGAGAACCCCGCGCGTCGGGTCGACGACGACGCGGCGTTCGTGAACCGATCCCGGGCCGCGACGGCACCGCGAACGGCAGCGGAAGTGTGTCAGGCTCGTATCTCTCCGTCGATCCGGAAAGACACCGCTCGACTTAAGACGATAGGACGCTCCGAACCTCGGAGGACCGCGACGCCCACCCGCACGGCGGACGCCATCGATGGTGGGAGCGGACGCGTGAACTCGACCTGAGATCGGCGTTCATGTCCGGTTCATGTCCGCGCGACGTGCCTCAACGGCAGACGCGCTGCTCGACCTGGCGAATGCGCGGTCCCCACGGGGTCATCACCCGCATCGGACGAACCTCGACCCAGCACCGCTCGCGGTGCCAATGGGGCCGGCGGCCCCACCCCCAGTCGCCGCGACCGCGATCCCAGCCCCGGCGGTCTTCCCAGCCGCCGCGATCCCAGCCGCCCCAACCCTGGGCGGCGGCCGGCGCGGCGAAGCCGGCGGTGACGATCGTGGCGAGAGTGGCCAGAGCCAGAAGCGACTTGCGCGAGGAAGAGATCATGACGGCCTCCGAAGGGTCCGAGTGAGGAGCCACCGAAGCGGCGATGCCCGCTTCCGGAATGACGCCACTCTCGCACCCCCGCCCTGAACCGCTTCTGATCCGTATCTTCAGCCGTCGTTCATCGAGCCGATCAGGGTCGCTCGCCCCGCATCGCGCGCGGGATCGCCCCGTCGATCCCCGCCGCCTCGCGGATGAAACGGCGCTTCAGCGCGCCGAGCCGATCGACCAGCCCGAGGCCGACGTCGCGCAGCGCCCGGATCGGCGGCAGGTCGTTGGAGAAGAGCCGATTGAGCACGTCGGTGACCACGCCCATCTCGAAGGCGTCGAAGCGGCGGCGCCGTTCGTAGCCCTCGAGCACGTCGATCCCGCCCGGATCGAGCCCCAGCCGCCGCGCGTCGACGATCGTCTCGGCGAGCGTCGCCACGTCGCGCAGGCCGATGTTGAGCCCCTGGCCGGCGATCGGATGAATGCCGTGGGCGGCGTCGCCCACCAGCGCGAACCGCGGCCGGACCCAGTCGCGCGCGAGCGTCAGGCCGAGCGGAAACGCCTTCGGTGGCGCCAGAACCTCGATCCGCCCCAACTGCCGGCCGAACCGCCGCTCGAGTTCGAGCGCGAAGGTGAAGTCGTCGCCGGCCACCAGCCGATCCGCCGTCGCGCTCTTCTCCGTCCACACCAGCGACGAGCGATGGCGGCCGTCGGCGTCGTCGATCAGCGGCAGGATGGCGAAGGGACCCGAGGGCAGGAAATGCTCGACCGCGCGCCCCTCGTGCGGCCGCTCGTGCGCCACCGTCGTGACGATCCCCGACTGCCCGTAGTCCCATTTGACCACGCCGATCCCGGCGAGATCGCGCAACCGCGAGCGAACCCCGTCGGCGGCGATCAAGAGCCCCGCCGTCACCGAGCGCCCCGAGCCGAGCCCGACCGTCACCGACGTCTCGCCGGTGGTGAAGTCCACCACCCGCTCCGGCATCAGGAGATCGACCCCGACCGCGCGGCACGCATCGACGAGCGCGCGGACCATCACCCCGTTCGGCACCATGTGGGCGAAGGGCTCGCCCGTGTCGAGCGCGGCGTCGAAGGTGAGGAACACCGGGCGCACGGCGTCGTCGAGCCGCGAATCGGTCACCACCATGTCGACGATCGGCTGCGCCTCCGCCGCCATCGGCGCCCACACCTCGAGGCTCTCGTAGAAGCGCCGCGCCGCCGCCGCGATCGCCGAGGCGCGCAGATCGACGGCCGCAGGAATCGGCGCCGGATCGATCATCGCCACCCGCAGATGCGGATCGCCGCGCTTCAGCGCCAGCGCCAGCGACGCGCCCACGTGTCCACCCCCGGCGATGATCACGTCGAAGTCGAACGGCATGACGGTCTCCTCGATGGCTGGGCGGGCCCGATCGTCCTCGGGCCTCGGCGTCGCTCCCGGATCCAGTCATAGTGCGCGCGCGCCGCGAACGCCACCCGCGCCGCGTCCCGCCGAGATCACTGCTCCGACAGTCGCCTTGACGCGCGGCGGCGAGGGATGCGAACGCTCTCGGCAACAGCTTCACCCTTGCGGATGGGACGCTCCGATGAACGACGCCGTGGCCGGCCTCCTCGACATCCTCGACCTCGAGACCCTGGAACAGGATCTCTTTCGCGGTCGCAGCCCCCAGGTCGGCTGGCAGCGCGTCTTCGGCGGTCAGGTGGTCGGTCAGGCGCTGGTGGCGGCGACCCGCACCGTGAAGGACCGCCCGGTCCACTCCCTCCACGGCTATTTCATGCGCCCCGGCGATCCCTCGGTGCCGATCGTCTATCAGGTCGAGCGGATCCGCGACGGCGGCTCCTTCACCACCCGCCGGGTGGTGGCGATCCAGCACGGCGCCGCCATCTTCTCGATGGCCGCCTCCTTCCACCGCCGCGAGGACGTCGGCCTCACCCATCAGGTGACCATGCCGAGCGCGCCACTCCCCGAGACCCTGCCGGGCGAGAAGGAACTGAAGGAACGCTTCCTCGAGGGCGCCCCCGACAACGTCCGCGCCTATTGGGAGCGCGATCGGCCGATCGAACTGCGCCCGACCGATTTCGCCCATTACGTCTCCGACCGGCCGCTCGATCCGCATCAGCAGGTCTGGGTCCGCACCACCGGCCCGCTGCCCGACGATCCCGCCCTTCACGCCGCCGTCCTCGCCTATGCCTCGGACATGACGCTGCTCGACACCGCGCTCTTCGCCCACGGCCGCTCGGTGTTCGATCGCGATCTCCAGCTCGCCAGCCTCGACCACGCCATGTGGTTCCATGCCCCGTTCCGCGCCGACGACTGGCTTCTCTACGATCAGGACAGCCCCTTCTCCGGCTCCGGTCGCGGCTTCTGCCGTGGATCGCTGTGGACGCGCGACGGCCGTCTCGTCGTCTCCACCGCCCAGGAGGGCCTGATGCGCGAGGCCTCGGTGCGCACGCGCGGCACCCCCGGCTGAGACCGACCGTTCGGCGCCTGCACGATAAGGAGTCGTCGTGCCCGATCGCGAGTCGATCGTGCCCGCGCCGGGCCGTCATGTCGCGAGAAACGCGTCGCGCCTTCGCGCACACGCCTCATTCTCGAGCAGTTTTCCGCGGTGATTCGCCGCGTTTCGGCCATTTTTCGGCAAAGGCAGCACATTTTTTCATCAGCCGTCTCGCATCTGCGAGGAACGAGGCCGGAGCGACTGGCCGGGAGCGTCGCGGATTCGCTTGGTTTCCCAAACATTGACGCCGATTTCGGACACTTGGCACGGGTCTTGATTACAAGGCCGTGGCGTCGGTCGGGCCTCACCCGCCCGCACCTGTCTTCAGTCAGCTCCGGTCGCACCGATCGGGCGTAGGGAAACGGGAACCACCACATGAAATTCGTGATGGCCATCATCAAGCCGTTCAAGCTGGACGAGGTGCGCGACGCCCTCACCGCGATCGGCGTGCAGGGACTGACCGTGACCGAGGTCAAGGGCTACGGCCGACAGAAGGGTCACACCGAGATCTACCGCGGCACCGAATACGCGGTGAGCTTCCTGCCCAAGATCAAGATCGAGATCGCGGTCAACACCGACCAGGTCGAGAAGGTGGTCGCGGCGATCTCGTCGGCCGCCAAGACCGGCCAGATCGGCGACGGCAAGATCTTCGTCTACGGCATCGATCAGGCCGTCCGTATCCGCACCGGTGAAACCGACACCGAAGCGCTCTGAGCCCGAGAGGAGCAATCCGTATGAAGTTCGTCCCCACTCTCGACAGAGGTGTCGACGCCGCCAAGGCTTCCGCCCTCGCGCTCGGTCTGAGCCTCTTCACCGCTCTGCCGGCCTTCGCCCAGGATGCCGCCGCCACGGCCGCCGCCGCCCCCAAGGTGGACAAGGGTGACACGACCTGGATGCTGGTCTCCACCATCCTCGTCATCATGATGACCATTCCGGGTCTGGCGCTGTTCTACGGCGGCCTCGTCCGCTCCAAGAACGTGCTGTCGGTCCTGGTTCAGGTCTTCGCCGGCTTCTCGCTGATCTCGATCCTCTGGGTCGTCTACGGCTACTCGCTCGCCTTCACCGGCGCCGGCACCGCCGCCGACGCGACCGCGCTGACGCCCTTCATCGGCACGCTCGACAAGATGTTCCTCGCCGGGGTCACGACCGACAGCGTCGCCGAGACCTTCACCAAGGGCGTCTACATCCCCGAGCTGACCTTCGTCATCTTCCAGCTCACCTTCGCCGCGATCACCCCGGCCCTGATCATCGGCGCCATCGCCGAGCGCATCAAGTTCGCCGCCGTGATGGTCTTCCTGGTGGTCTGGTTCACCTTCTCCTACCTGCCCATGGCCCACATGGTGTGGTGGTGGGGCGGCCCGTCCGCGGCCGACGCTCCCTCGGGCCTGCTGTTCGGCTGGGGCGCGCTCGACTTCGCCGGCGGCACGGTCGTTCACATCAACGCCGGTGTCGCGGGTCTCGTCGCCTGTATCGTCCTCGGCAAGCGCATCGGCTTCAACAAGGACAACATGGCTCCGCACAGCCTCGTGCTGACCATGATCGGCGCCTGCCTCCTGTGGGTCGGCTGGTTCGGCTTCAACGCCGGCTCCAACCTCGAGGCCAACGGCCTGACCGCTCAGGCGATCCTCAACACCACCGTGGCCACCGCCGCCGCGGCCCTCGCCTGGATGTTCGTCGAGTGGCTGACCCGTGGTCACGCCTCGATGCTCGGCGCCGCCTCCGGTGCCGTCGCCGGCCTCGTCGCGATCACCCCGGCCGCCGGTCTCGCCGGTGCGGGTGGTGCCATCGTCCTCGGCGCCGTCGCCGGTGTGGTCTGCCTCTGGGCGGTCGTCTCGCTCAAGCCGATGCTCGGCTATGACGACAGCCTCGACGTCTTCGGCGTCCACGGCGTCGGTGGCATCGTCGGTGCGCTCGGCACCGCGATCGTCGCGGCCCCCTCGCTCGGCGGCTTCGGCGTCGGCGAATACACCATCGCCGGTCAGCTGGTCATTCAGGCCAAGGCCGTCCTGGTGTGTATCGTCACCACCGGCGTCGTCTCCTTCGTCTCGCTCTACGTGATCAAGATGATCTTCGGTCTGCGCGTCACCGAGCAGGCGGAGCGCGAAGGCCTCGACATCGCCACCCACGGCGAGCGCGCCTACAACTGATCCCGTCGATCGGCCCCGCCGATCGCCGACCGATCCGACCAGAAGACCCCCGGGTGGCCCGCCGCCCGGGGGTTTTCGTTTCTCTCGGCCGACGCTTTCCACGCTCCGGATCGGCTTGGTTAACAGCCGCTTAACCGTCGGCCGCTAGGCTTTGGCCGAATCTGCGAGACATCGGACCGTCATGACCGCGACCACGCCCGCCCCCCATTCCGCCGCCCCCGCCGACGTCGCCTTCACGTCGCCGTTCCAGCGGTTGACCGATCTGCTCGCGCCGCACGCGCCGGGCCGGGCCCCGATCAATCTGACGGTCGGCGAACCGCGTCATGCCCTCCCCGCCTTCGTCGCGCCGGTGATGGCCCGCGAGATCGCCGGCTTCGGCCGCTATCCGACCATCAAGGGCACCGACGCCTTCCGCCGCGCCGTCGCCGACTGGTCGGAACATCGCTTCGGCCTCGCCGCCGGCACGATCGACGTCGAACGCGGCGTGCTGCCGCTCAACGGCTCACGCGAGGGCCTGTTCTATGCCGCGCTCGAGGCGCGCCGGCGCTGGACCGGCACCTCGGATCGCCCGGCGATCCTGCTCCCGAACCCCTTCTATCAGGCCTATGCCGCCGGGGCCGCCGCCGCCGGCTGCGAGGTGGTGATGATCGACGCCGGCCCCGAGACCGGCTTCCTGCCCGATCTCGACCGCCTGCCCGAGGAGCTCCTCGCCCGCACCGTCGCGCTCTATTACGCCTCGCCCGCCAATCCGCAGGGGGCGGTCGCCTCCCGCGCCGACTGGCTCCGCGCGATCGCCCTCGCGCGGCGCCACGGCTTCATGCTCTTCGCCGACGAGTGCTATTCGGAGATCTATCGCGACGGCCACCCCCCCGAGGGCGTCCTCGCCGCCGCCGCCGCCACGGCGGAGGGCTTCGCCCGCGTGATCGCCTTCAATTCGCTCTCCAAGCGCTCGAACCTGCCGGGCCTGCGCTGCGGCTTCGCCGTCGGTGACGGCGAGTTCCTCTCGCGCTGGGTGGCCTTCCGCAACATGGCGGCGCCGCAGGTGCCGACCCCGGTCCAGGCCGTCGCCGTCGCCGCCCTCTCCGACGAGACCCACGTCGCCGAGAACCGCCGCCTCTACGACGCCAAATTCGCCGCCGCCGAGCGCATCCTCGGCAGCCGCTGGGGCTATGCCACGCCGCCCGGCGGCTTCTTCCTGTGGCTCGACGTCGCCGAACACGGCGGTGGCGAGGCGGTGGCCCTGCGGCTGTGGCGCGAGGCCGGGGTGCGCACCATCCCCGGCGGCTATCTCTCCGGCCTCGGCCTCGACGGCACCAATCCCGGCGAACGCTGGCTGCGCATCGCCATGGTCGAATCGCTCGCCCTCACCGAGGACGCTCTCGTCCGCATCGTCGAAACTCTCGGCTGACCACGATCGAAGGAAGTCGTCCCATGCGTTCGGCACGCCCGGCCCCCGCCCCCTACGGCCACGACACCGAGATGCGACAGGTGCTCGCCCGCAATCTGCGCGGGTTGGCCGGTCTCGCCACCTTCGCCGTGGTCGCCGCGCTCGCGGCGAGCCTCGCCACCTGGTCGGCGACCGATCCGAGCCTCTCCAACGCCACCGGCGCCGCGGTCCACAACGCGCTCGGCCACACCGGCGCCGTCGTCGCCGATCTGGCGATGCAGCTGGTCGGCCTCTCCGCCGCCCTCGCCCTGCCGCCGCTCCTGGTGGTCGGCTGGCGCCTCGTCGCCGGCAACGACGGCGGTTTCGATCGCCGCTTCGCCACCTGGTGGGCGGTCGCTCTTCTCGCCGGCTCCGGCATGCTCGGCGCTCTGCCCACCGGCGGCGGTTGGCCGCTCCCGGTCGGCCTCGGCGGTGTCGCCGGCGACATGCTGGTGCGTCTGCCGGTCGGCCTGCTCGGCGGTGGCGACTTCGCCCACGGCCTCGCCGCGCTCGGCTTCGCCGCGCTCGCGCTCTGGGCCCACCTGCGCGCCCTCGCCTGGGTCGGCCACGACGCGTCCCCCGAGGACGAGGACGACGGCGAGGATTGGGACGACGAGCCGCGCGATCGCTGGATGCCCTTCGCCATGCTCCACCACGGCGTCCTGGTCGCCCGCGCCAATCTCCTGCGCCTCGTCGGGATCCGCTCGCACACGCTCGACAATCGCCGCTACGGCTTCTCCTTCGCCCGCCTCCTCGATCGGTTCCGCCGTCCCGCCCGCCGCTGGGAGGAAGAGGACGAGTGGGACGAGCCGCCGCGCCCTTCGGTCGGCCTGCGCGCCCGCGTCGCCCCGAGCCGGGTCGAGCCCGGCTTCTCGCGCCCGCCGGCCCCGGCCCGGGTCGCCGCCGCGCCCGAGCCCGTCGCCGAACCGGAATGGCAGGATCGTTACGAGCCCCCCCTCGCCCCCGAGGAGGAAGAGGAGCAGTGGAGCCCGCCGCCGCCCCCGCCGCCGAGCGAGCGCGTCGCCGAGCCGGTCCGCGTCGATCCGCCCTCGCGCGGTCCC